>JADMIO010904318.1_pt1 | contig 105449 bp, 77 predicted proteins | sample 8958161 | NCBI WGS metagenome assembly JADMIO01 (sample SAMN16585339, study PRJNA669376) | soil metagenome | isolation source: Crop rotation soil | place: USA: Cullars Rotation, Alabama | collected 2011
GCGACTTCAAGTCACGTGAATTCCAAGCTTCGGATCCCACTGTGCTGGAAAGGGTATTGCCCACATCAATACGTTCTGTCATTGAATTTGGCGGAACAATATTATTCCCTCCAAAGTTCACACTGCAAAAGAAAACACCTACCAATCGCGTGCACGATGCAGTGGTGGTTACACTATTCCCTACTATCGCATTGCAGAGGTCCTGCGCACCATTATTACTGCTGGCATTAATTGGGGTGGTTTGGTTAACGCCCGAATAAGCTGCAATAGCTCCAACATAGATCTGGCTGGTGCTTCCGGTAAAGGTGTAATTAGCCGGCTCAGCATTTCCCGCTATGCGGTAAAAAGTATGCAGCTGCCTGGTGGTATTACTGCTGCCGCAGCCGGAGCCGGTATTACAGGTAAAGTTAATAAGGGTCCATCCAACGGGAGGGCTAACTGCCGATCCTGCATTGCACCATCCATCGTGTATGGCGGCTATCATTAAATTACCCGCCTGCACGCCTGTAGGTATAGGTATGGTTACGTAGTTACCCGCACCTTGGGCCTGGCTGGCCGCAACAAAAGGTATTGGGCATGAGGTGCATTGGGCGTAGGAGCTTAGTGCTAAGGTGGTGAAGCCGAGAAGGGAGAGTAGATGTTTTTTCATGAGGGTGAGTTTTTGAGTGTAGATCAAATATAGGGGAAAATGGCGTAAAAACCAGATAGTAAAAAGTTACATTTTTACCTTAAATTAGTGACTTTATGAATAAAAAAGCCCTTTCCGAAAGAGATATATGCACAAAATATATCACCCCTGCTCTTAAGCAAGCGGGATGGGATATTGATTTGCAGATTCGTGAGGAGAAATCTTTCACTGCGGGTAGAATTTATGTGAAAGGGAAATTATATGCGCGAGGAAAGGCAAAGCGAGCTGATTACATTCTTTACTACAAGCCAAATATTCCCATTGCAATTATTGAAGCGAAAGACAATAATCATTCTTCTAAAGCAGGAATACAACAAGCACTTGATTATGCAAAGACTTTAGATATTCCTTTTGTGTATAGCAGCAATGGCGATTCATTTTACGAGCATGATAAGTCATTGTCAAATCGTGTTATTGAAAGAGAAATCGGGTTGGAAGAATTTCCTTCGCCTGAAGAATTGTGGCGCAGGTATAAAATTCTCAAGGGTATAGCGCATGAGGATGTGGAAAAAATAATCGCGCAGGATTATTATGATTCCGGGGCAAAGGAACCACGCTACTACCAAACCATTGCGATCAACAGGGCTATTGAAGCCGTTGCTAAAGGAGTAAATCGAATCTTACTTGTAATGGCAACCGGAACCGGGAAAACTTATACCGCATTTCAGATAGCATGGAGATTATGGAAAGCAGGTAAAAAGAAAAGAATATTATTTCTTGCCGATAGAAATGCGCTCATCAGCCAAACTAAAAATGGCGACTTCAAATATTTTGGAGATAAGATGACTATTGTGCGCAATCATAAAGTAGATAAATCCTTTGAAGTTTATTTGGCATTATATCAGGGCTTGACAGGAAATGAGGAAGACAGAAATGTATATAAACAATTCTCTCCCGATTTTTTTGATTTGGTTGTCGTGGATGAGTGCCATAGGGGAAGTGCCGCAGCCGATGCTGCATGGAGAGAAATTCTTGAATACTTTACTAATGCAACACAAGTCGGTTTGACCGCGACACCAAAGGAAACAAAAGATGTTTCAAACATTGATTATTTCGGAGAGCCACTTTATACCTACTCGCTCAAACAGGGAATTGATGATGGTTTTCTTGCGCCATACAAAGTAATCCGTATTGGGCTCGATAAAGATTTGGAAGGATACCGCCCCGAAAAAGGAAAGAAAGACATTGAAGGAAATCTTGTTGAAGACAGAATTTATAATACAAAAGATTTTGATCGCAACTTGGTTATTGAAGAGCGCACAAAATTAGTTGCAAAGAAAATCAAGGAGTATTTAAAAATTACCAACCGATTTGATAAGACCATTGTTTTCTGTGTTGACATCGATCATGCAGAACGTATGCGCCAAGCATTAGCAAATGAGAATGCTGATTTGGTTGCGGCTAATTACAAGTACGTAATGAAAATTACCGGGGACGATGAAGAAGGCAAGCGCGAACTGGATAATTTCATTGACCCTGAACAAAAATACCCAGTAATCGCCACAACATCTAAATTGATGACCACCGGAGTGGATGCGCAAACGTGTAAACTGATTGTACTCGATAGCAATATTCAGAGCATGACTGAATTTAAACAGATCATTGGGCGCGGCACCCGGATTAACGAGGAATTCAATAAATACTATTTTACTATAATGGATTTCCGTAACGCAACAAATTTATTTGCTGATAAAGAATTTGATGGCGACCCGGTTAAAATTTACGAACCAAAAGCGGGAGATATTTTGCAGGTTGCAGATGCAGAAGATGAAGGAGAATATATAGAAGTGGATGGGCAAAAATTTAAAGTTAAAGTTGTAGGCTTGCAGCAAATAATTGAAGATGGTGATCCAAAGGCGTATAAAAATAAAATTGTCGTACGGGGTGTTGAAGTAAAAGTGCTGAATGAGAGGGTACAATATTATGGCAATGACGGAAAACTTATTAGTGAATCCTTAAAAGATTATTCAAAGAAAAACATACAAAAAGAATATCGCTCCATTGATGATTTTATTGACAGATGGAATAATGCAAAAAAGAAACAGGAAATAATTTCTGAATTATACGAGCAGGGAGTTTTGTTGCATGAGTTACAGGAAATTGTAAATAAAGACCTGGACGCATTTGATTTAATTTGCCACGTAGCATTTGATAAGCCTCCTTTAACACGTAAGGAGCGAGCAAATAATGTTAAGAAGCGAAATTATTTTGCAAAGTATGGCGAACAAGCAAAGAAAGTATTGGAAGCATTGCTTGATAAATATGAGGATAAAGGAATCGAAAATATTGAAAGTCCGAAAATTTTAGAACTGGAACCAATAAATCAATTCGGAACGCCAAAAGAAATTGTGAAATTATTTGGCGGCCCGGCTCATTTCAGAAACGCTATAAAAGAACTTGAAACACAAATTTATAATATAAGATAGTTATGTCGAATCTTTTTTCAGTTATAAAAGCCATTCAGGATATTATGCGCAAAGACGCAGGTGTGGATGGTGATGCTCAACGCATATCACAATTAGGATGGATGTTATTCCTAAAAATATTTGATGAGAAAGAAAGTGATTGGGAAATTACCAATGAAGATTATAAATCTCCCATACCAAAAGATTTACGCTGGAGAAATTGGGCAAAAGATGACGAGGGAATGACAGGAGATGAATTGCTTGACTTTGTAAATAATTCCTTATTCCCTCGCCTTAAGGATTTAAGGATGCGTCACAATAAAGACGTAGCAAGAATGGTGCGTGATGTATTTGAAGATTCTTATAACTATATGAAAAGTGGAACGTTAATGCGTCAGGTAATAAATAAAATTAACGAGCTCCACTTTGATACAAAAAGTGACCGGCACTCTTTTAATGATATTTATGAGCAAATTTTAAAAGATCTGCAAAGTGCAGGAAATGCTGGCGAGTTTTATACCCCTCGTGCAATTACCCAATTTATTGTTCAAATGGTTAACCCAAAACTTGGAGAAACTATCCTTGACCCAGCTTGTGGAACGGGTGGTTTTTTAGTTAACGCCATTGAGTATATAAAAGAAAATTCAAAAGTAAAAACAGAAGATGATTTTAATACCCTTCAAAATTCCATTCATGGCGTAGAAAAAAAACCAATGCCACATATGCTTGCCACTACCAATATGATTTTACATGGTATCGAAGTGCCCAGTATAGACCATGATAATTTATTAATGCGGTCATTAAAAGATTGGTCTCCCAAAGAGCGCGTTGATATAGTAATTACAAATCCTCCATTTGGTGGCACAGAAGAAGATGGTGTCGAAAATAATTTCCCATTGGCTGTAAGAACAAAGGACACCGCCAATCTTTTTCTGTATTTAATCACACATGTTCTAAAAGATGGAGGTAGAGCTGGAGTTATTTTACCTGATGGTTTTTTGTTTGGGGAGGGAATCGCAACTCGAATAAAAGAAAAATTGTTGATGGATTGCAATCTACATACGATTGTACGATTACCTAATGGAGTCTTTGCTCCCTATACTGGGATTAAAACAAATTTGCTTTTTTTTGAAAAAGGAACACCGACAAAAGAGATATGGTATTATGAACATCCGTATCCACCCGGGATCAAGAACTACAATAAATCTAAACCCATCAACATAAAGGAATTTGATTTAGAGAAAAAGTGGTGGAAAAAACGTACGAAAAATGAAAATGCATGGAAAGTAAGCATTGCAGAAATAAAGCAAAGAAATTATAATCTGGATATAAAAAATCCTGTTGCACCCGAAGAAGAAAAACAATATAGTAGCGCTCAGCTTTTTGAAAAGTTATTCTCCTCTTTCGAAAAAAGTAATGATCTACTAAAACAATTAAAAGCAAAGTTGAAGTAAAATGAGAATGGTAAAGCTTGGAGAAATCCTTACAGAAAGTAAAATTGAATCAACCAATCCCGACCCGGATAGGAGAATCACTGTTAAATTATTTTTGAAAGGGATTGAAAAGAGACCTCATGAAGCAGGAGTAGAAGGAGCCACAAAATATTTTACTAGAAAAGCAGGTCAATTTATTTATGGCAAACAAAATTTATTCAAAGGTGCGTTTGGAATTATTCCTAAAGAATTGGATGGTTTTGATAGCAGTTCTGATATTCCGGCATTTGACGTTAGAGAAGATTGTTTACCTGAATGGCTTTATTATTTTTTAAAACAGGGCGATTTTTATAAAACTTTAGAGTCTATTGCAACTGGCACCGGCTCAAGACGAATACAGCCATCAAGATTATTTGAAATAGAGATGCCTTTACCCGACATTCATGAACAAAAGAAAATTATACGGGAATCTATTAACTCAGAAGAAAAATTTAATGTGCTTTTTAAAGAATTTCAACAACAAGTACATTTAATTAGTAAACTCCGTGAAAGCATCTTACAAGATGCTATATATGGAAAACTATCAAGACAATCCGAGAATAGAGAAAATGCAATCGCTTTACTTCAAAAAATTAAGAATGAAAAAATTGAACTTGGTTTAAAAGAAAAGGAATTACCAACAATCAAAGAAAATGAAGTGCCATTTAAATTACCAACTGGATGGCTTTGGTGTAGGTTAGGTGATATATGTGTAAAAATTGGCTCAGGTAGCACACCACGCGGGGGAAGGGCAGTTTATAAAAGTGAGGGAATAAAATTTCTGCGGTCACAAAATGTATATAATGACGGGCTATTTTTCGACAATGTGGCTTATATTGATAAAACAACACATTCAAAAATGTCTGCCACTAAAGTGTTGCCTAATGATATTCTTTTAAATATTACTGGTGGGTCAATAGGTAGAAGCGCATTAGTTCCTGAAGATTTCGATGAAGCAAATGTAAGTCAGCATGTAACCATTATTCGTTTAGCCAATGGACTACAAAATAAATTCATTCATAATATTATCCTATCTCCATATTTTCAAGATAAAATAATGGAGGTTCAGACTGGTGGCAACAGAGAAGGTTTGGCGAAAAAAAATATGGAATTAATGTTAATTCCCCTTCCACCTCTCTCTGAACAAAAGGATATAGTTGCCAAAGTGGACGAATTAATGCAGTTGTGTAATGGATTGGAAAAAGAAATTGTTAACTCCCAGCAGTTCGTGAAAAAACTTATGCAAAATATACTTAAGGAAGCATTTAGAAAAAATTAAATTGCGTTAATGAGATTGCAACAAATACATATTATCGGAGAGTATAAAAATTTGAAAAACTTCAAATTGAATTTTGATGGCAAAAGTTTTATTGACGTATTTGTTGGAAAGAATGGTACTGGTAAATCAAATTTTTTTGAAGCCTTAATAGAAATTTTCCGTCACCTGTACGAAAAAGAACATTATATCTCTTTTGATTATTTTTTGAAATATGAAGTAGTAGGTAAAACTGCAGAAATCTTATTTCAAAAGGATAAACTCTTTTTAAATAAAAAAATTGTTAAGCGTATTGAAAAAAGCAAACTCCCGGAAAATATTTTGATTTACTATTCTGGTCACAATACAAAAATTTCAGAGCTGGTAAGAGAATACGAAGAAGATTTTAAGACAGAAATAAAAGATGCTAACATTAAAGATACGAGAACATTTATTGGTATTGGGCGTGAATATAAAGCCCTTTTACTTGCAGTTCTTCTCCTGCAACCGGACGGAAACGTAGCGAAGAATTACATTAAGAAAAAACTAGGAATCGCTAAATTAAATAACGAATTAAAACTTATTCTAAAGCGACCATTTTATGCACGGAAAGGTGGCTTTGATGTTGATCCGAAAGATGGAAGTACACAATTTTGGAAAGCAGAGGGAATAACTATTGATTTTTTGAAAAAAATTGATGGGGTTAAAAGAACAGAGCTTAAAAAAAACAAGGCAAGAGATGAAGGTTATATTCCCCGCGATGAATTTAATGACGAGTATATTCTCTATCTCGATATAGAGGACTTCCAGGAAAAATTTAAGGGAATAAAACCGCAAGAACTTTTTAGGCTTTTTGATAATTTGAAAACGATTGAGATGTTGAATGATATTTCAATTGGAATTTCGCTTGAGAATGGAACAAATGCTTCTATTAATCAGTTCAGCGATGGTCAATTCCAGTCTGTGTATATATACTCAGTTATTGAGATTTTCAAGGAACAAAACTGCCTGACGCTCTTAGATGAGCCGGATTCTTTTCTACATCCTGAATGGCAATATGAATTTTTAAAACAGGTTTTTGACATTGCCGAAAAAGTCAGTACAAGCAATCATATTATTATGAGTAGCCACAGTGCCGTCACACTTGTTCCTCATTCTCAAAAGAAAATCAAATTGTTTCATTTTAATGAAAATGCAATTCAATGCCATGAGGTAAATAAAACCTATGCGATCAGCCAAATGTCGGCTGACCTAATGGAATATTCCGAAGACGAACAAATTCTAAGCATCCTACATAGCATTAATTTGGAAAGCAAGCCGGTTTTTTTTACAGAGGGAAGCACAGATGCAATAATCTTACGCATCGCGTGGGAAAAACTATACAAGGATCCTTTACCGTTCATCCCTATTATGGCGCTGAATTGTGTTTTGCTGCGTAGGCTATTACAGGACGATAGAATATTTAATGAACTCGGGAAAAAACCTTTGTTCGGATTGTTTGATTTTGATGAGGCCTACAATGAATGGAATGGCATAAAAGGGAATAAAATTGAAACTGACCCATACAAAGGTCTATTGTTAGCCGTTGAGGGTAGGCCAAGTTTTGCATTTATGCTTCCGATTCCCAAAATAGCCGCGATTGAAAAGCAAGTAATGAAGAGCGGCACAGAAACCTATGTTCATGAATCGCGAATGAGCATAGAACATTTATTTTACGGGGACACAAACACACACACTTTTTTCCAAACTGAAATTACAGCCGGTGGTGGCTCCCTTTTGGTTTTTAAGGAGGACAAGAAAACGCAATTCGCCAAAGAAGTCGTTAAGAAAATTGATGCAAAACATTTTGAAGTATTTAGGCCCATGTTTGAATTTGTTAAAGCTAAATGCAAATAATGAACGATACATTTTTTAATATACGATTACGTGATTAGCAAGTGGGTTTTTTCGAGCAGTCAATAAGATTAACCAAGTTAAGAAGAAATAAATGAGCATTAAACTTTCTCGAATAACCAAAATAAGCCCACGTGAAATATGGAAGCATGAAGCTATAGATTTTACTCAATGGTTAGCTAAGGAGGAAAATATTTCTGTCTTGTGCGAAGAGCTGGAATTGAATTTAGAAAATGTAAAACCCGAAGCTTCTGCAGGTAGGTATAACGTAGATCTAGTGGCCGATGATATCGACTCCAAACGTAAAGTCATTATTGAAAACCAGCTTGAATCAACCAATCATAAGCATTTAGGGCAACTACTCACTTACGCTTCTGCTTATGATGCAAGCATTATCATTTGGGTGGTTACTGACTACACCGAAGAACATCGAGAGGCTATTGATTGGTTCAACAGAAACATCAACGAAAGCATTAGTTTTTTTTTAGTTCAGATTGAGGTTTATAAAATTGGAAATTCAGAACCTGCACCTAAGTTCAATATTATATGCGAGCCCAATAATTGGGGCAAGACGGTGAAAAGTTCAGAAGCTGGTAATAGTATTAGTGATTTAAAACTACTTCAAAAAGAATTCTGGGATAGTTTGAAATCGTATGCAATAGAAAACAATTCTAAAATAAATTTTTCTCGGAGCCCTAAACCGAGGCATTGGTATAATATTGCAATGGGGACAAGCCGTTGTCATATCGCATTAACGTTAAATACTCAAAAAGGCTACGTGGGGTGTGAAATTTACATTCGTAATGACAAGCCTTTATTTGACACGTTTTTAAAAAATAAGTCAGAAATAGAAAAAGAACTCGAAACACAATTAGAGTGGATGGAATTGCCAGACGCAACAGCTTCACGTGTATTACTTGTTCTTAATGGCAATCCGAAAGACAAACAACGTTGGGGGGAATACTTTAAATGGTGTATCAGTTCAGTAGAAAAATTTTCGAAGGTTTTCAAAAAATATCTTTAAAGGGATTCCTGGTTCAAAAACTAATGAAACTAAGATTAAATAAAATAAAATCCCTCCTGGCTACAGGCCTGCTCCTTATTTCCCAGTTTGCATCCTTCGCCCAGCAAAGCAAGATTGATTCACTAAATGCATTACTAAAAACCGATAAGGAAGACACCAATAAGGTACTGCACCTATACTGGCTGGCCAGGAGCTACATGGACATGAACAGTTACCAAACTGCATTGACCAATGGAAAACTGGCATTGGAGCTTGCAAAACAGCTAGATTGGAAAAAGGGAGAAGCAATGGCTTACCATAGCATTGCCAGCAGTAATTATTACAAGGGCGATTACTCAGAGATGATCACCAATTCATTCGCCTCATTAAAACTAAAAGAACAAATTGGCGACAAGCAGGGAATGGCCGATTCATACACCGCCATTGGAATAGCGTATTACCGCCAGGCTAATTTTGATGAAACGGTGAACTATTATACCAAGGCCCTGAAGATATACGAGCAGATGGGCAATAAGCAGCGCATGGCTTTATCGTATAACAACATTGGCACCCTTTATTTCGACCAGGAAAAATATGATGAGGCATTGGGTAAATACCTTGAATCGTTAAAACTGGATAAGGAAATAAACGACAAGGACGGAGAAGGACAGGCATACAATAACCTGGGCAATATTTATTCGATCAAACGGGATTTTGAGCAGGCCTTGCGGTATTACAACGCATCATTAAAGATCCGCGAAGAAACACAGAATAAAGAAGGCATTGCATCGAGCCTGGCGAATATTGGCGATGTGTACATGAACAGTAATAGGTACAAACAAGGAAAGGAAACTTTACTTAAGGCAGTAGACATTGCCCGCGAGATAGGTGCGAAAATGATCTTGCGCAGCGCCTATATCTCCCTCTCGCATTTAGACAGCCTGATGGGTGATGTGAATGGTTCCTTCGAGAATTATAAACTGTACATCCTGTACCGCGATAGTATTGACAATGAAGAAACGCGGAGAAAGACCATTCAAAGCCAAATGACCTTTGATTTTGAAAAGAAGGAGGCCATTGCCGATGCCGAACATAAAACGGAATTAAAAAAGCAGCAGGAGCTGGCGGATGAAAAAAGTGCCAGGCAAACCCTGATGATCGTATTTGCTGTTTGCGGATTGGTGCTGGTGCTCATATTCGCGATATTTGTGGCGCGATCACTTAATCTTACCCGGAAACAAAAAGCCTTGATAGAACAGCAAAAACTGGAAGGGGAAGAGCGGGAAAAGCAGATCATTGATAGTATCCGCTATGCTAAGCGCATACAGGAGTCGTTACTACCGACTGAGAAGTATATTCAGCGGAATTTTGAAAGATTGAGGAAGAAGTGAGTCCTGCAAGAGTGGAGATTCCTCGTCACGGTCTCTGACGAGCCCAAAACTCGGAAACCCGAAGGGTTCATGAATTCAATAAAATCAAATAATAAAGAATGAATAATGACACTCCGGAAGGGGCCTACTCCGGAAATTTCACTGGAAGCTTTTTAACCTCGGTCCCGCCCCACTCCACAACCGTGAATCCGGAACGGGTGAATGAAGACAGGTCCTGCTGCAATGGAACAACTGCGGTCTCCATGTGTTCTATTTTACTCCACATCATGTACACGCGAAAAAGATTATCCGGCTTTGGGGTAATATTGATCTTAGCATATTCATTATACTCCTCATTAAAAACAAAATGGATGTAGTTCATTTCGTTCACCGCCATTAAGGGACACCAGAAGGTAATGAAGTCTTCGATCTCCCGCGGACTTAATCCCATGCGCGCAAGTTTATCTTCAAAGAATTTTACCTGGTTCTCCCGTTTCACCACAAAGCCTTCATTCCAGTTTATTTTATCCAGGTCGATATTTAAACTCCCATCCCAGAATAAATAATCATACTTCTTTTCTCCCATGTGGATCGTTCCATTCGGATCGGCAGTAAAATTCCAACCATCATTATATTCAGGATACGTAAATAAGAATTTGCCTTTAAGATCAAGTGTGATCTTTACTTCGGTACTTTCTTTAGGGTAAACAAAAATGACCGGTTTATAGGTGTAGATAGGAACTTTTGTAGACTTGAACCGGACCTGGATCTCTTCACGGTGGCAGGGCTTGATCTCAATTGAATCAGTAGCGATCTCGAGGTAATTCACCGTATAGAAGTACCTGAACAGGTATTTTCCCGGCTTCACCTTGAGCGATATCTTTCCATTCGCATCCGGTTTAGTGGTCTTATCAATTCCATTGTAGGAGAATTTAATATCTGAGGTAACATTATTCCCATCTGCCGAAAAACAAATTGTAAAAACAGCTTCCGTTTTCTGGAGATTAATATCCAATATATCTTTGGAAATGCTGTACTCAGGTGTGTCCTTATGCCCAAAGGCGGCTCCGGCAAACAGCGAAAATACAATGATCAGTTTTTGGTTCAGGTGCTTCATTTATTTGGGCTTTTAATTTTAAAATCCAAGGTCAAAATTTTTAGGGAGCTTCTTCAAGATTTTTTATTTATGGCCCTAAATTTTACCGCAAAGGCGCAGAGGCGCAAAGTAATCGCTAAGTCGTAATTTTTTCTTCGCGTCTTGGCGCCCGATAGCCATCGGGCTTGGCGGTTAGAGTTATTTGTCATCATCCGTTCCTAAGGTTGGTGATACAGGCATCTCGTTCATTTCAGTCCCACCCCACTCCACTACGGTAAATCCATCGCGGGTGAAAGAAGGCAGCTTTTGCGGAATAAGCGATAGCATTTCTTCCAAACCATCGCTCTTCGACCACATCATATACACCCGGAAAACTTTGTCCGGCTTAGGTGTTACGTTCAGGTGAGCGTACTGATCATATTCCTCATTAAAAATAAAATGAACGTAATTTATTTCGTTCACATTCATGCGCGGCACCCAATAGGTTATATAGTCATTGATCTCACGCGCATTCAAGCCCATCTGTGAAAGTTTGTCTTCAAAAAACTTTACCAGGTCGTCTTTCTTTACATCAAAGCCTTCGTTCCAGTTAAAATTATTTGCATTCATTTTCAGCTTTCCATCCCAAAACAGGTAATCGTATTTTTTGTCCCCCATGTGAAGGGTTCCATTCGGATCGGCAATGAAATTCCATCCCTTATTGTATTCAGGGTAAGTAAAAGAGAATTCGCCTTTGAGATCCATCGTGATCTTCACCTGTGTACTCTCTTTCGGATAAACGTAGATCACCGGCTTGTCGCTCACCTCTATTACCTCTGAAGAATGAAAATTAACCTGCACCTCGGATTTGTAACGGGGCTTAATCGCTATTGAATCGGTAGTGATCTCAAAATAATTCTGCGTATACCAGAATTTAAAAACATACTTCCCCGGTTTTACTTTTAGCGATGTCCTTCCGTCCGCATCAGGCTTAACGGTCTTATTTACCCCGTTATAAGAATATTTAATCTCCGTTTGTATTTTGTTCTGATGTGCATAGCCCGAGTCATACACAGCAGCCGAAAAGCAAAATGTAAAAACTGCCTCTGTTTTAGGCAAGGTATTATCGAGCACGTTTTTGGAGACATAATATTCCGGAGTAGACTTTTCGCGAGAGTCTTCTTCGTGTTGACCAGCGAATGTGAAAATGCTGGTGAGGCTTAAGAGGATGATAAGTGTTTTCTTCATGGTTTTCATTTTTTGATAATTGTGCTATTCATAATGACCAATAATTTTATTTTTAATGTGACAAGGTGTTAAATCTTCGGTATCGTACTTAACCCATTTTAGGTGTTTACTTTTCTTATCGTAGTAGGTTTGCACCTGTCCTTTGAATTTTTGTCTATTCTCCTCGATATATTCGAAAACCCCGAGTTGGCAGCCATTCTCTATCACATCACATTGCATTCCCGTTACAAGCATAAATGGCAATGGCATTATTTCTATCAAGGTCAAATAAGCCAGGTCCCCAACACATAGATTTGTTTTTTTGCACTTGTCCTTTGCTTTTGTCAATGTTGTATCACCCAATCTGTCGATGAGCAATTGTATTGCTTCCTTTTTATTAGCGATGATTCTCCAGGTGATCGAGCTACAATCAAAAGCATTGCCCTTCAAATATTTTAAACTGTCAATTTGTGGTTTGATCATATCCATTTGACCAGAAGCCGATAAGCTTGACCAAAAGAAAAATATCGCTGTATATATTTTGAACGAGCGGATCATCGATAATTCCTATTTTGAAACTTTAACTCTTATTCCTTCACTATGGCTCGCGAACTCCGGAGCATACATACACTGGATGCTCGTAATTCCATTGCTGAAATCACCTGCATGCGAAACTACCAGCGGATACTCGAACACATACGTTCCTTTATGTAATTGCGAAAAGAAGAAATTCGTTGCGGCATCGCGTGTGCTTTCGTAATAACCCAGACCATCCTGGTATTTGTATTGTGAGAACACATTTGTCGGTTCAAAACCGGATGCACGCATGTCCTTCATCTGTACATATTCCATATCCCTATCCACACGCAATTCGATCCGTACTTTTATTTTATCTCCAATTTTCACTGTCGAATTATTGGTGATCGGAGTGATCACCGGGCCCGCATCGGTATTTTTCTCAATGAACAATTGCTTTTTCAAACTCAACGGAGTTTTCGCAGGAGTGATCTTATCCAGCTGTTCGAAATACTGCCAGTACAATGCGCCCCAGCTCACGCCTTCATCCTTCTTGGTAACAGTAACTGTTCCCATCTCCGGTTTGATCTCTGTCCCGCTCCAGCTTGTTTTAAAGTAGCCTGTACCCGCTTCCGGTTGTTGTCCATCTGGCAAATGTTTTGGATCTATTTTAATTGAACCCACCACGATCTCCACATTGCTTTCTGTAGCCAGCCAATCGGTTCCGCGCAATAACAATGCGTAACAGGCTTCAGTAGTTGCTTTAGTGGTCTTCCAATCCTGTGTTTGTTTTGATTTCAACAACCATACTTTCAGATCATCCACCGCTTTTTTATCGTGCGTTACTTCATCGAATGCTTCTATCAACAAAGCTTGCGACTCTATCGGAGCCTGGTACCAATACCATCCATCCTCATAATTATCTTTCCAGTACATTCCCATCTCCTCTGAATTCAATGCAGTTTCCTTGATCGACTTCATAATATCGATAGGTGTTTTCTTATCGTCATAACGATTCAGCGCGAGTGCTATCATTCCCTGCATGTACCGGCCTTTGTTCAACCAGTATTTTTGCGCCTGGCCCTTGTAATAATCAAACGCCTTTTGATCGCGTGCTGCTATGCTCACATCTTTAAAATAAGAGCGTGCATATAAATACTGGATCTCATCGTACCAGATATGATCTTCGTTGATATGCGCCTTATCATGTTTCAATATCCACTCGTAATCTTCACGGATGCGGTCATCGAGATAACGTACACCTTCCTTGGTCATGTTCCAGGTCTTATAATCCGCACGGATATCTTTAACACCTAAATGATCCAAATGTCCGAGCCCCGTAACAATGTATTGCGTGATGTAACGGTCATCCGGCATTCCCTCGAACCAAGGCCATCCTCCGTTTGAAACCTGCATCTTTTGCAATTTGTACATCGCACGATCCAATTCATTTGCCATCTTGTTCATATCGAATAACAATCCAACACGTTTCTTTCTTTCACTCTCATCCTTCGCTTCCAATACCCAAGGAGTTTCTTCCAGCATCAAGGCCTTCAGCTCCTGGTTCTTTTGCAGGTTAGATAAGAATGCATCAGGCGATTTCATTTTCCAGGTATCGAACACTGCCTTTATTTTAGGAGATGAATTCGCAATATGTGATGCGATGCTGTTGGAGTAATAACGTGCAAAAGTTTGTTCTGCACATTCGTAAGGATATTCCATCAGGTAAGGCAAAGCCTGCACCGCATACCATGCCGGGTTGGAAGTGAATTCCAATGTCAGTTTATGATTACGCAATGTGGTTGATCCAACATTTTGCGAGATCAGTTTATCGAATGTAAATGTTTTGGTCTGGTTACTCCTGATCGGCAATGGCATTGTTTCGGTCACCAGCATTCTGTTGGTAAGAACAGGGACAACTGTTTCCTCACCATCTGAATAATTATCCGCCTTAGCCACCACTTTATAGTTGATGGCACCATAACCTTCAGGGATCATTACTTCCCAACTCACTGCAGTGCTCAATCCTTTCTTCACTTCAAAATCCCGTTCGCCAATGGTATTAAAGGTCCCATGCACTGCTTCTATCATTTTTGTGCTGATCTCCTTCGCAGTGGTTGCATCGAATAATTTCAGATCAACTTTTCCAATAAGGTCCTTATCCGAAAGGTTAGAGATCTTTGTTGTGAAAGTGATCCTATCGTTCTCGCGAAAGAATCGCGGAGCATTCGGCATCACCATCAATTCTTTTTGTGTAACGAGCGTATTGGTGATCTGCGAGAACTTGAGATCCTTTGTATGCGCGAAGCCCAGCATCTTCCATTTCGTCAATGCCTCCGGCACAGTGAATTTCACCACCACATTTCCTTCTTCGTCAGTTTGCAGGCAGGGATAAAAGAATGCGGTCTCATTTAAATTTACACGTGTCGATACATTAGAGAGATCAATGTTCCTGCTCTTACCATCCTTCCCCTTTCCTCCTTCTCCACCCAATACTCCAAACGAATTCTTTGTGTCAGGAGTTGAAGTCGCATTGAGTGATACCGTTGACCCTTGAGCAAACCCGGTACTCATAGGTGCCGGCTTATTTGTGGTGACCTCTGTTTCCGCTTCTTTTTTAATTACATCCTTCCTCGATTCCAATTTATCATACTCCATATTCTTCTCTTCCATCACCATATCACCATCGGCATAATAGCCCGGGGCATCGTCATATCCACCTTCATCGTAACTTCCGCGATAGGAATGATAATAGTTGTAACGGTAACCGTACCAATTCAATTCATCATAATAGCGGTAAATAAATCCAATAGAAGGATTCCAGTCATCGGAATACAATGAAGAAGCATTCGCTCCGAAACCTTGCTCCTGCCAATTCAAACTGGAGTAATATGAATTGTAAATATTGAAATACCAATTGTTGGCACGGAATGCATCTAAGGAAGCATCATACAAGGTTGCCATCATTTCAGCCGCCACTTTCTCTCCGTGTTTACCTTTGATCTTCAATTTCCATTCTTCCTGCTGTCCAGGTAAAAGTTTATTACGGTAGCTGGTGAATTGGATATCCAGTTCCTTATTCGAATACGGAACGGTGATCACCTGGTCGAAATTATAAACGCGGTTATTCCTGATAAAAATAAAATGCGCTGCAAAATTTCCTCTATGCTTCTCTTCGATCGGGATCCCGATCATTTTCTGTTCTGCATTCAATGTGAGGAATTGTGTCGCCACGATCTTATTCTTATGTTCGATCTCGTACAACACTTTTACATCTGAATATTTCGACCCGATCAGCATTTTCGCTGTCTCACCAGGCTCCCCCTCTACATTCACTGCCGTGAACCAATCGGTAAGATCACCTGGAACTACAGCGTCTTTGGTCGAATACACTGTAAAGTATTTCACATCCTTCACTTCTTCTCCAAACTTATCCTTACACTTGGTCTCTATCATATACACTCCTGCTTTCCATTGAGGAAGATTGGTGATCATGATCGAATCGCGGACCTCCTTATCAGGAGATTTTGTTTTAGAAGGGATCTTGTAGTTATTAAAATTCTTAGCGAAAACAGTGGCCTCTTTACTCCACTTGTACATATCATCTTCATTATCGTACACATCATTCGGGAATGCAGCCCTGAATTCAGCTTCCGTCATCAAAAATTTATCAGGCCTGTTCCAGGTCCGTTTACGGAATACCTTGCCCGGCTCATGCAGCTTGTAAACATTCACCACCCCTTGCGCAGGTTCAAACTGCCCGCTCAAGTTAGCCGTGCTGATGAAGAATTTATTTTTTCCATCGCGGTCGACCTTGTCATCAATAGCCACACTCACTGTCAATGCAGTGTAAGATACACTCACATAATTCTGCGAGCTGTGCGTTTCTCCGTTGATATCCGTTACATCGGCATACACCGTGAATGTATAAGTTGGAGAAGATGCTTTTGAAATGCTTTTATCCGCCAATGCTTTAAAGTTGATGAAGAATCCTCCTGTATCATTGGTAGTAGCTACTCCATTCGCGATTTCTACTTCCGGAGACGAAGGATAATATCCTCTCCAGTAATACCACCAATACGGGAAGCTTGCATTACGCACCACACGGTATTTCACCTGTGCACCATCGATCGGAGAACCGGCATAAGCCTTTGCATAACCATCAGCTTTTACTTCATCCTCTAATTTGTACGATCCTTTAACTGGATTCATGATCACTTCAAACTTTGGCCGCTTATAATCCTCCACCGAAAAATAGATACTGCCGCTTGCGTTGCTCAAATACATTTGTCCGTTAAGTACACCATTCGGAGCGGTGAATGTTCCGTTGAATGATCCATACTCGTTAGTAGTTAAATTCAGATCGGCCACCTTTTGCGAATTCACATCATAAAAAGTAACGGTTGAACTTTGATTCGGAACGATCTCGGTAGTCTCTCCATCAGTATTCACCATTATACCTTTAAAGTAAATGGTCTGTCCCGGGCGGTAAATCGAGCGATCAGTAAAGAAGAATGTCTTGTTGTATTTTTTCTTTTCGTACGGATATTCCTTGTACTGGTAGATGGCGTAATCAGAATGCAATTCATCCTTTACCGCGTTTGGTGATTCATAGTATGTAAATTCCACATTGAAATTCCGGTATTCGCCTGAAGGAGGAACATTGAAAAATCCCTTTTCATCGGTCGTAAATTTTTCGGCCTTTACATATTCATATTTACGGAAAGTGTAATTATATCTTTCGTACCATAATTGTGCGCTAACACCTTTTAACGGAGCCCCGGTTTGACGGTGCATCACAAAAAAGTCGTACGAACCATTCTCCTGCTTGCGGTCTACATAAGAGATATTGGAGGCCCAACACGAAGCGTAAGCGATGCCATAATTCTTATAGGTGAATGATTTATCATCCGAAGCGAGGATCACGTAATGCCCAAGATCAAGATCAGGAATTTTTACCTCCGCGCTGTGCTGCTGGTAATCTCCGTCATCTGGCAGGTCGACTGACCATTCCTTAACCGGTTTAAGTGATAAATATTTTTGGATGAGTTTTTCGCCATACAGGTTTTCAACTGCATGATTGAACTTATCAATATCCATCGGGCAAGCACGGAAATAAATTTTTTTCACATTCCTGAATTTCAACAGCGACAAGAATGGTTTATTTGGCGCGTTCACCTTCTCCAGCTCGAAGGAAAGCGATTTCAATTTTATTTGCTGAATTAATTCGTTCAGGTTGTAAGTATCATACGCATTCGGAAAATGTTTTACACCATCTTCACAGATCTGTAAGGCTTCCTTGTATTTCCAGCGATTTTCATCGGATTGTAAGGGATTATATTTTGCAGCCTTATTGCAGTATTCTGTGGCGATCACAAATGTTGCTTCCAATGAAGAAGGATCGTTATAAAATCTTTTCTCCAATCCCCTGATCGCTTCAAGGAACAAGGAGTCTTTTATTTCAGAAGTGGAATGTGAACGGACGAATCTTAAACGTTCAATATCATCATCGATCAAGGAAATTGGATTAGCATCGTTCGCATGAAAGGCCAGCATCTCCTGGAAAATTTTGGTCGCATAAAATTTCAATGACATCGAATCCTTCGATTGAATGTCGTAACGGTCGAACACATCATACGGACGGAAATAATCTTCGGAATTGATCTCAAAATGATATGCGGGTTTGGTGACCTCCGGCTCTGTATTCTTGTAAAAGTTCAAAGCACGGTGCGCCAGGAAATCGTAAAGTGTGGGACGATATTTTTTTGAATCGGATTGTTTATCCAGCACTTCATCGTACATATCCAGCTTGGTTCCCTTCAAACTATCGGAACTTTGTAACGAAGCCTGGTAATTCAGTATGGTTTGTCCGACAATTGTTTTCAGATCCCAGGTCATGAGATCATCCAGTTTAAAATTGACTGTTTGGGTACGCTGCGCGAATTTCCAACGGTTGTTCTGGTAATAGGTCCAGTACGTTTCGGCCAACATGGACTGCAGCACAGGCTTTAAAGGATATTTTGCTTCAGCCACTTCTTTCTGCAAACTAACGATCGCTTTTTCGAGCGAATACTCTTCCATGTATTGTTCAAATTTCATCCGGTGGATAATGGATTTCACCAGTTGAGGGGCATTCTTCTGCGCTTTAGCTTTCTCGTAAATACCATTCACCACATCCAAAGCCGATTTATACAGTCCTTTGTTGGTGAGTGAATCCACCTTTTTCCATTCTTTTTCATAGGTACTGCCCGGAGGAAATACCAAAACCTTGATATCATCTTTGGTTTGAAAACTGTAAACATTAAGGATAGCTGCAAAGGAAAGGGCAACTAAAAGAGAAAGGAAAAAAATGCTTCTGGGCTTCATAAAAATTGATGTTTTACTTATAGATGCAAGTTAGAGCATATTTCCACAAGAGAAAATGATGATTTATTGAAAAAAACACGGGGATGTTAAAGGCTGTTAAAAGTCTGAGGACGAGGGGGCTTTCTCGTCCCCAATGGTGATCTTGCTCGCGCTTAAACCTGGGATGAGAAGGGGGGCTAATTTGGCGATGGGTTCGTACAAAAGGGAATTTTTTTTCGATTCGGAAGAGATGTTCGGATAACTTTTCTCGATAGCGTTGGCAACAAAGAACAAAATGCTCAATAGCAAAGCGAATTTGAGCATACCGAAAGCTGCACCTAATATCTTATTGAGCCATCCCATGGCAATGGCTTTGATGAAACGGGTCAGCGCTTTCGCGAGAAAATAAATGAGGATCAAAACGGCCAAAAGGATAATGCAAAACGAAATAACAGGAAGGTATTTTGAATCCCAACCCCAATGTTCCTTTGCGTAAGACGAAAGCAGTTCTGAAAATTTCATGGCAGCCCAAACACCAAGCACCAATGAAACAATGGTCGCCAATTCGACCACCAATCCTTTGGTGATGCCTTTATAAAATCCCCATACGAGGGGGATGCAGATGATGATATCGATCCAATTCAAGATTACGAATAACGAATAAAAAGGACGAATTACGAATGAGTCCATTTTTTTATTATTCACATCTCTTAGTGAATGATTATTTAATTCGATATTCGCAACATGGATCAGGAATTAGATAAGGAATGGAAATTAGTCTTGGAAAAATTATCGAAGCAATTCGGTGAGGAGTTGGACCTGCAAGGTGTTTTATTTTTGATAGGTGTAAATGAACTCGGGCAGGGATATAAGAAACTTCCAAAAGACCAGAAGATGGATGTGATGCATATTGCAGTATGCACTTTACTCAGTCCGTTCGGTTATTATGAATTTGAGGGGAAGGATGAGGACGGATGGCCGCATTGGAAAGCAACAGCAAAATTACCGCACCTTAAGCCAGCACAGCAGCATGAAATAATGAAACAAGCAGTGGTGGAATATTTCCGCGAAAGCGAAATGCCTGATTAAATAGACATTGTTTTTTGGGTGGTCTTACCAGCTTCCAGCTTAATTACCCCGGTAGTGCTGGTACGGTTCGGATAAGAAATAGTAACATCCAAAACGGCCTCTTCCCTGAAGGTAAACGAAACTCTTCCTGAAGCATCGGTAACACCCTGGTCGGATTGTAATGATCCCGGAGGGTTGCAAGTATGGCAATCCAAAGTAACAGTAGCACCCGAAAGCGGGGTACCAAGTGTTGCATCGTTAACAGTAATTTCCGCCTGACATTTTGTGTCCTTCTTACAAGATGATGGCAATACTGTGGTCATCACCAAGGCGATAAGTACTGCAATTGATCCTAGTTTGTAAAATGTCTTCATGGGGTAATTGTTTGTTAATATGACGCTTAAACCCCCTCAAAGTTGCCTTTATTCAGAGGCTTTAATTACCTTTGTGGGAGAACAAATATAGGGAAAATACAGTAAAATGCAAAAAAATACCCTCTTACTGATCAGCCTTTTAGCTCTGCTAAACACGGGTTTTTATTGCACTTCCGGGCGAAAAACGGCCAAAGATGCCCCTGTTACGGTAAAAAAGGAGGATCCTGGCGAAACCATGCCCACCCCGCCCACTTCAACAGGGGAATGGAGACATGTAGTAATGATCCTGACCACGGAAGGGGAGATAAGGGTACGGCTTTATAACGAAACGCCTTTGCACCGCGATAATTTTTTGAAACTGGTGAACGATCATTATTACGACAGCTTGCTATTTCACCGCGTGATCCAGGGATTTGTGATACAGGGGGGCGACCCGGACTCAAAACATGCCAAGGATGGACAATTACTTGGTGATGGAAAAGAGGAATACCAAATTCCTGCCGAGATCAATCCGAACCTTTTTCATAAACGTGGTGCATTGGCCGCAGCGCGCGAAAGTGATCTTATTGATCCGAAACGAGAATCATCCAGTCTGCAGTTTTATATTGTTCAGGGCCGGTCGTATACTGACAGCTTATTGCAGATCCAGGGAAAACGCATTGTAAAAAATCTTACGTACAATAAAGTGGTGAACCTGCCGGAGAACAAGATCATACTGGAGAAATACAAAAAATTCTCTGCCGAAAAATCAGATAGTGCTGAATGGTATAGCAAACTCATCGATAAACAGGTCGAAAAAGAGTTAGTGAACGCTCCTCCGTATAAATTTTCACCTGAGCAAATTAAAGCTTACACCAGTGTTGGCGGCACACCGCATTTAGATGGGAGCTACACTGTTTTTGGTGAAGTGATACAGGGTATGGAAATAGTTGATAAAATTGCAAAGGCTCCGCGCGACAACAATGATCGTCCGCTGACCAACATCCGCATTTTAAAAATGATCGAGCTCAAACAGATATGAGGGAAAAAGTAGAAGAGATATTGAAAGAGATAGAGGAATTCACTGCCGATTCGAAAGAGAAGGTAGAAGAGTTCCGTATCAAATGGCTGAGCCGTAATGGAAAGATCTCGCACTTATTCGAGGAATTCAAGACCGTTGGTCCCGAGATAAAAAAGGAAATGGGACAGAAACTGAACCAGTTAAAAAATAAGGCGGAAGAAAAATTAAAACATTACAAAGAGAAATTCGAGAGTACAGAAACTACTGACGAGAACCTGGACCTTACGCTTCCGGTAGAAAATATTGCGACCGGGTCCCGTCACCCATTATCCATTGTCCGCAAAGAGATCATTGATGTGTTCGGGCGGATCGGTTTTACGGTAGCCGATGGTCCCGAGATAGAGGACGACTGGCATAATTTTTCGGCACTTAATTTTCCGGAGGATCATCCCGCGCGTGACATGCAGGACACTTTTTTCATTGATAACGAGAACAAGATCGCGTTACGTACACATACCTCATCGGTACAGGTGCGTGTGATGGAAAGTACTCCTCCGCCAATACGCATGATCTTTCCTGGCCGCGTTTACCGTAACGAAGCGGTATCGTCACGGGCTCATTGCTTTTTCCACCAGGTGGAAGGATTATATGTTGACAAGAATGTTTCGTTCGCAGATCTGAAACAAACGCTTTTGTATTTCGCTAAAGAGATGTTCGGTGAAAAATCTCAGATCCGTTTGCGGCCCTCGTATTTCCCGTTCACGGAGCCGAGTGCTGAGATGGATATTTCCTGCACTATTTGCGGAGGAAAAGGCTGCGCATTCTGCAAACACAGCGGATGGGTGGAAATCCTCGGTTGCGGAATGGTAGATCCTGCCGTGTTGGATAATTGCAAGATCGATTCAAAAAAATACACCGGCTTTGCTTTCGGAATGGGGATCGAACGGATCACCAATTTGAAATACCGGATCAACGACCTTCGTTTATTTTCGGAGAATGATGTACGATTTTTGCGTCAGTTCCGCTCTGCATTATAAAAACCCCATCGAATTACGAAAAAATAAAACTAATCTACGAAATACGAATTTCTAGCTGTTTTCGTATTTCGTATATTCGTACACCTAATTCGTAATTCGATGGCGTCAAGATTAGAATTGTTAAATGAAATGCTTCTGAAAGAACCGGCTGACCCGTTCCTGAATTACGCTATGGCATTGGAATTCCACAAGGCCGGTGAAAAACAAAAAGCCATCGCCCTGTTAGAAAACATAATTCGTATCGATGAAAATTATTTGGCCGCGTATTATCAACTCGGTAAATTTTACGAGGATGTTTCCGAAAAAAATAAAGCGGCAGAGATCTATCAAAAAGGGATCAGCATCGCGAAAGCGCAGAAAAACATGAAGACGCTGAATGAATTGAATGAAGCACTCCAGCAATTGGAATAAAAAATGCCTCAGAGATTTCCGAGGCATTTTTCTTTTGAAGAGTACCCTTTTATTGAAGCATCACTTTCTTCGTGTAACGCACGCCTTCTATCTCTACCTGCACAAAATAAATTCCGGTAGAATGATTGCTTAAAGTCACGGTATTGCCAAGCTGTGTGAAACGAACCATATTCCCAAGTATATCTGTAACTGCCATTAATTTATAGGCGTTATCTGTTTTAATGATGATGTTATTATCTGCACTGTAAATGTTAAGGCCCGCAGCAATTGCTTCATTGATCCCGGTAGGAGATTGTGATAGAGTAATATTATCCACGGCAAACGAAGGATCAACCCCATTTGCATCATTATCATTTACCCAGTTAAAACCGATCTTTACAGTAGCATTATTATTTGCCGAAGCCGGAAGCGCAACAGTGTAGGCTGTCCATTTACCGAAAAAACCTGTACACCCGCTGTTCCCTGCCTGTGCCATCATGTTAACATTACTCCAGGTAGTTCCACCATCAGGGGAATATACCAGCGTTGCCACATCCTGCCCTGCCTCTGCACCTTCATAATAAATGAACGAAACACTTATGTTAGTTTTTCCTGTGCAGTTAATGGTTGGCGACTGAGCTCTTTTATGCGTTGTGCTGCAGATCCCGGAACCACAAAAAAGGCCGGTGAGATATGTTGATCCGGTATCAGCCGGGATACCAAATGAACTAAGATCCGCATTCCCGATATGAAGTGATGGATTAGGCTGACTAGGACACCAGGTCGAACAATTACCAACGCCTGTATTGTTTGCTGATGCGCTAACATACCAAACATCGGCATAGGTATCATTTGTTCCGGTGGTTCCAACACTCCATGCTCCATTGCTGCCTGTAAAGGCGCTTGCAAGCTGTCCGCTGTTACAACCTGTTCCGAAAGTTTCTGTCCAAAAGACCTGCGCGTTCATTGAAAGCGCAATAAAAGCAAAAGCACTTAGTGTAAATATTTTTTTCATGAGGGGGTGTTTTAAGTTTTTATAGGATCAATAATGAAGAGCCAAGTTAAGGAAATAATTTCTTCTCTACAAGTACAGCCGTTCCATAGGCCAAAACCTCGGTAACTCCCGAAGCGACCTCATTGGCATCGTAGCGCATACCGATCACCGCATTCGCTCCCGCCTCTTCGGCATGCTTGATCATAAGTTCAAATGCATCTTTGCGGGCACGCTCGCATAATTCGGTATACAATGAAATATTTCCCCCGAACAAAGTTTGAAATCCTGCCCCGATATTTCCGAAAATGCTCCGTGAGCGGACGATCACTCCGCGCACTACGCCAAAGTTCCGGGTGATCTTGTATCCTTCTATTTCAAAAGCTGTGGTGATGTTATTCTTATCCATGAGAGAAAATTTATTTGAACGACCAATCGTATTTATCAATTCCTTCCACACATTTCCGCAATAAAGTAATGCTGTCGCGAATATCCGTCTTATCTGCCATTTCAATCACCTGGTGAATATGTCGTGTAGGAATTGAGATACATCCTGAAATACTTCCTCCGGGTGTCATACGCTGCAACCCGGCCGTATCGGTTCCTCCGGCAGGTAATAATTCCATTTGATAAGGGATCTTATTTTTCTTTGCGGTATCACGCATGTAATTCACCATGCGGTAATCACAAATGGTTGAAGAGTCCATCACTTTGATCGCTGTGCCCTTTCCAAGGTAAGTGATCTTTTCATGTTCTTTGGTTCCCGGTGTATCCACAGCAAGCGTGACATCCAATCCAAAACCGAAATCAGGCTGGATCTGCAAAGCAGAAGCACTTGCTCCGCGTATACCAACTTCTTCCTGAACAGTGAACACCCCGTAAACATCATAAGGGGAGCTTTTCAGCTCGCGAAGCATTTCGATGAGGATAAAAACAGAAAGGCGGTTATCCAATGATTTACAGTTGATGCAATTTCCCATCTCGATCAATCCCCGTTCGCGTGTTACAGTATCACCGACCTTGATATATTTTTCGACCTCTTTTTTCGGCATACCAAGATCAATGAAATAATCTGTAAGCGGTACGATCTTGTTTCGTTCTTCTGCTGTCATTACGTGAATAGGTTTAGAACCCATCACCCCGATCAGGTCCTTCTTACCGTGAACGATCACGCGCTGTGCGGTCAACGTTTTAGGATCGAAACCTCCCAGCGGAAGAAAACGCAGAAATCCTCCCTCATCAATATGCGAAACAATGAAACCGATCTCATCCATGTGAGCCGCTATCATTATTTTTTTATCCTTCTTGCCTTTCTTAAAGGCGGTAACGTTCCCCATATTATCAACGGAGATCTTATCCACCAGGGGTTTTACTTCTTTGATCACCATTTCGCGCACGCGCTGCTCGTGCCCCGGAGCCCCTGCTACCTCGCAGATCCTTTTTAGTAATCCTACATTTATCATCTTAGAATTGATTTTAGGTATTATACTCCATCGAATTACGAATCAATTGTTTTTTCGTAATTCGTATATTCGTTTTTTCTAATTCGTAATTCGATGCCGTCAGCTGATGTAACTCAACTTTAACATGTTCGTTCTTCCGCGTTCCTTCATCGGCATGCTGGCGATATTGATCACGAGGTCATCTATCTTAACAAAACCTTCTTCCTTCAACTGTTCTTTCAGGTCCAGGATGGTTTGGTCGGTGCTTTCGTATTTATTGTAATAAAAGCCGCGCACACCCCAAACCAGGCTCAATGAAGTGAGCAATGTTCTATTGTCGGTGAAAATAAAAATGTTAGCATTAGGCCGCTGACTGGAGAGTTTGAACGCGGTGTACCCGCTATTGGTCATGGAAATGATGGCCGAAACACCCGCTTGTTTTGCCAGCAGGCATGCATTGTAACAGATAGAATCGGTGATGTAGGTCTGGGTTTTCAAAACAGGGGGATGTTCACGGAAATAGATCCGTTCCTGCTTTTCCACTTCCGAGATGATACGCTGCATGCGCTCGATCACGCGTACCGGAAATTTACCTACCGATGTTTCTCCGCTGAGCATTACCGCATCAGCTCCGTCCATCACTGCATTGGCCACGTCATTCACCTCGGCACGTGTAGGCGAAAAATTATTGATCATGCTTTCCATCATCTGTGTTGCAATGATCACCGGCTTAGAGGCCTTCAAACATTTTTCCACCAGCATCTTTTGGATCATGGGGACCTGCTCCATCGGGAGTTCAACACCAAGATCCCCGCGTGCGACCATTATTCCATCTGCAAGATCAATGATATTATCTATTTCACGGATGGCTTCCGGTTTTTCGATCTTTGCGATAACACGGGCCCTCTTTCTCTTTTTTATGATCAGGTCCTTCAGATCGGCAATGTCGGTGGCTGCACGAACGAACGATAATCCGATCCATTCCACTTCATTATCCAATGCAAAATCAAGATCTGCAATATCTTTTTCCGTTAAACAGGGTAAAGAGATCTTTGTATTCGGCAGGTTCACCCCTTTCTTTGAAGAGAGTTCTCCTCCACTCACGATCCTTGCTTTTACTTCGTTCTTTCCATTGGTCGCAGTTACTTCCAGGAATATCTTTCCGTCATCGATCAATACTGTGTCACCTACTGCAACATCCCTGGGGAATTGCTGGTAGGTGATGTACACTTTTTTTGCCGTGCCGATGCATTTTTCGGTGGTGATGGTGATCTCGTTCCCATTGACCAGGAAAACACCATTATTCTCTACTTCTCCAATACGGAGCTTGGGGCCCTGCAGGTCGGCCAGGATCCCCACATTGGTCTTTAATTTTTTATTGATCCCGCGAATGGTATCGATCGCGCTTTTCACTGCCTCATAATTACCGTGCGAAAAATTGATGCGGCAAATGTCCACTCCCGCTTTTATCATCTCTTCCAGTATTTCAGGAGGAGTGGATGCAGGGCCCATGGTGGCAACGATCTTTGTCTTATTGTATAACATCTTCATTAAAAGATTAAACTCTGTTTCGATTTCAAACTCTCCGGGTCAATATCAAAAGTGGTCAAAACATTTGGTATCTCCTTTATATTCCTGATGATCTCCTTTTTTTCTTCGTCTGTCATATTACCCCTGATCAGCAAAAGATAATCAGCCTGCTTATGCTCCGGGATCAGGACCGATGTTCCCGAGCGGTTTACAATGATAAAGAAATCGGTGAACATTTCCTCGTCACGGTACTCGTAACACGCAAAATTATCCGCTTCCGTCTTCTTCTTCTCTTTATTCACAATATCCTTCCCTTTCTGAAAATCCTTACCCAATTTATTATTCATGGCCCAGCAAAAACGGTAATCCTTTTCATGTGAACTGATGCCGATCAAATGAAAATCGTAGTCGTATTCAATATCCAGTTTATGCTTGGTCACGAAATGTTCCGTTTAACTTAAAAAATTTACAGATCCCCTTCGGGGATAAGCTGCACTAATTCCTGCGTCATTAGTGCAGCTAAAATTACAAAAATAAGGAAGGAATTATATTCCCAGCTCGAGGCAGACCTTTTCGGAGACGAATTGCTCTGCTTTCTTTTTAGAAAAATGCTGCATTCGTCCTTTCGGTTCACCATCAATGGTAACCTCGATCAGGAATTGTTTATCGTTCCCCTCTCCTATTTCCTGGATCAAAACAAAACGTAATTCTTTTTTCTCCTTTTGCGCCCACTCGATCAGCCTGCTCTTGTAATCGGTCTCTTTATTCTCCACCTCATCCATATCAATATGGTTCTTCATCACCCGGTTCAGCACAAAATCCTTCGCACTGCTGAATCCTTTATCGATATAAATGGCCCCGATCAATGCTTCAAATGCATCGCCATTGATGGCATTACTTTGCGAGCCTCTTTCTAAACTTGCTTCAATGAATTTATCCAATCCTAATTTAACGGCCAGCTGGTTCAGCTGCTGACGGCTCACGATCTTGGATCGCATCTTGGTCAAAAATCCTTCATCCTTAAATGGAAATAACTGGAATAGATATTCGGCCACCACGGTCCCTAAAACTGCATCGCCCAAATATTCCAACCGCTCATTGCTGTCCTTTACTCCTTTTTTTACTTCCTGCGCTGCAGAGCTGTGACGGAAGGCTTGTTTGTAGAGAGAGATATTCGAAGGATAAAACCCTAAAATATTTTTCAATGAAATAAAAAGATCCTTGTCTTTAGAAAAACTGACAAGGATAAATTTAAAAGGAGAATTCAAGATCTAAGCTTTGTATTTCTTTACGATCACCGAAGCGTTATGTCCTCCGAAACCGAAGGTGTTGCTGAGGGCAGCACGCACCACTCTTTTTTGAGCTTTATTGAATGTGAAATTCAATTTAGGATCGAATGATTCATCATCGGTAAAGTGATTGATGGTAGGAGGGATGATATCATTCACTACAGCAAGCGTAGAAGCCATTGCTTCAATTGCTCCTGCAGCACCCAACAAATGCCCGGTCATTGATTTGGTAGAGGAGATGTTCAGTTTGAATGCACTTTCGCCAAACACGCCAATGATCGCTTTTGATTCGGCAATGTCACCCAGCGGTGTGGAAGTACCATGTACATTGATATAATCCACCTCATCTGCTTTCATTCCCGCATCGGCCAATGCAAGGCGCATTACGTTCAATGCTCCCAATCCTTCAGGATGCGGAGCGGTGATGTGATTGGCATCCGCTGTCATTCCACCTCCCACTATCTCGGCATAGATCTTTGCTCCGCGTTTTTTTGCATGCTCTAATTCTTCGAGTATCAAACAACCTGCACCTTCACCCAATACAAATCCATCGCGTTCTTTATCGAACGGACGGGAAGCTGTTTCAGGAGAATCATTACGTGTTGAAAGCGCGTGCATGGCATTGAATCCGCCAACACCTGCTTCGCAAACGGCAGCTTCCGATCCACCTGAAATGATTATATCAGCCTTATTCATTTTGATATAATTCAATGAATCGATCAACGCATTGGTTGACGATGCACAGGCAGAAACAGTAGTGAAGTTTGGTCCGCGGAATCCGAACATGATGGAAATATGTCCGGAACAAATATCCGCTATCATTTTAGGAATGAAGAATGGATTGAAGCGTGGTGTACCATCGCCCTTGGCAAAACCAAAACACTCGTCCTGGAAAGTCTGCAATCCTCCAATGCCCGAACCCCAGATCACTCCGGAGCGGTCAGGATCAAAGGTGCCGGGCTTATCCAGACCTGCATCTTTAACAGCTTGAATAGCCACAGCCAATCCGTATTGAGTGAACGGATCGATCTTGCGTGCTTCCTTCCTGTCGAAATACGTTTCAGGATTAAAACCCTTTACCTCACAGGCAAAACGGGTCTTGAATTTGGTAGCATCAAAGCGTGTAATAGGCGCAGCACCGCTTACCCCATTGATGAGATTATTCCAATACTCATCAACGCTATTGCCTAGCGGGGTAATGGCACCAAGACCGGTAATCACTACACGTCTTAACTCCATCAGCTTAAAATGTTAATTGGAAATTACTTTGCGTTTGTCTCGATGTAAGTGATCGCTTCACCTACGGTCTGAATTTTTTCAGCCTGATCATCGGGAATTGCAATGTTAAACTCCTTTTCAAACTCCATGATGAGCTCAACTGTATCTAATGAATCTGCACCCAGGTCGTTGGTGAAGCTTGCAGTTGGAGTTACCTCTTTCTCGTCTACTCCTAGTTTATCAACTATAATTGCTTTTACTCTTGTTGCAATGTCTGACATCTTATTGTTTTTTAAGGTTAATAGAGTGCAAAGATATACTTATTAGGGAAATGGAGAAAAAAAAGTCGGGGGCTTATTAACTCCTCGGAACCAGCATCTTACATTACAATTTCAGGGGTTTGTAATCGATCTTTATGCACTTGCCGCCTGCTTCCTAATGATGGATGAAAAATTTACTCCATATATAAAGGAGTGAACTTACCATATTTCAAAAAATCAATACTTTCGCCCCGTTATGAAGAATATCGCCATACTGGCATCGGGTGAAGGAAGCAATGCAATGAACATTATTGAGCATTTTCGTTTTAACGCAAATGCCAAGGTGGTTTTGGTCATCAGCAATAAAGGAGAAGCGCCTGTGGTGGAAAAGGCAGTGATGACCAATGTTCCGGTAATGATACTGGCGAAGAAGAATGAATTCAATAATCCAAAACTTATTGCGTTTTTAAAAAAGCAAAAAATAGATCTCATCATCCTTGCGGGATTCCTTCTGCTTCTTCCCGAAGACCTGATCAAAGCCTTTCCTAAAAAGATAGTCAATATTCACCCTGCACTTTTACCCAGGCATGGAGGAAAAGGAATGTACGGATCAAAAGTCCATGAAGCGGTTATCTCCGCTAAGGACAAAGAAAGCGGCATCAGTATTCATTATGTGAACGAACGTTTTGATGAAGGCGAAGTGATCGCGCAATTCAAATGCCCGGTTGAGGCCAAAGAAACTGTTGAAACACTTTCCGAAAAGATCCACTCGCTCGAGTACAAACACTTTCCTGAAGTGATCGAAAAACTGATCACGCAATAACCCTGTATCTTTATTGCATTCTTCCCGTTATAAATGCAAATGCACCCCTATAAATTTTTAGCGATACTCCTTATTATAACGTTTTGTGCGAAGGCACAGGATGGAACTATAAAGGTCCAACGTAATCCCGGAAGGGCCGATTCTTCACTTTGGTGCGGAGGGATCCTTCAACGATCATGGTTTAATTTAGAACTATCCTGCTTTCGACCCGTCCACAACCCGCAGGATACGCCTAAAAAATACTCGATCAGTGATTTTATAATGCAGGGGGGATTTGGAGCACATATCATTTTATCTCCTAACTGGTCACGTCTTAACTACGGCCGGGTAGGTTCGCTAGGCTTGAGTTTGGTCACAGGTTTTGATCATTTTATTGGCAAAGAGGGTGATTCACTTGTAACAAATATCAATGCTGATCAATACCATTACAAATACAGTTTCAATTTTGTTCCGCTCAATTTGAGATTAGGGACTACGATGTACAGCCAACCGAAGTTTTTTTTGGGTATGTTCCTGGAAGGAGGAGCTGGTCTGCTCTTCACCAAATTCGCCTGGACACCCAATAGTTTTAATAAGACAGAGGTAGTGGGAGATCTTGGCGGAGGTTTCACTTTTGGTTTCCGCTACGGAAGATGGAGTGACCATGCTATGAATTTTTTCCTGAAAACAAAGAACATTGACGGGAACTGGTTCCTGGAAACAGGCGTGGTTTTCCCGGTACATTACGGCCGCGATCATCGCTAAGCATTTCGTAATTTTACATCATGCGTTTCTTTCTTGTTAAAATAACTCCTCTTCTTTTTTGCATTAATACGTTCGCGCAAAGTGATACCATTATAGTACAGATCCTGCATGGTTCAAAACCAAAGCACCACACGAACGGATACAAAGTGTTAGGAGGGTATTACGGAGGACATGTAGTGATCCAACTCGACACATTTGTGTATGGATTTAATTTTTTCGGGAAGCGGGTACATTCCGTTCCTTACCGCAAACACCGCAATGGGATATATGAAAAACAAAACCTGCACGACTGGCAAAAGCAGGTGAAAGATGATGAGGTCACCTTTATCACGATCCCGATCCCGAAAGAAAAATATGAAGAGTTAAAGGATACGTATGAAAATTACTATCTGAATTGTCCGCACGATTACGCTTTCTTTGGAATGCGGTGTGCTGCCTCGGCTTACTGGATGCTGGGAAAAGCAGGTGTTATAAGAACATCCTCACGAAGACGAAGCATTGTCCATTCCTTTCACCCTAAAATGTTCAGAAAAAAAATAATGCGCATTGCCAGGAAGAAAAATTATCGGATACTGGAAAAGAAAGGGGATCCCAACAGAAAGTGGGAAGGTACCTCACCCGGTTCGCCTTAGGCGAACTCGTCCGATAGCTATCGGACCTCTCCAAAAAATGGAGAGGCAAACATTCTAAAAATAATTTTGGTAAAATTAAAATTGGATCCCCGGATTAATTTTTTCTGATCCACTCCGCACAATATTCCGCTACTTCCTGCCAGTTCTTTTGTCCGCAAATAAAATGTGTGCGGCCTTCAAAAACTTTAAATTCCTTTTTACTTAATGTATCTGAATACGCATTGAAATTCTTCCTGTTCAGGCTTTCGGGAATGATATTGTCTTTTTCTCCTGCAATGAACAATAAAGGAGCGTGTGCTTTTTTCATATCGATCTTTCCGGCAGCTTTTGTACTCGATCGCGGAACATTCCTGCTCTCCGGCACAACATATTTATCCAGCGCAGTTCTTGTTTCGTTCATTGTCATGGTATTGCAAAACGTATAATGGAAATGTTCAGGCGTCATTAATGCGGGGGCGCTTCCTTTCAAAGGATTTATCGCAGGTAAATTGCTTTTGAAAAAACTCCATTTGAAGGTGAGCATGCCATTGGGGGCAGCGCTATCGATGCAAATTCCCATTTTCCCTTTTCCTTTGCTGATGAGGAGCTGGACCACCAACCCACCCATCGAATGCCCGATGAGGATGGGAGGTTCATTCATTGCGTTAATTATATCTGAAATTTTATTTACAACCTCATCCAATGTTAATTTTCCAAGTCCTGCCGGAATATTCTTTCTCAAGTCTGCGGGGTTCCCTTCGTGAAAAGGCCATGCCGGAACAATGCATTCATATCCTTTATTTTCAAAATACGGGATCCATTCCTCCCAGCATTTCGGGTTCATGAACATTCCGTGTATAAAGATTATTTTCTGTTTCATCGCGATTTTTTCATTGGGAAAACTTACTTTAACAAAGATACTGAAGTATTCTGGTTTTGTTAATTGGGATTGAATCATAATTGGGTTTATGTTAAGTTTATTTGATAGCTCCGGCCTATCATCATCCATGGAATCTTTTCCGTTCTTTCTTTTAAAAAGAAATGCGAAGCATTCACAAACACCTTATAATTTAAGAAAAGAGTGAGTAAAGAACCAAAGAAATCGCGCTGCGCTCTATCCTTTACTCCCTATCGGTCGTAATTTTTATGCTTCACAAAATGCTAAAAATTGCCGGATCTCCTCGGCAATCCCGATAGCTATCGGGACGGAGCTAGCCAATTTTTTTAACGCATTTTGCTTGCATAAAAAACCGGATAACGCGAGGCGCATCAAACTCGATCCCTTTTGGTGTTTTTTGTTAGGCCTCATGTTTCGCAATAAATTCTCTTAGTAAGCAAGCCCCGGCAGCGAAAGCAAAAAATACAGGCTTGGAGCAAACTCTTTTTTGGGGTATTGAAACTGGTTAATCGGAGTCGATAGAATTGAAGATTCCTGGATTTTATTGCGGTCCGTCCCCACAGTGTGGGGACGGGATTCGCCTTCGGGGCTTGCAATTCTTTTGGTTACTTTTCTTTCAAAGAAAAGTAACAAGAAAAATAGCGATGGCATGGCCATCGCGTTCTTTCAGTTATTTAACATAATCCCAATTGTGTCTTTCAAAAAAATAAATACCTTACTTTTACCGTATGAATTTCGACTGGAAAGAGATCGCCACCATTACCATGATCCTGTTCGCTGTAATAGATGTGATAGGAGCCTTGCCTGTACTTATTGACGTACAAACCAAGCACGGAAAAATTGAATCGGCTAAAGCGACCTGGGTGAGTGGTGCCATCATGATCGCGTTTCTTTTTTTAGGAAAATCAATTTTAGACCTCATCGGCATCACTGTTTCCGATTTTGCCATAGCAGGATCGTTGATCCTTTTCTTTCTGGCACTGGAAATGATCCTGGGAATAAAATTTTACAAGGACGATTCTGCAGCAACAGCATCCATTGTTCCGATCGCATTTCCAATGATAGCGGGAACAGGGACACTCACCACATTACTTTCGATCAACGCGGCCTACCATGTGGAGAATATCATTGTTGCCATTCTGATCAACCTGGTATTCGTATACATTGTCCTGCGGAATGTTTTTCGTCTCGAAAAACTTCTTGGTCCGGGCGGAATAAATATTCTCCGTAAAGTTTTTGGCGTGATCCTCCTCGCCATTGCGGTAAAGCTTTTCAGAAGCAATCTCCACGTATGATCACCATTTACACCGATGGCGCTTCAAGAGGGAATCCCGGTCCGGGAGGATACGGGGTGGTGATGAAATACGGTGATCACCGCAAAGAGATCTCAGAAGGTTTCCGGTTGACCACCAATAACAGGATGGAATTGCTGAGTGTGATCGTGGCGCTCGAGCATTTGAAGAAACATGAAAGTCATGTTACCATTTATTCCGATTCAAAATATGTGGTGGATTCGGTGGAGAAAGGGTGGCTTGCGGGCTGGGAGAAAAAGAATTTCGCCAAGAAAAAAAATCCGGACCTCTGGAAACGTTTCCTGGCCATTTACCGGAAACACAAAGTAAAATTCGTTTGGGTAAAAGGCCACGCCAGCAATGTGGAGAATAACCGGTGTGACGAATTAGCTGTAGAAGCAGCACTCGGCAGCAACCTCAAAGCGGACGAAGGGTACGAGAACGGAGACGGGGGCTGATCTATTTTATCAATTCGTTATAAACCGTACCCAGTTTTTCTTCCTGTGCTTTTATCTTTTCCAGGTCCGACATTAATTTTTTAATTCCAACGGCATCTGAATTCGTTGACTTCAGCTCATTCAATTTGGCATTGGTCTTTTCTTCCCGCTCCTGGTACATTTTGATCAGGTCATTGATGGATTTCTGTCCGTAATATTTCACCCATTTACTGCTCTCATTCTTTGAGATGTTCTGAAAAACGGGAATAGAGCTATTGACACTTTCATCGCTGCCGTGTTCTTTCAAAAAATTAACATACGCACCTGCAAACCCGATAGCAGAAAAGCTTTTGAACCTCGGAGCGATCTTCAGGAAGAACTCATTATTCTCATCTGAACCGTTATTCGCATAAATGCCGGCAATATTCAGTAAGAGCAGGTTGCTTTTTTCATTCTCATATTGTTTCGCCATCAATAATCCCTGCTTCGGATCCAAGGCAACAATTCCACTCAGGCCCTGCCCCATCACACCGTACGATTTGTCTGTCAATGCATTCTTGAATGTTTCCATCAAACCTGCATCACCTTTATAATTTGTATTCAAAAATTCCAGTGCATCGGTACGCACTCCTGCTTTCGGGTCATTCTTTGCAAGGTCCTGCATCTTTGTTTTGATATCGGCCCTGTTGCTTTCATTCAGCATTTCACCAAGTCCCCTTATCCCCAATTCGCGGATGTACCAATGCGGATCTTTAAGCGCTAATAGTGCCACTTCACCCGCCAATGGATCATGCGGTGTTTTGCTTAATTCAGTTATCGCTTCGTAACGATCCAGGTACAATGGGGCATTCTTAAACTGAAAATTCAATTCCTTCGCAGTTTTTCTTTCGGTCTTGGAACAAAGCAATTGCTTTTCAGCATCTACATTAACCAGGTCGGGACGGGATGGTGCATCAAACTCGAAATTTTGTTCCGCCTTGGTAACAACTATTTTGCGCCTTTCCTTTTTCCCATCTGCGTAAATGTCAACGTACATTGGAAGTTTGAAGATTACGGTCTTTCTTTGATCCTGGTTTTGTTTGATGGTAACAGTATATTTTTTTGCCATCTCATCGTATTTGTGCTCGATGGTGAGATCCGGATGGCCCGGAGAAAGGAACCATTGATTGAAGAACCAATTCAGGTCCTCGCCTGTTACTTTTTCAAATGCTAAACGCAAATTTGCGATCTCGCCCGATCCGAATTTATTTGTCTCTAAATACAATTTGAGTGATGCAAAAAAAGCATCATCACCCACATACATGCGCAGCATATGCAACACGGCTCCTCCTTTATTATACGAATGTCCATCGAACATATCCTCTTTATCATCGTAATCATAACGGATCAGATTCACCTGTTTACGAGTGGCCTCTGATAAATAACCCATCATCGACTCCTGGGAATGAAGATCGGCCTCATCCCTGCCGTATTTATGTTCTATCCATAGATGCTCGCCATAAGTTGCGAATGATTCATTGAGTGGAAGATTGGCCCACGACTCGCAGGTCACCAGGTCGCCAAACCAATGGTGGAATAATTCATGACAGATCACATCTTCATTATCGCGATCAAGCAATTCGCGATCGGTGCGCTGCAAAAATTCACCGTGGATAACAGCTCCCACATTTTCCATCGCCCCGGAAACATAATCGCGCACCACGATCTGGGAATACTTTTCCCATTGATACGGAACACCTAGTTTTTCAGAGTAGAATTGAAGCATCTCGGGGGTATTGCCAAAAATATTCCGCGCGAAAGGTTCGTAATCATGTTCCACATAATAATTCACTTCAATATCTTTTCCGGTTTGCAGGCTTTTCCATTTATCTTTTACCACTGCAAAATCTCCTGCCGCGATCATGGTCAGGTACGGAGCAGCACCAAGATCCTGTTTCCAGTAATCGGTCCGCGTTCCATCCGGATTTTCTTTGGAGCTTAGCATCAACCCGTTTGAAAGGGTAACGTATTTTTTATCCACAGTGATGTAGATCTCCTGCGTCATTCGCTCATTCGGTTTATCGATCGTTGGGAACCAGCATGAATTGGATTCTGTTTCGCCCTGCGACCAAACCTGTGTCGGCTTATTCGGTTCTTTTCCCAATGGATTGATAAAATATAATCCCTTGTCGGAAGTGATGGCAGCACTTCCTTTGATCACGATCTCATCCGGCTTTGCTACGTAATCGATGTAGACCTGGTACTGTTCTTCTTTCTTGTACGTCCTGCCTAACCGGATCACCAGCTGTTTGTTGTCGTATTTGTATTCCGCTTTTTGATGAGATCCATTCACGATCATCGAAACTTCTTTGATGTCCATTCCCTTTGCATCCAACACCAGGGTATCGGTAGGATAGAAATACGGTTTAAGATCAAGTGTTGCTTTCCCATTCAACTGTGATTTTTCCCAGTTAAAATTTATCTCCAGTTTGGTGTGGATAAGATCGTTGACGCGGGTTGCCGATGCGTTATATTTTTTTTCCGGGGCGTTGCTGTGAATGGTAATGGTATCCAGCGCAATGACCGGGTCAGTATTATGGTGCTGGGCTGTGGCGTTATGATGAGATTTGCAGGAATTGAAAACTACTACTGCCGCGATCAAATAAAATGATTTACGTATCATGAAGGATTTTTTTAGGAACCCAAAGGTGGATAAAAAACCGGGATAAACAAACTAATGATGATGAGCGGAAAATCAGGCTGATATTTGGTCGCCCCGGAGGCAGAAATGTTAGCGGACCGATACGTCTTGCATAGCCGGATCTGAATTTTTTTTCGGAATGTTGTTCCTTAAAATCCGTAAGATTCGGTAATCTTCTCATTGATAAAAAACTATCTTTGTTGTAATGATAAAGGTAAAAGTTAACGACAACGAACACCAGATCGAATTCAGCGATTCATTGCAGGGATCCGGAACGATCAACAAAAAAAAATTCACGTGGGATGTGATGCAGATCAAGGATGGCAGTTTTCATGTCATCAAGGATGATCATTCGTATAATGTAGAGATCATAAAAGCAGACCATGAAACAAAAACATTTGTGATCTCGGTAAATGGGAATAAGTATTCTTTATCTGCAAAAGACAAATACGATGAATTATTGCACTCGCTGGGAATGGACAACCTGGCCGGAAGTAAAGTGAATGAGATCAAAGCCCCTATGCCAGGGCTGGTGCTGGAAGTTCGTGTACAAGAAGGTTCATCTGTAAAAAAAGGAGATCCCATCCTGGTCCTGGAGGCCATGAAAATGGAGAACATTTTAAAATCACCGGCTGATGGTGTGGTCAAAAAAATAAATGTGAAGAAAGGAACGGCCGTAGAGAAAAATCAAGTGCTTATCAACTTCGCCTAACATCTTATTCATGGAAAACACAGAAAATTCACGCAGGGACTTCATTAAAAAAACCGCGTTAGTAACGCTGGGAACCCTGGCGGTTTCAAATATCCCGGCTTCGGTTTTTAAAATGGTAGAACCGACAGGTGATTTTCCTCCTTTTGAATTACCTAAACTCGGATTTGAATACAGTGCACTTGAACCGCATATTGATGCACAAACAATGACCATCCATTACAGCAAACATCACCAGGCTTACGTGGATAAACTCAATAAAGCTTTGGCTGAAAATAATGTGATGGGAATTAAATTGGTGGATATAGTAAAAAATATATCAAAATATCCTGCTGCTGTGCGTAACAATGGAGGCGGACATTACAATCATTCTTTATTCTGGACACTCCTTACACCAAATACAATTGTACCTAGCGGCACTTTGGCCGAGGCCATCAAAACCAGTTTCGGTTCATTGGATGAATTCAAAACTAAATTTTTTGATTCAGCAAAAGCGGTATTTGGTTCGGGCTGGACATGGCTTGTTGTAAATGCAGATAAAAAGCTCGAGATCGGAAACACACCTAACCAGGACAATCCCTTAATGGATATTTCAACCTTTAAAGGGACCCCGGTCCTGGCACTTGATGTGTGGGAACACGCTTATTATTTAAAACATCAAAATATTAGGGCCGATTACCTGGCCGATTGGTGGAAAGTGGTGAATTGGAGCAAGGCCGAAGAGCTGTACGTTTCTGCTATGAAATAACCTCATTTTTAACACATTACAAAGGTTACATTTTTTAGACGATCTCCTGTTTTAAGGCCACAAAATTAAGGTTTCGGAAGACCTATGTCCGATAACCCTTTTTTTTCGCCTCCCATGTATTTTACCTCTTGAAAATGAGGTTTTTTCTCTATATTTATCAACTCTATTTAAAAAAAATTGCAATAGAGTATGTGAATGTGTTTGGGATTACCGGCTTCATGATCGATTGACATATAAACATTCTTTTGCCCCAAAGATGTTGATTTATGAAAGTAAAATTTTTACTCGCTTTCTTATTTGTTTTTTCGTGCGCTGAGGCCTCCCCTCCTGGCTACTTGTATTATAAGATCCTGACCACGCAGGAGAACCAGATCACTGTAGGTAACAACAATCTTTTTAATTATCCTGTACTTGTACGCCTCACCAATGCCGATCTCAAACACACCTCTAGCGGAGGATACGTTACAGATATCAATGGCTATGATATTATTTTCACTTCTTCTGATGGGAACACGGTCATTCCTCATCAGTTGGAACACTATGATCCGGTAACAGGAACACTTATTTGCTGGGTGCAGATCCCGGTTCTAAGTGCAACAGTAAACACAAACTTTTACCTGTATTTCAGCAATAACTCTGTTTCCACCGATCAATCCACTACTGCCGTTTGGGATCTGAATTACAAGGGGGTTTGGCATTTGAATACTACTGTTAATCCTCCTGACTGGACCGCCACCGGATCGGACCTCACCTCGTTTGGAACAACAAATCAATCGCCTGCTGTTATTTATGATGGCGAAGACGTTAACCCTGGGCAGTATCTGTACAGAGCACCTGACCCTAACTTGCAGTTAGATGCTGACCTTACACTTGAAACATGGGTTCGCTTTTCAACCTTCCAGGCAAATACATTGGATAACGTTCTTATTTCGTGTGGAACCCTTGGAACAACTTCAGCAGAAAACTATCATTACAAATTAAACTATATCGGTACCGGGGGGAACATTAATAAATTACAGTTGACCTGGGAGTATGGTAATAATTTAGCGGTTACAAATATATCAACTGTGGCCGCCTCCCCTGGAATAAATGCCTGGCATCACATCTGTGTGGTCCGCGATCCTTCCATTGCTCCTACTGGCGGAATCCTTTTTTATTTTGATGGAGTACAACTTGGAGCTCCGGTACTTTACACTAACCCTCCGGACAATGGCGCTTCCTCCAGTTTCCAGATCGGAATTGACGAGCCAACTTCTATTCGCGATATTGACGGTGATTTTGACGAGGTGCGCGTCTCGGCTTCCGTACGCAGCCCTGAATGGGTTCAAACGACTTATGTAAGTACGGTGATCGGTTCCACATTCATTACTTACGGAGCTACCAATTGTATCTCTTCGGATATTTCCAATGCAGGTCCGGATCAAAACGTGTGTACATCAACAGCAACGTTAGCTGGAAATGCTTTAACTGTCGGCAGTGGATTCTGGACTTTAGTTTCTGGTTCCGGAATTATAACTACACCCACATCTCCCACATCAGGTGTTACAGGTTTAGGTGTCGGTGCAAATACATTCAAGTGGACCGTATCGAACGGACCTTGTACCGCTTATTCCGATAATGTTATTATCACCCGTGATGCGAATCCAACCACTTCAAATGCCGGATCAAATTTCAATGTCTGCACTACCTCTTCCACTTTTGCAGGAAATACTCCCGCAACCGGAACAGGGCTCTGGACATTAGTATCCGGAACCGGGGTTCCTACCACGCCAACTTCACCAACATCGGCTGTGACAGGCTTGAGTGTGGGAGCAAATGTTTTTCAATGGACGATCAGTAACGGAACCTGTCCTTCCTCTTCATCACAAGTTACGATCACGCGAGATAATAATCCTGACATTGCAGATGCTGGTCCGGACCAAACCGTTTGTAACAATCCCGCCACCATGGCGGCCAACACTCCTGTGATCGGTACAGGAACCTGGTCACTGATCTCCGGTTCAGGAACCATCACTACGTTCAATTCTCCTACTACAACTATTACCGGGCTTGGAATCGGAGCGAACGTTTTTCAATGGAGCATAGCCAATGGGACTTGTCCTCCATCAACAGACCAGGTTACTATTACACGTAATGCACCGCCAACAACTGCTAATGCGGGACCAGATCAAACGATCTGTACTTCCTCAACAACTTTATCTGCAAATACTCCTGTGATCGGGAACGGGTCCTGGCTTTTAGTAAGTGGAACAGGAACTATCACTTCTCCAACTTCTCCAACCACAACTGTTACCGGCCTGAGTGTTGGAACAAATAGTTTCAGATGGAGGATCCAGAATTTACCTTGTACCTCTTCACGCGATACAGTATTTATTTTTGTCGATCCTGCTCCTACTGTTGCAAACGCTGGACCAGATCAAACTATTTGCAGCAGTACAACAACCTTTGCAGCCAACTCTCCGATCATTGGCTCTGGTTCGTGGTCCTTGATCTCTGGATCGGGAACAATTACTACAAATAACTCTCCAACATCATCTGTTACCGGATTAGGTGTTGGGGCAAATGTTTTTCAATGGAGCATTGCTAATGGAACTTGTCCTCCATCAACTGACCAGCTCACGATATATCGTGATGCTAATCCAACAACATCCAATGCGGGCGTTACACAAAATTTATGTTCGGTCACCTCTTCAACTTTTGCAGCAAATAATCCTGTGGTTGGAACCGGGTTATGGACATTGATCTCCGGATCAGGAATTCCAACTACTCCCAACTCAAATAATTCACCAGTAACAGGATTAGGTGTTGGCGCAAATATTTTCCAGTGGACCATCAGCAATGGAACCTGTCCATCATCATCCAGCCAGGTGACAATAAATGTGGATCCGGCTCCATCAACTGCTAATGCGGGACCGGATCAAACTGTTTGTTCAACCGCATCAACTTTTGCAGGTAACACACCTGGCATCGGCACAGGATATTGGACACTGATCTCGGGAAGCGGAGTACCAACAACACCAAATTCTCCTACATCGGCTGTAACGGGTCTTGGTGTAGGCGCAAATATTTTCCAATGGACAATTGTAAGTGGAGGTTGTCCTTCTTCTTCCGATCAGATCACGATCACTAGGGATGCGAACCCGACCGTTGCAAATGCAGGGCCGGATCAAACCATTTGTTCATCAACCTCTACTTTCGCTGGTAATATCCCGGCAACAGGAGTTGGATTGTGGACATTGATCTCGGGAAGCGGAGTCCCTACAACACCTACATCAGCGACTTCAAGCGTTACGGGCTTAAGTGTTGGTGCAAACGTTTTCCAATGGACTATCAGTAATGGAACCTGTCCATCGAGTAACGACCAGATCACGATCACTGTTGATCCGACCCCAAGCACCTCAAATGCCGGCCCCGATCAAACCGTTTGTTCTTCTTCATCTGTATTTGCAGCGAATGCGCCAACCACAGGAACAGGAACATGGTCACTGATCTCAGGTAGCGGAGTCGCAACAAATCCTAATTCACCAACTTCGGCTGTTACAGGATTGGGAGTAGGCGCAAATGTTTTTCAATGGACAATTGTAAGCGGAGGATGTCCTCCATCAATTGACCAGATCACCATCACGCGTGATGCTGTTCCTACCACTTCCAATGCAGGATTGGACCAGGCGATCTGTTCTTCCACATCGGCATTTACCGGGAATACACCCAGTACAGGAACTGGTACATGGTCACTCATTTCAGGTTCTGCAACCATTGCATCGGTTAACTCTCCAACATCCGGCATCAGTAATTTGGGAATTGGGAATAATGTTTTTCAATGGGTGATTGCCAACGGAACTTGTCCTTCTTCACGCGATACGGTGATCATTCATGTTGACGCAAACCCTTCAAGTTCTTATGCAGGTATTGATCAATTCGTTTGTTCTTCCAACGCAACATTCAGCGCGAACGTTCCAACTATTGGAACCGGAATGTGGAGCCTGGTTTCGGGGACAGGGGTTCCAACCAACCCAACCTCTCCTACTTCAGCCGTTACCGGATTGAGTGTTGGAGTGAATATTTTCATGTTCACCGTTTCAAACGGAACTTGTCCGGTTTCAACCGACATGGTAAATATCAATGTTGACCCGTTGCCAAGTCCTTCCAATGCCGGACCTGATCAAACCATTTGTGCATCTACAACGAATTTTGCAGCAAACACTCCAACTGTAGGTAACGGAGCCTGGGCTTTGATCTCGGGTGGAGGAAGTGTCACTAATTTTAATTCTCCGACCTCTGCGGTAACAGCGCTCCCACCGGGACAAAATATTTTCGAGTGGGTGATCAATAATGGTTCGTGTACACCGACCCGCGATACGGTAGTGATCACCGTTAATGCTCCTCCTACTCCTGCCAATGCCGGACCGGATCAAACGATCTGTTCTTCTTCATCCGTTTTCGCTGGAAATACGCCTTCTGTCGGAACAGGATTCTGGAGTATTGTTTCGGGAACAGGAACTCCAACCACTCCTACTTCACCAACTTCGGCCGTAACGGGATTAAGTGTTGGATTGAATTATTTTGAGTGGAAAACCATGAATGGTGTTTGTGCTGTTTCAAGAGATACCATGGTGATCAAAGTAGATCCATTGCCGACAACTGCGAATGCCGGACCGGACCAGAATGTTTGCGCAACAACTTCTATTTTTGCAGCGAACACACCAACGATCGGGAACGGTGTATGGGCACTTGTTTCAGGAACCGGTGCAGCAACCATATTTAATTCCGCTACTTCACCCGTAACGGGATTGAGTGTTGGATTGAATTATTTTCAGTGGATCATTTCAAATGGCACATGTCCTTCGTCAAGAGATACCGTACTTATAAAAGTTGATGCCAATCCAACGGTTTCCAATGCCGGTGTGGACCAGGTAATATGTGCCGACAATACCATTTTTTCCGGCAATACACCAACTACCGGAACAGGCACCTGGCAATTGGTTTCCGGAGCAGGAACTATCATCAATGCAAATTCTCCAACAGCAAGTGTCACCGGTTTGAACATCGGACAAAATAAATTTGAATGGGTGATCGCGAATGGTTCTTGTCCTTCGTCAAGAGATACTGTGATCATCACACGCTTCCCTCTTCCTACCGCTTCGCAAGCCGGACCGGATCAAAACATCTGTGCGACCAATAGTGTTTTCGCTGCCAATACACCAACGAGTGGTATCGGGTTCTGGGCTTACGTTTCCGGAGGCGGGACCATTACCACTTTCAATTCACCTACCTCTACTGTTACTAACCTAAGTGTTGGGGCAAATGTTTTTGAATGGGTAATTACCAATGGCCCTTGCAATCCATCACGCGATACAATTGTAATAAATGTTAGTGCTCCTCCAACTGTATCCAATGCAGGACCAGATCAACATATCTGTTTTCCTCCTTCCACAACTTTGGCAGGAAATACTCCTTCAACAGGTACAGGAACATGGACCTCCCTCACGAGTGGAACCTTGGTAAATCCGAATTCACCTACTTCGGCTGTAAATAATATCAGTGTAGGTGCAAACGTTTTTGTATGGACCATTATAAACGGAGTTTGCCCGGCTTCAACAGACACGGTGATCATTTACCACGACCCTTCTCCAACAGTTCCAAATGCGGGGCCGGATCAAAATCTTTGTACCAATTCAACCAACTTCTCCGGGAACTTCCCTGCCATCGGATTAGGAACCTGGTCACTGGTGTCCGGTTCAGGAAACATTGTTTCATTCAATAATCCAAACTCACCGGTAAACACACTTGGCACCGGACCAAATGTTTTTGTATGGACCATCGCTAATGGAACCTGTCCGCCATTGACCGACACCGTTGTAATAACAGTTTATCTTCCTCCAACTACCGCTGCTGCCGGCCCTGATCAAAACGTTTGTATAGGAACAGCAACTATGTCAGCTAACGCACCATCGATCGGAACGGGAACATGGACCGCGCTTAACAGCGGAACGATCACGAATATTAATTCACCAACCACTGCTATCAATGCCATGAATGTTGGTGCGAATAAATTCGTGTGGACCATCACCAACGGAACATGTCCTCCATCGCGCGACACTGTTATTATAACACGTGATCCTTTACCAAGTAATGCTGATGCCGGAGCAGACATTACCGTTTGCGTGAACTCTGTCAACATGAACGCCACAGCACCAACTATCGGAACAGGAACCTGGTCGGTTTTAGTCGGGACAGGAAATGTTCAATCGTTCAATTCTCCTACCACATTAATAAGCAACCTTAGTTTTGGCACCAATACGTTTGTGTGGACCGTTTCGAGCGGAACTTGTATCGCGAATACGGATACAGTAAATGTATTTTGGGTTGGAAGTATCACTCCGGCCAATGCAGGATCGGATCAAACGGTGTGCGGAACGAATACTACTATGACGGCCTTGCAGCCTACTGTGGGAGTAGGTACCTGGAGTGTGGTGGTGGGAGCAGGAACATTTACCAGTCCGAATTTATTCAACAGTCCCGTTACCGGAATGGGAGGAGGACAAAATATTTACAGATGGACGGTGGTGAACAATACCTGTCCTACAACTTTCGATGATGTAACTGTTTTTGTTTATCTGGAACCAAGTTCTTCTGATGCTGGTCCTGATAAAGTGGTGGTACACGACTATACCGACCTGGAGGCGAATACACCAACCAATGGAACCGCTGTTTGGTCTGTGATCTCCGGCTCCGGAACATTTGTTGATCCAAATGATCCGCACACACACGTTACCGGGTTGAGTATGGGCGCGAACGTATTCCGGTGGACGATCTCCAATGGCTCCTGCCAGGATTCTATTGACCAGGTTACTATCACCCTGAAAGACCTGACCGTTCCAAATGGATTCTCTCCTGATGGTGACGGGGTGAACGATTATTTTGAGATCGTTGGATTGTTGGAATATCCTAATTCAGTATTTGAAGTATTCAATCGCTGGGGAAATGTAGTGTACAGAAATTCGGATTATAAGAATGACTGGAATGGAAAGAATCAATCGGGAGGAGAGCTTACAGAGGATACGTACTATTATATTTTGCACCTGACCGATGATCTTGTTTACAAAGGATTTGTGGTACTTAAACGAAAATGATATTGACAGCTCTTATGCTTAAAAAATAAAGTCATGAGTAAGAAAATAGTTTTCATTTGTCTTTTGCTCCTTGCAGCCGTTCGGATGAATGCGCAGCACCGGGCCATGTACAGCCAGTACATGTTCAACGGATTTATTTTAAATCCTGCTTATGCCGGCAGTAATGACGGACTCATTGCAGGCGTGCTGTATCGAAATCAATGGACCGGTCTTGATGGTGCACCTAAAACAGCCTGTGTTTACGCGCACACCCCTTTAAAGAATAAAAAGATAAACTTAGGAATGTCATTCATCAGTGATAAATACGGCATCACCAATAAAAATAAATTCAACATCGCTTACTCTTACCGGATCACTTTTCCTAAGGGCGACCTGTTCTTTGGCGCGCAGGGCGGGATCAATTTCCTTCATGACAGATGGAACGAGATCCAGACCACTACCGCAGGTGATAAGACATTTATCGGGCAGGACCAGGCCACTGCGCTGCCGGAAGCAGGCTTTGGTGTATATTATAAATCGGAAAAATATTACGCAGGTCTTTCGGCTCCCTCATTGCTTTCCAAAAACGCACCGGGATTATTGACAAAGCCAACCATGTTGAACGCTGGTTATGTTTTCTTCCTTCCCAACGAGATCCGCATGAAACATTCCATCCTGATAAAATATTTGCGGAACTCTCCTGTCGAATTCGACCTGAATACCAATATTTATTACAAGAGTTTTGGTGTAGGTTTCTCTTACCGTACGAACGATGCTGTGATCTTTTTACTGGAATATGATGTGAATGATCAATTGCATATCGGTTATTCATACGATCAAACCATTTCCAGTTTAGGAACATATAATAAAGGATCGCACGAAGTGCTCCTTCGTTATTCCTTTAAGTTCAATGTTGTTGCAACCAATCCAAGATACTTTTAATGCCTTTTATGACCCGGGTGAAAAAATTTCTGATCGTTTTAATTGTTTGTTCAATTCATTCAATTGTTAGTCGAGCGCAAACCGATACTTCTGCACTTTACGCTGATTCTGCATTTTACAAGACCTGGAAACTAGCGATCAATTCCAATACGGATGATTTTTCACCGGTGATCTACAAGAATGGCATCGCATTCACTTCCGACCGGGAAAATGAATTCGGTGTGGTATATATCGAGAAGGGGACCAAAAAACATTTATTGGATGTGTTCTTTGCTGCACAACTGGATAGTTTTAATTTTTCTCCTCCCACAGATTTTTCGCGCAAGATCAACTCGACCTACCATGACGGCCCCGTGTGTTTCAGCGCTGACGAGAAGACCATCCTTTTTACTACGAATGGGCGTAAAGAGCAGAAAAAAGTTTTGATGATCTACGAATCACATTTTCTGGATGGGGATTGGACAGAACCGGAACCTATCAATTTGAATGACCCGGAATATTCTATTGCACATCCGGCACTTTCACGCGATGGACAAACACTTTATTTTGCTTCCGATATGCCAGGCGGATTTGGCGCTTCCGATATTTACATGAGCACAAAAGACCTGAATAATCAATGGGGCAAACCGATCAACCTCGGTCCCGAGGTCAACACTAAAACAAGCGATAACTATCCGTTCGTTGATGCCAATGGCGTTCTGTATTTTTCAACTGGCGGCCATGGCGGATTAGGCAAGCTGGATATTTTTTCTGCAGTAAAAAATCCGAATGGACATTATGAACTGAGAAATTTAGGTTACCCGATCAATTCGAATGCCGATGATTTTGGATTTACCTGCGACTCTGCTTTCAGTAAGGGCTTCTACTCTTCGTCACGCAATGGTGTACATGATAATATTTACGGATTTTATGCGGCCTTCCCTAAATTCTGCAATTGCGATACAGCAAGCAGCAGCGGATTGTGTTATACTTTTTTTGAAGAGCGGTCACTCGCAGATAACGATACTGTGGGAATGACCTACGAATGGGATTTTGGTGATGGGACCAAAGCCAAAGGGAACAGTGTTGATCATTGCTTCAGTAAAACAGGAAAATACCAGATCAAACTGAACATGGTAGATAAATCAACGGGCGTGCTTTTCTACAATCAATCCAGCTACGAACTTGATCTTGAAAAAACAGGGCTGCTCGCCATGAATGTTCCTGATTCTATCGGCATCTCCAGTAATATCACCATTGACGGGAAAGCGGCAAATATCCCGGGGTACACGATAAGAAATTATTTCTGGAAACTGGATGATCACGATTTCAGAAGAGGAATGAAAACAGATATTAATTATTCTGCTCCCGGATCGAAAAATATACGGCTGGGTGTTTTTGCCGAGGATAATAAGACCAAAAAACTAAAGGAATTCTGTACGTTGAAAAGTATCTATGTAGTGAATGACAAGAATTTCACGCACACCAAACATATCCGCGATTCCCTTGCATTCGTGAACGTTGTGGGGAACTATGTTGTCCATTTCGGTTCAGTTAAGAACATGAACAACTCCAATACACACGTGTTCAGCACTTACAAAGAAGTGAATGCATTTTATGCGAAGGGGATCTATCGTTTTTCCAAGGGAGAGGTAAAAGAGATCGCAGGATCACTGCCCTACGGCACTGCTCTTACTGAAAAAGGGACAGCACCAAACTTCTCTATTTTCGAAAATGATAAACTGATCCCTGATCCGTTCGATGGGTTGAAATCAACCATCACCGATCCTGAAAAGGTAGTAGCCTACACGGTGTTCTTTAACCAGGGTGAATCGACATTGAATGGGGCAAAAAAATTAAATCTCGATGATGTAAAAGATGCATTATTGAAAAACAAACAGCTTAAACTGGATATTGTAGCACATACCGATGGAAGAGGGACACTGGATTACAATCAAAAGCTGGCAAAAGATCGGGCGAATGCAATAAAAGCCTATCTTGTTTCTCAAGGTTGTGATGTAAAGAATATCCGGACACTTTACGTGATCGAGAACACCAAAGTATCTGCCAGTCTTGATGACCTGGCAAAGCGGGCATACAGAAGAGCAGATTTAATATTGTATTAAAAATAAAACGGGCATGAAAAAGATCATTGTGCGTATTTTCATCATACTACTTACATTAATTCCCTTTTTGGGAGATGCCCAACCGGTCCCTTCAGTGGATGAGAATATCCCATTCCTTGTTACATTCAGTAAAAATGCGCAACGCACCTGGGGTGATGATGATTTCATCCAGATCTTTTTTTACGCTGTGCCTGAATCAAGAAAAGAACCATTTTATATCCGGGTTTATGATCCGGAAGTAGGCGGAGTGGAAGATGAGAACAGGAGCGGTTTCAACTCAAAGACCGGGTTTGCAGTGTATGGTGGAAAAGGGGCACATTCAGAACCGGATGCACGAAAAACAAAACCGGACGGAAAATATAAGAGTGGTGTGAACCTCGCGAGCAAAACATTTGGACTCTCACCCGAATATGACGGTAAATGGTATACGTTCGGACCCTTCAATCCTGCCGAGGGAGAATTGCAGCCTGAATTTGGTGGTTATATTTTCAAATTGGTGATTGAAGGATTGGATGGTGATGACGGGAATCTTTATAAGATGTTCCTCTCCTCAAAACCCGATCAAAATGTTAACGTGGAAGGCGGCAATGCATTTACCTATGAATATTGTTTCCGCACCAACGAAAAATTAAATACCGTTTCTCACTTATATCCCTTCATTTCAAAAAATGTGATCTCGATCAAGATCAACACATTCGATTATGATAAAGAAGGGATCATCAGGGTAGTATCTGTAAGTAAAAAAGGAATGGTGGCCGAAACATCCAGTAATGGTGATTGGTCCATCAGTACGCACAAGATCGTTCCCGAAGAGATCAATACTTCCGTGGATATCCAGATCATCAAGAAGCAGGTGACAAAGAATAATAATATCGTGATCTTTATTACCAACCAGTATGGCGAAGCGATGCCATTTTATACCGTTCCCATCGGAGGTGTCCCAAAATTCAAACCTAACATTGGCGTAAAGAAAAAACCTAACTGATTATGCCAATGTGTTTGACCAGGCGCACAAAACATTCTTTTTTTTTAATACTTCTTTTTCTCTGCGTTAGCCGCTCTTTCGCGCAAACGTACAATTTCAGGGTATTCAATGAGGATAACGGTTTGCCCCAGGGATATATCTATCACATTTCGCAGGATAAACATGGATTCCTTTATGCCTCCACCGGTGACGGACTGGCCGCTTTCGGGGGGACCTCATTTAAGATCTATCGTAAAGAGGATGGCCTTGCACAGAACCTGATCACCACACATTTCATTGACTCCAGGAATAATATTTGGGTCGGGCATTTCCAGGAAGGGATCTCCTACTATGATGCCCGCCTGGAAAAATTCAGGCCGCTGGATTTCGAAGGATTTAAAAATGTCAAGATCTCGTGCATCACCGAAGATCATTTCAATAATATCTGGGTAGGCACACAAGGCAATGGCGTGTTCAAGATCGATCCAACACTCAAGGTCATTCATGTGGATGAGGTGCAGCAAACAAATGTGAGTGCCTTGCTCTGGGGAAGCGGAGATGATCTGCTGGTCGGGTCCGGAGAGGGATTGCAGATCTATCATCTGCAGTCTGAAAAAAATGCGCTTGCTTTTTTGCAGTCCATTGAAATGTTTGATGGCAATAATGTAGTGGATGTGACCTTGTCGCACGACAGTTCACTGGTATGGGCAGCGGTGAATGGAAAAGGGATCTTCTCCATGAAAAAATCAAAAACAGGTTATTACATTTCCTCCGCCATCCGTAAAGATCTTGCACTTACCAGCCAGGATACTTCGTATGAATTCCGTTCGATCTATTGCGACAGCAGGAATAATTTATGGGTGGCCATGTTCGGGCAGGGGCTCCGTAAAATAGTCCCGGCCGATAATGAAGGATTCAGCTTCAGCGTTTTTTCGTACACACAAAAAAATGGCCTGGCCAATGATTATGTACAGGCTGTGTTCTGCGATAGAGAAGGAAATACCTGGATAGGAACTTACGGAAGCGGGCTGGTTCAATTGATGGATGAGAAATTCGTTTTCTTCCGTACATCAAAAGATGAGAAAGAAGATCCTGTATATGCTGTTACTTCAGACAAGCGTGGAACAGTATGGCTTGGTACGAATGAAGGAATAAAAATGTTCGTGCCAGGAAAAGAAAGTGCTGATCTGGAGACCTTCGGTGCTGATCAGTTCAGGAACGATCGCGTTACCGCATTTTATTATGATAAGAATGGCCTGATATGGGTAGGGACCGCAGAACACGGCATCTTTACATTCGACCCGTTGACAAAAAAAATAACCGCTATCTCAGCCAAGTACAGACTCGACCGGTTGCACATCAACTGCATGACAGGAAACGAGCAGTATGTATTTATCGGTACTACTGAAGGGATCTACCGTTATGAATATATTAAAGATGATTTTATTCTATTGGAAACAAAGGACGGGCTACTGCATAACAACGTATATAATATCTATGTTGACCGCCTGGGGAAACTATGGCCCGCATCACACGGCACCTCTCCTTATTATTTTGCCAACGGGGATGCCGTAGCATTCAAAGACATCCCGGAATTAAAATCGTTCAACATCAATTGTGTTGCAGAGGACGGGAATGGAAAGATCTGGTTCGCTACGGAGGGCGATGGCGTATTTGAATACGATGGAAATACCTTTAAGAATTATTCGGTGAATGATGGCGGGTTGGCCTCTAACTATTGCTACTCATTGTTATGTGATGCAAATAATAACGTTTGGGTGGGACATGGAAACGGGATAAGCAGGAAGAACGAAGGGGCAAAACGATTCATCTATTATGGCAGGCACCAGGGAATTATTTCGGCCAAAACAAATTTAAATGCCGTGCATTGTGATGCCAAGGGCAATATCTGGTACGGGACCAGTGACGGAATAATAAAATACGACAGGGAAAAAGATCGTTTGAATACGGCTGAAGCATCCACCAAAATATTGGCAATGACCATTAATGGTGTAACCGGAAAATTAGTTACGGATACCATTTTACCTTACAAAAATTATTCGATCCGTTTTGATTTTTTAGGGATCTGTCTCACCAACCCCGATAATGTAAGATACAGGTATATACTGGAGGGATTCGATCCGGAATGGGTAGAAGTGGATGCGAGGGTGCGGACAGCAAACTATCCGAAACTGGAAGATGGAACATATACGTTCAAACTTTTGGCACGTAATAATGACGGGATATGGAATGCAATGCCGGTGACCTATAAATTCACGATCAGCAGGCCGATCTGGAAAAGTGTCTGGTTCTTTGCCATACTCACTATCATATTAGGAGTTTCTATTTTCCTTTTCATCAAATGGAGGACGCGCAGCCTTGTAAAATTAAGTATGCGATTGGAACGAATGGTGGATGAGAAGACCTATCTTTTGAAAAAGGAAAAAGAAAATGTTGAAGCGATCAACGCTGTTGTGGAAGAACAGAACAGGGATATCACAGACAGTATCGTGTACGCGAAAAAGATCCAGGAAGCCATGCTGCCATCGCAGGTGGATGTATTATCAAAGATCAATGCCTTCATTTTTTATCAGCCGCGCGATATTGTGAGCGGGGATTTTTATTGGTACTATGAAACACCAGAGGCCTTGATCATTGCGGTCGTTGATTGTACAGGTCATGGTGTACCGGGGGCGTTCATGTCCGTGATCGGCTCCACCTTATTGAACAAGATCGTTAAGGATACCAATCTCATTAAACCTTCACTCATCCTGGAATCGCTTAACGCGAATATCATCGAATCGCTCCATCAAAATGTAGATCAGTATTCGGCACGCGATGGTATGGAAGCTGCGATCTGCTCTTTAGATCTTAAAAACAAGAAGGTCCTTTTCGGAGGAGCGGGCCGGCCGATGTATATCGTAAGGAAAGGGGAGTTACTGGAATTCCAGGGCTCTATTTATTCGGCCGGAGGTGCGCAGGAAATTCATGAGACCTCCTATCACGACCACGAGGTGCAGCTTTTTGAAGGCGACATGATCTATATGTTCTCTGACGGATATTCGGATCAGTTCGGTGGAGAAAAGAACCGTAAATTCTCAACTAAAAATCTGAAGGCCCTTCTTGTCCGCATCTCGACTGAAGACATCGATGTGCAGGAAAAGGTGATCAAAGATACCATCACAGCATGGAAAGGGGATGTGATGCAAATTGACGATATACTGGTGATGGGAATAAAGATCTAATGATTTTACCTCTAATAAACCGCGTTTGTTGTTTCGGGAAAAATCATGTAGGTTTGACGGAAAATTATGGCAAAGCTTAATATAGAAGAGACCTATCAATCACCCAAGATCGCTATTGACGCGGACAAGAATATCTTCGAGATCATCGGAAACTCGTTCCCTAATAATGCGGTAAGGTTCTATACTCCGGTTGTGGATTGGCTCGATGAATATGCTAAAAAACCAAATCCTAAAACAGAATTCACATTCCGTATCTCTTATCAAAATTCTTCTTCCCGTAAGATGTTCAATGAGATCCTGAAACGTTTACAGCAGATGCACGACAAAGGGAATGACGTCAGCATCAAATGGTATTACGAACAGGGTGATGAGGACATTCGCCAGATCATCATGGAATTCAAGCAGCTCTTTAAATTACCGATCGAGTGTATCGCTGAAGAAAGTGAGGATTAATAAATAAAAAACTATCCTAATTCGATTTCAAATTGTACAAGGTCAATGAACTCCTGTACACGCTCCTCCACCTCGGCCTGTGTTAATCCAACCAGCCTTTCCACTCCGAATTTTTCGACACAAAAACTTGCCATTGCCGAACCGAAAATAATAGCGCGTTTCATATTATCGAATGAAATATCTTTTGTTGCAGCTAAGTGACCGATAAAGCCCCCGGCAAAAGTATCGCCCGCTCCCGTAGGATCGAACACATCTTCAAGCGGTAAGGCCGGAGCGAAAAAAACCTGTTCCTTATTGAATAACAATGCCCCGTGCTCCCCTTTTTTTATGATGAGGTATTTGGGGCCCATCGCCAATATTTTTTGTGCCGCCTTTACCAATGAATATTCTCCCGATAATTGACGTGCTTCCGAATCATTGATGGTGAGCACGTCCACCTGGGCCAATGTCTTCATCAATTCATCCATGGATGAGTCCATCCAGAAATTCATGGTATCCAACACGATCAATTTCGGGCGCTTTGGTAATTGTGCCATTACTTTTTGCTGAACTACCGGCATCAGGTTTCCCAGCATTAAAAAATCACAATCTTTATACGATTCAGGGACCACTGGATCAAATGTGCCGAGTACATTCAATTCGGTAGTGAGGGTATCACGGGTATTCATATCGTTATGATAACGTCCGCTCCAAAAAAAACTTTTCTCACCTTTTTTTATCTGCAGCCCATCCACATTCACATGGTGTTTTTTAAGCATATCGATCGATGCCTGCGGGAAATCATCTCCCACCACCGACACCAGGTTGATGTTTTTAGTAAAATACGAAGCGGCCAAACCAATATAGGTGGCTGCACCACCAATTATTTTATCGGTTTTCCCGAATGGGGTTTCAATGGCATCAAAAGCAACTGTTCCTACGACTAATAAACTCATGTTTTGGTTTTTTAAAAATCGGCCAAAGATATTGGATATTTACACGCTTTATGCTAATATTGCAGTCCTTTTTAAAAAACCAGAATAAATTCCCTGATAGCTCAGCTGGTTAGAGCACATGACTGTTAATCATGGGGTCGCTGGTTCGAGCCCAGCTCGGGGAGCAGAAATAAAGCACCGCAAGGTGCTTTTTTATTACATGAACTTCTCTGTCTACATCCTATTTTCCAGCAAATTAAATCGATTTTACACTGGAACAACCGACAATGTAGAGCGAAGGCTTGTTGAGCACAACACAGGATCTCATATTGACGCTTTTACTAACAAAGGTGTACCTTGGACTTTGTTCTTAGTAATAGGGGGCTTAAGCAGTGGTCAAGCTTACAAAATTGAACGGCACATTAAGGCAATGAAATCCAAAAAATACATTGAGAATCTTGCTGAATACAATGATATGGTTGAAAAACTAAAAGAAAAATACAGGTAATTTGGTTCGACCCCGATAGCTATCGGGGCAGCTCGGGGAGCAGAAATAAAGCACCGCAAGGTGCTTTTTTATTTAGGGTGATGCCCCGATCTGATTTCTTTTCACTCACATTTTAAACTTAAAAAGCCCGATTTCTATCGCCCAGACGGTAAAACTAGTGGCTAGAAACACAATTTATTGATTTTCAATATATTATAATATGCTCGATTACTGGCAAATAAGCAACTTTTTAGCTGTAAATTGGGTCTTATTTAGAGTTAGTATACCGTTTATAAAACTGCCTATGAAAACATTGATCTCTCCCCTGAGAAAATTCGCATTCGTTTGTGCGATCTCCTCCACATTAATTTCAGCAAATGCATTCGCGCAAACTGGTTGGACGAAAGACCCTTTCGATGACCGCGTATTCGTTGAGAACAAAGGTCAGTTCGATCATAATACTGATGATTCAAATGTTCCAGTCCGTTTCGGAGCCCGTGTACAAGGAATGGAAACTTATTTTACCGCTACCGGGGTTTGTTACCAGCACGGTGAAGTTGTGTTCCTGAATAAAAGTCAGAAAGATTCCATGATCGCATTGAACCCTTTCTATATTCCGGAGAAAGAGGGAAATGAAAAACATGATGAGGAAGAGCGTTACCATTTTTCAAAGGTGATGCCACGTTACCTTAAAATGGAATGGGTTGGCTGTAATCCGAATGCTCACGTAGAAACTCAAGGCCTGGTCTCCGATTATTTTACATATCCGAAAGATAAAAGTGTAAATACCGAGACCATCATTGCACAAGCATACCAAAAGATCACTTATCAGAATATTTACCCGAACATTGATATCGAATACATCATTCCAAAAGATAAAGAAGGAACAAAATATTCGATCATTCTTCATCCTGGTGCAGATCTTTCAGTAGTAAAGATGAAATATTCTTATGCAAAAAAGATAAAGATCAATGACGGGAATGTAGAGATCGAAAGTTCATTCGGAGATTTCATCGATCATGCCCCGGTTACATTTTACACTGACGATCACCAACCGATCAATTCTCATTTTGAATTGAACGGAAACGTTGTATCATTTACTACCGACAATTACGATAATACAAAAACTGTTACGATCGATCCCTGGACCACCAATCCTGCCTTCGTAGGATGGAACAGGGCCTACGATGTGGTTTACGATGTGAACGGAAACGTATGGGCTTATGGCGGTGCTTATCCATGGACCTTAAAAAAATTCAACTCGGCAGGTGTTGCACAGTGGACCTATAATGCAGCTGCAATGTATAACAGCGGTTGCTGCACAGGATCTTGTTACGGTGACGTTGCGGTGGATGAAACTTCAGGTTCCTGCTATTTATCAGAAGGTTTTGACTGGGCAGCTGGTTCCCGCGTATTTAAGGTAAACACCAGTGGTGTGCAGGTTGCTGCATCAGTTGGTAATCCTCAATTCAATGAGATCTGGAGAATGGAATACAATCGTTGTATCAACGTGATCCTTGGTGCAGGTGGGGGAACTTCCGGAATTTACCAGGGAATAAAGATCGATACTACGTTCACCACCATGACCCCTGTCAATAGCTACAACGCGATCAGCAATACTGATAACTGGGGAATTTCAATTGACCCGGTTAACCCATGGTTATACATGTGTACAGTAAATCCGAATCCGAATCCAATGATCAGGGTTCCGGTTCCGGCACTTGCTCCATTCAGCTGGAATACCAATTCAGGTTTTGGTTTCTCTGAGATCTCCAGCGCACTTTATGTGACCAACGGTTGCTGTGCCAATGGATACAATGGTATGTCGGCAAGTTTGAATTGGCTGTATATGACCGATGGATCGATCCTGAAAAAAATAAATAAGGCTACCGGTGCTATTGTTGCAACAACTCCTACCGGAGGAACGATCTATGCTTCCGGAGGAACAACATCAGACATTTGCGATAACGTATACGTAGGTATCGGTACCAATATCAAAGAATACAGTCCTGCGCTTTCACTCATTTCAACAATTCCTGCAGCGGGAACAATTTATGATGTTAAGCTTGGTCCGAACAACGGAAAAATTTACGCTTCGGGTGATGGTTTCGTGTCTCAGTTAACTGTTCCTATTACTACAACAGTTATTACCATGAGCTCCACTCCATCTTCAAACTGTGTTTGTAATGGAACCTGCACTGCCAGCATGACCATTTGCGGTGCTCCGGCAGTAGGTGTTACTTACTCCTGGTCGCCAAGCGGTGGAACTAATGCAACAGCAACAAACCGTTGCCCTGGATTATACACTTGCTGGATCTCTACCGGATGTAACGTATTTTATCACGATACTGTAACTGTTCACCCTTCTCTTTCATCAGTAAGTTTATCAAGCACACAAGTGAACGTTTCTTGTAATGGCGGATGTAACGGAAGTGCGCAGGTAACACCAAGCGGAGGAACTGCTCCTTATACTTATGTTTGGTCGCCTGCAGTGGGAACCGGAGTGAATGCTTCTAACCTTTGTGCAGGAAGTTATACCGTAACTGTTACCGATGCGCTTGCTTGTACCGGATTCACCGTGATCACGATCACGCAGCCTCCTCTTTTGACATTGACTTTATCTTCTCAGGTGAACGTATTGTGTAACGGATCCTGTAACGGAACTGCGACTGTAACTGCTGGTGGTGGAACACCAGGTTATACTTATAACTGGACACCGAGCGGAGGAACCGGAGTGACAGCAACGGGACTATGCGCGGGAAATTACACCTGCACGGTTACCGATACTAAAGGTTGTACAAAACAAGCGACCGTTACGATAACGCAGCCTCCTCTTTTAACTGCAACAACAACACAAGTAAATATTTTATGTAATGGTTCCTGCACGGGATCCTCAACAGTAACGGCTGGTGGTGGAACCCCTGCTTATACTTATAACTGGACACCAAGTGGCGGAACCAATGCAACAGCAACAGGATTATGTGCCGGAACTTATACGTGTACCGTAACGGATGCGAATGCTTGTACCAAACAAGCGATCGTTACCATTACTCAACCAACAGCATTGACCGCAACCACAACACAAGTGAACGTAAGTTGTAACGGAGGATGTAACGGAACATCTACAGTTACTGCAGGTGGTGGAACCCCTTCTTACACTTACAACTGGACACCAAGTGGTGGAACAGGAGCAACCGGAACTGGTTTATGCGCAGGAAATTATACTGTAACGGTTACGGATGCGAACGGTTGTACCCGGACAGCAACTGTTACCATCACTCAACCTCCGGTGCTTACTGTTACAACAACAATGACACAAAGTACTTGTAGTGCTGCCAACGGAACTGCAACGGCAACTGCTGCAGGAGGAACCCCGGTATACACTTATGCATGGGCACCAAGCGGAGGAACAAACGCAACTGCAACAGGTCTCGCTGCCGGAAGTTATACTGTTACAGTAACCGACTCTAAAGGTTGTACCGCAACATCAGTGATCGTAGTTACATCAGCTGCTGGTGGAACAGCATCGATCAGTGCATCAACAAACGTTTTATGTTTTGGCGGAAATACAGGTAGTGCAAGTGTTACTGTTGTGGGTGGAACTGCTCCTTACACTTATGTTTGGTCGCCATCTGGAGGAACAACTGCGAATGCAACAGGATTAACAGCTGGTACATATACCGTTACTGTTACAGATGCGAATGGTTGTATCACTTCAACTACAGTAACGATCACACAACCTCCATTGCTCACTTCATCATTCACCCAAGTGAATGTATTGTGCAATGGTTCCTGCACCGGTTCAGCAACTGTAACTGCAGGTGGCGGAACTGCTCCATATTCTTACGCATGGAATCCGTCAGGACAAGCAACTGCAACTGCAACCGGATTATGTGCGGGAACATATACTTGCACTACAACCGACTCGCATGGTTGTACAGCAACATCAGTTGTTACGATCACACAGCCTGCGGCTTTAACTTCTTCAACAACACAAGTGAACGTAAGTTGTAACGGAGGTTGTAACGGAACATCAACGGTAACTGCTGGTGGTGGAGTTACTCCGTACACTTACTTATGGTCACCAAGCGGAGGATCGAACGCAACTGCAACCGGATTGTGCGCTGGAAACTATACCTGCACTATCACTGATGCAAATGGCTGTACAAGACAGTCTGTTGTAACGATCACACAACCTACTGCACTTTCATTAAGCACATCAAGTGTCAGTGCTATCTGCGGTCAGGGTAACGGATCTGCAACTGTAATTGCAACAGGTGGAACACCGGCTTATACTTACGTATGGGCTCCGGGTGGACAAACAGGTGCAACTGCAACTGCATTGAGCTCCGGAACTTATACTGTTACCGTAACGGATGCGAATGGTTGTACACTTACCGCTACAGCAACGGTGAACAATACAGCAGCTCCAACCGTTACCATTATTACAACAACCAACGTTACTTGCTTTGGTCAATCTAACGGATCTATCACAACAAATACAACAGGTGGTACAGCTCCATATAGTTATGTATGGTCACCAACCGGTGGAACAAACGCAAATGCCACCGGACTTGGACCGAATACTTACACAGTCACAGTAACTGATGCGAATGGTTGTACTTCAACGGCAACAGCAACTGTTACGCAACCAACACAGCTTACTTCATCCATCACAGCAAGTGTGAATGTACTTTGCTTTGGAGGAAATAACGGAAGTGCAACAGTAAGTTCGGCAGGTGGAACACCAGCTTACACTTACAACTGGGCACCATCGGGTGGTACGAATGCTACAGCAACTGGATTGACCGCAGGAAACTATACCGTAACAACAACAGATGCGAATGGTTGTACAAGTACATCAACCGTTACAATCACCGAGCCAACACAATTGGTTGTGGCAGTTGCAGGATTCAATGCGACTTGCAGTGGTTCATGTAACGGACAAGGTGTTTGTATCCCTTCAGGTGGTACCGGACCTTATACTTTCTCATGGGCTCCAAGTGGCGGAAACAATCCAAGTGCAACAGGTTTATGTGCGGGTACATATACAGTGTATGTTACCGATGCAAATGGTTGTGCTGTGAATGATACCGCTATCGTTAACCAGCCTGTAACTGTTACAGCAACCACTACACAAGTGAACGTGCTTTGTAACGGAACTTGTACTGGTTCGGCTACTGTAACTGCAACTGGCGGAACAACACCATATTCTTACAACTGGAATACAACTCCAAACCAATCTTCTGCAACAGCAACAGGATTATGTGCAGGAAACTACACCGTGGTGGTGACCGACTTTAATGGTTGTACAACTTCAGTTGTTGTTACCATTACACAGCCGCCTGCATTGACCGCAACAACTACACAGGTAAATATTTTATGTAATGGCTCTTGCAATGGTACTGCAACTGTAACTGCCAGTGGTGGAAATCCAGGATATACGTATAACTGGAACACCACTCCTGCTCAATCGACCGCAACAGCAACAGGACTTTGTGCAGGAAACTATACCGTTACCGTTACAGATGCGAATGGATGTACGATCACCGCTCCGGTAACGATCACTCAGCCTACTGCATTAACAGTAACTGCTTCGGCAGCACCTGCAGTGGTTTGTATTGGCAACTCCAGTACATTAAGCGCTGTGGGCGCAGGCGGAACTCCGGCTTACACTTACGTTTGGAATCCTGGAAATATCAACGGAAGTTCAACCAGTGTTTCTCCTACCAGTACAACAACATATACTGTAACCATTACAGATGCGAACGGTTGTACCGATACAAGTGCGATCACGGTAGTGGTGAATCCATTACCGGTTGTAACATTCACAACCAATCCATCGCCAGCTGTTGGATGTGCTCCGTTGTGTGTAACGTTTACAAACACAACTCCTAACAGCACATCATGTTTCTGGAATTTTGGTAATACCGTAACATCTACCAACTGTACTGATACCTATTGTTACACTATTCCTGGAACGTATGATGTTAGCTTAACCGTAACCGACAATAACGGATGTTCGAATTCGTTGACAATGCCTGCTTTGGTGATTGTTTACCCGAACCCTGTTGCCGACTTCAGCTTCTCTCCGCAGCCGACAACTATGTTGAACGGAACGATTCAGTTCACCGATCTTTCTCAAGGAAATCCAACATCATGGACCTGGAGCTTTGGTGATATAGCTAACTCCGGATCTAACATTCAGAACCCATCATTCACGTATACTGACAGCGGAAATTATGTGGTTGAATTATGGGTAGAGAATCAATACGGATGCCGCGATTCGATACAAAAAACAGTTCGTATCGACCCTGATTTCACCCTGTATGTTCCAAATGCGTTCACTCCGGAAAGTCAAGGGCCGAACAATACCTTCTACCCTAAAGGAGTTGGAATTGATGAGAAATGCTACAAGATGTGGATCTTCGACCGTTGGGGTAACATGATCTGGTTCACCGAGAAATGGGGCAAAGGATGGGATGGACATGCCAATGATGGTAAAGATGTGGCACAGGAAGATGTATATGTATGGAAAATTGATGTGTGTGATTTCACAGGCTTAAAACACAGCTATATTGGCCACGTAAGTTTGATCAAGTAGACTAAAATGCCTTATAAACGAGCACTCTGCAGCTTTGCAGGGTGCTTTTTTATTTAATAATAATGGGTCGTAAATGCCTGTATATACATAAGTTTTTGAGAAAAATGGCGTATATTTGTGTGGATATTAACGTGTGGCCTGGCGTTTAAAAAGACAATATAATGGAAGCATTCGTTGCTGAACCAACTCAAAAGACTCCCTTCATCAGTTTCGATCCCGAAAGTGGTGTTTTTGAATTAAAAGGAAAGTCGATCCCTGAAAATTCTTCCGGTTTTTATAATCCTGTTTTTGCCTGGCTTGAGAAATATTGCCAGGATCCTTCCAGCAAAACACATTTGAATATTCAACTTGATTATTTTGGAACTGCATCATCCAAATGCATTTTGGATATATTCAAAAAATTAGAAGAAATGGCTGCGGCTGGAAAAGGCGAAGCAGTGGTGAACTGGATGTATAATGATTTTGATGAGGACATCCTTGAGGCGGGCGAAAATTACAGATCGATCGTAAATCTTCCTTTTAACCTGATCTCCTTAGGAAAAGGAAATTGATAATTCCCACTTTTTATTTTTCAAAGTAACGAAACACCATTCAGGTCGGTGGTCAATATCTCACTCATGTGATCAAGGAATGGACGCATATTCCTGAAGGCATTGTTCACCTGGTCACAAAATTTTTCCGACAATACTTCTTTATCAGTAAATGTATGTTTGATGATGAATTGCTTGTAACGGAGCAGATCGATCGCAGGATGGTCTTTGGAATATCCTTTCGGAGAGGTGTTGACCTTTTCACCCCGCAATTCTCCAAAAAAGCTTTTGAATTTTTTATTCGAAAGTACTTTTCTCAATGCCCCGGGCTCGAACGCGATCTGTTCCCTGATCAGTTTAAGATCTTCCGGGTTTGGCCCCCAGAATCCGCCCGCTACGTAGGAATTCCCCGGCTGGATATGATAGTAGTATCCTCCTCTTAATTGTTTAGTAGCGCGTTTGAAACGCCCGCTCCAATGATCCTTATAAGGCGTTTTATCTTTTGAGAAACGGGTATCCTTGTAGATCCTGAACAAACTTTTTTTACCCGAAGGGGTTTCAATATGATCGTGCTGATTCATTTTGATCAATAACGAATCTGCGAAAGCGATCATCAACTCGTGCTCTTTTATATAACGATCCTTATGCGCATTGAACCAATCCCTGTTGTTGTTCTTTTTTAATGCGACAAGAAAATCCAACGCAGACTTTGGAATAGTACTGTTTTTCATAATATGATCCCTATTGAGGCTTTATCTCACTGTAGCTTTCGTCTGTTCCCGCTCGTATCTTGATCCAGATGTTGAAGGTGTTCCTGAGGCTGTTTTCCATCCTGCAAAAGATGGCGCCTTGCGGTATCTCATAATGAAAATAATGCTGATTATTATTTTTCTCGAATGAAAATTGAGTGGTTTTTAAAAGGATGATGGCTGGGGCCTTTTGAAATAAAAGACCGTTTTTGATCGGGGCCTGAAATACCATCAATGGTTTTGAGAAATCAATTAAATTGAAATTGCCCTGCGAAAAAGAAATGTTTCCCAGCAGGATGAATAGAAAAAATAATCTCCTTGCTTTTTTATTCATCGGAATAGGTAAAATAAAAAACTATTTCTGATCCGGAACAGGAACAGGAGGCGCATCGGTCGGAACCGGATCCTTAGGTGCTTCTTCCTTTTTCTTACAATGGATGTTATATGCCAACATGAGTTCATGCGTCCCTTTAGTATAAGGCGCCAATCCCGATGTGGTGATATCATACGCATATCCAAAACTTAAGACATCCTTGTATTTATATCCAACCATTACCACAAATGCCGCCCCGGAGCGGTAACTTGCGCCCAACGAAAACATTTTATTCATCGTCAGCACTGCATTCGCATCCACCTGCGCGGGTGCGCCTTTTACATATTTCAGTAAAAAGGAAGGAGTAAGATCAATGTTATCAGACATCTTTAAGGTGACTCCTCCGTTAAAGAAAATATGCTGTTTTTCCTGCATGATGAAAAAATCCTGAGAGGTGGTGATCTTCACCGGTACCAATTCCGGAGCAGAAAGTCCCATGAAATAATTCTCCCCCTTCAAATAGATCCCTCCGCCAAGGTTCGGGTAAAACCCTTTGAAGTTTCCGGTCAATAGAACATTATCCGTATTTGTTCCCGCATCAAAACTCAAGGCCGATGTATTCAATTTATACATATAGAACATTCCGGAAAGCCCGAAAGAAAGAATGGACTTATCACTCACCTTTAGATGATACGCATAGGCCGCACTCAATCCTGTTTTAGCAACTGGACCTATTTTATCAGAGAAAACATACGCCCCCAAGCCAATGTTCTTTCCGTCAAGACCCGAATTAAAACTCAGGGTATTCGTTTTCGGACTTTGTGAATAACCATGCTCATCGGCAAGCCCGGTCCACTGATCGCGTAATACCGTTTTTATTTCGGTATAACCCAAGGTACCTGCCACCGCAGGATTAATGATAAAGGCATTTTGCCAGTACTGGCTGTAGAGCGGTTGTTGCTGTGCAGTGGCAATTGCTGCGCTAAAAATAGCTGCGGTAAATAATATTTTTTTGATCATATGTTTTTATTTAAAAAATATTTTAGTCTGACTTTTTTCATTTAAATATTACTGCCCGCCCTTCAGCCCGCCTCCCCGCTAAAAACGCTCGGCCCTATCTCATTAACGTGACGGATCCTTCCATGGTCGGACTTGCTCCGTTATCAAATTCTATCACATAATAATATACCCCGCCCGGAAGTTTGTTCCCATCTGTGGTCAAGCCATCCCATGTATTTTTATACTCTGCATTCTCATATACTTTATTTCCCCACCGGTTAAATATGCTCACCTTTACATTACTGAATTGGGTGATGTCCCCTATCATCCAATAATCGTGTTCACCATCACCATTAGGTGAAAATGCATTCGGAATGAATAAACAAGCCGGGGTTTCAATATTTCCAACGGCAACGGTATCTCTGAAAGTACAGCCATGATTATCGGTAACCGTAACGTAATAGGTCCCCTGCCCTACCCCGGCTAAAGTTTGACCGGAGGTTCCATTCGACCAGGCAAAACTATAAGGTGAACTTCCTCCTGATACCATCAATGCCACCGAACCATTCTGACCATGGCATTGTCCGTCTAACACCGTAGCCGAATCACTGATCGGTTGTGGCTGCGAAACCGTGACCGAGACCAGCTGTGCGCAGCCATTACTATCCTGTACAGTTACCGTGTACGTTCCGGCAGCTAGACTATCAGCAGTTGCTGTAGTTTGTGAAAGCGGATCGGACCACAAATAGGTATATGGCGAAGTTCCTCCACTAGCGGTCACGGTGGCCGTTCCATTGGTCGATCCATAGCAGATGGCATCGGTGTAAACCAAATTCATGCTCATTGGATTCACACTACTCACTGTTACGTTGGCTGTTTGAGAACATCCGTTAGCATCGGTAACCACAACCGAATAATTCCCTGCGGTCAATCCAAATGCCGTTGCTGTGGTTTGATTGAATGGATCACTCCACACATAAGTATAAGGCGGTGTGCCTCCGTTTGGTGTTACACTTGCCGTTCCGTTATTCCCGTTTCCGCAAACAACAGGAGTGGTAAGTGTATTCAATGAATAGGATGGATTCACGTTCACGTTAGCGATCACAGTGGTTGAACATCCGAAAGAATTTGTTCCAGTTACAAAATAAGTTGTGGCCGTTGTTGGATTTGCAGTGACCACCGCCCCGGTTGTTGAACTTAATCCTGTTGCCGGTGTCCACGAATAAGATGCTGCACCATTCGCGACCAGGTTGACAAAACTTCCCTGGCATATCGCAACCGTGGAAGGAGTAACAGTGACACTTGGAACAGGATTTACAGTAACAGTTTGTAGTAAAATAGAAACTCCGCAGCCGGGAACTGTACCGGTTATAGTATAAGTGGTTGTAACGGTCGGGTTGGCATGCACTAAAGATCCTGTTGTAACATCCAATCCTGTAGCAGGTGCCCATGAATATGTTTGTGCACCTCCTGCGGTCATCATCACCGTATCTCCAAAACAAATGGAGGGATTAGGAGGGAAAACCACTGTATTCGCAGGCTGGTTCACTGCGATCAATGCGACTGCGGTATCGCTGCAACCATTACCGGCTGTCACGATAACAGAATAGGCTGTAGATGTAGTTGGCGTTGCAATTACATTCGCACCGGTGGAAGAATTCAATGAAGTTGATGGTGTCCACGAATAGGTTCCTCCGCCAGTAGCTGTAAGATTGAGCGGATTTCCTGCGCAGATCAACGTTGAGTTTGGTGTTACCGTTGCAGTAGGCGCAGGGATCGGAGTAAGTGTAAATGTTGTAGTAGCCAAACATCCGTTATTATTTCCGGTAACGGTGTAAGTAGTGACAGCGGTTGGCAATGCATTTACTGTTGCACCGGAATTCGAACTTAATGTTGAAGAAGGCGCCCAGGTGAATAGCGGGGCACCGCTTGCTGTAACAGGAATAGGTTGGTTGGAGCAAACATTCGCGGATGTTGGTGTAACAGTAACTGTGGGATATGCATTCACAAAAATGGTAACACTTGTATTGCCAACACAACCATTCGCATCTGTTCCTACAATAAAATAAGTAGTGGTCACCGTAGGAGTTGCAGTTACATTGGATCCGGTTGATGAACTTAACGTGCTGGAAGGACTCCAGGCATAGGTATTTGCACCGCTGGCGATCAACGGAATATTTTGTCCGATACAGATCGATCCGATGTTCGGAGTACAAACAACTGTTGGCGCAGCATTGATCGTGATCGTCACCTGGTCGCTTGACGAAGTACAAACTCCGTTGCTGATCGTCCATTGAAAAACATTGGGGCCGTTTCCTAATCCTGTAATTCCTGAATTCGGCTGGTTAGGATTTGTTACCGTTCCGCTTCCGCTTATTAAGGTCCACACACCTGTACCCACAGTTGGTGTGTTTCCGGCAAGTGTTGCAGTACCTGTTGAACATAAGTTTTGATCAGGACCGGCATTGGCAACTGTTGGAACATCATCCACATTGATATTCACCTGGTCAAATGATGTCGGACAAGGATCATTCGCTATGGTCCATTGATACGTATTCACGCCAACACTCATCCCGGTAACGGTGGTGGTGGGAGAAAAAGAATTCGCAAAAGTTCCTGTTCCGAAACTAACTGTCCATTGACCAATACCAACCGTTGGTGAATTGGCTGCCAATGTAACGCTGGAGGTAGAGATACAAATAGTTTGATCAGGACCGGCATTTGAAATGGATGGAGGCGCATTTACGTTGATGTAATTTGTACGCGTGAACGTGTTGTTTCCCGAACCATTAGAGGCGGTCAATGTAACCGAATAAACTCCCGGGGTATTGTATAAAATGCTTGGATTTTGTAAGGTAGATGAATTAGGTGTCCCTCCCGGAAACGACCAATTCCAGGCAGTAGGTGTATTGGTCGATTGATCAAAAAAACCGATCGATCCACCGACACAAACGATATTGGTATCGGCATCAAAATTAGCTACCGGGGCCTGGGCAAAAACTGCCATCGAAAATAAGGTCCCGAAAAGGAGGGGTAAGGATCGTTTCATAGGATATAGTAAGATTAAGATAGGGTCTAAAAAGCCATTGTTCTTATGTCCAAATATAAAAAAATTGCTCTATAAAAAAGGCCTTATAATCGATTTTTGAGGGCTTTTAGTTAACCCTTTTAGCCCCTTCGCCTAAAGGGCTAAAATAATGTTCATCCTACTGCTTGTTTATTTTATACATTTGTGCGCTTCTCTAAGAAAGTCGTGCAAAACGGCCATCATAACAAAATAAACAAAGTAACTGCTGCTGGTCTCCTGGTAACTCTGGGGATCATTTTTGGCGATATTGGAACGTCCCCACTTTACGTATTGAATGCGATCATAGGCGATCAACCTATACAGGCCTCGGTAGTGCTTGGGGGGCTCTCTTGTATCTTCTGGACATTGACCATGCAAACCACATTAAAATATGTGGTGCTTACCTTACGTGCGGATAACAAGGGTGAGGGTGGGATTTTTGCATTGTACACTTTAGTAAAAAAGACAAAGGTAAAGTGGCTGCTGATTCCGGCTGTGATCGGGGGAAGTGCCCTGCTGGCAGATGGTATCATCACACCTCCCATCTCTGTTTCATCAGCGATAGAAGGTTTACCGAATTTATCGGACAGTACTATAACCTGGATCGTGATCGCAATACTGACAGTATTATTTACCATTCAGCAATTCGGAACACGTTCGATAGGGAATCTTTTTGGCCCGGTAATGCTCGCCTGGTTCTGCATGATCGGCCTGTTCGGTGTTATCCAGATCGCGGGCGACCTTTCTGTTTTTAAAGCACTCAATCCATATTACGCATTCGAATTACTCACTGAACATAAAGAAGGGTATTTGGTTTTAGGCGCTGTGTTTTTGTGTACCACGGGTGCCGAGGCATTGTATTCCGACCTGGGACATTGCGGAAGGCAGAATGTACGGGTGAGCTGGATCTTTGTAAAATCAATGTTGCTGTTGAACTATTTCGGCCAGGGCGTTTGGCTCCTGCTGCACGAAGGAGAAAGACTGGTCACCTATAAAATGGCGAATGGTACATTTTATTTAGATCACGGGAAAAAAGTAGTGGACAATGTGGTGAATCCGTTCTATGCCATGATGCCTGACTGGTTCCTTTACCCGGGAATTGCGATCGCTACTTTGGCAACTATCGTAGCGAGCCAGGCTTTGATCTCCGGATCGTTCAGTATCATCAACGAAGCGATGCGGTTGAATTTCTGGCCGAAGGTTCGAATTAAATATCCTACGGAGACGAAGGGTCAGCTTTACATTCCCAGTGTGAATTGGCTCTTGTGGGCAGGATGCATCGGGATCGTGATCATTCTTGGAAAGTCGATCAATATGCAGCACGCCTATGGATTGGCGATCATCCTTACTATGTTAATGACCACTACCCTGCTGGGATATTATCTTGTGTTGAAGCGATACAATAGTTTATTCATCGTTGGTGTAATGTTCGTTTACTTTTTCATTGAAGGATCATTCCTTGCTGCCAACCTGGAGAAATTCAAAGAGGGCGGCTGGATCACCTTGATGATCGCAAGTGTGCTGGTATTCGTCATGCTGATCTGGTATTTCGCACGGAAGATCCGTAATCGCTATGTTGAATTTGTGAAAGTGAATGATTACCTGCCGTTGCTTGCCGATCTGAACAAGGACATGAGTATCCCGAAATACGCTACGCACCTGGTGTATCTGACCAGTGCAAATATGGTGGATGAGATCGAAGCAAAAGTTATCTATTCCATTCTGCAGAAACAGCCGAAGCGCGCGGATACGTATTGGTTCGTACACGTGGATGTGAAAGATGAACCGTACCGGATGGAATACCGTGTGACGAAAATGCTGAACGATGATATCATCCGGATCGATTTCAAATTAGGATTCCGTGTAGCACCTCGTGTGAACAGGATGTTCCGCCAGGTGGTGCAGGACATGGTGAAGAATCATGAAGTGGATATTACCAGCCGTTATGAATCATTGAACAGGAACAATGTGATCGGTGATTTCCGATTCGTGGTGATCGAAAAATTCCTGTCGTTGGAAAATGATCTTCCATTCTTTGAAAAGATCATCCTGGATATTTATTTCCTGTTAAAGCACTTGAGTTTGACAGAAGAACGGGCCTTTGGATTAGATACCAGTTCGGTTTACGTGGAAAAATTCCCGCTCATCGTTGCTCCTGCCAAGGAGATCAATCTGAAGCGGATCGAGTAACAAAGTTCCCAATGAAAAAATTGCTTTTCATCACCTTCCTTTTTTACAATTCATTTGTAAGGGGCCAGGATAGTATTTCGGCTAAGGTTCCTTTTGATGGAATGGACCTCACCTGGATCAATGGACAAAACCGGCAGACAGAATTTCCGCTTAAGTATAAAGACATCTTAACAGGTGTTGCGTGCCTCGACACGTATTACAATTATAATTTTGCTGATCCAATTGACCATACGCAAACCATCTCCTCCACCATTGGCCGCACCAATGAATTTACATTGAACCTTGCCAGTGTTGGATTGGAAACAAACTATAAGAACATCATTGGTCGGGCCTGGTTTCAAACAGGGAACATGCTTCATATTGTCCAGGAGCTTGACGGAACAGTTGCACACGGAAGAAATACAGGGACAGATAATTTAAAATATATACGGGAGGCTGCTGCAGGTTATCATTTTAACAAATGGTATGGGATAAATATTGAAATGGGAATTTTTATGTCCTACATCGGGCTCGAAAGTTATGTGACGCAGGAAAACTGGTGCTATCAGCGATCGATGGTCTGCGATCTCACTCCATTTTACTTCCAGGGCGCAAGGATCCAATTGAATCCGACAAAAAAATTCCAGACACAGGTTTGGTTACTCAACGGCTGGCAGAGTTATAATACATGGAACGATGGCTTAGGGTTCGGTAATTCAAATTATTTCCGGCCTACAGAAAATATACAGCTTGTTGCTAATTTTTATTACGGAAAAGATACGCGTAGTTCAGATCTCATTCGTTTCCATCACGACAACAGCATAGTTTTCAGATATTATCATCATAAAGATTCAAAAGGAATTTCACAATGTGCATTCAGTATCAATTCGCATTATGGATTTCAAATGAACGATTCCATACATTCAGGTGATCAATACATGACAGGAACCGCTATCGCAAACAGGATCTGGTTCAACAAAAATAAATTGGCGTTAACCTTGCGTGGCGATTATGTTACTAACCCAGGATTGTATCTCGCTTATTCCCCGAGCCCGGTTGCACCGAACGATTTCACAGATGCAATAGCGAATGATCCGAAACAAAAACTGGAGATGTTCCAGGGTACGGCAACAGTTGATATTATGCCAAACGATTTCGTGACATTCCGCTTTGAATATACTTACCGGAAATCAAACGTTCCTTATTTTGCCGGTAGTGGAGGCACTACATCACCTGATGGATGGATAGGAACACCAACGACTAACTGGAGGCCCGATCTGAAAAAGGAAGAGAATAGATTTGTTGTTGCAGTTAACTTCAGGCTATAAAAGAAAAAGCCCCTCGGATCTTCGAGAGGCCTTCTTGTTAAATACGGCTCCTTCTACTCTTTAATACATTTTTCCGCTACCGTTGCATTTTTCAGCTCCGGAAGATCCAGTGAGTTTTTAGAAACAGAATACCTTGATTTTTTATCGTCCGGGTTGATCTTCATATCCACCACTTTTTGGAAACAGCATTTTGCATATCCAAAATCCTTGGTAGCTTTTACATAATAAAGACCCATGTAGTAATATGCTTCTTCAAGGTCCTTTGCCGGATCGGTCGGTTTTGATTTTAAGATCACCTGCTCATAGAAAGGATGGGCCTGGAATGTTTTGCTTAATGAATCGATAGCAGCATTGCAGCGCCCTCTCCACATATAACCTAAGTAAATATCCTTTTGCACTTTACAGTATTGTGCAAAAGCAGTATCCGCTTTTACGTAATCTTTGCTGTAGAAATAACACTGCCCCAGGAAATAATAATCATTCACGTTCACATTCTTCCCGCCTTTTGCGATCTTTTTGCTGTAAGCATCTATCGCTTCAGGATATTTTTTTGCTTTCTTATATATCGCACCGATCTCGGTATATAGATCTGTATGAGTAGAATCTTTCATTAAGGCTTTTTTATACCAGATCACGGCAACAGAATCTTTCCCACTCTTCGATTGTAGTCTTCCATAATATTCGTAGTCGGTAGCTAATATTTTATTCTCCGGCTGTTTTGCAAAAAAGGCATCCATTGAAGCTAATCCGTTAGGGTAATCGCCTGTTTCAAAATAGCTGTATCCGAGCAAGCGGTTCAGCAAATTGCTTTTGCTTGCATCTTTTTGCAGTTGCTTGCACTCGGCAATACAATCGGTATATTTTTTTGCAACGAACAGGAAAGAAGCATAACGCAAACGAGCGCTTGCATTTCCACTATTGATACTGAGGTATTTTTTATACGCATTTATCGCTTTGTCCATTTGGTTGCGATAATAGAACGCTTCCGCTTTAACGCGGTAAGCAGGTGCGAACATGGAGTCGATCTTCAAGGCAAGATCCAATTCGTTTTGTGCCGCCTCCGGATTGTTCGCTTTTACATACAATACTCCTTTTTTGAAATTGGGCATTGGAGATGTTTTATCCATCGCCTCTGCTTTTTTATATTCATTGATAGCATCACTCGGAGCTGCTTTCTCATATAAAAGATCTCCCATTAAAATTTTTACCATCGAATTATTCTGATCGTAAGTAGCCGCTTTTTGAATTTGTGTATTTGCTTCTGCAAGATCTTTTGTTGGAGCGGTTATATATGCTTCAGCGATCTTCAAACACACCATTGCTTTTTGCTGGTTGGTCATTTTCATGGACTTGTCGCCCAGCACAACACCTGCACTGTAGAACATCTTCTTTGCCTCTTCGCTTTTGCCCTGGAACCAAAGTACTTTTCCAACACCGACCATACATAATGCATTGCTCGGATTTTTTTTCAATCCGGCATCGTACATCATTTTGGCTGAATCCTGGTCATCGGTTTTGAAATAATTCTCACCGAACCAGAAATAGTTATCTCCGTTATTGGCCTCTGCAGCAATTACTTTTTTAAGCACCGAAGCAGCTTTTTCATACTGCTCGTTATCCATGTACTTCATGGCATCTTTAACTGTTTGGGCGTTTACGCTGAGGCAGAAAAAGGCAAGAATTGTGGTCGAAATCGTCTTAATTGTTTTCATTTACTCTAATATTTAATATCTGTTTGGAAATGAGAATACACCATATTCCTGTTTTCTAGACTTAATTGTATATGGCTATTTCATAGGGCTAAAAATAATCATTCTCCGTTAATGTTCACTAGGCGGACCGGCATGGTGGCGGGTACTAGCCCGTCCTTCAGCACTATACGCTGACCTTTGTCGCTTGCTATATAGATGGCAAAACCTGTGCCAAGACCCATACGGCCCTCCCTGTTAATGATATACACCGGTCGGCATAATGGGTAGGTTTTCTGGTAAATAAAGGCCTGGTAGGGCTTAAAATAGGCATTAGGAAGGGAATCCGATGAAATAGCCACCACTTTGATCTTTTTCATGATGGCTTTTGAGGTGGAATCGTCCTTATCGGAGATCCAATTCACCCCAATTACACCCATAGCATTAGGGTGCTCACTTACATAATTGATCACATCCTGGTTGGTATTTACAGCATAGCAATTGCTTGGAAATTTGTCGGAATTATTGAGCAGCTTTTCTTTTATAAAACGTGCATTGCCCGATTGCTTGTTATCAAAAACAACATTGATCGGTTCTGCCTTTGACCTGGGATCAAGATCCTTCCAGGTAGTTATTTTTTGTGCAAGGATCTGCCGGAGCTGTTCCACAGAAAGTGAATCGTTCGAATTCTCTTTATTGTTGATGATCGCAACGGCATCATATGCAACTTTCAAAACTGTAGGGTGCGAATTTTTCGACTCAAAGAATTTCTTTTCTTCATCATTCAGATCGCGGGAGATGACAATGAAACGGGTGGAATCACCGGGGCGCATCAGGTCTTTCACTAATTCCCCTTCGGGTTTGTAAACCACTTTTACATGCGCATCGGGATACGTTCCTTCAAAAGCATCTTTCTCTGCATCAATGATCAATGAATACGATTCATCGGCACTTACTGAACAGGAACCATAGGTTGCTTCATCGTGGAACTCCGTCATCTTTGTTCCATCGGCATTGGTATGTCCTCCGCAGGACCAGCCTAACAAAGCAATAACGGAACACAGAAAAATATTTTTACTCCTCTTCATCCTCGAAGTTTTGTCTTTTCCTATAATTGGTGTAGGTACGTACCAATCCATAAATGATCAATACTACCCCGATGGTGATCTGTCCCTGGCGTGTAACGTTTATAGGAAGATCATAAAAGACGAACAGCAACCCTAAGCAAACGTAAACCAGTACCATGGATAGACCAAAATAGTAAAGGTATTTACGCAGTTTTGGATTGCTGCCCTTCAATGCGATCAAATTAGCCTAACCTGAAATTAATAGGCACAGAATATCTTACACGAACCGGTTTCCCGTTTTGTTTAGCCACATTCCATTTCGGCATCATCTTCACCACTCGAACTGCTTCTTTATCGCAGCCCGGTCCTCCCGAAACTCCTTTCAACACTTTAACATCACTGATGCTTCCATCTTTTTCCACTACGAAAGCGATGAACACTTTCCCTTGTATCCCGTTCTCTTTTTCTATTTGCGGATACTTGATATTCTTTTGAAAGAAGCTCAGCAATGCCGCGTCTCCTCCAGGGAATTCTGCCAGCTCTTCCAGGGCAATGTTATCATGGATCTCATCATCGATCACCTCATTTTGCGGTGGCGGTGGCGGTGGCGGTGGGCCATCATCACCCTGGTGTGTTTCAGTCGAAATATTCTGATCCTTCAATTGATCCTGTGGCGGTGGCGGTTCTTTGTCATCCTCCGGTGCAGGTTTTGGCGGCACGAACGCGATCGTCTTCACCGTTGGCGGTGGTGGCGGTGGCGGTGGTGGCGGTGGTGGCGGTTTTGTTTCATCAAGCGGTGGCGGCTTCATCAGCTCCACATTGAATTCCTTCTTGATGGTGTTGTCTTCCTGCTCTGAGCTGCCGAATAAAGCAACCAGTTTTGGAACACCCCAGGCAAAACCAAGGACCGCGATAGAGATCCCGGTTGCCAACACAATGGTGTTAATGTATTCGCGCCTGATGATGAAAGCCCCGTAGTTACGGTTCTTTTCTTCAAACACAAGTGCATTGCGGTTACCGGTAACGTTGTACCAGCTTGAGTCTACCGACATCCCAACAATGATCGCCAGTATTACTGCTATGGATAGGAATATCATGGGGAATTATTTTTTCTTTTGATTTTGTAACAATGCTTTTTCTGAGATCGACATATCTAACAATGCTTTTTTATCAATGTAGGCGACAGATAATTCATCCATCACATCGATCACTCTTCCGTATTTAGCGTTATCGTATGTTTTTACAACGACCATCAAGGCTTCTTTCTTCGCCCAGATGGAATCTTTTCCTGCATGTGCAGCCGAGTCTCTTTTTTTCTGATCAAGTGATTTGTCGGTTGCCAATTTCTTTTCCAGTTCCAACACCTTATCAAATGAGTTATAGGTTATCCCCTGTGCGACTTGCTCTTCACCCTGTGCCCTGTTGTATTGGATCAACACCTTACGGAGACCATCCTTACTGTAATTAGTGGTTCTATATGCCGAGGTCGCCTTTGTTGTATCCAGTATCCCGAAATAATAATAAACCGTATCGCTCTTATCCAAAACTATAGTTAGGATGTTCTTTACATTCACCGGCTTCACGGTCTTATCATTCTTCGGCATTGCCAATTCCATTACCGATGGTTTACTGAAGGTAGATGTCAACACGAAGAATGTAAGCAGGAGGAATGCAAGATCCACCATGGGAGTCATGTCAATGTGTGTAGAGGATTTTTTAGCGCGCTTTTTACCATGCTTGCCTTTGCCTCCGCCACTATCACCGCCTGTGTCTACTGATGCCATATGCTTATTTTAAAATTCTTTTAACCTTATTCGCCTTTATCCAGATCGGTGACCATGTTAAAATTGTTCACCCCGATCGCATCATTTTGAAAGATGTCGATCACTGCTTTTACTTTTTTATAGTCTGAATTCCCATCTCCTTTTACTGCATAGCGAAGTTTTTTTCTTTTGTCTCCGCTGCTTCCCCACTTATCGAACCACATTCTTCTTCCGCAATCGATCCAGTTGTATAATTCATTCTTTGTACTCACCACTGCCGTATCTGTCGGGATCCCCTTCAATTTATCAGAGATCGCTTTTCGCTTATCCTCCTTCACATCCAGGTATCCTTTTATTGCATTCATCGGTACACCGAAGGTCTGCATCCTGCCGAATTCGAAAAGTTCTTCTTCGGTAAAGGCCGGCAACTGGTATCTTTTGCCCATTTCAATGAGCATATTCCTGCGAATATCACCCTGGTCGATATCAAGGAAATATCTTCCTGCACTATCGATCGTGATCGTCATCAGATCCGTATTGGGTGCCGCTGTTTCTGAATGCGACATTGGTTTATCTACCACCACAGGTTCTTCAGGACGAAACTGACTCGTTAAGATAAAGAACGTAACCAAGAGGAAAGCCAGATCCACCATAGGAGTCATGTCCAACGCTGGACTGTTCCTGGGCATTTTAATTTTTGGCATTTTACCTGCTGTTAATTGTTAGACGCAATGAGAATTGATATTCCACAAAAGTTCACAAAAGAAATTACTCCTTTGTTGCAACTGTTTGTACCACACTAAAGCCCGCCTCATCAATACCATAGGTCATTTGGTCAATGCGGTTACTCAGGAAATTGTACATCACAATAGCGATACAAGAACCGGTGATCCCGATAAATGTATTGATAAGCGCCTCAGAGATACCGGTTGAAAGAGCAGCGGTATCAGGAGCACCTGCCTGCGCGAGTGCCTTAAATGAACGGATCATCCCGATAACTGTTCCGATCAGACCGATGAGGGTGGAGATGGATGCACAAGTGGAAAGAATAACAAGGTTCTTAGAAAGCATAGGTAATTCCAAAGCTGTTGCTTCTTCCAGCTCCTTTTGAACTGCAGCAACTTTCGCTTCTTTATCCAGGCTGCTATCGGCATGTACGTTCTTGTATTTGGTAAGTCCTGCACGCAATACGTTAGCGCAAGATCCTTTTTGTTTATCACACTCGTTGATAGCAGAATCAATTTCATTGTTACCAAGCAACGTACGGATGTTGCGGATGAATGAATCAACGCGACCGCGGCCTTTTGCTTTCATGATAGTGATCACACGCTCGATAGAGAAGGTGATGATGGTCAAGAGAATTGTCAAGAGAATAGGAACGATAGGTCCTCCTTTATAAACGGTACCAAACCATCCGCCAATACCTTCCTTAATGGGATGTTTTTCCAAATTACAATCTTCGAAATTACATGGGTTACCTAAAACGTACATGTAAAAAAGGATGGACACCAATAATAATACTGGGATCACAATTGCCGGGAAGATCGCTGCAAAGTTTCCGGATTTTTCGTTGCTCATATTCTTTTTTTTTGGTTAATGATTTGTTTTTGATTCTGACGCTTTTCTACGATTGTTCCACAAAGCGCTCAAACGGAAAATGTTCTTTTTTTATTTTAAAAATAGGCTCAAACCTACATGAATTTCCCGAAATTCACAAAAGTATTTTTAGAGGGGGAAAATGCTGATTTTTAGCTGATTTCTGGGGTCAAATTTGCTTAACAATGCCTTTAAACACAAGTCTTTTCTAATAAGTGGCGGTATAATTCCGATAAGTGGTCAAATGGCTTTAATAAGTGGTTAAGGCCTCCTCTTTTTCCTATTCCGCAAATAGGCAATAAGTAAAGGGATACTGGTGGCTGCAACCAAACCCAGAACGATGTAAGCAATATGATCCTGTACCCATTGGTAAGTTCCTAATTTATATCCCAGGGTGACAAACGTACACATCCATAAAATTGCACCGACAATGGAATAGACCACAAAACGGCCGAAATGAACCTTTATAACGCCTGCAAGGACCGGAGCGAAGGTCCGGATATACGGTAAAAATCTTCCCAGTATAAGGGTCTTTGCTCCGTGTTTTTCGTAAAATGCCTGTGTTGATTCAATGTATCTTTTTTTGAAAAGCCAAGTGTCCGGACGTTTGTATAATGCGGGACCAACCTTTCGCCCAAACCAATAGCCCGAAAAATTTCCAATGATGGCAGCAAGCGACATTAAGGTGATGAGCCAGTAAATATTTACGTTGAGCACCTCCGGTTTTGTAGCGCAAACCATTCCGGCAATGAATAATAAATAATCACCGGGAAGAAAAAATCCAACCAGTAAACCTGTCTCAGCGAAAACAACCAGTAATAAGATCGCGAGCCCCCCGTAATTGACAATATTTTCAGCACTGAACATTTTACGAATAACGAATTTTATCGAAACCACCTTTCGTGGTTCATGAGTTCAAATAGAATTAAATATCAAGAAACGAATAATAGCGAATCTACGAAAAGTCAGAGGGTGCTGAATTAGAAAAAGAAGAAATTCGTTATCCGCTGATTTATTCCAACGGAAGATCATCAATGTTATCGCTCTTCGCTGCCGAGAGCTGCCCTTCCCATTTAGAAACAACAGCTGTTGCAACAGCATTACCGATCACATTGGTGGACGCACGGCCCATATCCAGGATCTGATCGATACCTAAAAGCAAAAGCAATCCTTCTCCCGGGATATTGAAATAGGCGAGTGAACCTGCGATCACAACTAAAGATGCACGCGGGATGCCGGCCATTCCTTTACTGGTGATGAGCAATAATAACATCAGGCTGATCTGTTGTCCCATGGGCATATCAATACCATACGATTGTGCAATGAATACCGTTGCGAAACTCATGTACATGATGGAGCCATCGAGGTTGAAAGAATATCCGAGCGGAATAACAAAGCTCACCACTTTATTCGGACAACCGAAACGTTCCAATGCTTCAATGGTCTTTGGCATGGCCGCTTCAGAACTGGCCGTACTGAATGCAAGCAGGAATGGTTCTTTGATGTACGAAAGTAATTTGAAGAAATTTATTTTCAGGAAAAAACAGATCCCCAATAACACAACAAAAACGAAGAACACCAATCCTAAATAAAAACAGGCGATCAGGTAAAGATATCCGTAAAGTACATCAAGGCCTTGCTTAGCGACCACTGCAGCTAATGCACCAAAAACTCCCAATGGAGCAAATGCCATCACATAGTTCGTCACTTTGAACATGACATGTGAAACAGCATCGAAAAATTCGACCACTATCTCCCCTTTCTTTTTTAACGATGCAACAGCGACCCCGAAGAACAAAGCGAAAATTACAATGGGGAGGATCTCATTATTTGCCATTACCTGCACAATACTCTCAGGAATAATATGCGCGATGATGCCTTTTGCATCCTGGTGCTGCACTTCAATTCCAGTTTCCGTTCCGGTGGTGGGCAGTTCAAGCGCCATTTTTGTTCCCGGCTCAAAAATATTGACAATGGTGAGTCCGAGTGATAATGCAATGAGTGTGGCAAAGGTGAAATAGATGAGTGTTTTCAATCCTATTCTTCCAACTGTTTTGAAGTCGCCTACTTTAGCGATGCCTACTATTAGAACAGAGAAAACCAACGGAGCGATGATCATCTTGATCAACCGCATGAAAATATCGGAGAGGATCTTTAATGAAGGAGCAAAATCTTTCCAAAGCCAGCCCACAATAACTCCAAGGAGCATGCCGAGAAATATCTGCACAACAAGTGAGGGTGCTTTTATCTTCATGAGGTGAAGATACGCGAAATTATAAATTATGGATTATAAGTTATAAATGAAGGAATGACAAGAAGAAAATTTAATTCACTGCGGACAGAAGCAGATCAGGGAACATTCCCAAGGCAAGGATAAGTGCAGTAACCAGTATCATTAAAATCTGCTGCATACCGGTGATCTGAATTGGAGTAGTATCGGTTGACGTTTTGAAATACATGGCGATCACCACACGTAAGTAATAGTAAACGCTGATCAACGATCCGATCACAGCAATGCAAACCAAGCCGGTGTAACCCGCGGTCATGGCCGAAGTGAAAATATAATACTTGGCAAAGAATCCCGATGTAGGTGGAATTCCCGCGAGGGATAACATGGCCACTGTCATTACGAATGCGAGAATAGGATTTTGTTTTGCAAGCCCGTTGAAGCTATCGAAGCCTTCAGATCCTTTTGCTTTTGCAACGATCATTAAAACAGAGAAGGCTGCAATGGACCCTACAGAATAAGAAGCAGTGTAATAAATTATTGATCCGCCTGAAACAGGACTCATTGCCAAAATAGCAAGGAGCATATACCCTGCATGCGAAATGCTGGAGTAGGCCAGCATACGTTTCACATTCTGCTGGTATACTGCGGTGATGTTCGACAATAATAAAGTAGCTGCAGCGATGCCCCACAATGTCATGCTCCAGGTTTGATTTACACCCGAGAAACAGGCCGCGAACAAACGGAAGAATGCAGCAAAAGCTCCTGTCTTAACGATCGTACTCATGTAAGCCGTGATCGGTGTTGGTGCTCCCTGGTAAACATCCGGGGCCCAGAAATGGAATGGAACAGCAGAGACTTTGAACGACATTCCGATAAGCATCATTAAAATTCCGGGAACGATAAGCACCTTTGTTTCTTTCATCGATCCTTTGAAGATCTCTTCCGATACAACCTGGATATCGAATGACCCTGTTGCTCCGTACAATAATGCGATACCGAATAATAAGAATCCGGTAGCGAAACTTCCCATCAGGAAATATTTGAAAGCCGCTTCATTGGAAGAAAGATCGGATTTATTACTTCCGCAAAGGACATACATGGATAAAGAAAGGATCTCGATCCCGATGAACAGCATGGTCATGTTCGAATACGATGCCATCACTACAGCTCCAACCAATGCAAATAAAACCAAAGCGTAATGATCGGTAGCGGAAGTTTTCTCTTCGAAATAAGATCTCGACATCATCATCCACAGGAAAAGAGTGACGCACATGATGCAAGTGAACAGGATCGCAAAATGATCGAACACCATCATGTTCTTGAATATGGCAGCAATAGGCGATTTTTTATTCCAATCCATTGCGGCCAGCCCGATCACGCCCAATAACCCCAGCATCACCAATGGGAAAAGTGCCTTACGGAAATTGAAGATCTCCGCAAGCAATGCTAAAATTCCTAGTGACGATAAAAGAATTAATGCGTTCATTTATAAAACAGTTGTCTGTTGTTAGTTGTCTGTTGTTAGTTGTTGTCCTTTGATCAAGTATTCGATTGCAACATCAGAAACTTCATTTGATCTTGAGATCGCTTTATTTAAATAGTTCGTATAGCCATTTAGTAATCGTAAAGCATTATCCACCAATTCTCTTGTTTCATTATATTCTTGTTGGCTAATGTATTCTTCATCAAGCGCTGTGATCAACTGATCCATTAATTCATTTAAAGATCCTTTACTGATTCTGCAAAATCTTGCATTATCTTTAAAATGAAATCTCCCAAATCCTTCAGCAATATTATGTGTGACTGATCTTGATGCTCTTCTCATATCATCAACCAATTCATATTTTTCATGGGCAGGAAATTTCTTTATCATTTTCATAATACTTCTTCTCACAGCTGTTCCAGCCTTCCAACAATTCAGATCCTCAAATGACTTAATTTCACTCATATTTTTATTTTCTGACAACTAACAACTGATAACAGACAACGTTTACTTAGCACCATTAATTATACTTAGTATATTCTGAACTGCCGGCTCCGCAATTTCCATTAGCGGTTTAGGGTAAACGCCCAATGCAATAATTAGAATTACAATTGGAATTAAAACTGCTTTTTCATTGAACGTAAGCGGTGCAAATGATGCTGTGGTCCCATTTGTTTCTCCCAGCATTACTTTCTGATACGAGCGTAACATGTAAACTGCTCCGAGAATAACTGTTAATCCTGCGAAACCAGCGATCCATGCATCGTATTGATAAATCCCGTTGATCAATAAAAACTCTCCAATGAATCCGTTCGTCAATGGTAAGGCAACGCTTCCCAATAAAATAATTAAGAATAAAACTGCAAAGGTCGGCTCCACATTTCTTATCCCGCCAAGGTCAGCCATCTTCCTGGTATTGGTCCTGCGTAAAATAATTTCAGCAATGAAAAATAATCCCACCACATTAATACCATGCGAGATCATCTGGAAAACAGCTCCTGAAATTCCCTGGGCGTTCATGGCAAAAATTCCGGCCGAGATCAATCCTACGTGAGCGATGGATGAATAGGCGATCAATCGTTTGAAATCTTTTTGTGCGATGGCAATACATGAAGCATAAATGATCCCGATCACCGAAAGTACAATGGCTACATGCGCCCAATCGTGAACGCCCATTGGCACCATTGGTAATAACCAGCGGATCACTCCGTAAGTTCCCATCTTTAACATGATGCCCGAAAGCAACATGGTCCCAGCTGTAGGAGCAGTGGTATAGGTATCAGGCTGCCAGGTATGGAATGGGAACACCGGCATTTTAATTGCAAATGCGAGGAAGAATGCCCAGAAGATCAATCCCTGCTGGGAAGGAGAAAGTGCCTTACCTGCATCGTAAAGATCAGAGATATTGAATGAATGATTTGCCGTGTGCTGGTATAAATAGATCAACCCCACGAGCATGAACAAACTTCCAAGTAAGGTATACACGAAGAATTTAAACGTGATGCGTGCACGGTCGTCACCTCCCCACAATAAACAAATGAACCAGATCGGGATGAGTGCAAGTTCCCAGAAGACATAGAATAAGAATCCGTCCATAGCAGTGAACACACCCACCAACGCCATTTGCATGATCAGGATGAGTGCATAGAACACAGAAGGGTTCTCATATTTATTTCCGAAAGAGGAAAGGATGATGAACGGAACCAATAATGATGTAAGCAAGACCATCAGGAAACTGATGCCATCCATGCTCACGTAAAACTCAACTCCGATCGCATGGATCCACTCACGTTTAAAGATCAAACTCTTTTGTGATGGATCGTAGTGAACCAATGTGTAAGCATACACAGCCATTCCCAGCTCGATGATGGAAGCAACGAGCGCGATCTTTTTTGCACTTTCTCCTTTTACGAAGAGCAGCAACAAACCGCAGATCAATGGAAATACTATTAATGCTAGTGTTAACATATGCTAATTATAATTCTTCTTCCTTTTGTGTTGGTCGGGGTCTATACCCCGACCAGCGCTCTTCTATAATAATTTCACAAACAGAATTAAGATGATACTTAAAACCATTGCGAAAATGTAAAAACCAACGTGCCCTGTTTGTAAAAAGCGGAACATGCTTGCAAACCATTTTACCGCATCCCCTATTCCATTCACAATTCCATCCACCACTTTTAGTTCCAAAATCTTATAAAAACGATCGGAGATCCAGTCGAGCGGCTTTGTAATTACAGCAGCATACAATTCATCGATATAATATTTATGGTAAATAAGTTTTTTAACAGGGCGCATCTCTTCTCCGTCTCCGGCAGGTACATTCTCTTCTTTAGTGAAATAGTTTTTCGCCAGGTACCACATCGCAACAGCTCCACCAACCGCAATAAGCATGTGCATGATCTCGGTTGTTGCATCACCGCCAATATAAATGGAATGCATCTCCGACTTTTCAAAAACAGGTTTCAGGAACCCCTCCAATGCATGTGGTGCATTTCCTAAATAACCGCTTAATACTTCCGGAATTCCAAGGAAACCTCCCAGTGCCGAAAGAACGGCAAGCACCATCAAAGGAATGGTCATTGCCTTTGGCGATTCGTGTAAATGATGTTCCTGTTTTTCGCTTCCGCGGAAAGTTCCGAAGAACGTGAGATACAATAAACGAAACATGTAAAATGAAGTAAGTAACGAACCCATCACACCGAAGAACCAGAAGATAGGACTGCGTTCGTAAGCATGAGCTAAGATCTCGTCCTTAGAGAAAAATCCGGAGAAAGGCGGAATACCGGATATCGCAATTGTCCCGATCAGGAAGGTCATGAATGTGATCGGCAAATATTTTTTCAGTCCTCCCATTTTACGGATGTCCTGTTCATGATGCATGGCGTGAATTACAGATCCCGCTGCAAGGAATAACAATGCTTTAAAGAAGGCATGTGTCATCACATGGAAAACAGATCCGGTAAATGCTCCTACTCCCAGCCCGAGGAACATATATCCCAACTGTGAAACGGTAGAATACGCCAATACCTTTTTGATGTCATTCTGATACAGACCGATCGTAGCCGCAAAGAGAGCCGTTACAATTCCAACGATCGCAACCACATCCATTGCAAGAGGAGAAAGCGTGTAAAGAATATTGGAGCGGGCTATCATGTAAATACCGGCAGTCACCATCGTTGCCGCATGGATCAATGCGGAGACAGGAGTTGGTCCCGCCATCGCATCGGGCAGCCAGGTATAAAGCGGGATCTGCGCACTCTTACCCATTGCTCCTACAAATAATAGAAGAGCGATAGTAGTTACAACAGCATTACTTGAAAATCCTGCTGACGAAGACGAAGCAATATCAAATACTGTTTTGTACGAGATACTTCCGAATGTGACAAAGATCAAAATGATACCGAGTAAAAATCCAAGGTCACCGATACGATTCATGATGAATGCCTTGTTCGCTGCTTTATTGTAATCGGTATTCTTGAACCAGAACCCGATCAATAAATAAGAACATAATCCAACACCTTCCCAACCCACGAACATGATCAGGTAATTATCGCCAAGCACGAGCAGCAGCATGAAGAAGATGAAAAGATTGAGGTAAGCGAAGAAGCGATAGAAGCCCTCGTCCTCTTTCATGTATGCAGTGGAATAAACATGGATCAGAAACCCTATTCCAGTAATGATCAAAAGAAATAACGAAGAAAGCGGATCAGCAAGGAATGCAAATGCAGCAGTAAAACTTCCCGCATGGATCCAATCGAATAATTTTACAGACTCAAATTCACCTGTGTGATGAAGCACTTCATTGAAAATACCGAGCGACACGATGAATGCTCCGAGTACGCTTCCGCAGCCGATGATACCAACCAAACTTTTCGACATGTTCTTCCCGAACAAGCCAATGATCAGCCAGCCAATCAATGGAAGAAGAGGAACAAGCCAAACTAATTTTATCATAACAAAAAGTACTAAGTACCAGGTATTAAGTATTAAGACTAAAAAATTACCACTTCAATTTATTTAAAAAATCTATGTCTGTTGATTTTGTATTCTTATAAATCATGGTCAATATCGCTAATCCTACCGCAACTTCTGCGGCTGCAACTGCCATGATGAAGAATACGAAAACCTGCCCGCGTGCATCCGACAAATAACTGGAGAATGCAACAAGCAGTAGGTTAACGGAATTCAACATCAATTCAATGCACATTAAGATGATGATCGCATTCCTGCGGAACAGCACGCCCATTACGCCAATAGCGAACAGCACTGCGCTCAGCAGAAGATACATGTGAATAGGGACAACTGTTATCGAGCTCATATATCTTATTTAATATCTCGTTTACCGATCATTACTGCTCCCACCATTGCGGCAAGGAACAGAACAGATGAAACTTCAAACGGCAACAGAAAATCATTGAACAAAACTTTTCCCAGGTTTTCTATCGAGCCAATGGTTCCATCAACTTCCTTTACAGGAGCTAATTTTTCTGATGCTCTTAATGCTCCAACCAACGTGAGCATCAATAAACCACCTGAAATAACAGCAGCTACTTTTAATGCAATGGATTTATGAGGTTCCGATTCTTTATTCAGGTTCAATAAAAAGATCACGTAAAGGAAGAGCACCATGATGGCACCGGTGTACACTACAATATTTACGATGGCAACAAATTGCGCATTAAGTAAGAGGTAATGGCAAGAAAGCGAAAGGAAGGTGATGATCATGTACAGCACACTGTGCACAGGATTTTTAGAGAACACCACCATTAACGCACTGAGTATGGTGAGGAATGCTAAAAAATAAAATACGTAAACGGTCAATCCGTGCATAAACTATTAATGATTGTGTGCGTACTCTTTATGTTTTTTAAATTCTAAAACTTCTTTCGTTTGTCTTTTTGAAACATCGATCGGTTTTCCAACCGGTTCAACCAAAATATCTTTTCCGTACGTCATCGGTCCGCGGTTATAATCAGCCTGCACAATCCTATCGGTAAGGAATATCGCTTCTTTCGGACAAGCCTCTTCGCAATCGCCACAGAAAATACAACGGAGCATATTGATCTCGTACACCGCTGCATATTTTTCTTCCCTGTATAAATGTTCTTCTCCCGGTTTCATTTCAGCAGCGGTCATGGTGATCGCTTCTGCGGGACAAGCAACCGCGCATAAACCACACGCAGTACAACGCTCGCGTCCTTCGTCATCGCGCTTAAGCACATGCTGGCCGCGGTATACAGGAGCGAATTCCCGTTTCACTTCCGGGTAATTGATCGTAGCTTTCTTTCGGAAAAAATGCCGGATGGTCAATGACATGCCATGCAGGATAGCCGGCAGGTACATCTTCTCGATGAACGACATCTTCTTCTTTGAAACTACTTTACTTCTATTTGATAGACTCTGCATTTAATTTTTTTTAAGCTATTCGTCCGGTTGCCCACATCCACACTCCTGTGATAATGATATTCAATATTGCCAACGGGATCAATATCCTCCATCCCAAATGCATCAATTGATCATAACGGAAACGCGGCAAGGTCCAACGCACCCACATGAAAAAGAAAATAAAGAAAGTGATCTTGGCCATCAGCACACAGAACCCGATGATGGATAACCAAAGTGGATCGTGAACATAACGTGCAACGAATGGGAAATTATATCCGCCAAAGTAAAGTGTAGAGATCACAGCTGACGAAATGAACATGTTGATGTACTCGGCAAATAAATAGAATCCGAGTTTCATTGAACTGTATTCGGTATGATACCCTCCAACCAATTCGCTTTCACATTCCGGAAGATCGAACGGTGCACGGTTTGTCTCCGCAAAAGCACAAACAATGAATAACAATGCACCCAGTGGTTGAACTAAAACATTCCAATGAGCTCCTGGCTGACCGGCTGCAATTTCACCAACGCTTAATGTTCCTGTTGTCATTACCAGGGCAATGATGGCCAATCCCAACGATAATTCGTATGAGATCATTTGTGATGAGGCCCGCAATGCGCCAAGCAATGAATATTTATTGTTGGAAGCCCAACCTCCGATCATGATACCGTACACACCAACAGAAACAACTCCCAATAAATAAAGTATTCCAATATTCAGATCGGTGATCTGTAAAGAATACTGTTTGTATGCAGGTCCCCATGGAATAACAACTCCTGTCATGCAGGCCGTAAGCATAGCAAGACTTGGACCGAGAATGAATAACCATTTGTTGGATACAGTTGGGATCATCTCTTCCTTCATGAACATCTTCACTCCATCCGCTAACGGTTGGAAAATCCCGAATGGTCCCGCTCGGTTTGGACCAAGACGATCCTGTAAGAAGGCAGCTACCTTTCTTTCCATGTAAGTGGAATACATTGCAACAACAAGGGCGAGTGAGAAAACACACACGACCAAAATTGCTTTATATATAAGGTAGCTTAATTCCATTTCTACTTTTTATGATTGTGCATATTATTCGGGTTCAACGGACCTTCTCCGAGTTCCACCTTTTTTCCTTCCAGTTTTTTCTGCTGTTTTGCAATATCGATCTTCAGGTTGGCTAAATTCTCATAGTGATTGAAAGAGATCACTGAATGGCGATCAATATGCGTTGGTCCTTCAATGATCCAATCGCTGGTTTTTTTATGATGGAAACGGCATTCGTTACAAATCCAATCGATCACCTCTCCGTATTTATCTTTTTGTGCGGTAACACGTAATACTTCTTCGCCTTTATACCACAAGCGCACTTTACCGCAGCACTTATCGCATTTACGATGCGCATCCACCGGTTTGGTGAACCATACTCTTGATTTGAAACGGAAGGTACGATCAGTCAATGCTCCTACAGGACAAACATCGATCATGTTTCCGCTCATTTCATTATCCACTGCTTGTTGAATATAAGTGCTGATCTCACCATGATCTCCCCTGTTAATTACACCGTGCACTCGTCCGGGACATAATTGTTCAGCCACTTTAACACAGCGGTAACAAAGTATGCAGCGTGTCATGTGCAGCTTAATATATTCACCAATATCTATTTTCTCGAAGGTCCTTCGTTTGAATTCGTAGCGTGTGTTTGCTTTTCCGTTATCGTAACCCAGGTCCTGCAAATGACATTCGCCAGCCTGGTCGCAGATAGGACAATCGAGCGGATGGTTGATCAATAAAAATTCAACAACACCGGCACGTGCTTCTAACAATGCTGGCGAAGTGATATTCTCCACTACCATACCATCCATCACCGTTGTGCGGCATGATGCAACAGGTTTTGGCATCGGGCGCGGATCTTTTTCAGATCCCTTAGTAACGTTTACGATACAGGTACGGCAATATCCTCCGCTTGTTTTCAATTTGGAATAATAACACATAGCAGGAGGAACGATCTCTCCGCCTATCATGCGCGCAGCGTTGAGGATCGTTGTCCCGTCAGGAACTTCTATTGTATGACCGTCTATTGTAACCTTAGCCATCTTATGCCGGTTGTAAATTATTCAATCTGTAATAATGCTTAACGTCTTTTATATTCTTCGGATTCTTCACATACTCTTCAAACTCACTTCTGAAATGCCTGATGGCTGCTGCAACAGGCCATGCCGCTGCTTCGCCTAATGGACAAATTGTTTTTCCTTCGATCTTAGATTGAATATCCCACAAAAGATCAACATCTGAAAGTGTTCCGTGTCCATCTAAAATTTTGTGCAATATTTTTTCCATCCAACCTGTTCCTTCACGGCAAGGCGAACATTGTCCGCAACTTTCGTGGTGATAGAATCGCGCGAACGTATAAAGATTTTTTACGATCGATGTTGTTTCATCCATCACAATGAATCCTCCCGAACCTAACATCGTTCCGGTTTGGAAACCTCCGTCACCTAAGGATTCGTAGGTCATCAAGCGCGGTTCTCCCTTTGCCGTTTTCAAAATAAGATCAGCAGGAAGAATTGGAACGGATGATCCCCCTGCAACAACTGCTTTTAATTTTCTTCCTCCGCGAATTCCTCCGCAATATTGTTCTGAAAAAATAAATTCTTCAACCGGAATTCCAAGATCGATCTCGTACACTCCCGGCTTATTGATATGTCCCGATGCTGAAATTAATTTTGTTCCTGTAGATTTTCCGATCCCGATCTTCGCATATTCTTCTCCCCCATTATTCACGATCGGAACCACTGCTGCAATTGTCTCAACGTTATTTACAACAGTCGGACAACCATACAATCCAGCCACAGCAGGGAATGGCGGTTTGATCCGTGGATTTCCTCTTTTTCCCTCGAGCGATTCGAGTAATGCAGTTTCTTCTCCGCAGATGTATGCACCGGCACCCACTTGCACATAACACTCGTGCGACCACCCTGTACCTAAAATATTATGACCCAACCATCCTGCAGCGCGGGCTTCTTCAATTGCTTTTTCTAAAATACGCGCAACGTAAAAATATTCTCCTCTTATATATATGTAAGATGTGTTCGCTCCTAATGCAAAACTGGAAGTGATCATTCCTTCGATCAATAAATGCGGAATGCGTTCCATTAAATAACGGTCCTTGAAAGTCCCCGGCTCCGATTCATCGGCATTGCAAACCAGGTAACGCGCAACTCCCGGAGGTTTTGCTAAAAAGCTCCACTTCATTCCTGTCGGGAATCCTGCTCCTCCTCTTCCTCTCAATCCTGATTTCTTCACTTCTTCCACGATCGCTTCAGGGGTCATGCTCTTCAGGGCTTTTTCCACCGAAGCATAGCCTCCATGCTGACGATAAACCTCATAGGTGTTTATGCCTGCAACATGATCGTGTTCTAAAAGAAGTTTCTTTCCCATTCTTATTTCTGATCTGTATATGACTTACGCTTACCCTCGCGCTTCATATTATCCAGTATTGTATCTACTTTTTCCAAGGTCAGGTTCTCATAATAATCGGCCCCGCATTGCAGCATTGGTGCTGTTCCGCATGAACCCAAACATTCTACTGTTTTCAAAGTGAACATTCCATCACTGGTAGTTTGTCCGTCTTTAATTCCCAATTTTTTACTGATGTGCTCCACAATATCTTCCGCTCCCATTAACCAGCACGATGAGGTGCGGCAAACCTCTATCACACATTTCCCAACCGGCTTTAAATTGAACATAGAATAGAAAGAAGCTACTTCATACACTTCTATCGGTTGGATCTTCAACACCTCCGCTACACAATCCATGGCAGGAACACTCAGCCATCCGTCAAATTCCGCCTGTGCTATATGCAGAATAGGAATAACAGCCGACTTATGTTTTCCTGCAGGATAACGATCCATGATCTTTTGGCAAAGTGCCAGAGATTCAGGAGAGAATTGTAGTTTTTTATTGTTGCTACTCATACTATGCGTCTAATTCGCCTGCAATAACATTCATTGAACTCATTGTCAATATCGCATCACTTAACATTCCTCCTTTGATCATTTCAGGATAGGCCTGGTAATAAATGAAACATGGCCTGCGGAAATGTAAACGATATGGAGTTCGTCCACCATCAGAGATCAAATAAAATCCTAATTCGCCATTTCCACCTTCCACACAATGATAAACCTCTCCTTTCGGAACATCATTCTCACCCATCACGATCTTGAAATGATAAATAAGCGCTTCCATTTTATTGTACACATCTTCTTTCGGAGGCAAATAAAATTCCGGAAGATCCGCATGGAAAGGTCCGTCTGGCAATTTATCCAGTGCCTGGCGAATGATGCTCAGGCTTTGCCACATTTCTTCCTGGCGGACCATGAAACGATCGTAGGTATCTCCTGTTGTTCCAACCGGAACTTCAAATTTAAAATCCTGGTAAGAAGAATACGGATTCATCGCGCGCACATCATAATCCACTCCTGCAGCACGTAAATTCGGACCGGTGAAACCATAACCCAATGCTTTCTCCGCAGTGATAGGTCCGCAGCCAATGGTGCGATCCATAAAAATTCTATTCCGCTCAACCAGCTTACTGAATTCGGTCAGTTTCGCTGGGAATTCTTTCATGAACTTATCGATCTTATCCCAGGCCTTCTTTGAAAAATCCCTTTCCATTCCACCAATACGGCCGATGTTGGTGGTCAAACGTGCTCCGCAGATCTCTTCAAATATCTCATAGATCAATTCTCTCCACTGGAATAAATACAAAAATCCGGTCATCGCACCGGTATCAACTGCGATAACTGTATTACAAACAATATGATCGGCAATACGCGAAAGTTCCATGATGATCACGCGCATATACTCAGCACGCTTAGGAATTTCAGCTTTGATCAATTTCTCCACCGTCATGTGCCACCCCATATTATTTATCGGTGATGAGCAATAATTCATCCGGTCGGTAAGCGTAGTGATCATGAAGTACGGCTTATGCTCCGCAATCTTTTCGAAAGCACGGTGGATATAGCCAACAGTAGGCTCCGCTTCAATGATTATTTCACCATCCATTTTCAGGATGTTCTGAAAAATTCCATGCGTTGCCGGATGCGTTGGTCCGAGATTAAGAATGGAATATTCCTTCTCTTCTTTCTTCTCTATGTTCTTTACTTCACTCATTTATTTTTATTCGCTATTCGCTTAGATTCGTTGATCACCTTCCGAACATGTCGTCCTTTTTATCAGTACGTGATCCATCCTCCAATGCGTATTCTTTTCTCATCGGGAAATAATCCATTTCATCCATATTTAAGATCCGTTTCAAATTAGGGTGGCCTTTGAAAATGATCCCAAAAAAATCGTACTCCTGTCTTTCCATCCAATTCGCTGTCGGAAAAAGATCCGTCATGGTCGGAACAACAGCATCAGAGATGGGGAAAAATATTTTTAAACGTATACGCCAGTTCTTTGGCATATTGTGCAATTGATACATCACACCTAATTCTTTTCCTTTATTATCGGGATAATGCAATGCACACAGGGTAGTAAGAAAACCAAAACCCATTTCATTATCATCACGCAAAAACTTAATGATATCATGGATCTTATCACGCTTCACTTCGAAAACAGGGAAATCATACTCCTGCGTTGCAGAAACTACTGCATCGCTAAAATTTGCTTTTAGTTTTTCGTGAATCGTATTTAATAATTCATTCTCCATAAAAAATCTTTAATGTCACGCTGAGCGTAATCGAAGCGCTCCATAAATTATTCAATACCGTAAGATGCAAGCAATGCTTTATACTCCGGTGAATTTCTTCTTCTGAACGTTTCTTTACCAACCAGGTCCTGGATACGCATGATCCCATCTATCACCTGTTCTGGTCGTGGCGGACAACCTGGAATGTAAACATCCACCGGCATGATGCGGTCTATTCCCTGCAATACGCTGTAAGTATCAAATATCCCTCCGCTTGAGGCACATGCTCCCATTGACAAGACCCACTTCGGTTCAGCCATTTGTTCATACACCTGGCGAAGGATGGGGCCCATTTTTTTTGCAATAGTTCCCATTACCATTAACAGATCGGCCTGGCGGGGAGAAAAACTCAACCGCTCCGAACCAAAACGCCCAAGATCATAATGCGATCCCATGGTGGCCATGAATTCAATACCGCAGCAGGATGTTGCAAAAGGCAAAGGCCAGATGGAATTTTTACGCGCCATTCCCACTGCTTTCTCCAATGAAGTTGCAAAAAATCCAGAGCCTTCCAATCCTTCCGGTTTTTCGGCAAGATTGTAAAGCGGCTTATCTGGTTTTGTGATTATTCCCATTTTAAAGCTCCCTTCTTAACTATGTAAACAAATCCAATAAGAAACGCTCCCATGAAGGTGAACATTTCCCACATTCCCAATGCACCAAGACCTTTAAAATTAACGGCCCATGGATACATGAAGATCACCTCCACGTCAAAGAGCACGAATAATATAGCGACAAGAAAATATTTGATAGAGAATGGGATCCGGGCATTGCCCTGAATCTCGATGCCGCACTCGAATGTAGCATCCTTAACTTTTGAACGGTGTTTTGGTCCGAGCCAATGTGTAACGAACATTACCAATACCACAAAACCTACTGCAACGAGGAACATGATAAAGGCAGGAACATAATCTAAAATACCGCTTGAGTCACCCATAGAGGTTTTATTGTTGGAGGTACAAGTTTAAAGTTTTTTTTGATAGAAAAACAATATAAAAAACGATTTTTCAATGCTCGTTTTTCTGACGTGGATAAGAGGTCTTTTGTCGATAAAGGATCGGCTTTTCTGTCCCGGGAATTATTGAACGATCAGTTTTTTACAGGCCGTTCTTCCTCCATTATCTACTTTGATGAGATAAACTCCCGAAGAAAATCCGTTTACGTTCAATTGGATCGTGTTCTCTTCTGAATTAACCGTCTTTACTTTCTTCCCGTTCAGATCAAATACTTCCACACTAGTGTTTCGATCTGTCTTTCCAATAATATTCACATAAACATTTTCAGCTGCAGGATTAGGATACACCGAAACATTGGCAGCAAATGAGACCGGATCATTTATTCCAGAAATATCACTGAGTTTACGTTTATAAACCCCGTGTCCGTGTGTAAAGCAAACAAGCGTATTATCAACCGGTGAAATGACCAGGTCATAGACCATGGTCGCATCAGCAAAACCGGTATCGAACGTTGACCATGTTGCTCCATTATTTGTAGATACCCAGGCCCCGAGATCGCAGCCGGCATAAATAATATTTGTGTGCGAAGGATCTATGGCCAAACAATGGAATGGAAGATCGGGAAGACCTGTGCTGATATTTGTCCAGCTGGCCCCTGCGTTTGTTGATCTAAAGATATGTCCTGTCCCAAAACCGGAGAACATTACATACAGTTCACTCGGGTTGTGTGGATTTACCGTGATCCTTCTCGGATACCTATTTGGTAACCCGGTAGAAATATTCGTCATTGTTGTTCCTCCATCCACACTGCGGAATATTTTCATGTTGTTGGTCCCATCCGGGGCGCAGGCCACATAAACGGTATCGTCATTTGTTGCTGAAACTCCTATAGATAAAATAACAGATCCACCGTTCAATGGGTTGGGTCCCACATTGAAAAAACTTCCACCCTGGTTGGTTGACTTTATTAAATGATCAAGACCCGCATAAAGATCCTGTGTATTATTCGGACTAACTAAATACGGAGCGAGAAAGGCCTCGGGATTATAGGCAGTTGGACTTGCCGTTGTATAATAGATCTGGTTCCAAAAACTATTTCCCTGGTCGTTGGATTGTATGATGTTGCAATATTGATAGGCTCCATATTGTATTTGATCATCGTTATAATCGATCGCGGTATATGTTCCATCGCCACCCACTACCGGTGTCCAGTATTGTGATCCAAAATAACGGTTCACATAATTATCCTGTGCCCCGCCCAATCCGATTGTCGAATCCTGGTAAGAAACAGATCCGATATAAAACTGCGAGGTCACGTATCCATCGGTACATTCCGAAAATGTTTGCCCGAAATCATTAGATCGAAACAATCCCCCATCTGTAGCAATATAAATTTTATCCGGGTCGAGCGGATTACTTATCACATCATGCACATCGGAATGCATATAGGTTGGCGGGTTGGAATTATAATCCGAGAGTTGTAAAAAATTAGCTCCCGTATCGTACGATCCATACACCTCAACTCCTGCTGCAATAATATTTGTTGCATCATTATTTTTAAATAATAACCCTTTTGCATACCAGCCCTGGTAGCGTACAATATCCTGGAATGTATTTTTTGCTACCCATGTTGCACCTTTATTAGATGAATAATAAACCCCAACAGTTCCATAAGCACTGTCAACTTCCGCCATCATCAGATCATTATTGCCGGGATAAGCAGCGAGAACAATTCTCCCGTTACGATTTGCGTTGGATGGAAGTCCCGTGGTAACAATACTCCACGTTGCACCGCTGTTAGTGGTGCGGTATAATCCTTTATTGGGGCTCGACATATTTCCAACTCCGCATAAAATAATATTGGTATCCACTTTATGGATCTGCAGATCCATGGCCATTTGTTCATTGAGAACTTGCGTCCACGTTGTTCCTGCATCAGTTGTTTTATAAATCCCTTCGGTGGTGGCCGCATAAAGTGTATTTGTTCGAAGCGGATTGTAAATTATTTCCCACACTCCGCGATTTTGCTGGTAGGTCCAGTTGAGTGATTGTGTCCAGGTCAATCCTCCATCTGTGGTTTTTAAAATTCCCATTCCAAATGTCCCTCGTGTTGGGCGGTCGATCAATCCATAACCATATTCAGCGGTTCCGTACGAATAGGTTTCTCCTGTTCCTATATATATTTCCAAATGATTATTCGGATTGATAGCGATAGAACTCACGCTGTTCACGGGGAACCCGGTTGGGACATAGGTCCACGCATTCACTCCCACTCCGCCCACATTCGATTTCCATAATCCGCCTCCTGCAGAACCCAGCCAGATCTTACTGGTATCAGTCGGATCAAGGGCAATACATAATGTTCTTCCTCCTAAATTCCTCGGACCGATGCTTGTCCAGCCCCCGGTAGCTGATGTTGATGGCGCTATTCTGCTCACTGCATTGGCATGATAAAAATTTATTGCCGAGGTATATGCGTCAGGCGCGATATCCCTATTGGGATAAGCGGCCATGCGGTTCAATGTTTGCAAAGCATCCAACGCTTCGGTGCGGGATTCGAAAAATTCTTTTTTCTCCTTTTGCCAGTTCTCCTTTTTTCCGGATGGGAAATTCAAAAGAAAACAAATAAGAGCAAGGGCAAATGTTGCAGTGGCAGCTAATAATTTAAGTTTTGACATGTTCCGGGTATTAGATCTCCGAATTTCGTAAAAAATCCGCAAAAAACCATTCTATTTATTGCTTAAGGATTAAGGGAAAAATCAATAAATTCGCGTTGGCATTGGCTTCTGCCGTAAAACACACCCACATGAGATCGAAGATCTTCGCCACACTGTTATTTTCCTTGTTGACATTATTTGTAGTCGCCCAACCCAGCGTACACTGCGATACTGTGATCCAAACCTCCACTTGTGCCGGAGGAAATGTGATCGTACCATTCACCGTTACAGGAGGTAATTTTTCTTTCGGGAATGTTTTCAAGGCACAGCTTTCCGATTGGCTTGGCGGATGGAGCAACCCGGTCCAGATCGGACAGATCACCTGGTTCACCAGCGGGTTCATTTATGCCACTATCCCGATCAATACCAACTTCAGTATCTTCTATCGTATACGTGTGATCGCCACAAACCCGATGGACACCAGTAATATTTCACCGAACCCGGTTTACATTACCACTATAGCGCAACTGAATACGATCATCGAGAATCCGCTTCAAAAATATATTTGCCCGGGAGATTCTTTGACACTCACTGCAGTGAATATCGCTACTTCCTATTCATGGTCTACAGGTGATACCACACAATCAATTGTTGTACATGGCCCGGGAATTTACACTGTGACTACTACCGATGCTTTGACCTGCCAAAGCACAACCAGTGATACGATCTACACTTCCTGCACCGGTTTGACAGAATATGAATTGAGGAACTCAATGAATATTTTTCCCAATCCTGCCGAAGACCGTTTCACCATACAATGGCGGTCCACCAGCCCCATCACCGCGGATTTTTCCCTGAGCAATACGCTTGGCGAAGTGGTTTTGCGGACCAAACTCGACCTGGTAACAGATAAGACCATTGATATCTCCTCACTTGATGCCGGAATTTATTTCCTGCAGGTCGAAAGTGACGGTGTCCGTTTCACCAAAAAACTGGTCATCCGGTAAACGGGGATTTTAACCACATTACATTGGTAAATTGCATGTTGATCCCGTTGCTTTTCTGCAAAACATTTCTATCTTTATGCAAAGAAGTAAAATGAACTTGTCCCAGATAAAACCTATACTTCTTATTGCCTCATTATTCCTTTGTTTTTCGCTGGATGCCCAGCAGAAAGGTCATGGTACTGCCAGTAAAAAAAGCTGGCTGGAATCTCCTTTTGAACAGAAAGTGTTTGTTGAGAACAATGGTCAGCTGGATAAGGACATCCGCTTCTCTGCTTCCACCTATGGGGTCGACATTTATTTTTCACCGAAAGGGGTCTCGTATCAGCACACCAAAAAAGCCTGGCCAAAAGAAGAGGATCGTGAGGTCCTTGAGAAAATGAACAATGGGAAGATAGAAGAGCAGGACCGGGAACATTACGGCTATGTGACCGAGTCAATGGAAATGGAGTGGCTTGGCGCGAATTCAAATGTGAACATCATACCGGAGCAAAAAGTGAGTTTTTACTACACCTATCCGCAAGGAATAAAAAAGCTGGGAAAGACAATAGTTGCAAGCGCCTATTCAAAAATAACTTACAAAGATCTTTATCCCGGTATTGATGTAGAATATATTTTACCTGATGGTGAAAATGGAATGAAGGATGGGGTGAAGTATTCCCTCATTGTTCACGGTGGCGCAGATGTTTCTAAAGTAAAAATGAAATATAAGAATGCTGAGAACATTTCCATCGACCAACAGGGAAATGTAATTATAAAAAGTGCTTTCGGAGAATTTACGGATCATGCACCAAAGACCTTTTTTAAGCATAACAATACAGAGATCCCGAATGATGATATCGCATCTGAATTCATTCTGAATGACAGAACGATCTCTTTCCGGGTGCAAGCCTCAAGTCCTACCGAGACGGTCATCGTTGATCCCTGGACCAATACTCCAAATTTTCCGTTTTATGATGCGTCATACGATATTAATTGGGATAACAACGGGAACGTACTGGTATATGGTTCACTATCTCCACTGAAAGAAGCGAAATTCAATAGTGCGGGTGCATTACAATGGATCTACAACCTCACGGGAGCATCTTATGCTTATGGTGATTTTGCAGTGGATGAAGGTTCGGGAAGATCTTATATCGGTGAAGGAAAAGCTGGGCCAACCATCGTTCATAAAGTAAATATCGCTGGGATCGAGGTCGGCCTTTCAGCAGGAGACCCCAACATGAATGAGATCTGGCGAATGGTATTCAACCGCGTTACGAATAAGATACTTTTAGCAGGAGGCTCCGGAACAAACTTTGCATCGGTAATGGATACCGATCTTACCAGTGTTTCTGTTCCGTTCGGAAATTTCAACGACATCGCTTTACTCGGTATTGATAATTGCCCTTCGAGCAATAATGCCTATTACGGATCCTGCTGCAACAATCTTATCAATGGTTTACCAGCGACCACTTTACTGCCTACTTTTTTCAGTGTGCCTGATGGATATACTTTTGCTGAAACAGGAAGCGTGACCTATGTTGGCGGAAGCAATTATGCTGCGAACGGATTCAACGGAGTTGCTGTAAGCCCGAATTTTTTGTACACATATGACGGAGCAACACTTAAAAAATGGAATAAAACTACCGGTATATTAATTTCCAGTTTGGTCATCAACGGAACCCCTTTTTTACAGGGAGGGTTGGATGTGGACGAATGTGATAATGTTTTTGTGGGGCACAACAATTCCATCTCGGTTTATGATGTTAATTTATCCCCGGTCACCAGTTTTGCTTTACCGAATGTCATCTATGATCTCAAATTAGACAAAGCGAATCTGCTGTACGCATGCGGCCTGGGGTTCACTACTTCTATTCCTCTTCCTTCTCCGCTCAATAATGTGATCACCCTCACACAAAACCCGGTCACATCGTGTAACACCTGCAACGGATCAGCAACGGTTTCCATTTCAAACCTATGTTCCAATACAACCTATTCGTGGGCCCCGGGAGGACAAACCACTACCACTGCAACAGGACTATGTGTAGGAACTTACACGTTAACGGCAATGACCGGCTGCAATAAAATTTTGACGGATACGATTACCGTTACCGGAAATATTGCTCCCTTATTTTTGGCGAGTACGCAAGTGAACATTTTGTGTAATGGAAATACAACAGGAACGGCAACATCAAATCCATCAGGAGGTGTTCCGCCTTACACGTACCTGTGGAGCAATGCACAAACAAATCAAACAGCGACCGGACTTGGGGCGGGCACTTACACTTGTACCGTTACCGATGCGAACGGATGTACTGCAACACAAACGGTGACCATTACACAGCCCCCTCCCATATCCGCACCAACATCATTTGTAAATACCAGTTGCGGAAACAATAATGGAAGTATAACTGTGAACGCAACCGGTGGCACCGGAACGCTCACCTATTCATGGGATCCAACGGCATCAACAAATTCAACTATTACCGGGTTGTCTGCGGGAACTTACACCGTTTACATTACCGATGCGAACGGATGTACACAAACGGCAACAGCAACTATTGCCCCATCTACAAACCCCGCGCTCTCCATTCAATCACAAGTAGATGTTTTATGCAATGGTGCAAGTACGGGAACAGCAACAATAAATGTTACCGGAGGAAATGGTCCTTATACATGGGGATGGGCGCCAAGCGGAGGAACAAACGCAACAGCAAGCGGGCTGCCAGCGGGAACTTATACCTGTACGGTGACTGACGCAAGCGGTTGCACGGCAACACAAATTGTAACTATCACTCAGCCGGGTCCGATATTTTTAACAGCTAACTCCACACAAACTGCCTGCAGTGTAAATACGGGAACTGCCACAGGAAGTGCTTCGGGTGGAAATCCGGGCTATACTTATTCGTGGTGGAATAATTCGCAAACCACACAAACAGCAACGGGATTGGGAGCAGGAACTTACACGGTACAGGTGACCGATGCAAATGGGTGCACACAATTGCAAACCGTTATTGTCACACAAAATAATCCGGTAACACTTACTACTTCATCAACCCAATCGAGCTGTGCGGTGAATGATGGTACCGCAACTGCAAATCCGGCCAATGGGACCTCACCTTATACCTACAGCTGGAGTGATGGACAAACAACACAAGTAGCAACAGGATTGGGAGCGGGATCGTACACCGTAACGGTGACCGATGCCAATGGATGTTCGCAAACTCAAACGGTTGTAGTACCGCAACAGGCAGGACCAACGGCCAATGCTACTGCAAGTAACACTGCTATTTCGCAGGGCGGAAGTTCCCAGTTGAACGGAACGGGCGGAGTAAGTTATTCCTGGTACCCGTCAAGCGGATTAAGCTGTACCACTTGTCAGAATCCTGTTGCAACACCAAATATGACAACCACCTATTGTGTGCAGGTGACCGATGCGAACGGCTGTACCGATGTTGCCTGCGTTACCATTAATGTGGATATACCTTGCATACTTAGTACACTGGAAACATTATTGCCGAACGCATTCTCTCCTAACGGAGACATGGCCAATGATGAATATTGTGTTCCGGCAAATGCCTGTGTAGAGCAATTCTTATTAAAGATCTATGACCGGTGGGGCGAAAAAGTTTTTGAGACCGATAATCTTGATAAGTGCTGGGATGGAATTTACAGGGGCATGCTGTTGAATACAGATGTGTTCGCATATTATTTTACAGCCCTGCTCAGCACGGGCGACCATTATTCACAGAAGGGAAATATATCACTGGTGAGATAGTTTTTTAGCCGGTTAATTCTTTTACAATGAAAAAATATTGCTGCCACATTTTTTTCGTTCTATTTCTCTTCTCCCCCTTTTTGTTCGCGCAAAAAACAAAATGGACAAGTAATAGCGCTGAAGAAAAAGTTTTTATTGAGAATAAAGGCCAATTCGATGACAAGGATGGTTTAAGCGACAGCAAGATCCTTTTTGCTTATATCCAGAATGGTTTTGAGATCTATTTTACTCCGGGCGGTCTCACCTATCGTCACGATGAGATCGAACAGTTAAGCGAACGTCAACGGGAAAAGGCAGAGAAAAAAAATAAAGAAGAATATATCCCTAAGGTCACGCCTCATTATGTTCATATGAACTGGCAGGGATGTACTGCCCATGCCCAGATCATTGCGGAGGATAAAGTTTCCTGGTATTATACTTATCCGAACGAAAAAGATCCTTCAGGAAACTCTTCATTAAAAGCTTTTGCATACAAAAAGATCATCTACAAAAATATTTATCCCAACATTGACGCGGAATATTTTTTTCCGGAGGGTAAAGAAGGTTTTAAGTATTCGCTCATTCTTCATCCCGGTGCGGATGAATCGGTGATCAAAATGAATTATTCGGGCGATGCTAAAATTTCAAAGGACGCAGAAGGAAATATCATCGTTGCAAGTGTGATTGGAGAAATTGTTGATCATGCACCTTTCACTTATCACCGTGATGGCGATCATTCCGTGATCTTTTCATTTTTCAAATTTTCCAACAATACTGTTTCATTTGAATTGTTGGAACGCGATCGGAGCAAAACAATTGTGATAGACCCCTGGACCACCAATCCGAATTATCCGACCTACAATGCAGCTTACGATGTGGAATATGATTTTGCCGGCAATGTGTACACTTACGGAGGAGCCCCTCCTTACCAGGTAAAAAAATACAACAGCAGTGGTGCCATACAATGGGTCTATACCGCTTCACTTTTTACAGTGGCCGGTTACTATGGTGATTTTTGTGTGGATGGATCCAGCGGAAGTTCTTATGTTTTTGAAGCTTACCGCTGCTGCAGCCAGGGAACCAGAATTGCAAAAGTGAACAATGCAGGCACACAGCTGGCTATGTTCGCTGGGAACCCGCAGATGCAGGAATTCTGGAGGGCTACTTTTAATAATTGTACGCACATGGCCATTGCCGTAGGATCTTCTTTCGTAAACCCGACCTATTTCCAGGCTTGCAATGTAGATACGAACATGACATCGATCACAGCATCCAATGTATTGAATGCAAGTTCTGTTTCAGCTGGTAATGATATGTGTTTGCTCACGCTCGATAATTCCAATAATTGTTTCATGGCCAGTTGCGGAAATAAATTTTTGAAAACCCCTGCCAATACGCTTACGCCCACCAATTATTTACTGAATGATAATTATGCATTTACTGAACTGAACAGTATTGCTTACGTGAAGAATTCCATCCCAAGTGCAATTGGAATGAACGGGATGGCCGCAAGTAATTTGTACCTGTATACGTATGACGGAAAAAAACTACAGCGCTTCAAAAAAAGTACCGGGGCCTTAATGAATTCTGCTATTGTTTCTCTTACTTCATTCCGGTGGGGAGGAATTGCAGTTGATGAATGTGATCACGTTTTTGTGGGAAAACATTCTTCTGTCGTTGAATACGATTCACTGTTCAGCGTTATTTCCACCACTCCAATGGCCGCACCAACCGATACTGTTTACGATGTGCGTTTGGCTCCCGGAAATTTAATGTATGCCTGCGGATTAGGGTTTGTATCTGCATTCCAGTTGAGTCCTTCGGTTTGTAATTTTTTAACAATGAGTTCTACCGGTTCCTGCTCTTCAACAGGATCGGCAACGGTGGTAGTGACCGGGGTGAATGGTCCTTATACTTATTCGTGGAGCCCGTCAGGTCAAACCACTTCAACAGCAACAGGGTTGCCTTCCGGAACATATACTGTTTACGTAAATGACGCATCCTGTCCGCCACATACCTATATTGATTCTGTTGTGGTGACGAACACCGGAAGCTTATCGGTCACTCCTACGCAAACAAATTTACTATGCAGTACAAGTACGAACGGAACCGCAACCGTTACAGTAACCGGAGGAACTTCGCCTTACACTTATTTGTGGACGCCCACAGGAGGAACGAACGCAACTGAGACAGGACTCGCCCCGGGAACTTATACTGTGGTGGTCACTGATGCATCCGGCTGCAGCAACGCACAAACATTTACCATCACTTCTCCTCCTGCAATTGCAATCACAACAACTCCCACCAATGCTTTGTGCACCGCATCAAACGGATCAGCCACTTCAACCGTAACCGGTGGAACAGGACCTTACACTTATTCGTGGAACAATTCACAAACAACTGTAAATGCGACAGGGCTTGCTGCGGGAACTTATACTGTTTATGTTACCGATGCAAATGGATGCACGCAAACACAAACCGCGACCATCACTTCGAACAATCCATTGACCTTAAGTTCAACCACCACGCAAACAAGCTGCACGGGAAATAATGGAACAGCCACGATCACCCCTTCAAATGGAACATCGCCTTATACTTACTCGTGGAATAATTCGCAAACAACGCAAACTGCAACCGGACTCGGAGCGGGAACATACACCGTTACTGTGACCGATGCGAACGGGTGCTCGCAAACACAAACAGTTATTGTTACTTCAAATAACCCAATGACATTAACGGCAACATCAACTCCGGCAACTTGCACAGCAAATAATGGAACGGCTACTGCTAATCCGGCAAACGGGACATCTCCTTATACTTACTCATGGAGCAATTCGCAAACAACGCAAACCGCAACCGGACTGGGAGCAGGGACATATACCGTTACCGTTACCGATGCGAATGGATGCACGCAAACTCAAACGGTTGTTGTAACAGCTCCGGTCGGTCCTACTGCAACAGCAACAGCCAGTCAAACACAGATCAACATTGGAGGAAATTCACAATTGACCGGGACAGGAGGAACAACTTATTCCTGGTATCCGTCAAACGGATTAAGCTGTACCAGCTGTGCAAATCCAACAGCAACACCAACTCAAACCACCACCTATTGCGTCCAGGTGACCGATGTGAATGGATGCACCGATGTGGCATGTGTGACGATAAATGTTGATGTGCCGTGTGTCCTTGGTTCGTTAGATGATCTTCTTCCGAATGCATTCTCTCCTAACGGAGATGCGATGAATGACACCTATTGCATTCCCGCAAACGCATGTATAAGATCATTCACCATGAAGGTCTATGACCGGTGGGGCGAAAAGGTATTTGAAACAAATGATATTAAAAACTGCTGGGATGGGATTTACAGCGGTCAATATTTAAATACGGATGTATTCGCATTTTATTTTGATGCGGTGCTTACCGATGGAACGATCTATTCTAAAAAAGGGAATATCAGTTTAGTCCGATAACAAATGAGTATACGCTCCGGAATATTTTTTTTCTCCCTTTTATCCTGCCTGGCAGGATCAGGATCTTCTTTTGCGAATGAACTAAATTCAGGTTCTACTCCTGATACTCAAACAAAAACTTTATGTGAAGAAGGAATAGCGCAGCAAAAACAATTAGGTTTTGTTGAGAATAAAGGACAAATGGAAGATCTGAATGGCGATCCCGTTCCTTATGTCCTTTTCAATGTGGAAGTTCCGGATCTGACCATTTGGGTAACCACCAGCGGCATCACCTACCAGTTTTACAAATTGAAAGATGAAGATCATGAAAAGAAAAATTCAGGATCAAGGGAAGAAAAACTTTCAGGGGAATGGCAGCGGGTGGATATGATATTGAAGAACGCAATTATCAAAAAGGAAAATGTTCTGACCGATGGCGACATTACCCAGGGGCAGGTAAATTATTATAAAGGGAATTGTCCGGGTGGGATATTCAACGTAAAAAAATATTCCAAAATAGTCGTTCAGAATGTTTACCCGGGGATAGATTGGGTGTTGTACACTTCCGGCAGCAGTATCAAGTACGATCTTATCGTGCATCCGGGAGCAGATCCTTCACTAATAAAACTGATCTATGAAGGCAGCGGAGATCTCGAGGTAAAAAATGATCAGATAAATTTTAAGAACGAATTAGGTAAAATAACAGAAGGAAAACTTTTTTGTTACCAGGGAAGCAAAACAGCTGGTATCCGATCTCATTATGTTTCCGAAAAAACCGGGAAAAAAATAAAGAATGGTTTTTCAACCGAGGTATCAATAGTTGTTGCCGATCACTCAAAAAGATCCGACCTGATCATCGATCCGCAATTGATCTGGGCCTCCTATTACGGAGGAAGCGGTTTGGATGGGCCCATCAATATCTGCAAAGACAATTCGAATAATATTTATTTCACCGGTTATGAAGCATCGGCAAATTTCCCCGTATTGAACCCGGGAGGAGGAGCTTATTTTCAAGGAACACTTGGCAATGGTCCGGGAGTAAATGACCTGATGATCGTAAAATTAAATAACTCCGGTGTGTTGATCTCTTCTACCTATTACGGAGGAAGCTCAGGAGATGAGGGAACCGGGATAACCTGCGATGCATCGGGACAATTATTCGTTTCGGGACAAACCAGTTCCGCTAATTTCCCATTGATGAACCCGGGAGGGGGGGCCTATTTTCAAAACGTACTTTCCGGTCCACGCGATCTTTTTGTTTTACGGTTCTCCGCAACAGGTGTATTGACCTGGGCCACCTTTTACGGAGGTAGTCAATATGAAGATAACGGCCGGATCGCCACAGATAATGCAGGAGATCTTTTTGTCCTGGGTGCTACCGGATCCAATAATATTCCGACAGTAAATCCCGGAGGCGGTGCTTATTTCCAGGCCGCTTACGGAGGAGGGGGATTTGATGCATTCATTTTAAAATTTACCCCAACGGGTGTGTTAAACTGGGCAACGTATTACGGAGGAACCGGGCAGGATGACGGGCTTTATTTGAACGGGAGCAGCAATATTGCCATTTCAACAACAAACGAAGTTTTTATTTGCGGATATACCAACTCAGGAGTTTCTTTTCCGATCCAGAATCTTCCGGGGGCATACAATCAACCTGTATCAGCAGGAGGAATGGAAGCATTCATTTCAAAATTCAATAATGCTGGAGTTTGTCAATGGTCAACTTTTTTCGGAGGGAATAATAATGATTATGGCAATGCGATCTATTCCGATGCCGCTGGCAAATTATATGTCACAGGACATACCAACTCAACAAATATCCCCGTACTCAACCCGGGAGGGGGCGCGTATTTCCAGGGTGCGAATGGCGGAGGGACGAATGATGTTTTCGTTGCAGAATTCGACAATGCC
>JADMIO012752724.1_pt1 | contig 105444 bp, 101 predicted proteins | sample 8958161 | NCBI WGS metagenome assembly JADMIO01 (sample SAMN16585339, study PRJNA669376) | soil metagenome | isolation source: Crop rotation soil | place: USA: Cullars Rotation, Alabama | collected 2011
CTTTCCCCAGCACATACGACATTAATCGTGCCGATACCCAGGTTAGGCGCGCTGTCAATAACTATGACATCATAGTCATGAGCAACAGTTTCAATGGCCAGTCGGAGCATCAGGTGTGGATCGGTGGGCAGTTTACCTTCATCAAATTTGCCCATTAACTCAGTTTCAATACGGTGCAGAGCCAGACAGGAAGGAATAATGTCAAGCCCCGGCCAGCAAGTGGGCTTTATTGCATAAGTGACATCGTCCTTTTCCCCAAGATAGAAAGGCAGGAGAGTGTCTTCTGCATGAATATGAAGATCTGGTACCCATCCGTGATACATTGAGGCTGTTCCCTGGGGGTCGTTACCTTCCACGAGCAAAACACGTAGCCCCTTCAGAGCCAGATCCTGAGCAAGATGAACAGAAACTGAGGTTTTGTAAACGCCTCCTTTATGGGCAGCAACCCCGATCACCGGTGGAAATACGTCTTCAGCACGTCGCAATCGCGTACCAAACACATCACGCATATGATTAATTTGTTCAATTGTATAACCAACACGTTGCTCAACCCGTCCTCGAATTTCCATATCCGGGTGCGGTAGTCGCCCTGCTTTCTCGGCATCTCTGATAGCCTGAGAAGAAACCCCAACTAAATCCGCTGCTTCACCTATTCTCCAGCGCCGGGTTATTTTCCTCGCTTCCGGGCTGTCATCATTAAACTGTGCAATGGCGATAGCCTTCGTCATTTCATGACCAGCGTTTATGCACTGGTTAAGTGTTTCCATGAGTTTCATTCTGAACATCCTTTAATCATTGCTTTGCGTTTTTTTATTAAATCTTGCAATTTACTGCAAAGCAACAACAAAATCGCAAAGTCATCAAAAAACCGCAAAGTTGTTTAAAATAAGAGCAACACTACAAAAGGAGATAAGAAGAGCACATACCTCAGTCACTTATTATCACTAGCGCTCGCCGCAGCCGTGTAACCGAGCATAGCGAGCGAACTGGCGAGGAAGCAAAGAAGAACTGTTCTGTCAGATAGCTCTTACGCTCAGCGCAAGAAGAAATATCCACCGTGGGAAAAACTCCAGGTAGAGGTACACACGCGGATAGCCAATTCAGAGTAATAAACTGTGATAATCAACCCTCATCAATGATGACGAACTAACCCCCGATATCAAGTCACATGACGAAGGGAAAGAGAAGGAAATCAACTGTGACAAACTGCCCTCAAATTTGGCTTCCTTAAAAATTACAGTTCAAAAAGTATGAGAAAATCCATGCAGGCTGAAGGAAACAGCAAAACTGTGACAAATTACCCTCAGTAGGTCAGAACAAATGTGACGAACCACCCTCAAATCTGTGACAGATAACCCTCAGACTATCCTGTCGTCATGGAAGTGATATCGCGGAAGGAAAATACGATATGAGTCGTCTGGCGGCCTTTCTTTTTCTCAATGTATGAGAGGCGCATTGGAGTTCTGCTGTTGATCTCATTAACACAGACCTGCAGGAAGCGGCGGCGGAAGTCAGGCATACGCTGGTAACTTTGAGGCAGCTGGTAACGCTCTATGATCCAGTCGATTTTCAGAGAGACGATGCCTGAGCCATCCGGCTTACGATACTGACACAGGGATTCGTATAAACGCATGGCATACGGATTGGTGATTTCTTTTGTTTCACTAAGCCGAAACTGCGTAAACCGGTTCTGTAACCCGATAAAGAAGGGAATGAGATATGGGTTGATATGTACACTGTAAAGCCCTCTGGATGGACTGTGCGCACGTTTGATAAACCAAGGAAAAGATTCATAGCCTTTTTCATCGCCGGCATCCTCTTCAGGGCGATAAAAAACCACTTCCTTCCCCGCGAAACTCTTCAATGCCTGCCGTATATCCTTACTGGCTTCCGCAGAGGTCAATCCGAATATTTCAGCATATTTAGCAACATGGATCTCGCAGATACCGTCATGTTCCTGTAGGGTGCCATCAGATTTTCTGATCTGGTCAACGAACAGATACAGCATACGTTTTTGATCCCGGGAGAGACTATATGCCGCCTCAGTGAGGTCGTTTGACTGGACGATTCGCGGGCTATTTTTACGTTTCTTGTGATTGATAACCGCTGTTTCCGCCATGACAGATCCATGTGAAGTGTGACAAGTTTTTAGATTGTCACACTAAATAAAAAAGAGTCAATAAGCAGGGATAACTTTGTGAAAAAACAGCTTCTTCTGAGGGCAATTTGTCACAGGGTTAAGGGCAATTTGTCACAGACAGGACTGTCATTTGAGGGTGATTTGTCACACTGAAAGGGCAATTTGTCACAACACCTTCTCTAGAACCAGCATGGATAAAGGCCTACAAGGCGCTCTAAAAAAGAAGATCTAAAAACTATAAAAAAAATAATTATAAAAATATCCCCGTGGATAAGTGGATAACCCCAAGGGAAGTTTTTTCAGGCATCGTGTGTAAGCAGAATATATAAGTGCTGTTCCCTGGTGCTTCCTCGCTCACTCGACCGGGAGGGTTCGAGAAGGGGGGGCACCCCCCTTCGGCGTGCGCGGTCACGCGCACAGGGCGCAGCCCTGGTTAAAAACAAGGTTTATAAATATTGGTTTAAAAGCAGGTTAAAAGACAGGTTAGCGGTGGCCGAAAAACGGGCGGAAACCCTTGCAAATGCTGGATTTTCTGCCTGTGGACAGCCCCTCAAATGTCAATAGGTGCGCCCCTCATCTGTCAGCACTCTGCCCCTCAAGTGTCAAGGATCGCGCCCCTCATCTGTCAGTAGTCGCGCCCCTCAAGTGTCAATACCGCAGGGCACTTATCCCCAGGCTTGTCCACATCATCTGTGGGAAACTCGCGTAAAATCAGGCGTTTTCGCCGATTTGCGAGGCTGGCCAGCTCCACGTCGCCGGCCGAAATCGAGCCTGCCCCTCATCTGTCAACGCCGCGCCGGGTGAGTCGGCCCCTCAAGTGTCAACGTCCGCCCCTCATCTGTCAGTGAGGGCCAAGTTTTCCGCGAGGTATCCACAACGCCGGCGGCCGGCCGCGGTGTCTCGCACACGGCTTCGACGGCGTTTCTGGCGCGTTTGCAGGGCCATAGACGGCCGCCAGCCCAGCGGCGAGGGCAACCAGCCGAGGGCTTCGCCCTGTCGCTCGACTGCGGCGAGCACTACTGGCTGTAAAAGGACAGACCACATCATGGTTCTGTGTTCATTAGGTTGTTCTGTCCATTGCTGACATAATCCGCTCCACTTCAACGTAACACCGCACGAAGATTTCTATTGTTCCTGAAGGCATATTCAAATCGTTTTCGTTACCGCTTGCAGGCATCATGACAGAACACTACTTCCTATAAACGCTACACAGGCTCCTGAGATTAATAATGCGGATCTCTACGATAATGGGAGATTTTCCCGACTGTTTCGTTCGCTTCTCAGTGGATAACAGCCAGCTTCTCTGTTTAACAGACAAAAACAGCATATCCACTCAGTTCCACATTTCCATATAAAGGCCAAGGCATTTATTCTCAGGATAATTGTTTCAGCATCGCAACCGCATCAGACTCCGGCATCGCAAACTGCACCCGGTGCCGGGCAGCCACATCCAGCGCAAAAACCTTCGTGTAGACTTCCGTTGAACTGATGGACTTATGTCCCATCAGGCTTTGCAGAACTTTCAGCGGTATACCGGCATACAGCATGTGCATCGCATAGGAATGGCGGAACGTATGTGGTGTGACCGGAACAGAGAACGTCACACCGTCAGCAGCAGCGGCGGCAACCGCCTCCCCAATCCAGGTCCTGACCGTTCTGTCCGTCACTTCCCAGATCCGCGCTTTCTCTGTCCTTCCTGTGCGACGGTTACGCCGCTCCATGAGCTTATCGGGTCCACTCGCGAACGCAGAAAGGCCCACCCGAAGGTGAGCCAGTGTGATTACATTTGCGGCCTAACTGTGGCCAGTCCAGTTACGCTGGAGTCACTAGTATTTAGGTGACACTATAGAAGCGGCCGCGACAACTTGTCCACGTGGAATTCTAAGCTTAGGATCCCAATGTGCTGGAAAGATGCTCGCGGAGCACGCTGGCGCTCGCGGCGAGCCGAAGATGCTGCGCCGCTTCCTTGCGTACGCGTCCGGCGAGTTCGCCCATGGTGCCGAAGAACGGAGCGATGTGCTCGTAAACCTCCCGACCCGCGGGCGTCAGCGAGAACGGCCGCCGGTGAAACAGCCGGTTCCCGATCGACTCCTCGAGCCGCGCGAGCTGCGAGCTGACCGCAGGCTGCTGGATGCCGTAAGGAACCAGGCGCAGCCCGGGAGTGATGCCGCCGGCCTTCGCGACGTAATAGAAGAGCTCGAGATGGTGAACGTTCAGCACGCGGCAAGGCTGGCGGCTGCCATTGAGGAAATCAATGGCCGTCGTGGAATTATCAATTCACCCTCGGCGCGCGAGCCGTGGCAGGGTCGAGCCATGAACTCCGCCGACCGTCTGACCTTCGACCTCATCCGCCGCGATCAAACGCGCGTGCGCCAGCTCGTCGATGAACTCGACCGGCGCATAGATCTGCTCGGGCTTCGCTTTGAGGGTCCACACGTTCCTCCGCCGCTGCCGGACGTCTCCCCTGCTCCGGTCGTTCCCGCCCGATCATGGCAGGAAGAGCCGCCGCTCCCCACACCGCCCGTCCAGGAGGAGAAGCCCGCGGCGAACCCAGCGTCCCCAGAACCGACGCCGGCGGCAGTTTCTCCACAGCCAGGGCAGCCGACTAGCCCGCCGCCGGCGCTTGTCCCGGATGAGCCGCTCGAGTTGCGCGTCGGCACTTATTGGATGGCGCGGATCGGCATCGTCATTCTCCTGACCGGCCTTGTTTTCCTCGGGAACTACGCCTACCACCGCATCGTTCCGCTGCTCGGCGCGACGGGAAAACTTTCGCTGCTCGCGCTGGCCGGAGTGGCGCTCGGTGGTGTCGGCGCGTGGCTGGAACGCTCACGCGAGAGCATGCGCAACTACGGCCGCGTGCTGCTCGCGGGCGGCGCGGCGACGCTCTATTACACGGCTTACGCGGCGCATTACGTGGACGCGTTGCGCGTGATCCAAAGCCCGGTGCTCGGCGGCGGCCTGCTGCTCACAATGGCCGGCGGGTTCATCTGGTGGGCGGATCGCAAACGCTCCGAAGCGCTTGCGGTGCCCGCAGTGCTACTCGCGTATTACACGTCGGCGATCAACGCGATCGGCGGCTTCACGCTCTTCTCGAACCTGCTGCTCACCACGGCGGCGGTGTTCTTCCTCGTGCGGCGTCGGTGGACGCGCCTCACCTACGTGAGCGTCGCGGCGACGTACGGCAGCTACGCATTCTGGCGGTTTTACGAGATCGCACAGGTCGGCGGGACGGGCAGCGAGTTCGGCATGGGAGTCACCTTCCTCGCGGGCTACTGGATGCTGTTCACCGTGGCGGCTTTCCTCGCTGCGCCGAAGGTCATGGGGGGCTCGGAGCGCGTGGCTTTTCTCACGGCGAACAACGGAGCGTTCTTCGCTTTCGCAGCGCAACACTTCGCCACGCACCGGCCGGATGCATTCTGGATGTTCGCCCTCGGCTACGGCGTCGTGCTGCTGGGCCTTGGGGCGCTGGCGTGGCGGGTGCGGTCGGAAGAGCGCGCGCTGGATGGAGCCTATCTCGCGCAGGGGATTGCGCTCGTGACCCTCGGCCTGGCGGCAAAGATGACCGGGCCGCAGCTTGCGGTCGTCCTCGCGGTGGAAAGCGCGACGCTGCTCACCGGATCGCGCCGCCGGCATGGCTGGCTCTTTGAAGTTGCCGCCGGCCTCTGCGCGGTCGGTGCGTGCGGACTCGCGCTCTTCGAACTCAGCCAGCACCACGTGGCACCGCTCGCACTCGGTGGGCCGGTCGCGGCGCTGCTGCTTTTCAATGCCTGGTGGTCGAAGCGCCTGCGCGGTGAGATGGAGCGTTTCAGCGAGTTCGCATTCGGGTTCGCCGCGCTCGGGTTGGGGGTGGCCGGCGCGGTGATCTGGCAGACGGCGGGCGCACCATGGCAGGCCGCGGCGTTCGCGCTGGCAGCATGCGTGAGCGTCGCCGCGTTGCGCGTGCGACTGCCGGAAGTCGCGTTCCCCGGGCAGATCTTCCTGCTGCTCGGGGCCGGCGTTTTCCTTGCGCGTTTCACCGGCACCGCGCCGGAGCCGTGGTGGAATCCACTGCCTCTCGTCATCGCCGCGATCGGCCTCATGCATTGGTGGCAACGCCAGCGCGCCGCGGAATTGACCGATGAAATCCGCGCCTTCCCCCACCTGCTTTGCGCTGCCGTGGCGGTGGTTACGGGCAGCGTGTGGATGCGCGATTTTGTGCGCGGCGATGCGTGGCTGATCGCCACCAGCGGCGCTGCCCTCGGCACGCTGATCTACGGTCTGCTCACCCGCGCCTCGGCGCTGGCGCTGGTCGGCCAGGCATTCACCGTCATGGCGACTTCCTCGTTCGCCTCCGCGCTGATCATGGGACATCCGGGCTGGGCCGCCGCCCTCGCCCCGATCGTGAACGCGGGGCTGACCAGCCTGGTCGTTGCGCGGTTTGGCGGCGCGCGCACCGCTGCGCTGCCGGAGTTCGTTCGACCGGAAAAGATCGCGCAAGGCTACCGGCTCATCGCCCTCGCGATGCTCGGTGGCTGGGCGTTCGAGTACGTCACGGCTCCGTGGCGGGTCGCCTGGTTTGCCGGGTTCGGCTGCGCGCTGCTGCTGGCCGGCGCGGTGACCGGAAATCGCGAGCGTTCCGCGTCAGGAGCCGTCTATGGGGCCGTCGCGTTGCTGCTCTTTTGGGTGCATCCGAATTACACCGCCGGATGGGCCGACCTGCTGGCGATCTTCGCCATCCCGGCCACGCTGCGGCTTGGTCGCCGGATCACGGGAGAAAGCATCGTCTCTCTCGAAGTCCGCAACACTCTGGTGCTGGTGGCGATGGCGAGCCTCTGGCTCTGGGTGACGCGCTGGACGCTCGCGCATGGAAATGCGGATCAGCTCACGACCGCTTGGGCCGTGCTGGCGCTGATCATCTTCGCCGCGGGCCTCGGCGTCCGCGAACGGCTCTATCGTCTCGGCGGCTTCGCGGTACTGGGCCTCGCGGTGGGCCGGTTGTTCATCGTCGATGTCTGGCGCTTCGACTCGCTCCTGCGCATCGTCAGCTTCCTGGTGCTCGGCCTCGTCCTGCTCGCGCTGAGCTTCGTTTACAACCGGTTCGCCGCGGCAATCCGGCGCTGGATTTAGCAGCGTCAGAGCCTCACACATCTGCCTCGCATCATGACGACCTCGCCGCCCCAACGGATTGATATGCACGTGCACATGGTCTCGAATGGCCACGACGGCTCGGGCGGCTGGCTGCGGCTCGGTTCGACGTGGCACCGGTGGCTGGCGGGATTCATGTTGCAGCAACTCGGTGTGCCGGCCGAATCGCTGGGGGGCGACCTCGACGCGGTTTATTCGGAGTTCCTCTTGCGGCAGGTGCGCGAGGCGAAGTCGCTCGATGCCGTGGTGCTGCTCGCGCACGAGCAGGTCTATGATGCCGACGGCACGTTGCGGCGCGATCTCGGGACGATGTTCGTGCCGAACGATGTGGTGCTCGGCCTCGCGCGGAAGCATCCGGAATTCCTCGCCGGCGCGAGCATTCACCCTGCGCGGCCGGATGCGATCGAGGAACTGGAACGCTGCGCGGCTGCGGGCGCGGTGCTGATGAAGTGCCTGCCCAACTGCCAGAATATCGACTGCTCGGACCCGCGTTACCGGCCATTCTGGGAAAAGATGGCGGCGCTCGGGATCCCGCTGCTCGCGCACACCGGCGGGGAGCACACCGTGCAAATCGTGCAGGCGGACTATGCCGATCCGCGCCGGCTGCGGCTGCCGCTCGAATGCGGCGTGAAGGTGATCGCGGCGCATTGTGCGACGCGGAGTGGCGCCTTCGATCACGACTACTTCGGCGACTGGGTCGCCATGCTGCGTGACTTTCCGAACCTCTACGGCGACGTCTCCGCGCTCATTTCCCTCAACCGTTGCGGTCACCTGCGCGATTGCCTCAAACCGGAAATCGTGCCGCGCATTCTCCACGGCAGCGATTTCCCGGTGCCGGTGCTCGGCCACCGGCTCTGGCTCCAGCGCTGGATCGACACGGCGACCTTCCGCCGCTGCCAGGCAGTCGAGAATCCGCTGGAGCGCGACTGGGAGTTCAAGCGGGCGTTGGGCTTTGAGGCCGACATCCTGACGCGTGCCTCAGCCCTCTTGCGAATGCCGGTGAACTCGAACTCGTAAATAAGTCGTTGCCAACCCCCCAAACCGCGCGTTCAATCGCGGCGGTCAATACCATGTATTCGTCTTATGCTCGAAATTGAGGTTTACGCTGCTGGCATCCGCAATGTGGATAAAATTCTCGCCCTCGACCATGAGCTCGAGGCGGTGGGAGGCCTTCGCTACAAGGTAGATAGCAATCACGATATTGTTTATCTCGACTTCGATGAGCCGACGCTGACGGTGCAGGAAATTCGCGGTATTTTCCGCCGGTTGGGGCTCGAGGCACGGATCGTGGGCGCCGTCCCGCCGGAGCTAAATCCCAAGAGCAAAACGCAGCCGCTCCGGATCTCGCGCTAAACGTTCGGACCGGCGGCTTCATGGCCGACTGGTGTTTGGATGGAGGCGAAGAGACGCCTCCTCATGTGGACAACCGCAGTGCGGATCCCTATTTTCCGCGCCTCGCATGGTTTCCTCCCTCGGCCAGGTCGTCCTATCGCTGATCAAGTATCTCGGTGAGCTCGCCTTGCTCGCCGGCGAAACGGCGCGTTCGGTTTTTCGCGAGAAGCTGAGAATCAAGCTGCTGGTGCAGCAGGTCTTCGAGGTGGGCTGGCGCTCGCAGCTCGTGGTGATCGTCACCGGGATGTTCACCGGCGCCGTGCTGACGGCCCAGACCTTCTTCCAGTTCTCCAAGCTCGGGATGAAATCCGCCGTCGGGTCGGTGGTCGTCGTCGCGTTATTTCGCGAGCTCGGCCCGGTGCTGACGGGACTGATGGTCGCGGGACGCGTCGGCGCTTCCATCGCCGCGGAGATCGGGACGATGAAGGTCACCGAACAGATCGACGCGCTCCGCTCGCTCGGTGTGCATCCGACCGATTACCTGGTGGTGCCGCGCGTGCTGGCGTTGCTCATTTCCATGCCCCTGCTGGTCGCGGAAAGTGTCGGCCTCGGCATTGTCGCCAGCTACCTCGTCGGCACGCAGCTCCTCGGAATCTCCGCGCCGTACTACATCAGCAACATGCTCCGCTACGCCGGCAGCCGGGATATCAAGATGGCGCTGGTGAAGGGCTTCTGCTTTGCGATCGTCATCGCCTTCGTGAGCTGCCATCAGGGCCTAAATGCCAGGGAAGGCGCGGTCGGCGTCGGCCGCGCTCCGACCGAGGCGGTGGTGATCTGTTCGCTGGCCATTCTGATCAGCAATTTCTTCCTGACCTTCGCCCTGCAGATCATCTTCCCGTACGGCGGCTGACGCATGATTTCCGTCCGCAACCTCTACAAATCGCTGGGCCCGCAACAGGTCCTGCGGGGCGTCGACCTCGAGATCAAACGCGGGGACACCTGCGTGGTCCTCGGCCGGTCCGGTTGTGGAAAGAGCGTCCTGCTCAAGCATCTCATCGGCCTCTTCAAACCGACCTCCGGCGAAGTGTGGGTGGACTCGGAGGAAATCACGCATCTCGAGGAGCGCCAGCTCGGGCCGGTGCGGAAAAAGGTCGGCATCCTCTTCCAAAGCGCCGCCCTCTTCGACTCGATGAACGTCGAGGAAAACCTCGCCTTTCCCCTCCGCGAATCCGGCGTGCGCGACGTGAAGGAGATCCGCGACCGGGTGGCTGAGGCGCTCGAAATGGTGGATCTCGCCGGTGAGCAGAAGAAGATGCCCGAGAACCTCTCCGGCGGCATGCGCAAGCGCGTCGGCTTGGCGCGCACGATTGTCTCGCGGCCGGAGTGCATCCTCTACGACGAACCGACCACCGGCCTCGATCCCATCGCCAGCGACTCGATCAACCATCTGATTCGTCGCTTGCAAAAGCGTCTCTCGGTGACTTCCGTGGTCGTCACTCACGACATGAAGACTGCGTTCCACACCGCCGATCAAGTCACCTTTCTCAACGAAGGGCGCATCTACTTCAACGGCACCGCGGAGCAGCTGCAAAACTCAAAGGACCCCATCATTCAGGCATTCATCCTCGGCGTTTCGGGTGACACCGACTAGTCGCTCGAATCTCACCGCCGCATGAGCAGCACCTCGCACAAAGGCACGGAATTCTTCGTCGGCCTGTTTCTCCTGATCGGCTTCGGCGTGCTCGCCACCATGGTTGTGATTTTCGGGCGCTTCTCGCAGGGAATGCAGAAGTTTTACCCGCTGATCGTGGAGTTCCCCAACGCCAGCGGCCTGATCAAAGGGTGCGACGTGCTGCTGTCGGGCGCACGCGTCGGCGTGGTGGCCGATGCGCCGAAGCTGACCGGCAGGCAATACATCGTCGCGGTGCCGCTGGACATCGATGAACGAATCCGGATTCCGCGGACCTCGGTCTTTCAGATTCGCAGCAGCGGACTGCTCGGCGATGCCTACGTCGATATCGTCCCCCCGGCGACGTTCACCGAAGCGGACTTCGCCAAAAACGGTGAGACGATCGCAGGGGAAAAGCCCGGGGGCCTCGATGCGCTCAGCGCCAAGGGAGGCGAGCTCTTCGACAAGTTGAACAACGAGATCCTCAACAAGCTGAGCGTTAATCTCGATGAGATCAAAGTGGCGACGAACAACCTCAACACCAAGTTTCTCACGGAGAAGAACATGAAGAACGTCGAGGAGACGTTCGAGAACCTGAAGGAGGTGACGGACAGCTTCTCCAAGACCTCGAAGGGCCTCGACGAGGTGATGACCAAAGCGCAGGACGCGATCGATGCAGTGAAGGTGACCATGAAGACGGCTGATGCCTCCGCGGCGGAGCTCAAGCTGGCCTTGAGCGATATGCGCAAGATGACGGAGAGCGCGAGCAAGGCCGTCGACTCGACGAAGCTGCTGATCAACAAGGCCTCAAGCGGAGACGGAACATTCGGAACGCTCGTCTCGGATAAGGAGATGGCCGCGGACCTGAAGGCGCTCATCTACAACATGCGCCGCTCCGGTGTGGTCTTTTACAAGGACCGTCCGGTCCCCGCTGCGTCGACTCCGGCGCCTGCGCCGAAAAAACGCCGCTAGACGAGAACGCGCCCGCAAGCACTCGCCCCGGCATCGTAGGAACTCCGCCCTCCATGCGGAGACCACTTTAACAGATCCCTAGTTCCGGGTTTTCGTGTCCTGCTCCGCATCACTCCGGAAGAGCGTTCGACGCGGTTTGATCTTTGGCGGAGGAGTTGGCGCCGGGCGTTTGGGTGCGCTCGGGACCGCCGTGGCCACCTTGGGAGGGGCGCTCTTGGTCGTCGCCACGGGGGTGAACGGAGTGGAGATCGAGAGGTCCTTTTTAGTCGAGTTTTGCATCGCGCTGCTCCGACTCGAGCTGGAGTAAGAGGTGGATGCATAGACGCGGCGCAACGGGCTGGAGGGGACCGGACGACGCGAGATCTGCCCACTCGATACAGTCACATCAGCCCTCGAGACGCTCTGAGTGGGCGTGTAAACCTTCGTCGAAGCAACGAGCGGAGGCGGCGCACCTGCATAGGTGCCGATCGGGACCGCGACAATGCGGCCACCGCCGCCACAGGTGCGACGTTCCGCCATGAAATCTCTCGGGCTCCAATACACCGACCAGTCGCGCGGGAAGCTGCTGCGGTACATGCCGACGTTGATGTTCTTGCGCATCTCGAAGTGCAGGTGCGCATCGTACATGCCGCGGTTATTCCCCATGCGGGCGATCTGCTGCCCGCGCTTTACGATCTGGCCCGGGCGAACCGAGAAGGAAAGCAGATGGCCGTAGAGCGAATCGACAAACTTGGTATCGCCGCCGTCCAGATACGCGCTGCGCACGATGACCACGTTCCCCCAACCGAGGCGGTAGTCCTGGGCGAAAGTGACGATGCCATCTGCGGCCGCGTAGATCGGATCCCCGAGGTCCGTGTCACCGCCGCCCACGCCGTTCCAATCTTCGCCGAGGTGGCCATTCGGCCGAACCCCCCTGGCCATATAGTAGTTCTTGCCATTTTTCCCAACTGGCGGGTCAAAACCGTCGGCCAGCGGCACGTCAGCCATTTCCAAAGCCAAAGCCGCGCCGGAGAAGCAGAAGAGCAGGGCGAGGCTAAGAAACGTCCGATACATTGGAGAGGGGCGCATTTTATCGGGGCAAGCAAAGTGAAGCAACCCAGCTTTCCCGTGGCCACTTCAGGAGGAAAATCCCCGCATCACGACGAGAAACAGCACCACGGCCAGACAGATCCGGTAAATGCCGAAACCGACGAAGGTGTGCGACTGCACGTAGGTAAGCAGCCAGCGGACGGCGAAAACCGACGCGACCGCGGCGACCAAGGTAGCCACGATGAGCGGCCCCCAAAGGATCACCTCGTGCGCCTTCAGTGCGTCGAGCATCGTTTTGGCGCCTGCGGCGCAGAGGGTCGGCACCCCGAGGAGGAACGAGAATTCCGTAGCGGGCCTGCGGCCGAGACCGAACGCCAGCGCGAGGATGATCGTCGCCCCCGAACGCGAGGTGCCGGGAAACGCCACTGCAACGATCTGCGCGAGGCCGAAGACCACCGCCAGCGTCCAGGTGATCTCCGTTCCAGTCGGCCGTTTGCGCAACAGAGCTTCCACCGCAACGAACGCGATTCCGCCGATCAACAGCGCCATCGCGATGGGCACGATGCTGTGCGGCAGCGTTAGCCCGGCCTTCTTCAGCAACAACGCGCCGACCACCGTGATACAGAAAGCGACAAACATCTTCACGAAGTAGCCGCGCGAGGCCGGCTCCCGCCAGCGCTTCAACGTCGCCAGTCGGTCGGCGAAGAGCGGCAGCGCCGCGATCATGGCGCCGCATTGAATGACGGCATTGAAGACTTCGGTGCCGAAAAAGGTTTGATCCAGCGGCAGGCCATCAAGCCGCAGAAACTCTTCAGTCAGAAGCAGATGTCCGGTTGAGGAGACGGGAATGAATTCCGTGATCCCCTCGACCAACCCGAGGATGATGGCGATGAACCAGAGCGACATGGCAGAGTCAGTGAGTCGAGTACGAGCGGAGCCGCATCCGGCGCCGCGGGTTTTGACTCCTGCTAGATGGCGCTATCGCCGCGTTCTTCCGTTCGAATGCGGATCGCGTCTTCGATCGACGTCACAAAGACCTTGCCGTCGCCAATCTTTCCCGTTTTCGCCGACTGCACGATTGCCTCGACCGCTTTGTTCACGCGGTCATCCGCAACCACGATCTCAAATTTCACCTTGGGCAGGAAATCGACGGTGTATTCGCTCCCGCGATAGATTTCCGTGTGTCCTTTCTGGCGGCCAAAGCCCTTGACCTCGCTGACGGTCATCCCCTCGATCCCGATTTCGGACAACGCCTCTTTCACGTCCTCCATCTTGAATGGCTTAATGATCGCCTCGATTTTTTTCATAGGTGGGAGGCATTGCTATCGGCTGTCTTGGAATTGGCAAGCCCTGCCTGCGTAGCGGTTAGACAAATCCCAACGCGCACTTGTGCCGCCTCCCAAAACAAACGATGGCTGCGCCCGTATGTCGCACGTCGCTTCATGGATCCGGGAATGTGATGAGGAACTTTTCAGTCGATTTGCCGCGCGGCATGCGCACATCCGGGTGACCAACGCGCGCGTGGAGCCGGTCGATCTCGCCACCATCGACGGGCTGCTCGTCACGGGCGGGCCGGACATTTCGGCCGAGTTTCTCCGCCAGCCGATTCCTGATCCTGATCTGATTGAAGATCCTGAGCCTTCGCGAGATCGGTGGGAATTCGCCGCCGTCCTCAACGCTTATGAGCGCGGCCTGCCGCTGTTCTGCATCTGCAAGGGCGTTCAGGTGCTCAACGTCGCGCTCGGCGGCACGCTCCACCTCGACATCGAGGGACACAATCTGCGCCCGCAGAAGAGCAACAATGTTCAGCCGCTGCGCTACGATGGATCGGCGCGTCACCGGTTTGAGCTGGTGAATAGCTCGCATCATCAGGCGCTCGATCGCGTGGCCGACCCGCTCGTCGTCGAAGCCTGGCACGTCGGCGACGACATCATCGAGCAGGTGCGGCTCAAGGATTACCCCTGGGGTTTGGGCGTCCAGTATCATCCCGAACGCGATATGCTCTACGCACCGCTCTTCGATGACTTCTTCGAGCGGCTCAAAACATGACGCCTCAAGAACCGCCGCTCGACATCACCATCCGGTGCGGCCTCGATTTCATCTACGAAGCCACCGCCCCGACTCCGATCACGCTGCTCATCAAGCCGCGCATCGAGCGCTCGCAGCATATCGAGCGGGAGCAATTCACCTTCGAGCCTCACGCGCCCCTCGAGGAACATGAGGATGAACACGGGAACATCGTGCATCGCATGGTCCTCGCCCCCGGTCAGACGCGCGTGCGGCACGACGCGTTCGTGACCGTGCCTTCGGTGAGGGAAAATCACGGCGCGATCGATGAACTGATCCCCATCGCCGAAGTCCCGCTGCATTTCCTGCGTTACGTGCTGCCGAGCCGCTATTGCGATTCGGACAAGCTGCGCGACTTCGCCTTCGAGCGCTTCGGCCATGTCCCCCACGGACTCCAAAGGGTCCAGGCGATCTGCGACTGGGTCCACGAGAATATCGAGTACCGCTTCGGCTCTGGCAGTCCGCTCACGTCCGCCCACGACATCATTTCCCAAGGCTTCGGCGTCTGCCGCGACTTCGCGCACACGGCGATCGCGCTCTGCCGGACCTTCAATATCCCGAGCCGCTACGTCACCGGCTACGTGCCCGACGTCGCGTTCCTGGATCCCGGCACGCCGATGGATTTCCACGCCTACTTCGAAGTGTTCATCGGCGGCCGGTGGCAGACGTTCGATGCACGCTTCAATGTGCCGCGCATCGGCCGGGTCAAAATCGCCTGCGGCCTGGACGCGGTGGACGGTGCTTTTTCCACGCTCTACGGGGCGGCGCGGTTGGTGAAGTTCGACGTCTGGGCCTACCAGATCGATCCGCAAGAGGTCGCGCTCGGCGATCCGATCGACATGTCAAAGCGCCTCTGCGGCACGGAAGAGCTGCGCTTCCCTCCACGCGCAGCCGCCGCCTGAAGAGGCGGCAGAAAGTAGTTCCCGACTCGAGCGAGCCGGAGATGCTCTGCGAACTGATCGCCGATGGACGGCACGTTTCCCCCACGCTCATGCGGATGCTCTACCAGGCGAAAGGGGCGGACGGCATCGCTCTCGTCACCGACGCGGCGGCGGGCGCCGGGCTGGCCGAGGAAGAGCATTTTCATCTCGGCGAGATCGAAGGCGTCGTGCGCGATGGGGTCGCCGTGACCGTCGATGCCCATGCGCTCTGCAGCAGCACAGCGCTCATGATCCGCCTCGTGCGAAACACGGTGCAGCTCGTCGACGTTCCGCTGGTCGAGGCGGTGCGGATGGCGACGCTCAATCCGGCACGGGCACTCGGGATTGAAAAAGGCGTGCTGGCGGCAGGCGCGGAGGCCGACCTCGTTGTCTTCACCGATGATTTCGAGGTGAAGCAGACCTTCGTCGCGGGCGCGCCCGTCCTTTAAGAACGGCCTCGTCGTTCGACTGCGGTTTCGGCCCGCTGCCCTGTTGTTAATCCGCTTGCTCCTCCAAAGAACGCTGCGCGATATTCCGCCCCCTTTTCGTCATGCAAACCTTCGGCATCGGAATCGCGGGTATGGGCAATGTCGGTGCAGGTGTTTTCAAACACCTGACGCTGAACCGTGCTCTGCTCCGGGAGCGGCTGGGGCTGGAACTCGAAGTCCGCAAGGTGGCGGTGCGCGATCGGAGCAAGGACCGCGGCGTCACCGTTCCCGAGAACCTTCTCACCACGAACTGGCGCGAACTGCTCGACGATCCGTCGATCCAGATCGTCGTCGAGCTCATGGGCCAGAAGCAGGAGAGCTTCGATTTCATCATCGGCGCGATCGAGCGAGGGAAGATCGTGGTGACCGGAAACAAGGCGCTGCTGGCGGAGCGCGGACCGGAAATCTTCGACGCGGCGACGCGGCACAAGATTCCCGTCTTCTTCGAGGCGGCGGTGGCCGGCGGCATTCCGATCATCAAGGCGATCCGGGAAGGATTCATCGGCAACCACATCCGATCGATCCACGGCATCATCAACGGCACCAGCAATTACATCCTCACGCGCATGGTGGAGAGCGGGATGAGCTTTGCCGACGCGCTCGCCGAGGCGCAGGCGGCCGGTTACGCGGAGGCTGATCCGACGCTCGACGTGAATGGCTGGGACGCCGCGCACAAGGCGATCATCCTGGCGTCACTCGCCTACGGATTCTGGGTTCCGGAGAACAAGATCTTCGTCGAAGGAATCGAGCAGATCACCGCGAACGACATCACCTTCGCGCGCAAGCTCGGCTATTCGATCAAGCTGCTCGGCATCATCAAGGCGGACGCGGACGGGGCCATCGAAGTGCGCGTGCATCCGACGCTGATCCCGCAGAAGCATGTGCTCGCGAGCGTGAACGGCGTCTTCAATGCACTTGCGGTGAATGGCGATGTCGTCGGCGACGCGCTGTTCTACGGGCGCGGCGCGGGACAGGATCCGACGTCGAGCTCGGTGATCTCCGACGTCGCCGATGCAGCGGGCGCGCTGCAATCGCCGCGAAGCAATTACGGCTTCATGCCGCACGGGCTCTACGGGACCTGCAAGCCGCTCGATTCGATCGTCTCGGAGTATTACCTGCGCGTGTCGGTGGAAGATCGTCCCGGGGTGATGGCGCAGATCGCCGGCACGCTCGGTGGCCTGAACATCGGGATTTCGTCCATCTTCCAGCCGGAGGGGACCGAAGGCGAAGTGGTGCCGCTCGTTCTCGTGATTCATAAGGCGACGCACGGACAAATGTCCGAAGCGCTCGAAAAACTGGCTGGACTTTCCAGCGTGAAGAAAGCGCCGCGGATGATACGCGTGGAGAACTTCGAATGATTCTTCGTCCCTTATGCGACCGCGGCGTGATGGCCCGCTGGCAGGAGTTTCTGCCCGTCACTGACGCGACGCCTTTCGTCTCGCTGAACGAAGGCTCCACGCCGCTCGTTCATTCGCCGAAGCTGAGCGCGAAGGTGGGCCGCGACTGCGAAGTCTTCATCAAGTACGAAGGCTTGAATCCCACGGGTTCGTTCAAGGATCGCGGCATGACAGTCGCGCTTTCCAAGGCCGTGGAGGCGGGTTCCCAGGCCGTGATCTGCGCGAGCACGGGGAACACCAGCGCGGCTGCAGCAGCCTACGCGGCGCGGGCGAGCGTGACGTGCATCGTGCTGCTGCCGGCGGGGAAGATCGCCTTCGGGAAACTGGCGCAGGCCTTCATGTACGGCGCAAAGGTCGTGGCGATCGACGGCAACTTCGACGACGCGCTCCGCCTCGTGCGTGAGATCGGCGAGACCGAGCCGATCGCGATCGTCAATTCGATCAATCCCTTTCGGCTGGAAGGGCAGAAGACAGCCGCCTTCGAGATCATCGAGGTGCTCGGCGACGCGCCGGACGTTCACGTCCTGCCCGTTGGCAACGCGGGCAACATCAGCGCCTACTGGATGGGCTACTCGGAGTTCCACCGCCTCGGCCGCGCGACGAAGCTTCCGAAGATGGCCGGCTTTCAGGCCGCAGGCTCGGCGCCGATTTTCCATGGCCGCGTGATCGAGAAGCCGGAGACGGTTGCGACCGCGATCCGCATCGGCAACCCAGCGAGCTGGGAGCTTGCGACCAATGCGATCCAGGAAAGCAGCGGCTCGATCGACATCGTGACCGACGCCGAGATTCTCTCCGCGCAACAGTGGCTCGCCGCGAACGAAGGCGTCTTCGTCGAGCCCGCGAGCGCCGCCAGCATCGCCGGCCTGTTCAAGTCCCTCGACAAAACTTCCCCGGCACGCTTCCCGGAAATCGCCGCCGGCAGCCGAATCGTCTGCACCGTGACCGGGCACGGCTTGAAGGATCCCGACATCGCGCGCGATCAGTGCGGCTCCGTGATTCCTGCCAAAGCGGAGCGCTCGGAGATTCTCCGCCTGATCGCTGGCTGAGGCTAGCGAAGCCTGATTTCGACATGACCGACGCTGCTTATCATTGGACCGAATCCACCTGTTGGGAGCTTCCTTTTTTTGGACTACCCAGCCGCATTCCCTGGCCGAACGACATCCCGGACGAGGTGGCGAATCGCAATCCGTTCGAGATGGAGCACCTGCTCGATGCGATCGACAAAATGGGCGACGCGCCCGGCGAGCCGTGGGCGAGTTTTAGCGACGCGGCGGAGGTGCTCGAAGAACTGTCCGAGGCGCTGGAAGATTCCGAAATCGCGCAGGCCACGGAGCTGATTGAGAAGTTCGATTCGCTGCATCCGGGCACCGCGTTTTCACTTTATCATCTCGGCATGATCGCGCGGCTCGAGGGGCGGGAAGACGACGCGCTCAAGCTCTATCGGGAAGCGGCAACCAAGACGACGAAAGTGCCGGCGCTCTGGAACAACGTGGGCATGCTGCTCGCGATGCGCGGCGAGCGTGACGAAGCGATCGAGGCTTTCAAACGCGTGCTGGAGATGATGCCGCGCGATGCCACCGCGCTGGAAGGTCTGGCGCAGCTGCGCGCGATCGTGAAAGTGGTGCGCGATCCGAACGACCCCGCTTCGGTCAGCTACATCGACATTCCCACCTACGAAAAGCACATGCTCCAGCAGCTCAACGGAGCAACGCAGAATGCGCCGAAGCTGCTGGAACACGGCGAGCAACTGCTGCGCGATGGCCTCGTGCCGGAGCTCGGCTTGCAGGCGATCGAACGCGCGGCGCAGCTTCAGCCCGGCGATCCCCGCACGCTCATGTCGCTGGTCATGGCAAGGAAGGTGAGCGGGCAAAAGGAGAAGGCGCGCGAAGCCATCACCAGCTACACGGAAAAGTTTCCGGAGGACCCGCGCGGCTTCTTCCAACTCGCGCAACTTCGCTCCGAAGAGGAGAACAAGGACGCGGAACGCGTCGCGCTGGAGAAAGTGCTCGAGCTCGATCCCAATGCGCAGCCGGCGATCGCGATCTACTTCGATCTTTCCCCGACCGAGCACGACCCCGAGAAGGAGCAGGCGCTCACCGATTTTGCCGCCCAGCGTCAATCGTGGATGGCGTTCCTGCTCGCGAGCGATCTCGCCCGCCGACGCGGCGATTCGCGGACATCGCTGAAGTGGGCGGAGCGCGCGCACGAGGTGAACCCGGACGCCGAAGAAGTGCTGCTGCAATACGCCAGCGCGATCGGCGAGGCACGCGACTTCGCGAAGCTGGCCAGCGTCATCAAACCACGCGTGGAGAGCGGGAAGTTTTCGAAGCGGCTGGACTGGGCCTATGCGCATGTCCTGCAGCAGCTTGGTTTGACGAAGGATGCCGTGGGCGTCCTGAAGAAGGCAGCGTCCGGCCAGGATGTTCCCGAGGAATTCAAGCAGCAGGTCGCGACGACCTTGGACGCGTGGGCAGGCTTCATTACGGGTTGCGGCGTGCCGCTCGAAGTTCACCAGACCGGATTTCTCATTCGACCGATGCTGCTCACGCTCGACGACGGCGACGGTGGTGTCGTGCTGCAGGCCGGCGTTCCGCTGCCGGCGAGCGCTTCATTCCCGTGGCGGGCAACGAGCGCGGAAGCGCGCGTTCCCCTGCAGCAAGGCCAGCATGTCGGCTCGACCGAAGTGCGCGCGCTCGGGACGTTCATGGTCCGCGACATTCAGCCAAAGCCCGACGGACGCACCACCATCGACTGTCACGTCACGGCCCAGCGAGAGGGCGCCATTCACTTCCGCGCCACGCAGGATGGACGCAAACTCCGCGTCGGCTGGAAGCCGCCGACGACCGCTCGCTGACCCCGCCATTGACAAGCCGCGCGACCGCTCCAAGAGTTGCCGCCCTTTTCCCTAAATGAGTCTGATCGTCCAGAAATACGGCGGCACTTCCGTCGGCAACCCGGAGCGCATCCTCAACGTCGCCAAACGGGTCATCGCCACGCAGGACGCCGGGCACCAGGTCGTCGTGGTCGTCTCGGCAATGAGCGGCGTCACCGACAGTCTCATCAAGTTGTCCAAGCAAGTTTCTCCGAATCCCAATGAGCGTGAGATGGACGTGCTCCTCGCGACTGGCGAGCAGACCACCATCGCACTCACCGCGATGGCCATTCATGGCCTGGGGAGAAAGGCGATTTCCCTGACCGGCGCGCAGGCGGGCATCATCACCGACGGGGTCCACACGAAGGCGAAGATCGCCAACATCACGCCGAAGCAAGTGCACGATCACCTCAAGAAGGAGAACATCGTCATCATCGCCGGCTTCCAGGGCGAAACCACGGATGGCCGCATCACCACGCTCGGCCGCGGCGGTTCCGACCTCACCGCCATCGCCATCGCCTCGGCAATCAAGGCCGATGTCTGCCAGATTTTCACCGACGTCGACGGCGTCTACACGTGCGACCCGCGCATTGTGCCGAACGCCCGCAAGATCACCGCCATCAGCTACGACGAAATGCTCGAGATGGCGTCGAGCGGATCGAAGGTGATGCAGTCGCGCAGCGTCGAGTTCGCCAAGAAATTCGGCGTCGTCTTCGAGGTGCGCAGCTCTTTCAACAACAACCCGGGAACCATCGTAAAAGAAGAGACTGAAGATATGGAAAACGTCGTCGTCCGCGGAGTCAGCATCGAGAAGAACCAGGCCAAGGTCACCATCCGCCAGGTCCCCGATCGGCCCGGCACCGCCGCCCGCATTTTCAGCGCGCTCGCCTCAGCCAACGTGGTCGTGGACATGATCGTGCAGAGCGACAGCGTCGGCGACACGAACGACATTTCCTTCACGCTCAACAAGGACGAACTGGCGCGGACGCAGAAAGCGCTCGAGGCCGCCATCAAGGAAATCGCCGCGAAGGAAATCGTGACCGAGGACGGAATCGCCAAGCTTTCCATCGTCGGCATCGGCATGCGCTCGCACAGCGGCGTTGCGGCACGGCTTTTTGAATGCTTGAGCACCGGCGGGATCAACATCCAGATGATCTCCACGAGTGAGATCAAGACCGCGGTGATCATCGCGGAGGATAAGATCAACGAAGCGGCGCAACTCGCTCACGAGGCCTTTGGCCTGAGCGGCAAGGCGTAGCTTCAGCGCAGCGTGGTGGTGGTCGCAGTTCGCGCCAGACGCCGATCGAATGGGCCTCCAGTGCTAGCAGTTGCAGGAGGGAAGCCGACGGCGGTGAGGAAGATCAGGGCCACGCGCACGGGTTTGATCGTCTGCCGCATCGCCCTTACCAGCCACCAGCGTGCGTCGAGGTGCTGCAGGCGGCGGTAGACGGCGTCGAGCATGAGTTCGGCCACCAGCACTTCCGCTCGATCAGCCTGGTGCGAAGATGTTCTCGAGGAAGGCCGGGGTCTTGCACGTCCACGGCTTAGCGCATGAGCGATTCGTGGCAAGCGGGTGCGGGAAACGCGTCGTCGAGAAAGGAAATCCAAGTAGGATGCGAGAATTGAAAACCTGCGGCGAGGACTTTTGCCGGCTCGACTCGCTGATCGTCGAGGAGAGCACTTGCGAAATCGCCGAGGGCCAGCCGGAGGAGGCGGGCGGGTAGCTTTCCGTGGCAGGAGCGGCCGAGCCGCCGGGTGAGCGACCTGGCGAACACGCGATGCGAAAGCGGCTCTGGATGCGTCACGTTCAGCGGGCCGTACCAGCGTTCGTTGGCCAGGGCGAAGGCGATCAGGTGCACGCAGTCGCGGCGGGAGATCCACGGGATCGAGGCCATTTCGCTCCCGATGATGAACCCGCCGAACGCGCGGTAAAGCGGCAGGAGGCCGCCGAGATATCCCCCGGTTGGATCCATGACGTTTCCCATCCGCAGGTTTACCACGCGAATGCCGAGGTCTTCGGCTTCGTTGGCCGCGCTCTCCCACTTTCGGCAGACTTCGGAACGGAAGCTTTTCCGCGGGTCGGCCAGCGCATTCTCGTCGAGAGCTTCACCGGGTCGATCGCCGTAGAAACCCACTGCGGAAGCGGCCAGCAAGGTGTGCGGCCGCGTCGTTGCCGTGCGCAGCGCGGCGACCAACCGCTGCGTGCCCTCAACGCGGCTGGCGAGGATGGCGCGCTTTTTCCCGGCGGTCCAACGACCGACGATGCTCTCGCCGGCGAGATGAATGATCACATCCGCCGCGGGCAGTTCTCCAGACGCCGCGACCCACGCGACCTCGCGCGGAAAGCCGTACTTCGCGGCGCGTTGAGGGTCGCGCGTCAGCACCGTGCAACCGTAACCGGAGCCAGCGAGGTGCCTGACGAGTGGCCGTCCCAGAAAGCCGGTGCCGCCGGTGATTACGATGCGCATGGCCTCACCGGGACGGTTTGCGCCCGCTCCCACAGGTAATCCACGGGCTCGACTTGATAACACAACTCAAGCTGGGCATCGCGGCCATCGAGGAACTGCCAGCGCGCGTCGATGACATTCACGGGATGCCAGCGCCATGCGGCCGCGTCGCGCCTGACCCTGACGACATCCAGCGTGTCAGCCGTGCGCGGCGAAAGGGCAGCGGGCTTGTATTCCAAAGCACTTGCTGCCGCCGCCAGCGACGGGAAAGGAGAACCAGGCGCGGCCTGCGGAACGCTCTTCCGATCTAGCTGGAACGAAGCGGCAGCCGCGGGTGACTCGATCGTTCCTTCCACTCGCGATGCGCCTGAAGTCACACGGATGCGTGCGATGTGAAAGTTGAAGCTGGTGAGCCGGTTTCCCGCGATCGCAACCAGATGCCGATCGCAGTCGCTGCGGGCGAAGAAGAGGCCTTCGAGCGCCCCTCGCGATTCCAGTTCAGCGCGGACGTAGACGCGGTAACCGACGTGCCAGTAGCCGAATCCGAACGACGCCGGCAGACTCGCGGGGCGCATCGCGCTGAGCCGGCAGACCACGATATTCCAGAACGCAAAATCTCCATGGGTCACCGCGGTCAGCGTTGGGCCGAGCAGGGTGGCGACTGTCTCCGCCGGCGCGCGATAGACGAACAGCCAGCACTGCTCAATCCGACCGCGCATGGCGAAACCTGGCAGCTTCATCGGAGCCATGGCTGGAGGATGGTGAAGAAGACGACCCCGCTGCCGTTCAGGACGAGCGTCCAAAGGCTCAACGTTCGTGCCGAAGGAATGCGGTAACTGCGCAACTCGAGAACGAGCACCGCGGCCATCGTCACATTGGAGATCCCCACGACGACAAGGTTGATCAGCGGAGCATGCGTGCAGATTCCCTGCCGCCAGAGAAGCAGGTTCACCAGAGCTCCGCTGAACAGCACGACCTCACCCGCCGCCATGGTGGCCAGGCTCGAATCGAGGCAGCGCCACAGTGGCAGTCTGGTCGCTAACCAGAGCGCGGGAATGAAGACGCACCACGCGAGCCCGGCGGAAAGCGCGAGCCAGATGGCAGCGCCGGTGAAGCTCCAATGAGGCAGGACCAGGGCAACCGACGCGCCATAGAGCAGCGAGCCGCCGACTGCGACCGCAACGAGGGCTACCCAGCGCAGAGGATAACCGGCCGGGGTGATCCGGATTGCGGAGTCGAGATGGAGAAGGGCGCGTGACATATTCATCGCGGTTTGCAGTAGCCGGCGTCGGGGCATGCCCGCGGCTCCTCTGCGGCGAGGTGCTGCGCGAGACGGGGAGTGCTCTCCGTCGTAAGCCAGCGCGAGATATCATGGCGACGCTCGGAGACGAGCGCACAGGCGCGCCGGGCGAGCGGCAGCAGCAGCGGATGCGCGAGACGCTGCGACCATTCGCGGTACTCGCAGAGCGCCCAGAGGCACATCACCCATGCGGCCCCGCCCTGCCACACCTCGCCACTCTCATTGATCACGACCAGCTCGCGATCCGGCCCCAGCCGCTCGATCCCCGGGAATCGGCAGATCAGCTCCGACGATTGCAAGGGCACGAAGATCAGCGGGACGAAGGCCGGTTGCTGCCCCAGCCAGATGCGGCAGCGCCGGCACATTTCGCAGGTCGCGTCGTAGATCACGTAGAGACGCTTCATGGCGCGTTACGCAACGGGGCTGGCGATACGATCCTGCGGCGGCAGCGGAGGAGGTGCGGCGTGCAGCAGGGCGCGTTTCCGCATTTTGCTGAAGACATACAGATTGAAGAAGTGCATCGCGCCGAGGATGAGCAGCACCGCTCCGACCTTGGTGCTGAGCACTTCGAGCAACTCCTGCAGGTTCGCTGCCTTGTCGCCGTACTTCAGGGCGAGGGAGACGTAGCCGATATTGATGAGGTAGAACCCGACGAGCAGCAGGTGATTGATCGAGTCGGCGAGCGGCTCATTGCCATGAAAGGCGTCGACGAGGAAAAGCCGCCCGTTCTTGTGCAGCGTGCCGGCCACCCAGACGGTGAGCGCGATGCTGATGAAGAGGTAGAGGGCGTAGGTGCAGACGATGTAGTTCATATTTCGATGTGTTTTGTGTTTTCAGGATACATTGAAAGTTTAGGTCAAAAAAAGACGTCGTCATTTAAGGAACTTCAGGGCCCATGGGACGACGGTGCTTGCCTCGGAACGCGCAATCTTGCTCAGGACGCCGTCCGCCATCTCCATGAACTCGCAAAGGGCTTTGGTCTGACGGGTGAAGACGACCGCCGCCGGAGATTTCAGGTCGTCCGCGCGATCGATGCAGTCCTTGAGCACGTTGATCGCCGGGCGAATCTCCCGGCGTTTCCGCTCGCGGACGATGATGCAAAACATTTTCCAGACGTCCTTTTCCGCCTCAAAATACTCCTTGCGTTCCCCCTTGCGGATCACGCTGCGGATAAGCCCCCAGCCGACGAGTTCCCGCAGGTTCATGTGCGCGTTACCCCGACTGATCTTGAGTTCCTCCATCACCTCGTCGGTGGTCAGCGCCCGCGGAGTAATCATGAGCAGCGCATGAATCTGCGCCATGGTTCGATTGATCCCCCACGAACTGCCCATCACCCCCCATTGGGTGACAAACTCGTCGCGCGCCGCCTCCAGGCGAGCGGCCTCCGCAGGATCGGGTTGGGCTGCTTCCTTCTTCATTTCGTATTTTCAGTATTGTTTGAAAACACGTTCGTGCAACAAAAATCTTTGCACCGGCCGCGATCTCGCTCGTCCGGCGTCACCGCCCAGCCAGCTTGCTGACCTGTTCCGCCGGACTCCATTCCTTCGGAGGGGGACGGCTGAAACTCCACCAGACCATACCTTCGGCTATCCAGCGCGTTCGCCATTGGGCGTAGGTGATTCTCTGGTCGTCGTCGTCGAATCCGAATTCAAAGCCACAGCACGGACAGATTTCGAACGAAGGGCTGCCATCCTTGGCGCGCGGCGGCTCCACCAATTCCGGCCAGCCGCAGATGGGGCACTGGTAGTTCATCGCGCTGCCGATTGACGCAGATTTACGCGTTCACCCTCCTGACGATCCAGGTAACCGGTATCGCGGGCTTTGAAGTAGGTGCGCGTGGTGCCATTCGCGTTGTAGGCGCCGAAGGTTTTGGTGGCCGGTTCGATATCCCGGAGAGCTCCATCGCTGCCGCGCTTCGCGGGGAATCCGGCAGCGTAGGCGCGTTGCAGAAAAGCGTGAGCCTGGCGCGCGTAGTCCGCGGCATCGCGTGCTTTGAAATCAGCCCCGTGCCGCTGGAAGTGGTCGCCCAGCGTCTCCGGCCGCCCCCAGTGATCACCGGTTGCTCGCGTTTCCCTGCGGACTTCATTCGGAGTCTCCGAAACGCGAGGGGTGTTTCGGACGGAATGGTCATTCCAAACAATGCCGGCAAGGACGACGACGATGAGGATCGTCAGCGTCCGCGAAATCCGGCTCATGAGGTCTGCGCCTAGCGCAGGCAGGCCGTCGACGCTGTCTCCTCCGTGGCGAAAGGTTTCTGCGGCACGAGGTCCAGTTCTTCGAGGAGGGTGCGGTCTTCGTCCACGCCGGGGTTGGCGGCGGTGAGGAGTTTGTCGCCGTAGAAGATGGAGTTGGCGCCGGCGAAGAAGCAAAGGGCCTGGGCTTCCTTGCTTAGCCGGGTGCGACCGGCACTGAGGCGGACTTTCGCATTTGGCAAAGCGATGCGCGTGGTGGCGATCAGGCGGACGAGTTCGAAGACATCGACGGGCGGCTGATCTTCAAGTGGCGTGCCGGGCATCGCCATGAGGCAATTGATCGGGACGCTCTCGGGCGCCGGGTCGAAGCTGGTCAGGACCTCGAGCATTTTCAGCCGGTCCTCGACCGTCTCGCCCATGCCGACAATGCCGCCGCAGCAAACATCCATCCCGGCCTGTTGCACCGCGCTGATGGTGTTGAGGCGATCCTGGAAAGTGTGCGTGGTCACGATCTCGGCGTAGTGCTCGGGCGAGGTGTCGATGTTGTGATTGTAGGCGGTGACGCCGGCTTCCTTGAGCTTGCGCGCCTCGGTGAGCGAGAGCTGGCCGAGCGTGACGCACACTTCCATGCCGAGCTTGCTGACTTCGCGGATGGTGCCGAGGACCTGCTCGAATTTCGCATCGCCATCGCGCACGCCCTTCCAAGCGGCGCCCATGCAGAAGCGGGTGGAGCCATTCTCGCGGGCCCGGCGGGCGACCTCCATCACGGCATCTGTCTCCATGAGGCGCTCGGCCTTGACCTCGGTCTTGTAGCGCGAGCTCTGGGCGCAATAGCCGCAGTCTTCGGAGCAGCCTCCAGTCTTGATGGAGAGCAGGGTGCAGAGCTGGACCTCGCCGCCTTTCCAGTGATCGAGATAGGCGATTCGAGCCTGCTGGATCAGGTCGAAGAACGGCTGGTCATAGATGGCGCGGAGATCGGCGAAGTGCATGGGAGGGAAATGACGGATGACGAATGACTAAAGAATGAGGAAGAACCAATGACCAGATGGAAGCAGCGCGGAAGCTTCCGCTTTCGTCATTTCGTCATTCCAATTGCTCATCAGTCATTCAACCCCTCTGCCAGCGTTTCCAGAGCCGGCCGAGCTCGTGAACGCTGACAGACGGCTTTTCAAAGAACAACTCGCTGCCGGCCGCGAAGGCGCGTCGTTGCAGTTTTTTGCGGCGACGGGCGATCCGCGTCTGCAGCTTTTCCAGCAGCTCTTCAGGGACAGAGGCGGAAACCAGGTTGCGGTCGAGCACGGCCAGATCGTGGTCGTCGCCGAGAAGTTCGGTGAGGCGGCCTGCGGTGCGAATGCAGCGCTTCATCCGGGACGGGTCCATCTTTCGCAGCAGGTGAAGCTGATATTCGAAATACTTGCTGCGGCGTCGCCAGGCGTGAATGGCGGGGGTGGATAGCTCCGCGTGCGCGGCAGCGTGTGCTTTGCGCGCGAGACGGCAGGTCGCCCGCAGCCCGCGCTCGAGGACCGACCAGCCGGAGTCCGGCTTTAATCCCGGAAGACGCGCGCCGATGACGTGAAGCCCCGTGATCGCCGATCGCAGCCGGGAGGCGGGCGAGTGTTCCGTCGCGGCCGCCTCAGGAGGAGCGAAAATGTCGCACCGGGCAATGGCGACGCCGGGGGCTTTCAGATGCCGGGTCACCGAGTCGAAGACGGCGAGCCGGATTTGAGCGTCCCGGAGTGGAGCGAGGCTGCGGGCGACGTTGCGCAGGGCTTCATCCTCACGCTGGAAGCTTCCGTCGGGAAGCGCGCGCCGAAAAAGTCGCAGCAGTGCACGGAGACGCTTGATGCATCTGCGGGCTTTATGCACGCCGCTCGACCGCTCCAGCGCGGTGGCTGCTTCGCCGATCTGCTCGGCGGCGATCCGCGCAAAGCCAGCGGCGATCGACTCTTTGCGTTTGAATCGAAACGCCATGCTGGAGATCGGCTGCCCTAACGAACCCAGTAGCCGCCGGTGGTCGAGAGGATCGGCAGCACTTCGTCCATGTACTGCGTCTTGCCTTTGGCTCCGATCATTTTGCCGCCCGTCGCGGAGGCGAATTTCTTGCTGAAGCTTTCGCCGGTGTGGCAGCCCCAGCTCTTCACGAAAGCGTTCTTTGCAAAGATGCCGCGCTTGATGCGCTCGAGGTCTTTTTCGTGGAGCCAGGCCTTCGAGGCGCTGTCGATGTTGTTCGAATAGTCGAACATGAAGCACGCCTTGTTGGAGTGGCCGAAGTATTCGAAGTCGCAGATTGGTTTGCCGCGGCGATCGTTGAGGTAATCGATGACCTCCGAAGCGCGCTCGAAAAAGATCAGGCGGATTTTAAATGCCGCCTGCACCGAGCGGATGTCGCTGATGTAGTCGCGGCCATCCTGCGCGCCCCGGCTGAGGTAGGCGGGGCGATAGACCAGCCAGGTGATGTCGGCCGTGGGGTTCACGGCCTGGATTTCATTGACCCGAATACGCGCGGCGCGGACGAAGTTCATCCACCAGCCATCGTGCGGAGCGGCCTTCCATTTCTCCCAGATGTTCAGGGAGACGCCGCCGACGACCAGCACGTACTCGCCTGGACCGGGCGGGACCGGGTCGGCCTTGGCCAGCGGCGTCGCGGCCAGCGAAAAGGCGACGGCCAGGAGCAGGGAGAGGAATTTCATGCGCGGGAAAGTAAGGAGGAAGGTTGACCTGTCGAGGGCGGACTCGCGGCTCTTTTCGGATTCTACATTCCCAGCCATTTCAGAAACTGAACCGGTGATTCTCCGTGTTGCGCTCACCTTTTGGCTGACCATCGTTTGCATCGGGAATGCTGGACCGTCTGTCGCGCGGGGGAGCAAAGGAGCGGTGGCCTCCGTGCATCCTCTGGCGTCCCGGGCGGGAATAGAAGTCCTGAAGAATGGCGGCAATGCGATCGACGCCGCGGTGGCGATGGGACTGACGTTGGGGGTTGTCGATGGTCACAACTCGGGAGTCGGCGGCGGCTGCTTCATGTTGATCCGCCGGCCGACTGGAGAGTTCATCGCGTTGGATGGGCGGGAGATGGCGGGGGCCGCCGCGACGCGCGAAATGTTCCTCCGCGATGGGAGAGGCGACACCACTCTCAGTCAAAGCGGGGCGCTGGCGAGCGGGGTGCCTGGATCGGTCGCGGTCTACGGTGAGGCCGTGGAAAAGTTTGGCAGGAAAACGTTCGCCGAACTGCTTCTGCCCGCCGCGCGCATTGCCGAGGAAGGGTTCCCAATCGATGCCACATTTGCTCGCCGTCTCAAAAAGACGGCGGACGACTTGCAGCGCTTTGAGCCCGCCCGCGCCATCTTTTTCAAGCCAGATGGATCCCCGTTGGCGGTGGGCGAAGTGTTGAAGCAGCCGGACCTCGCCTCCAGTTATCGTGCGCTCGCGAAGGAAGGGCCCGGCTGGTTTTACGGTGGGTCGTTTGCGCAGCAGATGGAGATCTGGATGAAGGCCAACGGCGGCATCCTCACCGCGCGCGACTTTGCCCAATGCCGCGTCGTGCGACGGGAGCCTGTTCGCGGGACTTATCGCGGCTCGGAGGTGGTGAGCTTCCCGCCCCCGAGTTCCGGGGGCGTGCATGTCCTGCAAATCCTCAACGTTCTCGAGAATTTCGACCTTGGATCGATGGACGAGGCGCCTCGCCTGCATGTCCTCGCAGAAGCGATGAAGCTGGCCTTTGCGGACCGCGCCTTCTGGCTCGGCGACCCGGACTTTGTGCCGGTGCCGCGAGGTCTGCTGCGCAAGGATTACGCGCGGGGACTGGCAGCCCGCATTCAACTTGACCGCGTGTGCGATGTCCCCACGCACGGCCACCCACCGGATGCGACGATCGATGTTTTTGGAAAGCACACGACGCACTTTTCCGCCGCCGACGCGGAGGGAAACTGGGTGGCCTGCACGGCGACGCTCAATACTTCGTTTGGGTCGAAGGTGGTGATCCCGGGGACCGGCATCCTGCTCAACAACCAGATGGACGACTTTTCGATCGAGCCGGGAATGCCGAACGCATTTGGGTTGGTGGGCGCCGAGGCCAATGCGGTGGCGCCCGGGAAGCGTCCGCTCTCAAGCATGTCGCCGACGATCGTTCTGCGCGGTAGTCAGCCGATCCTGTCGCTCGGCGCTGCTGGCGGACCGACCATCATTTCGCAGACGGTGCTCAACCTCATGGGAGTGCTCGATCTCGGGATGTCGCTCGACGCCGCGCTGGCGGAGCCGCGGGTGCATCACCAGTGGCAGCCGAACGAGTTGCGAGTCGAGGAGAGCTGTCCGGAGATCGTGCGCCATCGCCTCGCGAGTTTTGGGCACGTGCTGCAAGTCGTTTCCGAATCCGGCGCGAGCAACGCCGTCGGTTTCTTCGATGGCGAATTCATGGGCGTGAGCGAGCCGCGCGCGGCAGGCGAAGCGCTGGCCTGGTGAGCGCCCTGATGCCTTCAGGCCAGCCGGATCGTGGCGCGCATCGCGTGCGTCGCACCCGGCGGCAGGCTGATTGCATCGCTGCCGACGTTGGCCGTCTCGATGCAGAGCATGCGCGGCCATTCGTCGTCGCCGAAGTCCGGCATTGCCGCTGCCTTCGCGATCCAGGGATTCCAAACGACGGTTGAGTTCGATCCGGATTTTTCGACCGCGATTCGCCGGTTCATTCCGGGATCGTCGATCGTACAGGTAGCCGTCGTCTTGGGGAAAATGCGGTCGGTTTCCGCAACAATACGGAGTGGCTCGGCACCGAGTTCCTTCCGCTGGAGACCATCGGTCTTGTCCAGGTAAGCGGCGCCTTCCAGTCCGCCGATGGAAACGCCGCGCACATCGGAAACAATGAAGTAGGTGTGCAGCGCTTCCTCGAACGTGAACGTCTCGGCACCGGTGTTTTCGATTTCGAGCGTGAGTGACAGTTCCCCGGTCACCAGCACGTGCAACCGCGCGATGAAGTCGTGCGGCCAGTGCGCGCGAGTGGTCTCGTCGCTTGCCAGCTTCAGCACGGCCGTCGCGCCGGTGTCCGTGGAACCGGAGAGCGATTCGACTTCCCACCGGCTGATGCGCGCGAATCCGTGCGCGGGAGCTTCCGGGTTTCCGGCGGGCGGCCCGAACCATGGGAAACAGATCGGCACACCGCCGCGGATTGGCTTCCCGGGCGTCAGATAACTCGCACCGCTGAGGAAAAGGACGGGGGCCCCGTTGGTGGGTTGGAAGTGCGTCACGTGCGCGCCTTCCAGAGTGATCTCCGCAGTCGAAAGCGCCGTCGTGATGCGGAGAAGAGTCAGCCCGTTACCATGTTCGTGAAGGGTGGCGACTTCGGGAATGGACGCAGACAGCACACGCGGCGAGGTCATCGCGCGATCGTAAGAGCGCGTTGGAGCAGGCCAAGGAGAAAGCGGGGCTCGTGCAGGATTGGTCCCGCCCTCGGATTTCTGCTGGTGCGCGCTGGTTTTCCGCCCTACCAAAAAATCCGTCGCATCTTCTTGTGACCTTACATTTTGCGAAGTCGCGTTTTATCCCGTCCCGTCGCGCTCGTCCGCGGCTGCGATAATCTTTTGCTGTGAGTGTCGATGCCAGCCTGAGTTCCCCCGGGACGACGCGCCCTTCGATGGACCGCGTCGCCGTCGCGCTAGGCCTTGCCTTTCTCGCGGTCCTGCTGGTGGGAATCTTCGTGCTCCAGCGAGTGGCCCACGAGCGGGCGCGGGACGCGGTCGAGACGGAGGAGTTTCTACAAACGCTCGAAGATTCCGCGGAGTTGACCCCGGAGGTTGGGGCGGCTTTTCCCAGCGCGATCAGGCCCGAGCCGCGGTTGGATAAGGCGCGCGTAAATTTCGATCGGACCTATCAGCGCGTGCTGGCAAACTTGGAAAAGGTGAGGAACACCGTGGAGCGCGAGAGTCTGAAGGCGGAGCTGCAGGCGATTCGACGGCCGATCGAGGAGATGAACCGGCAGTTGACCGAGGCTGCTAAATCGTCGGCCCCTGACACGGATCCATCTGCGGGGCAGGCGCGCGCGGCGGCGCTGGAGAAGCTCTACGGCGAGGCGATCGCCGCGGCCACGCAGTTCAAGCGGCATGCGCGGCAGGTCGCGCATCAGCTCTTCCAAAAGCACGAGCGAACGGCGGCGAACTTCCTGAACCTCGAATATCTCGTGGCGTCGACGCTGCTGCTCCTGGTGCTGGGCGCGGCGATTTATTTCCGCGAGCTAGCTGGCCGGGAGCATCGCATTGTCCAGGAGAAAGAGCGGTTGCTCGCGCAGGTGCTCGACACGGAAACGAAGTATCGCGCGATCTTCGACAACGCGGTGGAAGGCATCTTCCAGACCACTCCCGACGGACGCTTCATCACTGCGAACCAGGCGCTGGCGACGATGTACGGCTACAGCTCGCCGGAGGAGTTGATGGAGAAGCTGACGGACATTTCGACCCAGCTTTACGTGGAGCCGGCGCAGCGCGACGCCCTGTTCGAGGCGTTGCGAGAGTCGGACATCGTCTCGAACTTTGAGCTGGAGATCATCCGCGCAGATGGCCGCACTTTTTGGGCGCGCGAGAATGTGCGGGCGGTGCGCGATGCAGCGGGCAATCTTCGGTACATGGAGGGAAAGGTGGAGGACATCTCCAGCCAATGGTGGAGTGAGCAGCGGCGGCGCCTTGGGTACGCCGCAGCGCATGTCCTGAGCGAAGCGGCCTCCGTGGAGGAAGCGCGGCCGCTCATTCTGCGCACCATCTGCGAAACGCTCGAATGGGACATGGGGGCGGTCTGGGATGTGGACACCGCGGCCGATCTCATGCACTGCGCGGAGGTCTGGCAGGTGCCGGAAATCGATTCCTCGGAGTTTGAGAAAGTGAACTCGGAGGCGGAGATCCGTCGCGGTGAAGGGCTGGCGGGACAGGCATGGGCGACCGGACAGCCGCAGTGGGTCGCGGATCTGGAAAAGGCGAAAGACTACGCGAACGGGCAGCTCGCGCTCGCGTGCGGCATGTCGTCGGCTTTTGCCGTTCCAGTTCGCGTGAGCGGGCAGGTGGTGCATGTGCTGGAGTTTTTCAGTCCGAAGATTTCAGTCTCCGATCCGGAGCTCCTCCAGACGCTCGGCGGCATCGCCAGTGAGCTTGGGCACATGATCGATCGCAAACGCGCGGAGGAGGCGCTGCGCAAAAGCGAGATGCGGAAGGCGGCGATTCTCCAGTCCGCGCTGGATTGCATCGTCACCTTTGATCTGGACGGCGCGATTATCGAATTCAACCCGGCGGCGGAACGGACGTTCGGCTACAAGGCCGCGGATGCACTCGGGCTGGAGATGGGCAGTCTGCTTTTCCCGCACCTCTCGCTTGCCGGCGAGAGGCGCGGGCTCGCATTTTTCCAGGCAACGCAGGAGGGCGCGACGAACGACCGGAGCGAACTCACCGCGCGGCGGGCAGACAGAAGCGAGTGCCCGGTCGAGCTCTCGGTCAGTCGGATCATCATCGATGGCAAGCCGATGTTCACCGCCTACCTGCGCGACGTCACCGCGCGCCGGGATGCAGAGCGACTGACCTCCGAGCTGGCGCTGGTGGTGGCCAACTCGAACGACGCGATCATCGCCTGCACCATCGATGGGGCGGTCCGCAGCTGGAACCGCGGGGCCGAGCGCATCTTCGGCTATGCCGCGGAGGAAGTGGTCGGCCGCCCTTTCCACATGCTCATCCCGCCGGATCGACTGGATGAATTTCCGCAGACGCTGACGGCCGTGAAACGCGGCGACAGCCTCGCCAACTATGAAACGGTGCGGCTGCGCAAGGATGGGAGGAAGATCAACGTCTCGCTCACCGACTCGCCGATCCGCGGCGAGGGCGGGAAGATCACCGGGCTCTCGTCGATCGCACGCGACATCACCGAACGCAAGCGGCTCGAGGAGGAGCTGCTGCAATCGCAGAAGATGGACGCGGTAGGCCGGCTTGCCGGCGGGATCGCGCACGACTTCAACAACATCCTCACGGCGATCCTGGGCTACAGCGACCTTCTGATCGGGCAGATCGATGAACGGCAATGGATGTACAAACATCTCAGCGAGATCCGGAAGGCAGCGGATTTCGCGGCGTCGCTCACGCACCAGTTGCTCGCCTTCAGCCGCCGCCAGCCGCTGCACCTGCGGGTGGTGAATATCAACGACACCGTGCGGAACATGGAGAAGATGTTACGGCGCGTGATCGGCGAGCACATTCAGATCGTTCCCGAGCTCGAAGCGGTCATCGGCCGGCTCAAGGCGGACCCGGGACAGCTCGAGCAAGTGCTGCTGAATCTCTGCGTGAATGCGCGTGACGCGATGCCGAAGGGCGGGACGATCACGATCGCGACCAAGGACGTCACTTATTTCGTCGACGACTTCTATTCGTCGAATGACATGCCCGCCGGGGAGTACGTGAAGCTCACGGTCAGCGACACCGGCACCGGCATGTCGGCGGAGGTGAAGAAGCACATCTTCGAGCCCTTCTTCACCACCAAGGAAAAAGGGCAGGGGACGGGGCTCGGCCTCGCGACGTGCTACGGAATCGTCAAGCAGAGCGGCGGCTACATCACGGTTGATTCGGTGGTGGACAGCGGCACGACGTTTGCCATCTACCTGCCGCGAGTGGACGAGAGCGGAGAGAAATCTCACATCCGCAAGGATGTCGGCCAGCTCCCCGGCGGGACGGAGACGGTGCTTTACGTGGAGGATGAGATCACTGTGCGCAGCCTCACGTCCCACGTCCTGCGGCGACTCGGCTATCAGGTCATGGAAGCGGGCGACGGCAAGGAAGCGCGCGACCTGGTGGAAAGCCATGGCGAGGGTGACATTTCGCTGCTCTTTTCCGACGTGGTGCTGCCGGACGCGGGCGGAAGCGAACTCGCGGCGTGGATGCAGGGAAAATATCCGGCGACGAGGATTCTCTTCACCTCCGGCTATGTGGATGAGAACATTCTCAAGCGCCATGGCCTCCAGCCCGGGACTGCCTTTCTCCAGAAACCGTTCACGCCCGCGGATCTCGCGCGAAAGGTCCGCGATGTTATCGACGGCACGGTGGGATGAGACGGGAAGGGAGGTCGGGTGAGTGACACGGCGGTCATCCGCGTTCTGCTGGTGGAGGATGATCCGGACGACGCGCTGTTAATCCGTGAAATGCTCGCCGAAGCGCCGACGCGTTTTGAAGTCCAGGAGGTGTTTCGAATGGACTCGGCGCTGGCGCGGCTCGGCGAGGATTCGATCGATGTCGTGCTGGCGGATTTGTCGCTGCCCGACAGTCAGGGCATCGATACCTTCCGCCATCTGTACCGGCATCCGTCGCGCGCACCGATCCTGGTGCTCAGCGGGCTGGATGACGAGGAGATGGCGCTGCGGACCGTTGAAGAGGGTGCGCAGGAGTATCTGGTAAAGGGGCGCTTTGACTCGGCGCTGCTCGTTCGCTCGATCCGCTATTCGATCGGGAGGGCCGCCGCGGAAACGGCGCTCGAGGAGGAACGCAATCTCCTGCGCAGCGTCATCGACAACGTCCCCGACTCCATCTTCGTGAAAGATGCCGAAGGTCGTTACCTGCTGGGAAATGCCGCGCATGCGCAGCAGCTCTGCGTGCGCGCTCCGGAAGAAATCGTGGGACGAACTTCGTTCGATTTTTTTCCGGAGGAGGTGGCCACGGCTTTTGCCGCGGATGACCAGCGTGTACTGGAGAGTGGTTCCGCGATCGTCAACCGCCGCGAGTTTGTGGGCGATGGCCGCGCGTTGAAGTGGCTCTCGACGACGAAGGTTCCGCTGCGCGATGCGCGCGGCCGGATCATCGGCATTGTCGGAATTGGTCGCGACATCACCGCGCGGCAGGAGGCCGAGCAAAAGCTGGCGCACTATGCGGAGGAGCTACGGGAAAAAAATGAGGAGATGGAGGACGACCTGCAGATGGCGCGTGAAGTTCAGCAGGCGTTTCTGCCGCTGCAGTTCCCCGCTTTCCCTCGCGATGCAAGCGTCGAGGAAAGCGCGCTGCGGTTTGTCAGCCGGTATCTGCCGACGATGACGCTCGGCGGCGACTTCTTTTCAGTCTCGGCGCTCTCCGACACGCGCGCCGGAATCTTCATCTGCGACGTGATGGGGCACGGGGTCCGCGCGGCGCTGGTCACGGCGATCCAGCGTACTTTGGTGGAAGAGTTGCACGCCTTTGCGGAGCGACCGGGCGCGTTCCTTACGCAGATGAACACGTCGTTGCTCTCCATTCTGCGGCGCGCGAAAAGTCCGCTTTTTTCGTCCGCGTTTTACCTCGTCGCCGATCTGGCGGAGGGCGTGCTCCGCTACGCGAATGCGGGCCATCCTCGCCCGCTGCACCTTCACCGCGAAACGGGGGTGGTGGAGCCGCTGGCGCACGGCCGGCCAGGTCCGGCGCTGGGCGTGTTCGACGACAGCGTCTATGTCACGCACGAAACCCGCCTCGCGGCTCGCGACCTGGTAGTCCTTTTTACCGACGGCCTTTACGAAGTGGAAAGTGCGCAGGGCGAATTGTTCGATCTCACCCACCTGCAGCGAGCTTTGCAAAAGCGCGCCAAACTCCCCGCCGAGACCTTCTTCGACGAGATGCTCGAGGAGGTTCGGCGGTTCTCGGCGACTGGCGGATTCGAGGACGATGTCTGCCTCGTCGGGATGGAGGTGGAGCGGTTGTTGTGAAGGCGGGAGGCCGCTCCCCGTCAGACGCCCAAATCGGTTTCGGGGCGCGATTTACTTTGCATTAGAACAAACATTACAAAGGCTAGAGCCGGACGATCCTTCTTATGAACCCCCCAGCGGTTGCGGATTTCCGGCGGACTTGAACCAATACTCGCCTCATGTCTGATCGCGCTCCTCTCCGCATTCTCATTGTGGAAGATGCCGAGGAGCAGGTGCGTTTCCTGGAGGAACTCTTCGCCGTCTCGGAAGCGACCTTTCACACGCAAGTCTCGGGGACGCTCGCGGACGCCCTCGCACGGCTGGTTCAGCAAGATTTTGATGTCGTGCTGCTCGACCTGACGCTGCCGGATAGCGACGGATTCGAGACGTTTGCGCGGATTCTCCAGGCAGCGCCCGACTTGCCGATCGTCGTCATGAGCGGCATCCAGGACGTGTCGCTCGCGCTCGAAACCGTGCAGCGCGGCGCCCAGGATTATCTGGTCAAGGGACACGTCGATAACAACCTTCTCACCCGCTCCATCCAGTATGCGGTGGAGCGCAAGCAGGCGCAGCTTCAGCTCCGGCGCGCCAACGAGTTGCTGGAGCGTCGCGTCCGCGAACGAACCGAGGCGCTGCAGCAGACCAACGCGCGGCTTCAGCAGGAGGTAGCCGAGCGCCGCAAGGCGGAAGAGGCGGTGATCGAGAGCAACACCCAGCTCGCCTCCGCGCTCGCGCGCTTGAAGAAAACGCAGGACGAAATCATTCAGCGCGAACGCATGCACGCGCTCGGCCGCATGGCGAACGGCATCGCGCACGATTTTAACAACGCGCTCTCGCCGATCCTCGGGTTCAGCGAGTTGTTGCTGCTCAAACCCGAGACGCTCCAGGATCCGCTGCGCTCCCGTGGCTACCTGGAGATGATTCACAATGCCGCGAAGGAAAGCGCGGTCGTGGTTTCGCGGCTGCGCGAGTTCTACCGGTTCCGCGACGAGGGCGAGGTCTTCATGCCCGTCGTCATTAACGACCTCGTGCTCCAGGTAATTTCTCTCACCCAACCGCGCTGGAAGGATCAGGCGCTGGCGGACGGCGTGACCATCGATGTCCGCACCGAGATGAGCAACGTGCCGACAGTCCCGGGCAACGAATCCGAATTGCGCGAGGCGCTGGCCAACGTGGTGTTCAATGCGATCGATGCGATCCCGCGACGCGGGACGATCACCATCAGCACCGCGGTGCAAGGGCGCTGGCTCGTGTTGACGGTCCGCGACGATGGAATCGGCATGAGCGAAGAGGTCAGGGCGCGTTGTCTCGAGCCGTTCTTCAGCACCAAGCAGAACGAGGGCACCGGGCTCGGTCTCGGGAGCGTCTACGGCACCGTCCGGCGGCACGACGGCGAAATTGACATCCAGAGTGAGACGGGCCGCGGCACCACCGTCTGCATTTCCCTGCCGCTGGAACGAAAGAGCAAAGCGCCGGAAGCGCCCAAGCCGGCTCCGTCCATCAGCGCCGGGTTGCGCATTCTCGTCGTGGAAGACGAGCCGCTCGTCCGCGAAGTGTTGGGAGTCTATCTCGAGGAAGACAAACATCAGGTGGTGCTGGCGGTGAATGGCCGCGAGGGTCTGGAGCGTTACAAGACTGTCGGCCCCTTCGACCTCGTCATGACCGATCGAGCGATGCCCGAGATGAACGGCGACCAGCTCGCCGCAGAGGTCAAGAAGCTCAATCCCAGTCAGAAGATCATTTTGCTGACCGGGTTTGGAGATCTGATGACTGGCGCCGGAGAGCAGCCATTCGGGGTCGATCTGGTGGTCAGCAAGCCGTTCACTCTAGCCACGCTCCGCTCTGCCATGACGAAGGTAGCGGTGGAGCCTGCGGGAGAGAGCCAGGGATGACACCGGCGCGGCGCGCCTGATCATTCGTTGTGGTTGGGTTAGCACCCGCCATTGACAGGCAGGGGTGAACCACTATCCTGCCGCTCCTTTTTTCCAAAACAGAGCCACGTCCTATGAAACGCACCTACCAGCCTTCCAAGCGCACGCGCAAGCGGCAGTTCGGTTTCCGCGCCCGCATGAAGACCAAGAACGGCCGGGCAATCCTCTCCCGCCGCCGCCAGCGTGGCCGCAAGCGCCTCCTGCCCAAGGGCGTCGAGATTCACTACGCGCGCCACACGCAGGCCTGATTGTTTATGATTTCAGGTTGAAGGTTTATGATCCCGGTTGCGGCAATCGCGTCCGGGAATCGTAGATCCGTAAATCGAGAATCATAAATGAATCCCGCCCGCCTTCGGTTTCCCAAATCAGCGAGGCTGTCGCGCGCGAGCGAGTTCGCGCGCCTGAGGCGCGAAGGCCGTTCCTTTCATGGGAGCTTCGTTGTTTTGAGTATTTTGAAAGCCGAGTCCGACACCGACGCACGGATCGGACTCATCACCTCCCGCCGGGTGGGCGCTGCGGTCGTGCGCAATCGGGTGCGGCGCCGGCTCCGCGAGATTGTGAGGGCGATGCGTCCGCGACTCTGCCGCGGCTGGCATCTCGTCATTGTGGCGCGTGCTTCCGCGGCCCGCGCCGAGTTTGTCGCGCTTCAAGAGGAGCTGCACGTGCTCGCGCAGCGCGGCGCCATTCTCGATCCCGCATGATCCTCATCCGCGTGCTCATTCGGGGTTACAAGCTGGTGTTTTCACCAATGCTGGCCTGGGTGACCGGCGGCCCCGGCACCGGCTGTCGCTACGAGCCGAGTTGCTCGCTGTACTTGCTCGAAGCCTGCGAAACTCACGGCGTTGCACGTGGTTTGTGGCTCGGTTTGAAGCGCATCGGCCGCTGCCATCCCTGGGGTGGGCAGGGTTTTGATCCAGTGCCGCCCCGCCAGATGGGAGCACGCAAGACCTCGGCCCGATGCTGATCCACGCTCCCATCTCGATTCTCGTTTTCCCCCGGTCCGCCTTCTCGACGCTCGATCGCATTTCGAGCTTCGAGCCGTTGAGCTTCTAGTTTTTTGACCCATGGATCGAAAAGGAATCATCGCCATCACACTCGCAGTCCTCGGACTCTTCGCGTGGACCTTCTTTAACAACCGCGAGATGGAGCGCATCGCCGCCGCCCGCCGCGCGGCAGCCGCTCAAGTCGAACAGCAGAAAACTGCGGAGGAGCCACCCGCAGCGGCAACGCCGGCGCCAGCTCCCACGGCCCCGCCTCCGGCTGTGGAGCCCGGCGCTGAGGAGAAGCTTGAAACACTGGCGGGGCCCGCGGTGGAGTACACCTTCACGAATCTCGGTGGAGGCATCGCGGGGGCCGCGCTGCTCCAGCACGAAGCCGAGCGCGGCCAGCGGATGAAGATCAATGAGTTTGGGAAGATTCCGATCGGCGCAATCAGCGAGGTAGCTGGGGAGGGGGTGCGTGTGCCCTTTACGCTCAGCCGCGACACGACGGGCAACGCGATCGTTTTCAAGCGGACGGACCCTCGACAAATCGAACTCACCAAACGCTTTTCCATTGCGCAGCCCGGCGACGGTTCGGACGAATACACTTCGAAGCTGGAAGTCACCTTTGTGAACCGCGGCAGCGAGCCAGCCGCATTGCCGAGTTATTTCATTCACACCGGCGCGGCGGCCCCGGTGCATCATGGCGACCTTCCGATGTACACGGGCTTCAAGGCGTCGGGCGGCAAGTTCATTGATGTGAACTGGTTCTCCGGCGGCGGCTTTCTGGGGATGGGTAAGAGCGAGCGGCCTGTCTACTCGGAGGGGCGAGCGGACGTTTCCTGGCTGGGAGTTACGAATCAGTACTTCAGCACGGTCATTAGTCCGCAGCCGGTCGGGGAGGATGCGATCTCGCTGGCCAAACACCGCGGCAGTGCGCTGTGGGCCCGCCGCTTCGACATTCCAAATGAGGCGTGGCAGACGAGTCATCGGTCCACCAGCGGCGGACCACTTCACGCGGTCCAAGCCGCGCTTGGAATGCCGGGCTTCACTCTTGCGCCAGGCGAGTCTGCGTCGCAGACCTTCATCATCTATTCCGGGCCGCGTGAGTACTCGCGGCTGAAACGAATCGGCAGCACCGAAGAGCAGATGATGGATTTTGGCATGTTTGGGATCGTGAGCAGGACGCTGCTCAACGCCCTGAACTGGCTCCACGCACGCTTCGGCAGTTATGCCGCCGCGATCGTCGTCCTCACGTTGATCATCAAGAGCCTGCTCTGGCCCCTTCAAAACAAGGCCACCAACTCGATGAAGCGGATGCAACTTCTCCAGCCGAAGATGATGGAACTGAAGGAGAAGTACGCCGACGACCCGACGCGGATGAACACGGAGACGATGAAGCTCTACCGCGACTATGGGGTGAATCCCCTCAGCGGCTGCCTGCCGATGCTCATCCAGATCCCGATCTTCTTCGGCTTCTACAACATGCTGGGCAAGGCCGTGGAATTGCGGAACAGCAGCTTTCTCTGGGTGCACGACCTTTCCCAGCCCGACACCATCTTCCACATCGCCGGCATCGCGGTAAACGTCCTGCCCCTGATCATGGCGGGCACCATGTTCTGGCAAATGGCGATCTCGCCGAAGTCCGGCGATCCCATGCAGCAGAAGATGTTCATGTTCATGCCGGTGATCTTCGTCCTCTTCTGTTACAACTACGCCTCGGCGTTGGCGCTTTACTGGACGGTGCAGAATCTATTTTCTGTCGTGCAGCTCTACGCGACGCGGAACCAGGCGCCACCACAGCTGCAGAAGGTCGCCGCGCCGCCGAAGAGGAAATAGCGCGACCGACCCTTATGAGCCTGAATCCACGAGAGACCCTGGACACGATGCTGGGGCTTCTCGGCTTTGCGTTTGAGATCAAGGAATTTGAGCACGAGCACGGGCTGACCCTGATGATTTATACCGGGGAAAAGGAGCGGCTGATCGGACGGAACGGCGCGCTGCTCGAAGATATTCAGCTTCTGCTCAACCGGCTTCTCCAGGCACAGGACAAAAATGCCCCCAAGGTGCAGGTGGATATCGAGCATTGGCGCGAAATGCGCGACGACAGCCTGGCCCATCGGGTGCGACAGATTGCCGAGATCGTGCGGCAAAATGGCCGGCCTTACCATCTCGAGCCGATGAATGCCTATGAGCGGCGCATCGTGCACAACGCCTTCAAGGATGATCCGGAAATCATGACCTGGAGCCCGCCTGACGACGCGCGGGTGAAGCGCATCACGCTCAAACGGCGCCCGCCGGCGGCTCCCACCGGGCTGGCGTAACGCTTTCCCTCAGCGGCCGCTCCTTGATCCCAGCAACATCCCGGAGATTCTCCCAAGTTCCCGTTTGACAAAGGGCTTGATGCCACCGAGCCTTGCGTCCCTTTTTCCGGGACCACCGGGTATCTTCCTCTATGTCCAGCACTCTCCTCGAAGCCGCTTTCAAAGTTATTCCCAGTCAGCAGCTTCTCGTTAACGTGGTCTCCAAGCGGGTGCGCCAGCTCACCGCCGGGCATCGTCCGATGGTCGAAACTGGCCCGCGAATGGGATTCTCGGATATCGCGCTCACGGAGATCATCGAGGGCAAGCTGAAGTACGAAGCGGCGGAGCCCGTGGCCGGCGCGAACGGCAGCAAGTAGCGCGATGGCCGGCAAGGGCGCTGCGGCGTGGGGTGAAATCTCCGCGAACCGCAAGGCGTTGCGCGACTATCACATCCTCGAGCGGTTCGAGGCCGGCATCGAGCTCAAGGGCACCGAGGTGAAGTCGATCCGATCGGGCTTCGCGAACCTGAATAACTCTTTCGGCCGGGTCGAAGGCGCGCAGGTCTTTCTCTTTGATTGCGACATCCAGCCGTACGAGCGGGCGAGTTTCGAACAGCACGAGCCGAAACGCTTTCGGCGCCTTCTTCTCCATAAAACCGAGATCGAGCGGATCAAAAGCCTCACGCAGATCAAAGGGCATACCCTCGTGGCGCTTCGCATGTATTGGAAAAGCTCGCGGGTGAAGGTGGAACTGGGGATCGCCAAGGGCAAGGAGTCCGCCGACAAGCGCCAGGATCTCAAGGCGCGAGCGACAAAACGCGAGGTGGATCGGGAGGTCGCGCGCTTCAACAAGAAGCACGCCTAGTATGACCTCCCGCCCGCGCCGCCTTCGCTCTTGCGCGGGTCACAGGGCAGGGCTAGACAAGCCCCATATGGCCGACCCTGAGGAGCCCGACAAAATTTGGGACGAATACGATTGGGAGCGGTTCCTCCAGCAACAGGACCGCAAGACCGAGAAGTACATGGAACTTCTCGAGCGTTACATCGACGACCCGAATCGCGACCAGATCATCGCGCGCGAGATGGGCTGGTACCATCTCCTCGATAAAGATGGTGAAAAATGGGCCGAGTCGGTCGATTCACTTTTTGAAGAAGAAAACGCCAACACCTCTGAGGAGGAGGGGGACGAGAGTATCCGGGAGGATGCTCAAGGGGAAACATTCGAGGTTCATCCTCTGTACAAGGCGTCTTTTTCTCTGACGGTATGGATCGACCAGCTTTTCGACGAGGCGCAGGGCCTCCAGAATCTTCCCCCCGCTGTCCGGCTTTCGACCAATGTGGCCATCGCCAGCGCCAAACTGGCCGCCGCTCTGAGCGACGATGACGTGGACGAAATCGGGATGACGATCGCCTACCTGAAACGGGCCTTGAAGGCGATTAGCACCGCGCTCGAAGCCGCCTTCCAGCTCCGCAAAGACGGGTCCGTCGACCAGGAATGCTTCGGCACGCTCAATCAGCGGCTTTTTCACATCCGCGATGGGATCATCGAACTGATGGGAGTCTACCGGACGGAGTGGCGGCGCAGGTTCGAGGATCGGGGATGATTTCGGATGAATGAAGTCGCGATGACTTCGTCGAAGGACATGCCCACCGAGGGCTCGGAGTCAGCCGGCACGCCCGCGGACGAGTTGGCTCTCGTCGCGAAGGCGCAAGCTGGAGACACCGAAGCCTTCAATGAGCTCGTCATCCGATACCGCCAACGCGCTTTCTCCATGATTTACAATATGGTCCGCAACGAACAGGACGCCTGGGATCTTGCCCAGGACGGCTTTGTTAAGGCGTGGAAGAACATCGGGCGTTTCCGGGGGCAGTCCTCTTTTTACACCTGGCTCTATCGAATCCTGATGAACGTCGGAATCGACTGGCTGCGGCGGAAGCACATCGAGAGCGGCACCGAGTTCAATGATGCGGTCGGTTTGCACGACATCGAGCCGGGAGCCCTCACCGCGCCGCGCATCGAGCTCGAGCCGGTCGCTGGCATTTCCGACAAGGAGATCCGGATCCGCATTGATGCCGCCATCTCGAAGCTCTCGCCCGAGCATCGCGCCGCGATCGTCATGCGCGAGATCGAAGGGCTGGAGTACTCCGAGATCGCCGAGCGCATGGAGTGCTCGCTCGGCACCGTGATGTCGCGCCTCTTTTACGCACGCAAAAAGCTCCAAGTCATGTTGAAGGACGTCTATGAAAACATTTGAAGAACGCTTTACCGCCTGGGTCGATGGACAGCTCGAAGGAGACGAGCTCACCGCGTTTGAGAAAGAGCTGGCGGCTCACCCGGAAGCCGAGAGCGACCGTGCTGCAGCGGTGAAGATCGGGGATCTTCTGCGCACGCATACCAAGGCTCCGATGCTGTCCAACGCGGACTTCTTCAACCTCCAAATCCAGCAACGCATCGAGGCTGAGATGCCTTGCTCTCGACGAACCGAATCTCGCCGCGACGGCGGCGTTTTCTGGTCGCCATTCCGTCTGCTCTGGGCGGGCGCCGCGTGTCTCGTCCTCGCCGGATTGCTGTTCCGGACGACGATCCCGACGTCGGACAATCCGGCGCCCTCGGAGTATTTCGCGCAGGTAGTCGAAGCTTGGCCGTCTGATCCGAGCATCTCTGCGACCACCGTCTATAACCCGCAGGACAACGTGACCGTGCTGTGGCTCGACGGGCTCGAGTACATGCCCGGAGACCAGCTCGCATTGCAATAGAATGCTCCTTCGCCTCCTGCTCCCGCTCGCTCTGTTTGCGCTCGCCGGCGCTGCGATTTTGCGCGCCGCGCCAGAAGCGGCAGCGACACCTCAGGGCATCGCCGTGAGTCAGGAGAAAACGGTGCCGTTGACCGCCGCGTCGCCTCGCGAGAAGTCCTCGTCTCGCACGCAGGACAAGATCTGGAGCGGCCTCGTGTTTGCTAGCAACGTGCCCGATCCGAAGGAGGCGCCGACGGAATTGCGCGAGTTCGCCCAGCGGCTGAAGCGCGTTTTCGGCTACAACCAGTTCCAACTCGCGGGCAGCGCGGCGAACGCCATCGACGCCGACGGCGAAAGCTGGCTGGTGCCGAGCAAGAATTTCTGGCTCAGCGTGAAAGCCCGACGCGCCACCTCGAAGGAAGCGCGCGGCGGGTATCTGCTGAATCTGCAGCTCTTTCACGATCAGCGGCCGCTCGTTGATACCGAGGCCAAACTCGCACCCGGCAGCCCGCTCTTTATCCGCGGTCCTGAGTGCGGGAAGGGCCAGCTCATCGTGGTGCTGCAGGTGCAGCGTTAGAGGGGTGTTGCGACGACTTCGATCTTCGCGTCGAGGACGCTGACACGAACGGCGAAAGTGTCGGCTACTTCTTCGTCTTCTTTGAGCCGCAATCGCAAAGCCACTCCGGTTTCTTGCACTCGCTGCATGTCTTGTTTTGGAATTGCATGCGTGCGGTGACGGCCTTGGCGTCGGGCGTTCCCTTGTATTGGACGATCAGCCACTGCCCGTCCTCGATGACCGGAAAGTTGAAGCCCGTCGCGTCCTTCTCGACGGTGAGCTTCACCGGTTTCTCGCGCGTGCCGCCGGTGGCGGCGAGCGATTGCTGATCCATCTTCGCGGGCTTCATGTCCTTATCGAGGAGGTTGATGTGGAACTTGTCGCCCTTGACGAGGACTTCGCCGTGCATCGTCTCGTCTTTGCTGAACTCGAGGATGCGGCCGCCGTTCGGGCCGAGTTCGACCCCTTCATGCGCGAAGGCAAAGGCGACAACGAGGGTGAGGAGGAGCGTGGTTAGTTTGGTTTTCATGTGTGTGTGCGTTTCGGTTTTATTGCGCGGCTGGGGCTTCCAGGCGCACGGCGGTTTCTGCGGCCTTGCGGCCGAAGGTGTAGAAAACGGCAGGCGTCACGCCGAGGCCGAGGAGCGTGCTTGTGACGAGGCCGCCGACGATGACGACGGCGACAGGATGCAGGATTTCCTTCCCCGGTTCGCCGGCGGAGAGCACGAGCGGGATGAGCGCGATGCCGGCGCTGAGCGCGGTCATCAGCACGGGCACGAGCCGTTCGAGTGTGCCGCGTTCGACCATCTGCCGAGTGAAGCCTTCGCCCTCGTGCTGCATGAGGTGCAGATAGTGACTGATGAGCATGATCGAATTCCGCGCGGCGACACCGGCGACCGCGATGAAGCCGACGAGTGTGGCGATGCTGATGTTGTCGATTTTCCACCACGTGAACGCGAGGCCTCCGATGAGCGCGAGCGGGATGTCGCACAGCACTTGGATCGCGAAGATCGGTGTGCGGAAGTAGCCGTAGAGCAGGAACGCGATAACGACGAAGACGAGCACGCTGAGCACCCCGATGCGTTTCGCGGCTTCCTGCTGCGCGAGGAAGTCGCCCTCAAACGAGAAGAAATAGCCGGTCGGCAGCTTCACTTTCTCGCCGACTTCCCGCTGGAGCCGGAGCACAAGCGACTCGAGATCGCGCTCGCTCGTGTTCATGCCGATGACGATGCGCCGCTGCGTATTCTCGCGGTTAATGACGTTTGGCCCTTTCGCCTCACGCACGTCGGCGACGAGCTTGAGCGGGATGCGCCGCGTGCCGGCCTCGACGAGCATCTCGCCGATCTTCTGCGGCGAATCGCGCCACTCCGCCGGCAGCCGCAGCAGCAGATCGAGCGTGCGCTGACCTTCGCGCAACTCGGCGAGTACCTTGCCGCCGAGTAGCGTGGAGAGTTGTTCGTTCAGCACGCCGGGTTGCACGCCGTAGGCGCGGGCGCGCTCGCGGTTCACCTCAATCTTGAGCTGCGGGATCGGCACCTGCGCCTCGAGGTTCACGTCGGTGAAGCCGGGAATCGTCTTTGCGATGTCCGCGACCTGACGGCCGTAGGTGCGGAGTTGGTCGAGCTCTGGGCCGAAGATTTTCACTGCCACCTTCGCCGATACGCCACTGAGCATGTGCGAGAGCCGGTGGCCAATCGGCTGGCCGATGTTCAGAAAGGTGCCGGGGATTTTGCCGAGCTTCTCGCGAATCTCGGCGAACACCTGCTCGCGCGGTCGACCCTTCTCGTGAAACTCGACGTCGAACTCGTTTACCGAAACCGGCATCACGTGATCGTCGCGCTCGGCGCGGCCCGCGCGGCGGCCGACGCTCTTCACCTCGGGGATCGATTGCAGCAGCCGCACGCCAACTTCGCCGATCTCGTTCGATTGCTGGAGCGATGTGCCCGGCGCGCTCGCGAGTGAGATCGTGGCGCTGCCTTCGTTGAAGGTCGGCAGGAATTCCTTGCCCATGATCGGATAGAGCACGAGCGCGCCCGCGAGCAGCGTCCCGGCGATGGCGAGCACGAGCAGCGGCTGGCCGAGTGCGAGACGGAGCCACGTGCGCCTCAGCGTCCCTTTCATCGTCCGCACGAGCCAGCCGTCGCCGTGAGTGCTGCCGGCTTTCGGTTTCAAGAGCAGCGAGCACAGCACCGGGATGACCGTGAGCGACACGACAAACGACGCGAGCATCGACGTGATCGTGGCGATGGCGATTGGCGTGAAGAGGCGGCCTTCGATGCCCTCGAGCCCGAGCAGCGGCAGGAAGACGAGCACAATGATGATCGTGGCGTAGAGGATCGAGTTGCGAACTTCGCCCGAGGCGCTGGCGATGACGTGCAGCCGCTCGCGCGGGGTCGGCAGCGCTGCGTTCTCGCGCAGGCGGCGGAAGACATTTTCGACGTCCACGATCGCGTCATCCACGACCATGCCGATCGCGACCGCGAGTCCGCCGAGCGTCATCGAGTTCACGCTCACCTCGAACCATTTGAACGTGATGAGCGTCATCGCGAACGAAAGCGGCATCGCGGTGAGCGTGATTGCCGTGGTGCGGAAGTTCAGCAGGAAGAGGAACAGCACGAGCGTGACCATGATCGCACCGTCGCGGATCGCTTCCTTCAAGTTGCCGATGGCATGGCTGATGAAGTCGCCCTGTCGAAATAGCACCTCGACTTCCACGCCCGGCGGCAGCGTGGGGCGCAGTTCTTCCAGCGCCTTCTCGATCTTCTCCGTCAGCGCGAGCGTGTCGAAGCGGGGCGCCTTGTCCACGCTGAGCACGACGCCCATGGTGCCGTTCACGCTCGCGTCGCCGCGCATCGGCTGCACGCCCCAGGTGAGCTTCGCCACGTCGCCGACGACGATGGGACGATCGCCGACCGTCTTGATCACCGTCCGTGCGAGGTCGTCAAGATTCGCGGTCATGCCGAGGTTGCGGACCATGATTTCCTGCGGGCCAGCGTTGAGGTAACCGCTGGTCGAATTGCTCGCGGCTTGCGATACCGCGTGTTCCAACTCCTCGAAGGTGATGCCGTGCGCGGCCAGCCGATGCGGATCGGGTTGCACGTGCGCCTGCTTCACCCCGCCGCCGATCGTGAGCACTTCGGCGATGCCGCCGATGCTTTGCAAGCGGCGCCGGATCGTCCAGTCGGCGAGCTGGCGCAGCTCCATCAGCGGCACGCTGCCATCCTTGCTGCGCACGCCGACGAGGAGGATTTCTCCCATGAGCGAAGAGACGGGCGTCATGCCCGGCTGCACACCCGCGGGGAGCGTGGCGACGACGCTTTGCACGCGCTCCTGCACGAGCTGGCGCGCGCGGTAGATGTCGGTGCCCCAGTCGAACTCGGCGAAGACGAGCGAGAGCCCGACGTCGCTGTTCGAGCGCAAACGGTCGAGTCCGCCGACGCCCTGCACGGCGCTTTCGAGCGGCTGCGTGACGAGCGTCTCGACTTCCTCCGGCGCGAGGCCGGGGCATTCGGTTAGGAGCGTCACGGTGGGCTTCGTCATGTCGGGCAGCACCTCGACAGGCAGCTCGCGCACGGTTTGAAAACCGAAGACGAGCAGCAGCAGCGCCGCCGCGAGGACGATGGGCCGATGCCGGAGCGAGAAGCGGATGAGCGCGGTTAGCATGACGCGGGTTTCCGGCGCAGGACGAGGCTGAGGATGAGCAGGACGAAGAGCAGCGCGTTCGTGGCGATGAGGAAGGTCGTCAACGGCCGGGCCCGCCGCGCATCGTGCTCGTGCTCGTGTTCCTCTTCGGCGTGGGGCGATTTCGCCATTTCACTGCCGTCTTCGTTGTGCGGATGGCCGTGCGCGGCATCCATCGCTTCCTTCAGCGAAACGCTGCCCTTGCCTGCAAACGCGAGCGAATACCCACCCCGCGTGACGACTTCGTCACCGGGAAGCAGGCCTTCTTTCACCTCGAAGAAGCGATCGTTCTGGGCGCCGAGCACGACGGGCACCTTCACAAACGCGTTCTTCAGCTCGTAGTCCTTGACGTAAACAAAACGCCCGCCGGCATCGCCTTGCACGGCTTCGCGCGGAATGCTCATCACGCCTTCGCGCTGGCTGAGCACGATGGAAAACTCGGCCCACATCTCGGGGCGGAGGAGCCGCTCGGGATTCTCGACATGAAACGTCGCCGCGATCGTGCCGCTCTCCGCGTTTGCTTCAGTGCCTAGATGTTCGAGCTGTGCGGTGAACTCGCGTTCCGCATACGCCGAGACGCGGATGCGCGCAGCCTGCCCCACCTTGAGCTGCCCGGCGAGGTGTTGCGGCACTGCGGCAACGGCGTGCAACTCGGCCAGGTCGGTGACCTCGATGAGCGAATCCGCCGGCTCGACCGGCTGGCCGGGCACGACGTTTACGGCGGAGACAAAGCCCGCGATCGGCGCGGTGAGCCGCACGCTCGGCGGTGGATCGCCCGGCTGGCGGCTCTCGATCACGAGCACCTCGGCTCCTTTCTCGATTGGCGTGTCGATGTGCGCCGCGACGCTGAGCACGCGCCCCGGCACGCGGCTGCTGACGATGGCGCGATGCCCCGGGGCGACGCGCAGGCGCCCGAGGGCGAAGACCGTTTCTTCGAAGGTCTTCTCCTCCGCCTCGGAGGTTTCGATGCCGAGATTCTTCACGGCGGCTTCGTCGAGGATGACGGTGCGGTCTTTGCGCGTGGGATCGGCCTGGCCGAGCGCACTGACGGCGCAGGCAGCCAAGAGAGTGAATGTGACGAGTCGTTTCATGAAAAGAATAGGGATCAGATGAGGTCGCCGCTGATGAGCGCCTTGATGAGTCGGAATAGCATCCTCGTGGAATTACTTGTCGCGGCCCGTCGTGCGGGTTTGCCCGGTCGCGGCGTCGTGGCGGACGCGGGCGAGGTGGTAGTCGCGCAAGGCATCGAGGCGCTGCCGCTCGATGAGCAGGCGGCGATCGCGAGCTCGCAGGACGTCGGTGAGAGCGGTCTGTCCGGTGGAATAGTTTGCGCGGAGTTGCTCTTCGATTTGCGACGCGCGGGGAAGAAGATCGCGGTCGAGCGAGATGACCAGTTTTGCCAGGACCATCATGGCATCGCGCGCAGCGCTGGTCTCGGAGCCGATCGTCAGAGCCAGGGCATCGATCTCCAGTTTCGCGCGCTCGGCTGCGGCCGCGGCTTCCTGAATCCGCCCGGAGTTATCATTCCAGAGCGGCAACTGCAGGCTGAACCGCAAGCCGATAAAGGTGTCGCGATCGAAACCCTCCGGCGCGTCTTCACTGCGCTCTTCGGTCGCATTCAGGCCGACGCCGATGTCCTCCCATTTGCGAGCACGGGCCAGTGCCACGTTCTGCCGCGCGGCTTCCGCAAGGTTGCGGGCCGCTTCAAAGTCCGGGCGCGCAGCCAGCACGACGTGACGCGCCGGAACTCCTCCGAGGACCGGCAGCGACCCGGTGATCAATGGTGTGTCCCTCGGAGAGATCCCCAGCAGCGGACGCAACTCGCCAATCAGCGAGGTCCGCTCCACCTCGAGTTGCAGTACCTCCGTGGCAAGTTGCTGCGCTTCAAGGTCAACGAGCGACGCATCGACCAAGGAAGCTTCGCCGGATTCCATCCGTTTGCGCGTGAAGATGGAAAGCTCCCGGCTATTTCCGAGCTGCCTGGTGCGCAGAGCCTGCTGACCTCCGAGCGCGAGCAGTTTCACGGCGGCGATGCGCACGTCGGCCACGAGCTTTCGCTCCGCGTTGCGGACTTCAGCGTCGGCCGCCGCCAGTTCGGCGCGGGTCACTGCCTTCTCCAGGCGCAGCCGCGCGGTGAGCGGAAACTTCTGGACGAGTGTGACCCCGACCGCACCCTCGGGCGCGCGAAGATTGCGGTTCAATTCCAGCTCGACCTCGGGATTCGACAGGCGCCCGGCTTGATTCAGACGCCCGCGGGCTTCGTCGATCCGCAATCGAGCGGCCGCCAGGGCCGGATTGTGGCTGAGGGCGTAGGTCGGGGCGCTTTCGAGCGTGAGACGAACTTCCCCCGCCACGGCGCTCGCGAGGAGAGCGAAGAAGATGAGTTGAAATCGGAACATGGTGTTTTGGGTGCATAGAAACGGACAAGGCGCCGGCGCGAAAAAGCGCGGGCAGGAATCCCGACGAGTTCGGGAGACGGGATCTGACGCTGCGAGGTCGTCGTCCCATCAGGGCACGACGGTGCGCGTCAGGCGCTAGGCGAGCTGAGGCGGATGATCGATCCCGACCGGCACCGAGTCGGGCGGGAACTCATCGGCCTGCGCGACGAATCCCGAGGGCACTGCCAGGAGCGCAACGACGCGCATCGGCTCCGCCGTGCAGGTTGAAAGAACCTGGTGGCAGATGCATTGGCAGCCGTCTGAATCGGCAGACTTTTCCGTTCCATGCTCCGCCTGCTCGTGGTCGTGAGCGCAGCACGCCCCGACGAGTTCATCGACGTAGCCCGTGAGAAAGGCGAACGAGACGATGAGGCTGAGGAGGCTGGAGCGAAGGAAGCTCACGAGCGCGAGAGCTAAGGGCGGGCTCTCAGCGTGTCAAGTGGCACCTAGCCGTAGCGCAGCGCTTCGATCGGATCGAGGCGGCTGGCGCTGATGGCCGGATAGATGCCGCTCACGGTGCCGATCACGACGGCGAAGCCAAAGCTGATCAGCACGTTGGCGAGCTCGATCACCGGCGCGTTCGATTCCGGCGAGATCGCGATGAGGATTTGCATGATACCGAGGCTCGCCACCAGACCGAGCAATCCGCCGATGATGCCGATGACCGTGCTCTCGACGACGATCTGCACAAAGATGTCGCGGCTCTTGGCACCGACCGCGCGGCGCACGCCGATCTCGCGGATCCGTTCAGTGATTGAGGCGAGCATGATGTTCGTAATGCCGATGCCGCCGACGAGCAGCGAGATGCCCGCGATGATACCGCCGCTCATCCGCGTGTTGCGGATGCTTTGCTCGATCGTGTCGGCAAACTCGAGGCGCGTATCAAAGTCGAAATCGTGAATGCCGCGGTGCGTCGCGGTGAGGACGGAACGCACCTGGTCGAGCGTTTCCTCAAAGCGGTCGGTGTCGGCGAGTTGAAAGGTGAGCTGGTCGAGTTTGTACTGCGGGCCCTGATCTTCCTTGGCGACGACGTTCGCGGATTTGAACTCATAGAACATCGTCTTGAGCGGAATGATTACGGTGAGGTTCTTGCGATCGAACGCGCCGCCGCCACGGGGGCCGCCGGAGCCGAAGGTGCCGCGAGTGAGACTTCCCGGGGGACGCCTGACGGAGGGTTGGCCGGCGGCCTTCGTTTGTCCGAACAATCCGGACTTGGGAGTGGCGTTCTTCGCCGCTTCGGCGGCGGCTTTGGCCGCGAGGTCGCGCCGGCGTTTGTCGGCCTCGCGTTCGTAGAAGTCGAAGACGCCCACGACCTTGAAGGGGCGATCGTTGATCTTGATCGTCTCGCCGATGGGGTTGGCATTCGGCCGCTCGGGCCAGAGCTTTTGCACCACGAGCCGGCCGATGACGCAGACGCGCAAACCGAGTTCGGTGTCGAGCTCGCTGAGACCGCGGCCGGCTGCGATGGTGTGTTTGTTGATCGTCACGAAGTCCGGCCAGCAACCGCTGACTTCTCCGCGGAATGACTGATTGGAACGCTGCAGCGCGGCGCTCGGAAGGCTGGAGACGGGAGTGACGTGAGAGACCAGTGGCGCAGAGCGTTGGATCGCTTCGGCGTCGACCACGGTGCGGCCCGGCGAGATTTCGAAGTAGCCTTCCTGCTCGGGCGGCACATCCGCGTTGATCACACCAACGCGCTCGATACCGCCGATTTGCTTCATGTATTCGCGCATGCCCTTCGCAATGCCGGCGGTCAGCGAGAACATCGAGAGCAGTGATGCCACGCCAAGGATGACGCCGAGCATCGTAAGGAAGCTGCGGAACTTGTGCGCCCAAATCTCTTTGAGCCCGACGAGGAAACCGAGCCAGAGGTTCACGGCGGGTTGAGAGTTGAGAGTTGAGACTGGCGCTGCGCCAGGTCCGCGGTGCCGTGGGGACAATTGCGAGGCGCTCTCGGCGAGGTCGTGGCATCTTCCACAATAAGCCCGTCCTGGATGGCGATGCGGCGCGGCGTCTGAGCGGCGATCTTGTTGTCGTGAGTGACCAGGACGATCGTGCTGCCTTGCGAACTCAGCTCGCGGAAGAGTTCGAGAATGTTCGCGCCCGTCTTGGAGTCGAGGTTGCCGGTCGGCTCGTCGGCAAAGATGATTTTCGGCCGGTTGACGAGCGCGCGCGCGATGGCGACGCGCTGCATCTGGCCGCCGCTGAGCTGAAGCGGCGTATTCTTCACGCGATTCTGCAGCTCGACTCGCGTGATGGCGTCGATGGCGCGCTCGTGCCGCTCGCGAGCGGTGACGCCGGCGTAGATCATCGGCAGTTCGACGTTCTGCAGCACGGTGAGCTTCGGCAGGAGATTGAAGCTCTGAAAGACGAAGCCGATCTTCTGATTGCGCAGCTCGGCGAGGCGGTTGCTGCTCGCGCGGCTCACGTCGATGCCATCGATGTGCATCGTCCCGTTGGTCGGCGTGTCGAGGCAGCCGAGCAGATGCATGAGCGTCGACTTGCCGCTGCCGCTTGGCCCGATGATGGCCGCATATTCGCCCTGCTCGATATCGAGCGAGATGCCGTTCAGCGCCATGATTTCCTGCTCGCCGATGCGGTAGCGCTTTACCACGTCGCGGAGTTCGATGAGAGGCATGCGGGAGGAATGACTAATGAGTAATGACGAATGACTGACTAATGACGAAACCCTGGGAACGCAGCGGAACCGCTCGGCCCGTTCGTCAATCGGATTTCTCTAGTCATTACTCATTCGTGATTAGTCATTCCGGCTACGACTTCTTCTGCGGACTGCGTCCCGGCTCGATGAGCAGGATTTCTTCGCCGTCTTCCACGCCCTTGATCACCTGCGCGTAGTCCATGTTCGTGACGCCGATCTTGACCTCACGCCGCTCGGTGGTCTGACCGCGGCGAACGTAGATCACCTTCTTGTTGCCCTCGCCCCGGAAGACCGCCGAGATCGGCACGCTCACCACGTCGGATGCGCTCGCGATGGGAATCGAGATGTTCACCGTCATTCCGGGACGCAGCCGCGGATTCGGCTTCTCGATGAGCGCCTGCACCTGGAATCCCTTCACGCTGTTCTTCACCGTCGCCACTGGCGCGATGAAGGAGATCTTTGCGTCCATGTCCGCATCCTTGAGTGATTCGACGTGCAGCTTGACCGTGAGGTTTGGTTCGAGCCGCGCCACGTCCACCTGATTGATGTGGGTCTCGACGAGCAGCTTCGAGAGGTTGGCGATGGTCATGAGCGTCGTCCCGCTGTTAACGCTGGCGGCTGCGATCACCACCTGGCCTTCGATCACCGGAGCGGTGAGCACCGTGCCATCCATCGGCGCGAGCACCTTCGTCTTGCGCAGGCGATCTTCGACGAGCTGCAGCTTGCGCTGCGTTTTGACCAGGCTGTTTTCGCCGAGCGCATATTCGGACGCGAGGTTCTCAAACACCTCGAGGCTGATCAGCTTTTGCTCGAACAGCTCCTTGGCGCGCGCGTAGTTCTTGCCGGTCTTTTCCATCTCGAGCTTGGCGCCTTCGATTTCCGTCAGCGCGCTTTGCTTCTCGCTCAGCAGGTCGGTGTCATCGATCTCCACCAGCACGTCGCCCTCTTTCACCGTGTCCCCGGGCTCGACGTGCAGCGCCTTGAGCTTCCCGCCGACCTCGGGCTTTACATCAAGCTGAAAAGCGGGCGTCACATCGCCGCTCACCTCAACCGAGGAGTCGATGTCGCGCTTCTCCGCGCGAGCGAGAAGTTTGTCCGAGATTCCCTCCGTCGGGCCCGCGCCACCGCGATGGGTGAAGGCATACCAACCGCCGACGCAGGCGGTCAGCAGGATGAGGGCAAAAATGAGGCGCTTCATGGAGAAACCGAGGCGGGGAGTCGACTCGCGCGGGACGGTAGCGGCGAAGGTGGTGCGGCGCAATGATACGTCTGCGTAGAAATGTGAAGCGACGGCATGACGGGAAACGTGACCGCCGGTGACCGATTTTCTTTGGCCGCGGATTTCCCAGTTCCCGCGTCAGACCGCGAACCAACCCGCGAGATTTGACGGCTGAAGTTCATCCAGCCGATGCACCGTGCGGTCCGCATGAGACAGCTCCTCCGCCACGTGCGTGGTGGCCACGGCGACGACTTTCATCCCGCCGCGATGTGCCGCTTCAATCCCGACGAGAGCATCCTCGAAGACGACGCACTGGGCCGGCGTTCGGCCGATGCTGGCCGCGGCTTTCACGAAGACTTCCGGATCGGGTTTGCCGTGACTGACGTCCTCCGCGGTGACGACCCCGGTGAAGAATTCCGCGAGGCCAATCAGCCCGAGCGAAAGGTCGATGTTGGCGCGATGCGTCGACGAGCCGATCGCGCAGGGCACGCCGGCATCGCGCAGGCGTTCGAGCCAGGTGCGCACGCCGGGGAGGGCTTCGAGGCTCCATTCGGCGACGACTTCACGGTAGAGTGCTTCCTTGCGCAGAGAGATGCGGCGAATCTCAGTTTCTTCGCTCGTCCACTTGAGAATGGTGGGAATGATGAACTCGTTCTTGCGGCCGAATCCCTGCCGGAAATGGCCTTCGGGAAGCGGCTGGGCGACTTCTCGCGCGAGGCGTTCCCAGCTTTCCTCGTGGTGTCGCGAGGAGTCGATGATCACGCCGTCCCAGTCGAAGAGTGCGCCCCCGGAGGCGGAGAGATTTTGCGCTGTCATGATACGCGCAGCGGAGCGACTGCGTTGAAAGCTCACTCCAGCCGGCTGAGCGCGGGGAGGCGGTACTTCCGGAGCAGCGACTGGTCTTCCTCCGTCACCGCTTTTGCGTCGAGATAGATCGAGTTCGGCTCGCCGTCGAATTCGACCTTGTGCACGCCATCGATCGCCTTGGTCAATGCAGCCGGAACATCCGAGAGGGTCTGCAATTCCACGCCGTTAATCCTCTTCACCACCAGAGTCCGGAGATCCTCGTAGCCGACGGTGGCGGCGCTCGGCAGCACCCGGCTGAGGAAGATGATTTTCTTCGGTCCTTTCGGGAAAAGCTCCGCCTGGTAACGGTCAAAATAGACAAAGTGCTCGGGCGCTTTCTTCACCCAGTCGTTGCCCCATTCCCGGAGGTACTGCCGCGACAGCTCCTGCAGCACGAAACCGCCGAGGATGTAGAACTTCGGCGCTCGATCGTAGACGTACGGCTCGACGACATAGCTCTCCACGTCGCGATGTGTGACGATCACCGGCAGATCCTTGGTCTCGCCTTTGCGTGCGATGGTGAAGGTGAGCTTATCTCCCGCGAAATGGCGGGTGGAAAAAAGGTGCGAGACGGCGATGCGGCCGTACTCGGGGTCGACGTAGTTGCCGTCCTGATCGACGGCATAACCGTCCACTTTCAGAATGACGTCGCCCTTCTGAATGCCCGCTTTCTCCGCCGGGCCGGAGGGCGTGACATCGTTCACATAGATGCCGCCGAGGCTCGTGCCGCTGAGGCCGAGGAAGCGCCGGAACTGAGGGTCGCGTGTGTTCGAGAATGACATGCCCGCACGCGGAAATCCGTCGTAGCGCTGGTTGGCAGCATCCTGGAGAAAGTGCTCGATCATCGGCGCCGGGATGAGATCGGCGTTGTTGGTCGCATTGTCATACCGCATGACGATGCCGGCCAGGCTGCCGTCCTCTTTTACCACCGGCAGGGTGAAGCTGCTGTCGCGGAACTGGAGTTGCGCGGTGACGCGGTAGATCAGGAATGGCGCATCATCGAGCGGATAGCGGGAAACCTCGGCGGTGGTCAGTGGACCCTTGGTCACGAGCAGGTTGCCGTTGCTCTCGAGCTGCCAGGTGGAAAGCGTGTCGCCGACCGCGGCGGCACTGACCTTCAGCGGCTTGAGGCTCTTGAGGAACTCCGGATCGTCCGTCTTGAGCAGCGCGAGGTTGCACTCGTAATCAACCGACTCGACCGCGGCCGGCACCTTCTGTCCGCCGCCGGCGCTTTCGAATTCCACGAAGTTCGCATTGCCGACCAATTCGGCGGTCACCAGCACCCGATTGTTGGGAAGGACGGCCCCGATGGCGCGACGCGAGTATGGCGGCCGCTTGCCCCATGGGCGGCCAAAGTCCCACGCCTGATTCGTGACATTGACGCGAATGACGGAAAGCGTCGTGCCTTTGACCTCGGCCGCGGGTTCCGGTGCGACGATTTCCACAGCTTTGGATTTTGCGGGTGCCGGCGCTTCTCCGCGCAGCGACATTGCTGCGACCAGCAGCAGCAACAGGCTCGCGCCCGCCGTGTGAGTCCGTGTCTGTCGGCAGCGAAAGAAAGTCATATTCACGAGGCGGGAGTGGTTGCGTCGGAGAGGTTCTGCTCTTCAGGAACGTTGTAACGTTGCTTGATTCGATCACGCGCGAGTTCCACGGCGCTGCGTTCGAGGACCAGCGGGCGGCTGTTACCGATGAAGCGTACGACGTAAAACTCCGTCTTTTCCGCGAACGCCGCCGCCACGTCATCGAGCGTCTTCATCTTCTTGTCGTTGATCATGTCGACGATCCCTTCGCGGAATTCGCCGAGGTAGGTATTGATCGGATCGGGCAGGATGTTGCTCAGGATCACGAGCTCGGGATGATCCTTGTAGAGCTCCTTGGTGATGAAGTTGTCGTAGTAGTAATTGATCCGCTGATTTTCGAACTGGTAGGCGGCGAGCAGATTGCGCGAGAGCGGCTGGAAGAGCAGGCCGCCGAATAGGACGTAGCGCGGATGGGTGTCGTAGGCACTCGCCTGCAAGGTGTACGGCCAGGCGCGATCGAACTTCACGTCGACGTCCATCGGCTTCTTGTCGCGGAGGATGGAGAACCTCACGCTGTCACCGAGGAATTTGCGTTCGGCCACTTCGCTCAGGAGCACGCGCTCGTTTTCCAGATCCACCATGCCGTCGCTCGCGATCTCGACTCCATCGATCGAGAGCAGCACGTCACCTGGTTGGAGGGCGCGATTGGCGACGCCGGCGCTTTGCACCGTCGTGACCACCACGCCGCGGTCGTCATTCGCCAACCCCAGGGTGCGGCGCATCGCGGGATTGAGCGTGTTATAGAAGCCCATGGAGAGGTCCATGTAGCGGTCGTAGTGACCGTCCTTCACGTCCTGGAGGAAGTGCTTAATGACCGGCGTCGGGATCATGTAGCCGACATTCTGCGCGACATCGCCGCTGTAGCCTTGGAAGGCGACGCCGACGACCTTGCCGTCCTGCAGAACGGGGCCGCCGCTATTTCCCGGATTGATCGCCGCGTCGATCTGCACGGTGAGATGCTGATCCACCGCCGAATGGCTGTAGGGCCGAAAATCCACCCGCGAGACCACGCCCTGCGTGACACTCATGCGTTCGCCGCCGATCGGGTAGCCATAGACGCTGACCACCGACTCCAACTCCGGGATGCCACCGATCTCCAGCGGCTTGGTGTTCTGAAAAAAGGAAGGGTCTTGCACCTTCAGCAAAGCGAGGTCGCAGTCGTGGGCGATGTGCTCCACGGTCGCGATGTACTTCTTCGGATCGTTCTCCTTTTCCACGGTGAGAAAGCGGGCGTTGCTGACCACATGCGCATTCGTGACGAGGCGCTGCCCAGTGACCACCCAGCCGGTTCCGTTGCCGCCACCCATCGGTCCCGGAACCCACGGCATGCGGTAGTTGGAATCCTGCGCGGTGTTGTTGATGCGCGCCACGCTTTGTCGAACCGTGCCGGGCTGGGCGAATCCTGAATCGGCCGGCAACAGGGCCAGGGAGAGGGCGAGGACAAGCCAGGAAGGACGAATCATGGGCGCGGAAGATGGACGCGTTGCCGGGTGCTGGCAAGTGCGCTCCCTGACACCGACCTAGGGTGAGGAGTGCTGGCCGAAGTCGCGTGGGAGCCGTCGCTATGCTACAAGGGCGACTCCGTGCCCCGAATCTCCGCTCAAACGTCTTCACGCTGCCGACTCTGCGGGGAACCGCTGGTCGGAAAAGGGCGTCGCAGCGTCTGCCCGCGTTGCCATCCCCAGGATGTTGCCGACGATTCGCAGCTCGAGTTTTCGTTGAACCCGGCGAATGCCTTGCCGGAACCGCTGCCCTTGCCTGAGGAGAGCGCTGAGGTCTCCCAGCTCACGGCGGAAGAAGCCGTTTACGAAGCAGAGGCGGCTGAGGCCGAGTCTCAACTCGCCGAGCGAGCGCAATCTTCCAACCCGCTCGACCTGCCGCGTGCGCCGCGTTCGATCAGCCGCTGGCTGGCCATCATTCTCGGTGCCCTCATTGTCACCGCAGGCGTGGGCTGGGTTGGCTTCCAGATGTGGCCCCGCGGGCCGGTGGAGCGCTCGATTGTGCAGGCGTTCGAAGCGCTGCCTCATTTCACCGAGCGCACCGGCGAAGCGAATCCTTTCCATGGCCTGTCGGTTGCCGCCGAGAGCACTCCGACTTTCGGCGATCTCAACGGCGACGGTTTGCTCGACTTCATCACCGGCAGCCAGAGCGGCGAGTTCCGTGTCTATCTCAATGCGGGCACGCGGAGGCGTCCCTGTTTCGTCCGTCCCACCGACATTGCCCGCGGCCTCGTTCCGACCGATACCTCAAACGCCGTGACCTTCGCGAACCTCCGCGGGGTCGGCCTGCTCGACGCCCTCAACGCCGGCACGAACGGCGCCCCGACCTACTTCGCCAACCGCGGCCGGCCGCAGCACCCCGATTTCCTGCTCATCTCTCCCGAGCAGGATCCCTTTGCGGTCACCGTCCCGCCGTCGGGCAGTGCGGACTGGCGCCCGGTCTTTGCCGACATCGATCACGATCGCGACTTCGATCTTTTCGTCGGCACCCGCGACGGCACGGTCCTCTTTTGTGAAAACCGCGGCACCGCGAACCGACCGCAGTTTCACGGAGTCACGCGCGTCGCACCCTTCGGCCTGCATGGCTTGGGTCCGCTGGTCTCGCTCGCGTTCGGGGATCTCGATGGGGACCGCGATCTTGACGCGATCGCCGGCAACGCCGCGGGCGAGCTCCACTTTCTCGAGAACCGCGGCAACGCCTGGCGTCCCGAGTTTCATGTCACTCCTCCTGGTTCGCTCGGACTCACTGCGGTGGGGCGCGAGGCGACGGTGGCGCTCGCGGATCTCGATGGCGACGCCGATCTCGATCTCGTGACCGGTTCCGCCGACGGGCACTTTCGCTACTTCGAAAACCTGATCACGGCCACGCCCTCGGTGCCTGCCTCGCCGACGCCCGCGTCGCCGGCGCCACCTTCAAAATAGCATCGTGCAGATCGCGGTGGAGGCGATCACCGCGACGATGTCGGCGGTGAGTCCCACCGCGATGGCGTGGCGGGTCTGGCGAATGGCCACGCTCCCGAAGTAGACCGCGATCACGTAGAAGGTCGTCTCGGTGCTGCCGTAGATCGTGGCGGCGAGCCGGGCGATGAAGCCATCCGGGTCCATTCCCTGCCGGTTCACGAGTTCAATAAAGACGCTCTTCGCCGCGCTCCCGGAAAGCGGGCGCACCAGCGCGAGCGGCAACAACTCGGCGGGAAAACCGATGAAGCTCAGCGGACGCGCGAGGGTCGTGGTGAGCAGATCGATCACCCCGGCGCCTTGGAGCATGCCGATCGCGACGAGCATCGCCACGAGATACGGCACGGTCCGCTTTGCCGTTTCCCACGACTCGCGCGCTCCTTCCACGAACTGCTCATAGACTCGAACCCCGCGCAGCGAGGCGTAGAGCGGAAAAAACGAAAGCAGAAACGGGACGGCGAGCAGCGAAAAAGACATCAGCACGCGGATCGAAAGCGGTTTGCCGGCGTGGTCGGCGGGCGGCGACGCGGCGTGCCAGCCGGCGTTAATCCCTTGCAAGAGACGTTCGACGTTTTGCGGGAAAAGCAGCGCGACAAACATCGCCAGGAACGCGCCGACAAAGGCCCAGAGCGCCAGGCGTTTTCCGGGGGTAAGCGGCGCGATCACCGGCTGTTCGGCCTCGAGCGCGAGGTCGCCTTCCACCGGCATTTCGCGACCTGCCGGCGCCGCGGCGGAGGCTTGGGGCTCGAGGCGAAAAACAGGCCAGGTCTGCAGCCATTTGGAAACGAAAATGCCGGCGCTCGCCGCGCAGACCGTCGAAAGGAAGGCGGTGACGACAATCGAGGTCGGGCTCTTCGCGCCCGCCGTCGCGAGGATGGAAATGGCCATGAGCGGCAGCAGCTGAATCGATGCGGTGTTCATCGCGAGAAAGGTGACCATCGCGTTGCTGGCCACGCCCGGCCGCGGGTTGAGCGATTCCAGCAGGCGCATGGCGCGCAGGCCGAGCGGCGTCGCGGCGTTGCCGAGGCCAAGCATGTTGGCCGCCATGTTCATTACCATCGCGCCGATCGCTGGGTGTTCATGCGGCACGTCCGGAAAAAGCCGCCGCATGACCGGGCGCAACGCGGAAGCGAGCGCGAGCACCAAGCCGGAGCGCTCGGCGAGCCGCATGATGCCGAGCCAGATGGCCCACACGCCGAGCAGGGGCAGCGCGACTTTCATGACCGCTTTTTCCGCGCCGGTGAAAGCGCCATCCATCAGCTCCGGCAGCCGCCCGGTAAACCCGCCGACGAGTACGGCGACGACGAGCATGGCCAGCCAGATGACGTTCAGCATGGCCGCGGAGGATGCGGGGTTCCCTGTCAGCCGGGCAAGGCGGAAGGCGTGGCGTTAGGTGCTGGCTTTCCTCACTCGCCGAGCGTGATGCCAGGAATCATTTCGCTGGGGGCGTGGGGTGGTCCTTTGATTGGAAAAACGGATAGAGGCTCGGCGCCAGCACCTGCTCACCCGCCGCTTTGTGCGCTGCGCTGAGCGGATCCTTGTTCTGTGGTTGGTAGTCTCCGATCAGCACGCGATCGAAGAGGAGATATCCACGCGTCGCTACGGCCAGCTTTTGCGCGTGCGGCGTCTGCGCCGTGTCCAGCACGGAGGCCGCCGTGACGTAGGCGAACTCCACCAGCGAGTCCTTCGCGGAGGTGGTAAAGTTGCGCATCTTCGGGACGTGAATGAGGAACGCGCAGGAATCTTCGTTCAACTGACAGAAGACCACGAACTCCCCCTTGGTTAGCGAGAGGTCATCTTTCCAATTGGCCTTGCCCTTCGTGAACATCGTTTCCCGGATGATTTTCATCTCCTTGGCAACACGCTCGGCCAGCGCCTTCGCTTCGGCGGTGTTGCCATGCGCCATGCCGCCACTGCTGCCGATGATCAGCTTCGCCGCTTCAGTAAGTTCCGCGGCCCCAGGTGTCCGCGATGTCGGATGATCCTTCAGATACAGCGTGAACTGCACGATTCGAAACCCGAGGAACGCGATGAACAGGCTGACCAGGGCGACTGTGACGCTCACTCGCAGGGAGCGCTTGCGCGGCACGGGAGGCGGTTCCGCAGGGAGAGGGGGAGGATTCATCGGAAGTGAGCGAAGCAGAGGGCAGCGCAGCAGCCGAGCCTCCAAAAGTGAATGATTAGGAGCGAATCAATGAGCTCACTGGTGGTAGCTTGAGCGCGCGAGCGCCTTGTGGCAGCGTCCCTGCATGAGCACAGTCACGGAAATCGAAGCGGCGATCGAGAAACTGCCTGCGCAAGAGTTCCGCGTTTTGCGGGACTGGATTGTCAATCGAGCTGAACCGGCGGAGGGGCGGGTGTGGTCGCCGGAGGAACTCGGTGCGGCGGCAGAGGAAATGGTGGCCGAGCCGGATCCGGTTAAGGCGAAGGTGATGTGGAACGAAATCGTCGACGGTTTCTACGGCCGCACCAGGGTGCCAGACGACCATTCGAAAACAGGACCGCCGGACGGAACCCGCATCAACATCCATGAAGACTACGAGCTTCGTGATTGGGCGAACCACTTCGGCGTAACCAAAGAGAGGATCAAGGAAGCCGTTGGGAAGGTGGGAGTGGTAACCAAAGACGTGAAGACCTACCTGGGAAGTAGTAGTGCCTAAGGTTCGGCGTCAGAAAGTGCCCGAGGCGGTGCTTGAGCATCTGCGGGTACGACTGCGGGAACGCGCGATCGGTGCAGATCAACTAACCCTTTTCGCCCAATGGCTGAACGGCGAACCGGAGGTGCCGCTTGGCCGGTGGTTCAAAACGTTTCCAGGGATGATCGTTTGCGGGGAGGGTGAGTTGGTGAGGACGTTCCTCCGCATCGGACAGGTCCCGGTCGGGGAAGAGGTTCGCTAGCCAAAAGGCTCGCCGCCCTTTTCAAAGCGCCACGCCGTGCTAGGGTCTGCGCCCCCTTTCATTATGGCCATCAGCAGCATCATCGATCCCAGCCGCACGGAGCGCACCGAATTCAGCAACGACGAGATCGCGCGTTACTCGCGCCACCTGATCATGCCGGAGGTGACGCTCGAGGGGCAGAAGCGGTTGAAGGCGTCCAGCATTCTCTGCATCGGCGCGGGCGGGCTCGGTTCGCCGATCGCGCTCTATCTGGCTGCTGCGGGCGTCGGCCGGATGGGCCTGGTCGATGGCGACACGGTCGATTTCTCGAACCTCCAGCGGCAGATCCTCCACGGCACCCGCGACGTGGGGCGCAAGAAGCTCAACTCCGCAAAGGATCGCATTCGCGAGGTGAACCCGAACACGCAGGTCGATCTTTACGACACCTTCTTCACCTCGGAGAACGCTCGCGAGATCGTCGAGCCTTACGACATCGTCATCGATGGGACGGATAATTTTCCGACGCGTTATCTTTCCAACGACATCTGCGTCTTCCTGAAAAAGCCGAACGTCTACGGCTCGATCTTTCGCTTCGACGGCCAGTGCACCGTCTTCGCGCCGCACCTTGGCGGGCCGTGCTACCGCTGCATGTTCCCCGAACCGCCGCCGCCCGGCATGGTGCCGAGTTGCGCGGAAGGTGGCGTGCTCGGTGTGCTGCCGGGAATCATCGGCGTGATGCAGGCGATCGAGGCGGTGAAGCTGATCATCGGCATCGGCGAGCCGCTCATCGGGCGCATGATCGCGTTCGACGCCCTCAAGATGAAATTCCGCGAGTTCAAGCTGCGGAGGGATCCGAAGTGCCCGGTCTGCTCGGCCAATCCGACCATCACCGACTTGATCGACTACGATCAGTTCTGCGGCATCCCGCAGGCCAAGGCCGCGGAAGAAGAGGAGGCGCACGTGCCGCAAATCAGCGCGCCTGAGCTCAAGGCGAAGCAGGACCGCGGCGACAAGTTCGTGCTCGTGGATGTGCGCGAGCCTTTCGAGTGGGACATCTGCCGCATTCCCGGCGCGAAGTTGATTCCGCTCGGCCAGCTCGCGTCGCGGATGAGCGAACTCGATAGCGCTGACGACATCGTTCTCCAGTGCAAGGGCGGTGCGCGCAGCGCACGTGCCCTGCGCCTGCTGCGCGAAGCCGGCTTCAGCAAGGTGACCAACCTCGATGGTGGCATCACCGCCTGGGCCGAGCAGGTCGACACGAGCGTGCCGAAATACTAATCGGCCGTGGTGTCGAACGCGGAGAGCGTCTCGCCGGAACTGCTCGCCCTGGTGCGTTGTCCGCTGACTGCGCAGCGGCTGCGATTTGCCTCGGCGGAAGAATTGGCCGCACTGGCGCTCGATACCGCGCTGGTCCGCGAAGATGGTGCCGTCGCGTATCCCATCCGCGACGGCATGCCTGTTCTCCTGCCGGAAGCGGCGATGACGCTGAAGTGAGCCGATGGACGACGACTCGTTCCTCGCGCGCACCCGGCGGAGCCTGAGCCGGTTGCAGGAACGGGTTTTCGGGCAACACATCACGGTCTACCCGACTTATGCTTATCGTGACCCGAAGGACGCCGCCGTCTGGTGCGTGCCGATGCGGGTCTGGGTGCATGACAATCGCGACACGCCGGGTGTCGAGGCGGGAATCCGACGGCTCGTGGCAGCGCACTTCGAGCGCGATTTGGAGAAGTCGCTCGCTCCAGATGAGCGGGCGCGTCTCGAGGCGCGGCTCGCGTGCTTTATCGCGGACGACAAGAGCGGCGAGGCCGTCGAGCTCGCGCTGGAGGAAGATGCGACCTTCAGCATCCGGCTCAGCTCGCGCACAACTCACAATGGCGTCATCGAGGAGACGATTCGCATTCCCGACGAGCGGCTGAGGGAGGCGGCGAGAGGTCAGCGCTGGCTCCGGTTCCGGGCGCGCACGACCGATGGTCACGGATTCGGCGAAGGCCGCCTCCAACTTCTCGATCCGGAAGGTCTCTCGATCGTCTCAGACATTGATGACACGGTGAAAATCACCGAGGTCCCCGCGGGCAAGGAGATCGTCCTCCGGAACGTCTTTCTCGAGCCGTGGCGTGCGGCGGAGGGAATGCGCGAACGTTACGAGCAACTCGCTGCTGAAGCGGTGTCAGCTGGCGAAGACGTGAGCTTTCACTACGTCTCAGGCAGCCCGTGGCAACTCTACGGCTTGCTCGGTAAATTTGTCTTCGAGCAGGAGCACTTTCCCGCAGGGACCATTCACATGAAGAATCTGCGCAAGAATCTTCTCGAGGCCGGCGCCTTCGAGAGCATCCGCGCGTTTGCCTTGGGCGGCGACCTCGCGACCCTCGATCAGAAGATCCGCCAGATCACGCAAATGATGATCCACCTCCCGCAGCGGCAGTTCGTGCTCGTCGGTGACTCGGGCGAGAAAGACCCGGAAGTCTATCGCGCCATTCAGCGAATGTTCCCGCGACAGGTGCGGCGAATCATCATTCGCGATGTGCTCGGCGAGAGGCTCGCGGGAATGGAACGAATTACCGGTCCCGACGTGCCGGTGGCACTCGACACGACGGAGGTGGAGAAAGAGATGCTCGCCCTCGTTGCCGCCGCGCGCGCCGAGGGTTAAAGGCGGTCTATTCCGGGCCGCTTGCAGATTTTTTCCCGAGCACTATAACCGCGCGCATGTCGAATCTTCGCGAGCCCATGGGTTTGAAAAAAGGCAAACGACTCGACGATCTCGAGCACAAGTCGATCGAGGAGGACGAATACAAACCGAAGCTCAAGGAAGCCCAATTGCGGCTCCTGAACATGCAACGCGAGCTCGGTGAGTCGAAGCGCTCGCTCGTCATTGTTTTCGAGGGGCCCGATGCGGCGGGGAAGGGCGGCGCGATCAAGCGCGCGACCGAACGGCTCGATCCGCGTCTGCTGCGCGTCCATTCGGTGGTGAAGCCGACGGCAGAAGAGTACCAGCACCACTACCTCTGGCGCTTTTGGAACAAGCTGCCGCCCTACGGCCACACGGTGATTTTCGACCGCTCATGGTACGGGCGCGTGCTGGTCGAGCGCGTGGAAGGTTTCGCCAGCGACAAGGAGTGGAAGCGCGCCTATCAGGAGATCAATGACTTCGAGCATCTGCTGGCGGACGACGGCGCCGTGTTCGTAAAATTCTACCTCCACATCTCGAAGGAAGAGCAGCTCTTCCGTTTCAAGCGGCGCGAGGCCGATCCCTACAAGCACTGGAAGATCAACGACGAGGACTGGCGTAATCGTCGAAAGTGGGATGAGCACAACGCGGCGGCGGAAGACATGTTCGAGAAGACTTCGACGGACTACGCGCCTTGGTGCGTGGTCGCGGCGAATTACAAATGGCAGGCACGGGTGAAGATCACGCGGACTTTGGCGGACACGCTCGGAAGCGCGCTGAAGAAGTCGTGAAGCTCGGCGCCTTCATCGCCTGGACCGCCATGGCGTTGCTGACTGGCGGCTGCGACCGGCTCTTCGATAAAGGCTCGAAGGACGAGCTGGCCGCAGGCGATAAGAAAGCAGCGGCAGGAGATTTCCGCGGAGCGGTGGAAGCGTATGAAGCCGCGCTTGATGGAACTCCCAAGACGGCCAATGCGCACTGGAAGCTGGCGTTGATTTACGACGACAAGCTCAAGTCGCCGAGCGACGCCATTCACCACTTTGAGCGCTACCTCAGCGCGGCGCCCTCGGGCAGCCATGCGCGTGACGCCAAAGCGATGATCAAGCAGGCCGAGACGCGGCTGAACCTGGGGCAGGGGGCTGCTGCCGTGCAGGGGGAGGTCGTGCGGTTGAAGAATGAAAACCTGCAGCTCCGCAAGACGCTGGCCGAAGTGCGGGCGCAGAAGGCAGCGACTCCGCCTCCCGCCGCGGTGGCGGCGAAGGCCGGAGAGCAAGTGCAGAAGCCGATTCCCGCAGGGAAGCGCACGCACGTGGTGAAGCCCGGCGAGACGATGGCCTCAATCGCGCAGATCTATTACAAGAACAAGGGACGCTGGAAGGACATCCAGGACGCGAACTTCTACGCGACCAACGGCACGCCGAAGATCAGACCCGGTCAGACGCTGATCATCCCGTGAGCGGCGAATTCAGGATGACACCGTTGGTGAGGGCTACTCGTCGTCGCTCGCACCCTTTTCCCGTTTGAGCCCGCGGAGCTTGCCCTGGATGAACGCGTCGATGTCGCCGTCCATGACCGACTGGATGTTGCTCGTCTCCACTCCCGTCCGAAGATCGAGAATCTTTTGGTAGGGCTGAAAGACGTAGCTGCGGATCTGACTTCCAAAAGCCACGTCGGCCTTCTCGCCGTAGGCCGCGGAGATGTCCGCGGCGGCCTTGTCCGTTTCGATCTGCTGAAGTTTCGCCTGCAGCATCCGCATCGCGGTCACCTTGTTTTTCTGCTGGCTGCGCTCGTTCTGACAGGCCGCCACCAAACCGCTCGGAATGTGCCGGATGCGCACCGCGGTCTCAACCTTGTTCACGTTTTGTCCGCCCTTGCCGCCGCTGCGAAACGTATCCACCTCGATGTCCGCCTCGTTGATCACGATCGGCTCGCTTTCGGGCAGTTCGGGCACGACATCGACGCCGGCAAAGGAAGTGTGCCGCCGCTTGTTCGCGTCGAACGGGGAGATCCGCACAAGCCGATGCACACCGCGTTCTGCGGCGAGATAACCGTAGGCGTTCTCGCCAGTGACCTGCACGGTACACGATTTGATGCCCGCTTCGTCGCCGAGCTGAATGTCCATGATCTGGCTCTTGAAGCCACGGCGCTCGATCCAGCGTTGATACATGCGGAGCAGCATGTCGGCCCAGTCGCAGGACTCGGTGCCGCCTGCGCCGGAGTTGATGGTGAGGAAGGCGTTGAAGCTGTCGTTCGGACCGGAGAGGAGCATTCTCAGTTCGAAATCCTCGAGTCCCTTGAGGATCGCTGCGTGCTCCTTCTTTACCTCCGCGACACTGCCCGTGTCGCCGGCCTCGCGTGCGAGCTCGATCAGCACCGGCAATTCTTCCACCTGCGTCTCGAGCGCAATCAGCGGTGTGACTTTCGCGCGGAGCGTGGAGACCTCTTCGACGTGTTTCTGAGCGCGTTCCTTGTTCGTCCAGAAGTCTGGCTCGGCCATCAGGCCCTCGAGCTCGGCTAGTCGCGCCTGTAGTTTGGGGAAGTCAAAGATACCTCCGGAGCTCGCCCACGCGGGCTTTGAGTTCGTCGGTATTGATGGCTTGGAGTTCGTCGGACATGAGGAAGAAAGTTGAGAGTTGAGAGTTGAGAGTTGATTGCGTTGAGCGCGAAGCGAGCGCGCCGAAATGAAGCGTGGCAGCGGGCGTCTCTCAATCCCCAACCTCGTCTACCTCTTACTCTCGAGCCGGTAGATCGTCTCGCCTTCCCTCATCAGATCAAGCCGGTCGCGGGCGATGAGACCGACATATTCCGAGTCGTGCTTGAGCAGGTTTTCCTCCCGGAGATTTCGTTTGAGGGTCTCTTTTTCTTTCGCGACGAGTGCCCGCAGTTCGTCAACGCGGGCCTGCTGTTCCTTGCGCTTGGTGACTTCCGGCAACATCCGGTAAGCAAGCGTCACGAGCAGCACGGCTGAGATCAGTGCGAAAAGGACACGGTTCAGCGAATGCCAGATTCCGCCGGCTGGGGAAGAGTTTTGGAAGTCGCTGCGCGCGGCGCTCACTCAGCGCATCTTACCGCCATAGACCGCATTGTCACCCAGGATTTCTTCGATGCGGAGGAGCTGATTGTACTTCGCCACACGGTCGGTGCGGCTGAGTGAACCCGTCTTGATCTGTCCTGCGTTTGTCGCGACCGCGATGTCGGCGATGGTGTTATCTTCGCTTTCACCCGAGCGATGACTGATCACCGCGGTGTAGCGGTTCTCCTTCGCGAGTTCGATCGCATCGAGGGTCTCGGTGAGCGAGCCGATTTGGTTGACCTTCACGAGGATCGAGTTGGCGGTGCCGGTCTCGATGCCCTTGCGGAGGAAGTCCACGTTCGTCACGAAGAGATCATCGCCGACGAGCTGGGTCGTCGCGCCGAGCTTGTCGGTGAGCTGCTTCCAGCCGTCCCAGTCATTCTCCGCGCAGCCGTCTTCGATCGAGATGATCGGGAATTTTTTCTGCAGGTCCGTGTAGTAGGAAATGAGCTCGGTGGCGTTGCGCTTCGAGCCATCGGACTTCTTGAAGACGTATTGCTTCTTCGTCTTGTCGTAAAATTCCGATGAAGCCACATCGAGCGCGATGAAGACGTCCTTGCCGAACTTGTAGCCAGCTTTCTTCACCGCCGTGGCGATTGTCTCGAGCGCGTCGTTTGCGTCGTTGAAGTTTGGCGCGAAGCCGCCTTCATCGCCGACGGCCGTGGCCAGGCCGCGGCCCTTGAGCACGCTCTTCAGCGAATGGAAAATCTCCACGCCGGCGCGGAGGCCTTCGGAGAAGGTGTCGAAGTTTTTCGGGACGACCATGAACTCCTGGAAATCAACCGGTGCGTCCGAGTGCGCGCCGCCGTTGACGATGTTCATCATCGGCACGGGCAGGACCTTGGCGTTCGGCCCGCCGAGATACTTGAAGAGCGGCTGGCCGAGTTGTGCCGCGGCCGCCTTTGCCGTGGCGAGCGAGACGGCGAGGATGGCGTTGGCTCCGAGCTTTGCTTTGTTCGGCGTGCCGTCGAGGGCGATCATCGTCTTGTCCACTTCAACCTGCTCGAGTGCATCCAGTCCTTCAATTTCCTTGGCGATGCTCTTGTTTACATTCGCCACCGCCTTGCTCACGCCCTTTCCGAGATAGCGATCCTTCACCGCATCGCGCAGCTCCCAGGCTTCGTGTTCGCCAGTGCTCGCGCCGCTCGGGACGATGGCTGAGCCGACGGCCCCGCCGGCGAGGATGACATCGGCTTCGACGGTGGGATTGCCGCGCGAGTCGATGACCTGGCGGGCGCGAACATGAGCGATGGTGGTGAGTGACATGGCGTGTTTTTGGATAGGTGACGTCGGTAGAAAAGCGGGGTGTGATTAAGAACCGGGCTCGGGGCTTGGCAAACAAATAGTCTGTCCATGCCCTGAGTCTGCGGCTTCGAAATCATCCCCCACCCGCATGCGCCATGGTTCGTCCGAAACAGAAGTGACGGCTTTTGGAAGCCGGTCCTTGATGTCATAAATATCGTCCATGCCGCTCCAAACACCCGAGACCGAAACGTCTGTTGAAGAGGCGCTCGATGTTCCGTGGAACGTGGTCGTGCACAATGATCCGATCAATCTCATGACCTACGTGACGCGAATCTTTCAGCGAGTCTTCGGCTTCTCGCTGGAGAAAGCGGAGAAGCACATGATGGAGGTCCATCAGAAAGGGCGCAGCGTGGTCTGGACCGGGTCGCGAGAGCGTGCCGAGGCCTACGTGCAGGAGCTCCACGGACATCTCCTCCTCGCTACCCTGGAGAAGAGTCACTAGCCGCGCGCATGAAGATTCACCGGCTCGACAAGAAGACAATCGTCCTCGAGGAGATCGATACCTTCATCAGTGATCTGCTCCGCAAGATTCCGGAGAGCGCGGACCCGAGCGGCAGCGAAAGTGCAACGGCGCGGCTCTTTCCGCCCCCGACCGGGGGACGCGACCGCGAGGCCGATGAGGAGTGGCAGGAATACATCGAGCCCGGCCTGCGGGAGCTGTTCGAAGATAACGTGGCCGTAGTGGCCGAGGATCTAAAAAGCCTGGAGCGAAACGGCTCGATACGCGTCCCCGTCCGCCATCTCGACGCCTGGATCCACACGCTCAATCAGGCCCGCCTGGCTCTCGCCGCACGCCACGAGTTCACGGACAAGGAACTCGATCGCGAAGCTGCGATGGAAGACGGGGAGCGAGCGATGGTGCTGTTTCAAGTGCACTTCTACGGACTGCTCCAGGAGTTCCTGCTGCGGCAGGAAGTGTAGCGGGGGCGGGGAGTTGACAGGCTCTCTCTCTTTCTCGTCCTCGTAATCCGGCGCACACGCCTACTCGATCTCCGCTCGTCGATCTTCGAGGACGAGTAGGAGCAGGATTACGAGGACGATTGGCGCGACACTTCGCTGCGTCACATCAGCCGCGCTGGCTGGCCGGTGCTTTCCAGCACGGAGTGCCACAGCTCGCTTTTCGCATCCACCTTCTTCCGTCCCTGAGTCGCGAGCGCGATCGGCAGATGCACAAACGCGCCGTGCCAGCGACCGACGAGCATCGCCGTCTTTCCGGCCATCGCCGCATGCACCGCGTGCTGCGCGAGCTGCGAGCAGTAGACATTGTCCTGCGCATTCGCGGGCACGCTGCGAATGATGTAACTCGGGTCGATATACTTCAGGTTGCACTCCATCCGGCGCTCCTTGAAGAAGGCGTTGATTCGATCCTTCAGAAACAGGCCGATGTCCCCGAACTTCTGATTGCCGCTCGCATCGGTGGCGTCTTCGCGCTGCAGCAGATCCTGACCGGCTCCTTCCGCGACCACCACGACAGCGTTCTTTTTCTTGGCCAGCCGGTAGCGGAGCGCCTCGAGCAGGCCGCTCTCGCCTTCTAATTTGAAAGGCACTTCCGGGATCAGCACGAAGTCCACATTGCCGCCGGCTAGCGCGGCGTAGCACGCGATGAACCCCGAGTCGCGCCCCATGAGCTTGATCAGTCCGAGGCCATTCACGGATCCGATCGATTCGATATACGCGCACTTCACCGCTCCCACCGCCGCCGCAAACGCCGTCTCGAAGCCGAACGACTTGTCGAGATACATAATGTCGTTGTCGATCGTCTTTGGGATGCCCACGATGGACTTCTTCAAGCCGCGTCGCTCACATTCAGCCGCCAGCTGGATGGCGCCGCGCAGCGTGCCGTCGCCGCCGACGACGAAGAAGATGTCCACCTTCATCTCCTCCAGCAGGTCGACCATCTCTTCGATGGATTGATGTCCGCGCGAGGTCCCGAGGATCGAGCCGCCGAAGTTGTGAATCTGCGCCACCGACTCGGGTTTCAGTGACATCGGTGTGTGCCCGTAGCGGGCGATCAGCCCCTCGTAGCCGTAGCGGAAGCCGTAGACCTTCGTGACGGCGTAGCGGTAGTTGAGCTGGGTCACGAGTCCCCGGATGATGTCGTTGAGCCCGGGGCAAAGTCCGCCGCAGGTCACGATCGCGGCCGTCGTTTTGGCGGGGTTGAAAAAGAGGCGTTCGCGCGGGCCGGCTGCCTCGAAGCTCAGCTTGTCGCCGGACGGCTCGTTTGAGTGGGGGGAGCCGTCGTCGAGATCGAGCGTATGGTCGAAGAGCACCCGATCTTCATCGGTGCGGAAGTTCACCTCGATGCCGCCGATGTGCCGCAGCGGCGACTCGAACGTGCCGGGCCCGAGAGTTTGGATCGAAGTGTCCATTTTTTTGCGCGCGTATGACTGACGGTCCCGCCCACGATGAGCAAGCACTTTGGCGGCGGCTCTGGTCGCGCTCTCCGCTGCCGGAGGATATCGGCTCGAAGCTAATCCCCGAAACTGATCCCGACCGCCCGGCAGGTCTGGACCATTTGACTGTCGGTGGAGACGAGTTTGATCCGATGAACCGCTTCGGCGATCGGGACGCTGAGGATCTGGTAGTTCTGATAGCTGACCATGTGACCAAACTTTTCATCGGCGATCAGCCCGACAGCGGCGACGCCGAAGCGGGTGCCGAGAATGCGGTCGAGGGTGGTCGGATGGCCGCCACGCTGGAGATGGCCAAGCACGCAGGTCCGCGTCTCCTTGCCGGTGCGTCTCGCGACTTCGGAGGCGACGACTTCGCCGATGCCGCCGAGCCGATGTTCACCGGAGCCGGTGGCGCGGATGCGCTCGTGACCTTCCTTCTCCCGCGCGCCTTCGGCCACGACGATGAGCGTGCTCAAGCATTTGTTCACGTCGCGCTGGCGCACGGCTTCCGCCACCTTTTCATGATCAAAAGGAATCTCAGGCAGGAGGATGACATCGCCGCCGCCCGCGAGGCCGCCATAGAGCGCGATCCAGCCCGCGTGGCGGCCCATCACTTCGATGACCATGACTCGCTTGTGGCTGGAAGCGGTCGTGTGCAGGCGATCGAGGGCGTCCGCGACGCAGGCTACGGCGCTGTCGAACCCGAAGGTCATGGCCGTGGCTTCGAGGTCGTTATCGATCGTCTTGGGGACGCCGATGATCGGGATGCCGGCTTCGTGAAGCTGCAGCGCCGTGGTAAGCGAACCGTCGCCGCCGATGACGATGAGCCCTTCGATCTGCAGCTCGGTCAGCGTTGCCTTCGCCTTTGCCAGGACGTCGGGCGGAACGTGCGTGCGGGCTGTGCCGTCTCCGACTTTGGCAATGAAGTGACCCTTGCTCGTGGTGCCGAGGATGGTCCCGCCGAGATGCATGATCCCGGCGGTGCTCCGGTTATCCAGCACCTCCCAGGTCGTCGGTGGCAGCATGCCTTCGAAGCCGTCCTGAAAGCCGATCACTTCCCAATTGAGGTTGGAGGCGGCGCGGACGACCCCGCGCAGGACTGCATTCAATCCGGGGCAATCGCCGCCGCTGGTCAGGACTCCGATGCGTTTGGCCATAATGTAGTTAGCGGGAACCTTTTTTCGCGACCATCGGGCGGCCGGCGGCGGCCCATTGTTCGTGGAGCTGCCAGCCGCGGGCGAGGAGTCCTTGAGCCTCGCGGAAGCGATCCGGCGAGCCGAGGACGATCACGTTCAGACGACGTGGCGTGATGTAATGCGTCTCGCCTTTCTGCACGCTCTCCGGCGGCTTCGCCGCGGAGATGATGAGACACTGGCCGGCTCGCTGGGTGGTCCCGGTTTTGACACCATCGATCTCGTTGATGTCGAGCAGCTCGTTGGTGTTGCGCAACATGTAGGCCATCGGACCGCTGGCGGAGTTGTAGGCGATCTTGCGCTCTTTCTGGGAACCGTAAAAACGGAACGCGGGATTCGCTTCGGCGTAGCTGGTCAGCTTCGCGAGATCCTCCGCGGTGGAGTAAGGCAGCGTCCGCTCAAGGCCTTCGATTCCGTGCGGATTGATGAAACGGGTGCGCAGCATGCCGCGGCTTTTGGCCAGGGCATTCATTTGCTGCACGAAGCGGTCGACCGATGGCAGATCGCCGGGCAGGCTGCGGCCGACGTGATCGGCGAGAGTCTGCGCCGCGGCGTTGTCGCTCTGCATCATGGCCGCGTAGAGGAGGTCCCGGAGCGAACAGGTGTCGCCGGGTTGAAATCCAACGCCCTGCTGGGGGCCGAGCTGCGTGATCGAAGGCGGCACCGTGGCGAGCTGGCTGAGATCGGCGTTCGAACTCGCGGCCCAGTCGAGCACGACCATGGCCGTGGCGATCTTCGTCAGGCTGCCGATCTGGAGCTTCTTCTGGGCGTTGCCCTGCTCGAGAATGAAGCCGCTGTGGCTGTCGCTGATCACGTAGGCGTTGGCAGCTTTCATTTCGGAGGTGAAAGCGGCGAGCGTCAGCAAAGCGACGAGGATAGCCGTGAAAAGTTGACGACGTTTCGGCATGGATCGGGCCGGGACATTATCGGCCGACTTTTAATTGGCAATGCGGAAGCCGCGACACGGGCCAGGAGATTGGTTCGCAGGATCGAAAGCGTTCGGTTCGGGGGACTTGCCGCCTGTGGCAATGGTGGGCTAACCTTGTTCTTATGAACGCCCCCAAAAAACTCGCACTCACGGTTGCTCTCGGATCGCTCTTCTTCCTCGGTGACACCCCACACGCCGAAGCGGTGGTTCGCATCTACAAGGTGACCATCTCAGCCAAGGCGGTTTTCTTCACAGCCAATTCATTTACCCGCAAGGGTTATCTGATCTACGACGACACAGGGGCTACCGTGCCTCAAGTTGTGGAGGTTCTCCCCAACCGCAAATATCAGGTCAACGGAGCCGGTTTCCTCAGCTTGGTTTCACCGAGCCAGATTGCCTTTTTCCCGATTGATCGCAACGGAGATACGGTCAAGGAAACCGAGTCTGCGCTCTTGGGTTTTCAAACCGGCAACACTACCGAAGCGAGGGCCTACGGCGGCGCGATTCCGAAATTCGGCTTTCGCATCGGGAATACCACTTATGTCGGCTTCTCCAAATCGTTGAAGGGCAAGGGAGCAGTTTCGGTCAACAATTTGGACAACTTCGGTCGTTCAGACTCATTCACCATCGACACGTTGATGGGTGCGAATCCAGTCAACACCAATGCCGGAGTCGCGTTGGTGACAGCCTTTCTCGAGGGGAAGAATTTCGATCCGATCTGATCGTAGCATGGGTGCATCTGAGCTTCGCGAGCGTTCGGAGTTCCGGCTCTCCAGATGCTTGCTGGCTGCCGCATTGGTCCTGCCGTTGCTCACTCACTGCAGCAAGCCGACCGCACCTGTAGCTGAGCCGGTTGTGCCCGCTCCTTCGCCAGTGGCGGCGGAGGCGACGAAAGTCCTCGCGTCATCGCCGTCACCGTACGCGTCTGCAGCATCTGTCCCGCCGCAGTCAGGAGAGGCCGGCGCGAGCCGCCTGAACTTCCCGGTCACCGCGCAAACGGCGCGGGAATTTTCGGTGCTGTCGGATGCGGACAACACGGCGCTGAAGCGGCTCACGGATGAGTTCTGGAGCACGGCGGCTCAGGCCCGCAGGGTGGAGATTCTCGAGGAGATCGAGTCGTCGTTTTATGGCGCAGCGGTGCTACCGCTTGTGGCGAACGTCATCGCCCTTCGCGATGAGACGCTGAGCATGCGCGCCTTGGAGATGCTCGCGGGGAACGTTTCCGCGGCGATTCTTCCGGTGCTGGACAGTGCGCTCAACGACCAATCCGAAGAAGTGCGCTGGGCTGCGATCAACGCCGTGACGCAGGTGCGAGACGAGGCCGTCGTCGAATTCCTCGTGCGTGGTTTCGAGGATTCCAGCGCGGACGTCCGTCTCGCGGGCTTGAATGTGATCGACGAGCAAACAATGGAACGAAAACTCAGGATCCTCGCGCGCGCGCTCCAGGCGACCCATGCCGATGTGCAGATGGGAGCGATCGATGCTTTGCAGGTCGAGATGACGCCACGTAGCGTGGAAGTGATGTTCGCGGCCCTCGACGCGACCGATCCGAAGGTGCGCGAACTGGCGCGCTTCTCGATCGATTTCATGGTGGACCGCGAGTTTTCCACCGCGGCCGAGGCGCGGGCATGGTGGGCGGAAAACAAGCGCAAGTTCGACTCCGACCTGACGCTGAAGCAATAGCGCCCAAGTCCGTTGGTTCGTCGTTTCCACTTGCGAGGCGGGTGTGTTAAGCCCTTGTCCATGCACCTCCCCCGCACCTCCCGCCGTTCGTTCCTCAAAGGTCTTGCCGTCACCAGCGCCGGCGGCATCGTTTTTCCAAATCTCCTGCTCCGTGCCGACGAAACGCCGGCGGGCAAAAAGCTCGGCATCGCGGCGATCGGCTGCGGCGGCAAAGGCGCTTCGGACCTGGATGCCGCCGCGAAGGGGAACGAAGTGGTCGCGCTGTGCGATGTGGATGCGAACTTCCTCGCGAAGGCGGCGGCGAAGTATCCGAATGCGAAGACCTTCTCCGATTTCCGGAAGATGCTCGACGAGGTGAAGTCGATCGAGGGGGTGACGGTCTCGACGCCCGATCACGCGCACTTCCCTGCCGCCATGCACGCCATCGCGCTGGGTAAACACGTATGCGTGCAAAAGCCGCTCGTGAATACGATCTGGGAAGGGCGGGAGCTTCATCTCGGCGCGAAGAAGAAGGGCGTGATCACGCAGATGGGAAATCAAGGGCACACCTACGATGACAACCGGGTGGTGAAGGAGTGGCTCGCCGCGGGCGTGATCGGGAAAGTGAAGGAAGTGCACGTCTGGACGAACCGCCCGATCTGGCCGCAGGGCAGCTCGGTCTCACTCAAGCCGGGTGAGGCGCCGGCGCATCTCGATTGGCAGGCGTGGCTGGCGCAGACGCCGGATCGTCCTTACTCGCCCGAGGTGCATCCATTCAAATGGCGCGGCTTTCTCGAATGGGGCGCGGGCGCGTTTGGCGACATGGGCTGCCACCTCATCGACGCTTCCTCGTGGGCGCTCGATCTCGGCGTGCCGCGCTTCGTCACGGCGACTCAGGTCGACCAAATCACCGACATCGCCTGGCCGACCGGGGCGATCGTGAAGATGGAATTCCCCGGCGTGCAGGGACACGGCGACGTGACGATGACCTGGTACGAAGGCAAGAAGCCCGACGGCTCGCAGTACCTTCCGGAGCTGCCCTCGGCCATCGACACCGCCGAGGCTTTCAAAAACAACGACCCGAAAAAGGATGGCAAGATGCCGATTGGCGGCTGGTTCATCGTCGGCACCGAGGGCGTGATCTTTAATCCGGGCGACCAGGCGAAAAACCCGCAGATCTGGCCCAAAACTCGTCGCGAGCAGGTGATGGCGAACCCGCCGCCGAAGACGCTGGAGCGCAGCCCGAAGGCTGGAAGTCCGCAGGAAGAGTGGACGCTGGCGATCAAGAACGGGAAGCCGTTCCCCTTCATGTCGCACTTCGATTACGCGGTGCCGCTCACCGAGTTGACGCTGGTTGGCGGATTAGCCATGCGAGTGGCGGGCAAACGACTCGAATGGAACTCGGAGAAGCTTGAGGTCGTCGGAATGCCGGAAGCAGCGCGGTGGATCAAACGCGCGGCCTACCGGCCCGGCTGGGAGTATTTGAGCGCGAAGATCTAGCGCGGCTGTCCACAAGATCAGAGTCATCCCCAGGGGAGTTCCGTCCGCGGGCGAAGGTGCGGGACGGAATGAAGTCGAAGGATCCCGTGAGCCCGAGCGCTCTGCCCGGGCTTGCGGGATCCTTCGACTCCGCCCCGCCTTCGCCCGCGGCGGCGCTCCGCTCAGGATGACACGCGTTTTTGTTTTTCATCCGCCCCCAAGACTATGCCCGCGTGTTTGGGAATCTCAGGATGCCACGCCCTTTTATGAGCCGTTCCGGATCACAGCCCCTGCCTGCATCGGCGCCGCTTAATCCGTCAGCTTAGGATTGTCAATGCCGAGTGCGTCGGCGAGGTCCGTCAGGTGCTCCTGCTCCTGCGCGATGATCTTCCGCAGCACCTCGCTCAGCGCAAACTCGCCCAGCGCTTCCGCCTGCCGAATGCGATCGCGATAGGCGAGAATCGTGACTCGCTCGTTCTCCAGATCGAAGCGGAGCATGTCCTCCGCTTTGTCGGAGAGCTTCACCTCCTTCGGCGTCGTGATCGGCGTGCCGTTGAGATAGTCGATCTGCTTGGCGATTTGTAGCGCGTGCGCGAGTTCCTCGCCGGCATGGACGGCAAGTTCACCGGCAATATCGGTGAAGGCAGCCCCCTTGATCGTCTGGCTATAAACGGTGTAGGCGATGATCGCCTGGTACTCTCGGGCCAGGTCTTCGTTCAGCAACTCGATCAATCGTTCGCGGGAAATTTTGGATTCATCACTCATGTCAGCAATTCGTTCGAGCTGTGCCGAACGGATTCAGCATCTGGCGAATCCTCAGCCGATTCTCCGCCACAAACATCGTGCGGACCAAGCGCGAGCGTGAACGGCTCGAGTGGCAGCGGTTCGCGGTGATCCAGGAACTCTGCGCAAATACGAAAGAAATCCGTCTTCGTCATGGCGCGCCGGATGGCGTGAAGGAACGCGCCAGTCGGCTCCACGCCGAGCCCGATGAAGTTGAGATACTTCTTCATCTTCTGGACCTGCGAAACCTCGCGGACATCGGGCGAGCAGACTGCGGTGTAGAGTGCGTGGATGTAGTCGAGCACGTCGCGGCCGCAGGGGCGGAAAATCGGCTCGCGGCGCCGTCGTTCGCGGATCTGGCGGAAGAGCCACGGATTCCGGATCGCACCGCGGCCGATCATGAGGCCGCGTGCGCCGGTCAGTGTGAGCACGTCATCGGCTTTCTGTGGCGAGGAGATGTTGCCATTCGCCAGGACCGGGCAGGACATCGACGCGACGGCGCGCGCGATGAACTCGTAATGGACTTCGCTGCGGTACATTTCCTTCACCGTGCGGCCGTGCACGGTGAGGAGGTCGAGGGAGTGCCTCGCGAAGATGGGCAGCAGTTCATCGAAAACGGTCGAGTCTTCGAAGCCGATCCGCGTTTTTACCGTGAAGGGAATCCGCACCGCATCCCGGAGCGCTCCGAGGATCGAATCGATCCGCTGCGGTTCGCGCAGCAATCCACCGCCCGCGCACTTCCGGTAAACCACCGGGGCGGGACAGCCGAGATTCAGGTCCACCGCCGCGATGGGGAACTGCTGAAGCTCCCGTGCAATGCGCACCAGCGAAGGAATGTCGTTGCCGATCATCTGCGCAATCGCCGGACGGCCCGTCGGATTCTCCGTGATCGATGAGAGGATCGTCGGGTTCAGCCGCGAGTCAGGATGAACGCGGAAATATTCCGTGAAGTAGAGATCGGCGCCGCCGTAGCTCGTCATCAGTCGCCAGAACGGCAGGTCGGTGACATCCTGCATCGGCGCGAGCGCGAGGATTGGCTCGGGCTGCTGCAGCACCGAGGCGAGTGACGTCCCGGGATTGGAGATCGTCTGGTTCAACGAGTCAGGCGGGCACACGCCCGCGCGGAGTGCTCAACTGAACTGCGTGATGCCCGGCATGGCAACCGGAGCCACGGGCAGCTTCATCTCCCAGTCGAGCTTCTCCGGAACGAGCCGCTCCTGCGAATTCGTCGCCATTTCCCAGGTGATCTCCTGGCCGGTGTAGGCGGCCATGCGGCCCATGATCGCGAGCATCGTGCTCGTGGCCATGCGATCGCCGTCGTTGATCGGCTTGCCTGCGCGGATTGAGGCGAAGAACTCGTTGTGCTCGATCTGATACATGTCCTCGGCCTCGGGCTTGTGGCGCCACTTCACGTCGCCCTTGAGGTCCTTGATGATCCATTGCTTGAGCGAGCCGTTGATTTCGCAGGTCCCTTCGCTGCCGAAGAACGAGTCGGTGTTCGAGGCGGCGGTCCGGTTCTGCTGCCGGCTGAAGTGGAATCCGCGCACGCCGGGCTCGTAGTCATACACGATGGCGAAGTGATCGAAGATGTTGCCGTAATCTTCGCCCGACCGGACCTGCCGGCCCCCGTGCCCGACGCACTTCGTTGGGGGCTTGTCGCCGAAGATCCACCCCATCTTGTCAATGCTGTGGACGGCCTGTTCGACGATGCTGTCGCCGCTCAGCCAGGTGAAATAGTACCAGCGCCGCAACTGCCACTCGAGGTCGCGGGGCGTATTCGCGCGGTTCCACTTCGGGTAACGATCCACCGAGCCGCCGTTGTAGGTGTTGTAGTTCGCAAGAATCTTCCCGATCTCGCCACCGAGCAATCGCTTGTAGGTCTCGCGCATGCCGGGGTGATAGCGCCAGCAGAAGCCCGCGCAGACGCCGAGATTCTTCTTCTTCGCCTCGGCGACCGTCTCGATCACGGACCGCACACCAGGCGCGTCCGTCGCCATCGGCTTTTCGAGAAAGCAATGCTTGCCCGCGGCTACGGCCGCCTTGAAATGCTGCGGACGGAAGGCGGGAGGAGTGGTGAGCAGCACGACGTCCACGCCGCTATCGATCACTTTCTGATACGCATCGAGCCCTACGAACTGCCGCTCCTTCGGCACGTCCACTTTCTCCGCGTGCATCTTCTTCAGGCTCTCCAGGCTGGTTTGAATCTTATCCTCAAAGGCATCGCCCATCGACCACAGCACCGCGTCGCTATCTGCGGTGAGCGCCTGATTCGCCGCACCCGTGCCGCGTCCGCCGCAGCCGATAAAGCCGACCTTGATTTTCCCGCTCGGCTCCGCGCCGGTGAGGATCGCGGGCATGCCGAAGCTTGCCGCAAGGCTGCCGGCGACCGCGGCGGCGGAGGTAGTTTTGATGAAGTCGCGGCGGGAACTGTCTGGATGTTTCATAGAGGGGAGGAGTGAGAGGAAAGTCGGCCGCGAGAGGCCGGCTGTGTGCCAGGATATTTTCAGAAGCTTCGATTTGGCGGTAGTGCGATTTTTTCGCGGCGTTATTTCAGGAGCTGGAAAAGATCCGCGCTCTCCTGCTGAAGCTGATCGCGCCTGCACGATTGCGGCGCCTTGTCCGGACGCCAGCGCAGGATGCGCGTCCCGTGGCGAAAGCGGTCCTCGGTGGCGTGATCGTAGCTGACCTCAACCACGAGCCGCGGCTTGAGCGGCTGCCATTCGCTCGGCTTGCCGCGATTCCACCGGCTCGGGCCGCCGGGTGCGCGGCCGGTGAAGCCGGGCGCCTCGATCATTCGCTCGAGTTGTTCCGTCATCGCCTTGCGATCCGCCTTGGCGATCGCCGAGGTGAAACCAACGTGATGCAGAAGTCCCTCGTCGTCATAAAGCCCGAGCAGAAGCGAGGCGACCAGCTTCCCTGCGCCGTAGCGAAAGCCGCCGATCACGCAGTCCGCGCTCCGGTAGTTTTTAATCTTCTGCATGCCGTCGCGCTCCCCGGAGCGATAGGCGAGGTCGCGGCGCTTGGCGACGATGCCGTCCATCGTCCCCCCGGTTTTCGCGAGCCACTTGCGCGCTTCTACGAGCCGGGTCGTGGCGGGCGAAAGGCGAAGTTTTTCCGCAACGAAATGTTCCGCTGAAAAAGACTCGAGCTGGGGCCGGCGGTCACTGAGTGGCGCGTCGAGAAGAGATTTACCCCTGGCGTCTGCGAGCAGATCGAAGGCGATGAAAATCGCCGGGGTTGCTTCCGCGAGTTTCTTCACCCGCGAAGCTGCCGGATGAATGCGTTGCAACAGGGCATCAAAAGAAAACGAGCCGTCCTTCGGAATGGTAATTTCGCCGTCGAGAACGAACTGCTTCGCTTTCACCTCCGCCACCGCTTTCACCAGTTCGGGAAAGTAGCGCGCCAGTGGCTGCTCGGACTTGGACTGCAACTCGATCTTGTCTCCGTCGCGAAAGGCGAGGCAACGGAAGCCGTCCCACTTCGGCTCGTACTGCCATTCCTCACCCTCGGGAATGTTTTCGACGGAGAGCGCCTCCATGGGAGCCAGCGGGGGATGGATCGCACACGACATACGCCTATGAATCGTAACTGCCAGTGGCAGAAGCCTTCCCGAATTTTCGCGACAACCGGCTTACTCGATCTTCAGCACCGTCGCGGACTCCTTCGCATTGGCATCCAGGAGTACCCGAGAGCCCACTTCGGCACCGAGAAGCGTGCGCCCCAACGGAGAAACCCAGCTTACCCCGCCGGGATGGAGTTCCACCTCATCGACCCCGACGACTCGATAGGTCGCTGAGGATCCGTCGGCCGTGCGCAAGGTGACGGTCGTCCCGAAAACGACCGCCTCCGGGTGCGTCGGTGGCTCGACGATCGTTGCCGATCCCAAGGTTTGCTCGAGGTGTGAAATCGTTGTGCCGTCGGCTTTGCGGTCGTTTCGCAGCTTCGTCAGCTGCACCTGCAACCGCTCCGCTCCTTCCGCGGTCAGATAATTGAGCGCGCCTGGCGCCAAGCCCGAGGCCGACCGCCGACGCGTGGAGCGCTCCGCGATCTCGGCATCTTCTTTGACGAATGCTCTGCTCATGATTGCACCGGACTATATCGTGATCGCCAGCGCCGTGCGCCATGCGTCTGCCAAATCCGCGCCCTCCGCGTCCAGCGCGGGTCGATCCAGCGAATCCTTCCAGAACGCTTTATGGATTCCATCAACCGCCAGCAACTGGAACGAAACCACGCCGACCTTTTCGGTGCCGACGCCATCCGGAAAGTGCAGGAACTCGCGGGCAAAGCTGAGACCTGCTTCTTTTGCACCGACATCGCCACCCGCGGTTCGAGCGGTTCACGGCCAATGGCCGTGCAGCAGGTCGACGACGCAGGACGGCTCTGGTTCCTCAGCGCGAGCGACAGTCACAAGAACGAGGAAGTCGCCATGGACCCCGTCGTTCACCTCTACTTTCAAGCCTCGGCGCACTCCGGCTTCCTCGTCCTGACCGGCACCGTGACCTCTTCCCGCGATCGAGCGAAGATTGATGAGCTTTGGAAGCCGATCATGAAGACGTGGTTCACCGAGGGCGAAACGGACCCGCGCATCACCGTTCTGAAATTCACGCCACAAGAAGGTTACTATTGGGATACCAAGCACGGCCAAGCGGTCGCCGGCATCAAGATGCTTGTCGGGGCCGCCATCGGCAAAACGCTTGATGATTCCATCGAAGGGGCGCTGCGCTTTTAGCGGGACTGGGCCTTGGTCGGAGGACTTTGCGGGCGTGGTGGCGAATAGGTGGCTTCCGCACAAATTCTCGGACCAATTGACCAGTGCCCCGCCCGGGTTACGGTATTGGTCGCTCCCTATCGCGATGAAAACTCCCCCCAGTCGCATCGAGACTCGGGAGTCGTGTATCGCTCCGGCGGCGGTCGTGGTGGTCGAAGCTTCGAAGGTGACGCGGTCGCCGAGAGCGATACCGGTCGTTTCGAGATCGCCGGCGCCGGCAGCGGGGAAAGGGAGCCGCGCCTCGGGAGGGCAATTGTAGGGCGCTCGTCGGACAAGCGATTCGGCTCGCCCATATGGGTCGCGACGACTTCCCAGGTTCCGGATCCGGTCGGGCTCTACTTCCGCATGGTCGCGGCGTCCACGGTCGGATCGAGACAGTCAGCACCGTGCGTGGGCCTTATCCTCCACCCCCCCGCTGCCGGTGCCGGACTTCACGCTGGATAGCGATATTGCCACGGTCACTCCGCTCAGCGCGACCAAGGAGTGGACCTTCAAAGCACGCCTGGCGCAGCCGCCTGCACTTCCGGCCGGGACGACGATGCGGCGGTGCTCACCGGGACGGTGAAGCTGGATGCTTCCTACGTTCTGGCACCGGACACTGGCTCGCTCTTCATCTCGAAGATCGTCGCTGCAGGCGGCGGAGATGCGACTTCTCTCGATATCTTCAAGGGCGTCAGCGGGATCTTCGACGCGAAGAGCGCAAACGTCCTCAGCCACAATGGCAACGCCCTGGTGAACAAACCCTTCGACGCCAGCGCCCTCATGGGAGGCGTCCGGGGTGGTCAATGACCATTGCCAGTTCGGGAATGTGCGGAAAGTAAGTACCCGCTTGGAGGGCGGAGCTCCTGCGACGCCGCGTCGAGTCCGCGCTATGCACCACGGCGTTGCGGGAGCTCCGCCCTCCAGCGCATGCGCTAGCACTTCGCCGACTTCCGTTTCTTCCCGATCTTTCCTCGTTGCTCCACCTTTCGAATGTAGTCCGGCGCGAAGGGGACCTGACAGGCGGTGTTGCCCATGTCCACGCTCACGGGGCCGAGCTTCTCCGCAGTCCTCAACGCGACATCAGTCAGCGCGCGCACGTAGCTGCCGAGGGCGATCACGAATCCATTCATCGCGTAACGCACGTAATTGGGCGCTCGATGGATCGTCTTCTCCACGCGTTGTAAGAGCCGCTTCAGATCCGCGAGATCGAGCTCGGCGTCGGGCTTGATCGAGACCAGACAACTCAACGTCGCCCAGCCTGCGACGGCCACCCACTCTTTGTCCGATTCGATCCACTCCAGCGCGAGTTCCTTGCCGTGCAGGCCGCCTGCCGCGACCGTCGGCACGGTCGTTCCGGGGAGCGCACCCTCCCGGGCCTTGTTCACCCAGCGGCGCAGGTCCGCCTTCGTCATGCGCGCATCGTCGGTGATCAATCCCGCCAGATACATCGCGTCATAGACACCGGTGTCGTAGAGCTCGAGCGCCAGCCGGTAGTCCGCCCTGATGCGCTTCTGAATCTTCTTCAGCTCTTCGATCTTCACGCCAAAGAGCGGCATCTTCACGCCGTGATTCAGCATCACCTTCCGATAGCTCTCTTTGCCCAGCGTCCTTAGCTCCTCGAGAATCGCTTTTGCATTCACTGGTCGGAATGTTCCGTCACCGCGACTTTCAGGTCGAGCAACCAAAGCGTTCGCTCATCGCCGGCGAGCACCTGTCGTCCGCTGCCGACCAACACCAGGCATTGCGAGGGGCGAAATAGGACGGTGCTTCCAGTGAAGGGCGGAAAACGCGTTTGCTTTCGCGCGGTCAGCGAAAGGCTCGCAAAGTAGTCGGTGGACCAGAGCGAGTCGTTCACCAGCAGGTGTGGCGGCCACATTTGAAAGACGCCCTGGTTCGCATGGTGAATGACGGTTGCGGTGTCCTTTCCAAGATCGATCTCAATGGCGCGGAACGGAGTCGAAAGGAGCACGCGATTGTCGCGAACCGGAGTGGAGAAAGTGAGGCTCGATCCGTCGAGCTTGGGTTCGGAGCGATCCGTTTGAATGGCGTGAAGATCGAGCAACTGTGCGATGCGTCCATCGGCTGGTGTCAGCTGCCACAGACCTTTGCCGATGATGAAGACCACGCGCCGGCGCTCCGGATCGGCGAGGATGAGAGGCACTGGAAACGGTGCCTGGTCGTCAAAGGGCGAGAGTTTCTCTTTGCGCCTGCTCGAGGCGATGATCTCGCAACGGCTGGCATCCAGGCCGCAGGAAACCAGGTATCCGTCGCCGCCTGCGTAGAGCTTGCCGTCGAGACAGGCGATGGCGCTCACCGAGTTTCCGGGAAGACCGGCGTCGACGGTTCGGGGCGCGCTGCCATCCAGTGGAAACGCGATGATGCCCGCGTCCCTGGTCGCGGCATACACGGCGCGGTCGTCCACGCAGGCGGATGGGACGAAACGGTTTCGATCCCATGAGCTCAGGCTCTTGGGAGGCCGGCCGAGGTCGAGTCTCCCGAGGAGTTCCGCGCGACTTTCGCGCAATGGAATGCGGATCAATCGCAGAGCGGTCCGGTTGTCTTCGCACTCGAACCCGAACGAATACACCACCTCACCGGCGATGATCGGCCGGACGGCTTCGGTCAGTGGCGCCAGATTCGCAATGTCGAAAATCTTCGTCGCCTGCAACCACGGCACCCCGGCGCGGGTCGAGGCGAGTTCGGGATGTTCGGCGAGAATCTTCTGCTCGACCGTGTTCAACTTGCTTCGAATCGTGTTCCGGACGCCGGGATCGTCGAGCGTGGCGGAATCAACAATCGCCGAGATTCGGCCAGCCATTTCCAGCGCTGCGGCCGGTCCAAGTGCTTCCAGAATGGAATCGACGACCTTCGATCTCAGCTCGTTGCGGCTCATCAGGAAGCTGGCCAGCTGCGTGAACTCATCGGCCATGAATCGGCTCGCATCCCTTCCCGGAAAATCGGCAATCGCGGCGCGCCAGCCTTCATACACCTCCTCACGCGTCCGTCTCGCGTGCCACGGCTCCGGGGCGATGATGATCGATTGCGCGAGCGGCCGATACTCCTTCGCGAATCGCGCCTGGGTTTCGTTTTCGGAAACTCGCCCGAGAGCCAGGTCCGCGCGGATTTGCCCCATCAGCCCGTACAAGCGCACCGACGGCCGCGAATGCTGCCGCATCAGCGCGAAGAGCGGCTCCATGCGGCGCGCGTAGGCGCTTTCCTCCACCGGCCACGGCCAGCGGGCGTAACCGCCTTCGTTCACGATCGCGCCGAGCAACATGTTGAAAGATTCGGCGCCATTCCATTTCGAGGAAGCCGGCGGCCACTCTTTTGTCACCGCGAGCCATCGAGCCGTCAGACGATGCATCGTTTCCGCGTACTGTGCCGTGTCGATGCAGGAGGCTTTCACGCTCGAGCATTGGGACTGGAAAACCGCGGCGTAATGATCGAACTCCCCCCGATCGCTCTCGGCTTTCGCGCCCACTCTCTCGACAAAATCCACGCTGCGGCCGCGGCAGAGATCGAGGAACGAGTCGATGAGTTGGCGATCGGCCGACGTGGCATTGATCCTCAGCCCGCGCAGCCGATCGCACAGCCGCTCCATGGGATGATCAAACGCGACGAGATGCCCCCACATGTCGCGCAGTCCGCGCCGCAGCAGTTCCGCGCTGATCTCCACGCCACGAGTCGCGCGGCCCAGCAAGGATTCGAGCACCAGCGTTTCGACCCTCGCATCCGCCCACGCATCGGCACCGCCTCTGGTCGAGTTCATCTCCGTCGGGTTGAAGAGCCAGGTCGCGTAGCGAACGAGGTAGAGCGAAAGGCGCGCGGCGTACTTCTCGTTCGCCGGAGCGAGCGCGGTCGCGGCCTCCGCAGCCCGAACGGCAGCCGCGAACTCATCGTGGCCGTAGTGATGATCCGCTTCGCGATCGAAGCGCTGTGCCTCCGCCTCCCGGTCGGAAGACGTTGGCGCAGGCGCGACTGCCAGCTCTTCGAAGAGCTTCTGCAGAAGCGTTTCCGCGAGCTGCGGAGCATTCACTTCGCCGATCTGCACGGAGATTCGGCGCGGGTTCTTCACGCCACCCTCGGCGAGGAAGGCGGTCGCCTTGAGGCCCGCATCGGTTCCGCGGCCGACCTCCAGATCGACGGTGACCATCGATGCCAGCAGGTCCGGAAGGGGCGCAGCCCCCGGAAACGTCCGCTCCTGATTTACATGCTCGAGTCGCCGGCGTTCGAGCACCGCCATGCCAGGCGAACGCGGGAGGCCGCGCTCGAACAAAAGCCCGACGCTTTCGCACACGCCGTCCTGGCTTCGAGGCAGATCGGCATTGCGCACGGTGAGCAGCCCAAAGGTCCGCAAGCCAGGCTGATGCTGTTTCTCGACGGCTGAGCGAACGCCGGCGCCGACAGTATCCGCGGCCGCAGTTGCGCCGGCCGGCAGCGCGGCGTCCCAGTACCTCGCGCCACTGCGCACATCGAAGACCACGAAGCCGAGCGCGACGCCGTTGCGGGGCTGGCTCTCGACGACTGCGAATAGATCGATCGGCAAAAGCTTCCCAACGGTAACGGCCTGCGTCGCATCGGCGACACCAAAGAGGGCGAGCTTTTGCTCGTCGAGGAGTCGGCGGATTTCCGTTCGCTCCAACAGCTCGATTCCACTGTCGGCACTCAGCCTGGCCTGCGCGAGGGCAAGCACGTTCTCTACTTCCGCGCCGCGTTCGCTGCCGACCAAAGCCACGCGCGTCGGCGCCGCGAAGGTGGAGGCAAGGCAGAGCAGCCAGAGCAGACCGGTCAGCATTTGTCGCGGCATTCCATCAAGGCTTAACGAGCAACGGGACGAGCCGCTCCGCGAGCTTGGCGCCGGCCTTCTGCAGCGCGGATTTCGCCGCGATGTTCTCGCTGAGATCGACGGCGACTTCGGTTTGACGATCAACGCGACTCGGCTTGGCGGCCCCGCGCGGAATGACCTGGAGTTCCACCCGCGCCTTGCACGGGACGAGATTCCCGCGCCGCATTCCAAGCTCGCTGAAGGCTTCGCCTTTGATCGTCACATCCGGCTTCTTCTCAGCACGCGCCGGATCGACCACGTCGAAGCCGGCCTTCTGCAGAATCAGCTTCACCTCGGTCTGAGCCGCGGGATCGGCGACCGGGCGGCTGAGATGGACCTCCGAAATCTCGACCGCGACGGTTGGCAGCGCCTTGCCTTCGACCGACTTGCGCAGCCGCTCGAGGAACGCCTCGGGAGTCTCGACTTTGGCGACGAGCGTGTCGCCGCGCTCTTTGGTCGCAGCTGCGATCTTTCCCGCCAATAGTTCGATGGGCTCGTCGAGTTTTCCTCCGGCCGGAAAGTTAATCGCCTCACCGTACACGCGGCTCGTTTCGGTGCCGATGATCTTGGCGACGATGTAGGTGGATTTGTCGTCGGTGTTGAAGACGCGGCCGGTGATCAAAACCTTCGCGCCGGTGAGGTGTCCGATTTTCGCCGCGGAGTCGGGCGAAACCGTGCCCGAAAGCCCGAGCTCGATTTCGCCGAGAATCTTGTCGAGCTCCGCGCGCTCGACGAGCACGAGGTTCTCGGCGCTCGACAGCTTGGCCGCAAGGAGCGTCGCGACCTGCGCGCCGAGGTTTTTCTTTTCGTCGTTGCTTTGAAAGTCGAGGACGGCGGCGGTGAGCACGGGTGCGGTGGGCGCCTCGGCCCAAAGCCGCGGAGCAAGCAGCAGCGCCGCGGCGACGATGAGATGAAGATGAGTTTTCATGGTGTGGTGATTTGGTGAGCCGGATTGAGGTGAGCGCGGACGAGATCGATGATTTCCGCGAAGACTTCCTGAGCACGCGGACTGGTGGAGAGCGCTTCGAGGACACTGATATGAACGTGAATGACCACGCCGAGGCCGAGAGGCGCGGGGACGACGCGCGGCAGATCGTTCGCTTCGAGCGGATGAAAGATGACGAGCGCCTGTCCTGCGCGAAGGTGGTTCGGCCAGGATTCCGGCGCGGCGGACTCTTGTCGCGCCAGGATGATTCCGCGCTCGGAAAACTCGGGCGGAACGGTCGCGCCCAGGTCGGTGGCGTGGATCTTCTCGCGCTGCAGGAAGCTGCTCAGTGTGCCGGCGGAGGTGAGTGTGAAGAGTTTCATCTCCTTCCCGGCGTTGTCGCGAAGCGGCTGCAGGAGGTCCTCGGGATAGACCGTCAAACGGAGCGGCCCCGCACCCTCGAAGCGCACGAGAAACTGCGTCTTGCGCTCCACCTTCGGCAACTCGACCGGAAAGGCGACGGTGCGTTTGATCGCGGCGCCGGCTTCCACGATCAGCGGCTTCGGGTCCGGTCCGCCAGTCGGCGCCGCGATCTTGCCGGCGATCTGAAAGAGCTTTGCCGGCAGCTCGCTCCTTTGCTGCGGCGGCGCATAGACGACCAGAGCGAGATCGTGCTTCCGATTGCCGAAGAGATCGCCCGGCTGGGTCGGCGCCAGCGCCACCTCCACCGTTTGCGCCTGCAGTTTTGCCAGGCAGACGAACGCGAATCCGAGCAGTCGCACTTTCACAGACCCGCGGTGAGTTGGTGCGCCTCGAGTTGGAAACCGTGGACGATCTCCGGCCGATCGCTGCGCCAGAGGAACGAATCTCCCGCAACGATTAGCGCTCCCTCCGGCGTGACGAGAAACTCGAGAACGACATTGCGGCCGTCGAGTTTCGTGGTGATCCGTTGTCCGCTGAAACTCACGATGCGGACCTCGTGTTCGCGGTCTCGTAACGCCACCAGCACGGGTTGGCCGGAAAAGGTGGTCGCCTCTTCGGAGGTCAGGATTTCCGTTCGGCCGTCCAAGAAGATGACCGCCTGGAGCTGGTTGGGAAAAAGCCGCTGCATCTCGGTGAGCAGGCGCAACTCCGCGCTTGGAGCGGGATCGTTCGACCACCTTCCAAGCATGAACGCGGCGGCGGTCACCACGCACACCGCCATCGCCACGGCGAACGTGCGAAGGCCCCAGCGCGCTTCGGCTGGCGCCGGTTCCCGCGGGCCGTTCCTGAAAGCCAGCCCGGTCCGATGCCACGCGAGTTCCCGCGCCCCGTCCGCGGGCGGCGGAACGCGCAACTGATTCAGCCGTTGTTTCAATTCATCGTCGTTCATCGATGGGGTCGCAGCAGCGCCTTCAGCTTTCGTTTCGCGATGAAGAGGCGCCACGAGATGGTCGTCTCAGCACAGCCGCAGACGTGCGCGGCCTGCGCGTGGTTCAGCCCTTCGTAATAGACGAGCACAATGGCCTGCCGCAGTTCCTCCGCGAGCGCGCCGAGCGCTTCCTCCACGGCGCCGAAGTCGTGGGGCCGCTCCTCGCGGAGCTGCCCGGCCGCCATTTCGTCCGCCACGCGTGTTTCCTTCGTCCTGCGCCGATGCAGATCGTGACTCGCATTTGTCCCGATGCGGTAGAGCCAGTTCTTGAACGACGCCTCGCGACGGAAGGAGGCAATCGACCGCGCCGCCTTGATGAACGTCTCCTGCGCAATGTCCTGAGCATCGGAGGCGCTCAGCGAGAGGCGATAGGCGAACGCGTGAATCATCGGGTAGTAGCGGTTGAACAGTTCGGCAAAGGCGCGGGCGTCGCCGCTGGCGGCAGACTCGATCAATCTCGCTTCGTCAGCTTCAGCGCCGGATACGTCCATTCGTTGTTTTGCCTCTAATGACGGCAGCTTCGGGAAAATCCTTGGCGGACTTTGAAAAAGTTTCGCGGGCGTCAGTGGCCGCCATTTGCTGAAGTCTGCCACAGCCGTAGCCGGATTGATGCGCGTAGTGTATCGAAACTCCCCGCCTCTGAAAACCTGCGCATTTTGCACACCGCCACCTCCATCCAGATCAACGCACCGCGCGAGAGGATCTTCGCGATGGTCAGTGACCTGGGCCGCTGGCCGGAGTGGCTGTCGCACTACCGTTCGATCCAATTCCGCGGCGCCGGGGCGCGCGGGCAGATCGTCGAGATGAAGGCCTGTCGCTCGGGCATTCCGATCTCCTGGACATCCGAGTACTGGTCCGACCCGAGAACGTTGGAGCTGCACTTTTTTCACCTCACCAAGTGGACCAAAGCAATGAAGGTGGTCTGGACATTGACGCCGACGCGCGACGGCACTCGCGTGGAGATCGTGCACGACCTCGACTTCCGCGTCCCGATGCTCGCATGGCTCGCGGAGCCGATCATCGGGAGCTTTTTCATCCACCATGTCGCGGGGCTGACGCTCGCGAGTTTCAAGCAGCACCTCGAGGCGGAAGAGACGAAACTGGCGGAACCACGCGAGGTGAAAGGCGCGGTAGGTGCGTCGTCATGACCGGTCTTTCGGTATGAGCCGCCGCGTCGTCATTACGGGCATTGGGCCGATCACCTGTGCCGGCACGGGTCGCGAAGCTTTCTGGCAGAGCATCCGCGCCGGCCGGAGCGGAATCTCGCGGGTGACCGCATTCGATACGAGCGAGTTGAAGGCCCATTGCGGCGGCGAGATCCGCGATTGGGACGCGACGCACTTCTTTCCCCCGCACCGCCTGAAACGGCTCGATCGTTACGCGCAATTCAGTGTGGCCAGCGCGCTGCTCGCGCTCGAGGACGCCGGTTTCGCCTGGTCGCGCGAGCAGCCCACGGATCGCGTGGGGGTGAGCTTTGGCACGGCGCTCGGCGGCATCGCGAACGCCGAGAGCGAGCATCAGCACTTCCTGAAAAAAGGCGCGCGGGGCGTGAATCCGACGCTCGCGCTACAGGTCTTCGGCGGCAGCGCGCATTCGAACATCGCCATCGAGTGCGGCTTCCGCGGACCTGGCACGACAAACTCCAACTCGTGCGCGAGCGGCGTGATTTCGGTCGGCGAGGCGATGCGTTACATCCGCGACGACATGGCTGACGTGGTGATCGCCGGCGGGGCCGAAGCGCCGCTCAGCCCGCTGACCTTCGGGGCATTCGATTTCATCAAGACAATGAGCCGTTGGGAGGGCGAGGCGCCCTTTGCGTGCAAGCCGTTCGATCTCGATCGCGATGGGTTCGTGATGGGTGAAGGGGCGGCTTCGCTGATTCTCGAGGAGCTCGAACATGCGCGGGCGCGTGGGGCGCGCATTTACGCGGAGGTGCTCGGCTACGCGCTGAGCAACGAGGCGTACCACATGACTTCTCCGCTCCCGAGCGGCGAGGTGGTGATGGCCTGCATGCGCCAGGCGCTGGCGGACGGTCGCGTCGCGCCGGATCAGATCGATTACATCAATGCGCATGCCAGTGGGACGCAGCTCAACGACGCCAACGAGTGCATGGCGATCAAGACGGTGTTTGGCGACCACGCCCGGCACCTCGCCGTGAGCGGGACGAAGTCCTACACCGCGCATCCCCTCGGAGCGACGGGAGCGATGGAAACCGCGATCTGCGCGCTCGCTTTGCACGACAGCTTCATCCCTCCGACGCTGCATCACCGCACGCCCGATCCTGCCTGCGATCTCGACGTGGTGCCGAATGTGGGTCGTGAACAACCGCTGCGTTATGTGATGAACAACGCGTTTGGCTTTGGAGGGATCAATGCGGTGCTGGTGATGGGACGCGTTGCTGGCAACGGATCGGCAACCGGCTAAGAGAGCGGGATGAAACCGCACGAGATCCTGTTGCTCGGCCTCCATAAACGCGTGACCGCATTCTGCCGTGCGGACGGCAGCGTGCTCTGGAGCACCGAGTTGGAGGGTGGCGCGGGTCATGCCTTCATCACCCTTGCGAGCGATGAACGGCACGTCTTTGCCACCTGCCACGGCAAGCTCCATTGCCTCGACCTGCACAGCGGCGCGGTGATCTGGTCCGACCCGCTCAAGGGTTACGGCTACGGAATCGGCAGCCTCTGTCTGCCCGGGCAGACCGCTATTTCCGCGCCGGGCGCGGCCGCGCACATCGCGGCTCAGGCCGCCGCCGTCGCGGCTGCGTCGGGAAACGCGGGAGCCGCCGCTTCAACGTAGACGATCATTCTGTCCGCCTTCGGCGAACAGGCGGGCCGCATAGACCGGCGCGAACTGCGCGAGGCAGAGGAGGCTACCGAGAAAGAGTTCCCATTGGTGGGCGGGGAAAAGGAAGATGCCGATGAACGTCGCGCTCTCCGCCAGCGCGATGCCGACGATCATGATCGGCAGCAGCGTCGTCGCCGAGCCGATGCGCGGAATGACGTTCCAGCGCAGGATCATGCTGACCAGCAGCGGTCCCGCTGCAGCGATCCAAGTTTTGGAGTCGTCGGCCGGCGGTGGCGAAGTGCGGTGAAGGAAGTGGTACTGCACGCCAACGCCAGCCAGGAACGCCGCCCAGAGGACCCAGAAGACGAGGAGTTGCTGGCGCGGCGGAGTGGCTTGGGAATTTTGCATGGCGGAGGCAAGCAGCCGTGCGCGCGGGTTGTCCAGCGCGTGCTTGCGGGAGGCGGAAAGTGCCGCGACAGTCCGCGCCTTTTCCCATGCTCACTGTCTCGCAAGTCTCCAAGGCCTTTGGCGGCCGCACGCTGTTTGAGGACGCCTCGTTGCAGGTCAATCGCGGTGATCGCATCGGCCTCGTGGGCCCGAATGGCGCGGGCAAATCGACGCTCTTCTCCCTGCTCCTCGGCGAGGCCACGCCCGACGAAGGCCGCATCTCGATCGAGCGCTCGGCGACGATCGGCTTTCTCCCGCAGGAGAGCGCGCCCGCCGGCGACGAGACGGTGCTCGAACTGGCCTGCTCCATTTCGCCCGAGATGGCGAAGGCGATTCGCACGATGAAGACGACGCCGGACGACTCCGGAGAACATCACGAGGCGCTCGGCACGTTCGACGAGCTTGGCGGCTGGCAGCTCGAGCCGAAGGCGAAACGCATTCTCTCGGGCCTCGCCTTTCGCGAGAGCGATTTCGAGCGCGAGGCGCGCAAGATGAGCGGCGGCTGGATCATGCGCGCGCACCTCGCGCGGCTGCTCGCGATGGAGCCCGACCTTCTCCTCCTCGACGAACCAACCAACCACCTCGACCTCGAATCGCTCGTTTGGTTTCAGGAATATTTGAAGGGCTATCCGGGCGCGATCCTCATGATCTCGCACGACCGCGAATTCCTGAATCAGCTCGTCGGCAGCATCGTGGAGATCGCGCATCGGCGGCTGAATCGTTACCGCGGCAACTGGGACAAATACGTCGTCGAAAAAGCCGCGCGCGAGGAGCAGCAGCTCGCCGCGTATAAGAACCAGCAGAAGGAAATCGCGTCGTTGCAGGAATTTGCCGATCGCTTCCGCGCGAAGGCTAGCAAAGCGTCCCAGGCGCAGAGCAAACTCAAGCAGATCGATCGCATGGAGAAGATCGAGGCGCCGCTCTCGCAGGAAAAGACGGTGCACATGCGCATGCCGCAGCCGCAGCGCAGCGGTTCGCGGGTGATCACGCTGAAGGACGTCGACTTCGCCTACGGCGATCTGGTCGTCTATTGCGGCATGAACTTCGAGGCCGAGCGCGGACAGCGCACGGTGCTCGTCGGGCCGAACGGCGCAGGGAAATCGACGCTGCTGAAGCTGCTCGGCGGCACGCTGCCCGTGCAAGGCGGCACGCGCGAGGTCGGCTACAACGTGAAAGTCGGCTACTTCTCCCAGCACCGCATGGAGACGCTCAACGCGAAACACACGGTGCTCGAAGCCGTGCAGGACATGCCGAATCCGGTGGGCGAGCAGCAGGCGCGCACGGTGCTCGGTTCATTCCTTTTCCGCGGCGACGATGTATTCAAGCCGGTCGGCGTGCTGAGCGGTGGGGAAAAGACGCGGCTCGCGCTGGTCAAACTCCTCCTCGATCCGCCGAACCTGCTGCTCATGGACGAGCCCACAACGCACCTCGACATCGGCTCGATCGACGCGCTGATCGGGGCGCTCCAGCAGTTCGAAGGCACGCTCATCTTCATCAGCCACGACGTGCATTTCATCCGCGCGATGGCCCGCACCGTTCTGCACATCAGCGCCGGCCAGCTCACGCCCTACGCGGGCGACTACCAGTATTACCTCGAAAAGTCGAAGGCCACCTCTGCACGCGCCGCGCTCACCGCCGGCGAGAAACTGCAGAACGCGCAGCCTGCCGCCGCGCCCGTGGCGAATCCAAATGCCGGACTCGGCATGAAGGAGATGCGCGAGAAGAAACGCGTCGAGCAGGAAGCCCGCAAAGCCGAAGCGAAAGCGAAGCGCGACCACGAGAAGCGCGTCCACGATCTCGAAATGCAGATCGCCGCACTCGAGACGCAGCAGCAACGGCTGACTGCGGAACTGGAAGATCCCGCGAGCTACGACGCCGGCGGTCGGGCGGTGCAGATCAATCGTGAACTGCAAGGCGTCGCCAGCGATCTCGCCCGCGTCACGCGCGAGTGGGAGACCCTCGCCGCGCAGCCGGCGCCATAGGAGACCCACAGGCGCGACCGACCCAACTCGCGGTCACCTGAGCGGAGTTCCTCGTGGGCAAAGGCGGGAGGGGACGTAGTTGAAGGATCCCGTGAGCCCACGCAAACGCACGGTATCCTTCGACTGCGCTGCGCCCATTTCTTCCGCCTCCGCTCCGCTCAGGATGACCGCGAGTTTCCCCGCAGACCGCGAACCGATCCTGTGCCGTTCGGCACTCAGGACGATCCGATTCTCTCAACCGCGGCGGTTGGGGTTGCGCCTACTTTCCAATCGTCGCAGGTGCCGGTTGCGGGGCGCCTGCCGCGCCCTTTGGTGGGGCGGGTCTGGGCTCGGAGTAGGCCGGATTCGTGAGCGCGCCGGGCGCTGCGGTCTTCAGGTTGGGCGGGATCTCCGCCTTGGCATCGCCGAGCGTCCAGCGGACTCCGCCGGTGAGGACTTCCTGAAAGATGGGATTCGTCCACACATCCTCGCGATGCCCCATGCTCGTGTAGAAGACCCGCCCTTTGCCCTCCATCCGCGCCCATGTCGCCGGATACGGCGGCCGCTTGTATTCCGGGTCCGACATGCCTTCGGTCTCCTGGACGAGCAGCACGTGGATGTCCGCGGAAAAATCCTTCAACGAGTACCATTCCTCCTGGAACGCGAAGCCGTCCGCATACTTCTCCAAGCCCGGAAACTTCGGGTCGATGCAGCGCATCTTCGCCACCTGCTGTTTGCCATGCTTGATGAATTCGCCGCCAAGCATCTTCACGTAATCATCCGCCAGCGGTCCGAAGTTCTTGTAACGATCCGGGCCTTTCTTCGCTTCGTTGTTCGTGTGGAAGGTGTCGCTCGCGCTGTGCGTGCCGACGAAGCCGCCGCCCTTCCGAACGTAGTCGAGCAGTGCCTGTTTGCCGGCGGCGCTCATCGGCGGCTGCTTGTCGGTCCCCTCGGTGGTGAGGTCGCCGGTGGTGTAAAAGAAGAGCGCGTCGAACTGCTTCAGGTATTCCGGGGAGAAGAGCGACCCGTCCTTGGAGAAAGTGAACTGCCAGCCGTTCTTCGCGCCGAGCTCGGTGAGGATTTTCTCCGCGTGGCTCGGCTGCCCGTTTTTGTAGCTGATTACCGAATGCTCGAAGCCGCTCGACTTCGAAAAGAAGAGGATCTTGCGCGCCGGCGGCGGAGCAGCGCTGACGCGGCAAGTGAGGGAGAAGGCGGCGAGGAGGACGGCAGCGGCGAGGCGGCGGGGGGTCATGGATTTAGCGGGTGAAGAGCGCAAAACTTCGGACGCGCGGAGCATCTTGTCCAGTCAGCGCGAGCTGTCCCGCACTTCACTAATCGACGATCACTCCTCACATTCACCGGCCTTCCCGTGTCCGACCCTGCCGAACCTCATCAACCGCTTACCGAAGTCGGACGTTATCGACGGCTGGCCGAAGCGCGCGATCGTGGCCTGGTGATCGCCGCGAAGGATCTGCCGCACTGGATCGAGCGGGACACAGACGAGTGGGTCTTGCTCGTGGAAGAATCGGCGCGGGAGGTGGCGATCGACGAACTCACAGCATTCGAAAGCGAGGAGAGCGCTCGCCCGCCGGTGCCGAGGTTTTTGCCAAGCGAGAAGATCCCGACGCTCTCGCTTTATGTGGCGGCGTGGGTGATGAGCGGTTTCTTTCTCACGCAAAATCTCGCCGGCGCGGAATGGATGCGGCGGGGCGAAGCGCTCAACAGTGCGATCCTGCAGCGTGGGGAATGGTGGCGGATCATCACGGCCCTGACGCTGCATGGCGACGTGGCGCACGTGTCGGCGAACCTCGCGGCCGGGCTGCTCTTCGCCGCGATTGTCATCCCACATCTCGGCACCGGTCTGGCGTGGCTGGGTATCGTTGTGAGCGGTGCATTCGGGAACGCGATCAACGCGTGGGGTTATCGCGGAGAGTCACACGCCTCGATCGGCGCATCGACCGCGGTGTTCGGCGCGCTGGGAATTCTGGTCGCCGCGGAATTCGCGGTGCGATTGCGTTCGCCACACACGCGCGGCCGATGGCAGCTCGTCCTGCCCATCGGGGCCGGACTGGCGCTGCTGGCGTTCCTGGGTGTCGGAGAAGAAGAGCATCGGAATGTCGATTTCATGGCGCACCTCTGGGGATTTGTGGCCGGGCTGCTGCTCGGAGCCATCGGCAGCTGGGGCCGGGTAAAAGAGCGATCGCCGCAATGGATTCAAAGGCTCGCCGCGGTGGTGGCGCCCGGACTTCTCGCGTTGAGCTGGTGGGCGGCTTGGCGACCGGCTCTCTAATTTCGTTGTCCCGGGGTCAGGGCGCGGTGCACGCATTCGCCGAGCGCCTGAATGCCGTACGGCTTGAGCAGCAGTTCGCGGAATCCCATCTCGACCGCCTTTTCCGCGTCCAGCGTGGAACTGTATGCGGTGGTCAGGATGATCGGCGTCTCGCGCCTGGCCTTCCAGATTCCGCGCGCGAAATCCATGCCGCTCATCAGCGGCATCGCGAGATCGGTAATCACCAGATCGAAGCGGCCGTCGCGGAATTTTCCCACGGCCTCAACCGGGTCGGTCATCGCCACGGGCAGATACCCGAGCCGACGCAGGAACCGCTCGCCGAGTGCCGCAAGCACCGGTTCGTCTTCCACCAGCAGAATGCTTTCGCCCCGTCCGCGCGGCGTCGAAGCAGCGCCCCCTGCAATGTCCGGGCTCTCGCTTTCCAGCGCCGGAAAATAGAGATGGAAAATGGTGCCGCCGCCGGGCTCGCTGTAGACGTCGATCGCACCGTCGTAGGTCTGCATGATCCCATGCACGACCGAGAGACCAAGGCCGGTGCCTTTGCCGCTCGATTTGGTCGTGAAGAACGGCTCGAAGATCCGCTCGGCGACGGTTGCCGACATCCCGTGTCCGGTGTCGCTGATCGAGAGGCGAACGTAGCGGCCTCGCTGGAGATTGGGGCGCACCTGGGCAAAGTCTGCATCGACGTCAAACTTCGCCGCCTTCACCTCGATGCGGCCTGCCTGGTCGCCCATCGCATGCCACGCGTTGGTCACCAGGTTGCTGACGAGCTGGTGGACATGGGTCGCCTCGCCGAGGATCGGCGGGAGATTCTCTTCTGCGGAAAAGTTCAACTGCACCCGATCCGGAATCGTGGGACGAAGGGCCGCGATCGCTTCCTCGGTGGTCGGCGCGAGATCAATCGGCTCCCGCGCGCGTCCGCGATTCTGGCTGAAGGTGAGGATCTGGTTGATGAGCTCGCGGGCGCGGTTGCTCGCCTGGAGAATCGCCCGGAAATGTTCCGAGGTGGCCCGCGGATCGCCTTCATCCTGCAGGCCGAGTTCGGCGAAGCCGATGATGCCCGCGAGGATGTTGTTGAAGTCATGCGCGATGCCGCCGGCCAGCGTGCCGATGGCCTCCATCTTCTGGGCGCGCCGGAGCTGCGCCTCGAGTTTCTCCCGTTCGCGCAGACCGCGTTCGCGTTCAGCGATGTCCTCCTGGAGCGCGCGATTGGCCGACTCCAGCTCCAGCATCTTCTTTTCCAGCTTCCCGATCAGCCGCGCATTGTACTCCTTGAGGAAGATCGATTCTTCTTCCGACGGGACGGGCGCCGCCGGCGCAGCGGCTTCCCGTGCAGCCGCCACTTCGTGGATGACCTCGATGAACTTCTCCGGCTCCAAAGGCTTGGTGAGGAAACGGGCCGCACCGAGGCTTAGCGCAAAGGCGGCGTCTTTCGGATCGGTGTAGGTCGCCGTGTAGAAGACGATCGGAATCCGGCAGAGCCGTTCATCCTTTTTCAGCTCGCGGCAGAGCTGAAACCCGTCCATCCGCGGCATCAGGATATCGGAGACAATGATGTCGTAGACTCCGCGCTCCGCGAGCCGGAGTGCGTCGAGACCGTTGCTCGCCGAATCGACCTCGTGGCCGTGTCCACGGAGCAACGCCTCCAGCATGTAGAGGTTCTCCGCCTTGTCATCGACGCTCAGGATTTTCATGGGGAGGCAGGCAGGTATTGCCGGATTTGGGCGACGAACGTCTCGGTAGAGATGGGCTTCTCAAGGTAACCGACGAAGCCGATCTGCAAAGCGCGTTCGCGGTCGCCGATCATCGCGTAGCTGGTCACTGCGACGATGGGGATGTCAGCCAGGTCGGGCGTGCTGCGGATGTGCTGCGCAGCTTCGTAGCCGTCCATCTCCGGCATCTGGATATCCATGAGGATGAGATCGGGGCGGTTCACCCGTGCTTCCTGCAGCGCCTCCGCGCCATTGGCCGCATGCCTCACTTCGAAGCCGCTGTTTTCGAGCAGGAACGTCTCCATGTATCGGTTGGCCGCGTTGTCTTCGACGAGGAGAATCTTGCCGCTCATGGATTCGTCAGGGGGAATTCGGCAACTTCACCGTGAATCGCGATCCCACTCCGAACTCGCTTTCCGCGTGAATGCTGCCGCCCAGCAGTTTCGATAACTTCCTGCACAAATACAACCCCAGGCCCGTGCCTTCGTAAACGCGCCGCGCGGAGCCATCGACCTGCCGGAAGGCTTGGAAGAGGCCGCGGACACTTTCCGGCTGAATGCCAATGCCCGTGTCGATGACTGCGATCGTCACCTCCCGGTCGGCCGAAGAGATCACGACGCGCACGCCACCCTTTTCCGTGAACTTCACGGCGTTGTTCACGAGATTGAGCAGGATCTGGAAAACCTTCTTTCGATCGCTGTGCAGCGGGAGATGCGCCGGGTCGAGCTGCGCTTCCAGCCTCAGTTTTTTCTGGGTGGCGGTGGGGGTGAGGCTTTGCACCACTTCGTGCACCACCTCCTCGAGCGGGAAGGTTTCCGGAAGCACTTCCATCTTTCCCGACTCGATACGCGAAAGATCGAGCAGATCGTTGATCAGCCCCAGCAGATGTTTCGCGGAAAAGTGAACCATCCCGAGCTGCTTCACCTGTTCGGCATTGAGCGGTCCGGCGAGTCCCTGCTGGAGGATCCCGGTAAAGCCGATGATCGAGTTGAGCGGGGTCCGCAGCTCGTGGCTCATCGTGGCGAGAAACTCGGATTTCAAACGGTCGAGTTCCTGCAGCCGCTCATTCGCCTGCTCGAGTTCGCGCGTGCGTTCGGCGACCTTGATCTCGAGGTTGTCGCGCGCCTCGCGCAGCGCCTCTTCGGCCTCCTTGCGCTGCAGGACTTCCAAGGTCAGCGAAACGAGATCGGCCATCGAGCCCGCGAAGTTCTGTTCGTCGGGTGTCCACGTGCGTGCCTGCCCGGTCTGCTCGTTGCAGAGCACCCCGACCATTTTCCCTCCCGATCGGATCGGCGCATCGAGGGTGGAGGCGATGTCGCGTGGGGTGAAATAGTCAGTCGCCAACTCGTGGGTGCGCGGATCGCCGCAGGCGTCGCTGGCGGCGATGCAGCGTTCGTGGTGGAGCGCCGCAAAGTACTCGGGGTAGGCCGCCGGGACGAGTTCCATGCCACGCGAGCCATCCTTGCCATCGCGATCGAAAATGGACGCGCAGCGGATCGTCTCGCTGTTTTCGTCGAGGAGCCAGATGCTTGAGCGCGCCAGCTCCAGGGTCTGCGCGGCAATCTCGGTGAGCTTCTCAAATGCCTCCTCCGCGTTCGTTTCGCGGAATGCCGAGGAGCGCGCATGCTCGGACAGCGCGCGATTCTGCCGGCCCAGACGCCGCATCGTGGCGCGCACTGCTTCCTCCGCGCACAGCCGTTCCGTGATGTCGATGCCGACGCCGAGCATGCAGGGACGGCCATCGAGTTCCACCCGCCGGCCGGTGACGTAGTACGGCTGCTGCGTCCCGTCTTTCGCGACGATGAATACCTCCACGTCGGCGCTGCCTTCGGTCATGCATTTGACCATGCGGCTGTGCACGAGTTGCTTTTGATCGGCGCGAAAAAAGTCGAGCGGATCGAGCTTTCCGATTTCCTCCGCGGAATACTGCGTCACCGCCTCGAAGTTCTTGTTCCAGCGCAGGATGATGCGGCTGGGGTCGTAGAGATAGAAGATGCCCGGCATCGAGTTGATGAGCTTGTCGGAGAAGTCCTTTTCTCGCATCACGCGCTCCTCGCTGAGGTGCCGCTCGGTAACGTCGCGCGAAACGACGAGCACCTTGTTCGGCTTCCCGTCGGCTCCGCGGATCACGCTGCCCAGCGATTCGATATGAACCTCGCTGCCGTCCTTGCCGATCAGCCGGTAGGTGGTGCGCTGGCCGATTCCGGTGTGGATGGTGTCGGCAAAGACCTGTTTGATCCGCTCCCGATCCTCCGGATGGATATTGGAAAATGAATCGGTGAGATAGAGGTCGCTGGGAGAAGCAAGCAGCCGCTGGTACGAGGCGCTGTTGTAAAGGCGGCGCCCTTGCAGATCGAGGACGGCGATCATGTCCGAGACGTGATTCGTGATCATCGCGAACATCTCCTGGCTGGCGCGCAGAGCGGAGTCGCCGAGTTCACGGTCGGTCACATCGCGCAACACCATCACGCAGCCCGTGATGTCGCCGCGATCGTTGCAGATTGGTGTGGCGTCGTCGGCGATCGCCCGCTCCGCGCCGTCGCGAGCGAGGAGTCGCGCGGGCCCGCCGTGGGTCACGGTCCTGGCGGATCGAATCGCGGCGAGAGCCGGATTCTCGATCGGCTGGCGGCTGCCCGTGTGTACGAACTGGAAGATTTCGTCGACCCGGCGGTCGAGTGCTTCCGCCTCACTCCAGCCGCACATCTTTTCCGCAATCGGGTTGAGAAATGTGATACGTCCCGCGCCGTCGGTCGTCACCACCCCGTCACTGACCCCGCGCAACGTCGTGGCGAGCCAGCGTTCCCGCTCGCGGGTGCGCAACCCTGCGTGTCGAAAGCGCCGGACACCCGCAATCAGCAGCGCTGCGAGCGCCAGCGCGACGATTGCCGCCACAATGAAGCCAGAGCCCCAGCTGGCCGCGAGCAACCCCAGGACGGCGACATCGGCAGATCCACGCGGAGGTTTTCTCGCTGCCTTCATCGGCTGTGATTCTCCCGGGAAGCGGCGGGTGGAGCAAGCCATGTTGCCGCAGAGTGAAATCCGTGAATCCCCAGCTCACGGCACTATTTGCATTGCCCGAAATTCCCGGACGGCTTGAAGTCCGCGGTTCCGTGCTCGGCTATTTCCTGCACCAATTCAGTCCGTTCATCATCGAGTTCCGTGAAGGCATCGGCCTGCGCTGGTACGGGCTCGCGTATGTCACCGCGTTTCTCCTTGGCTACCTCCTCTACAAACGGCTGGCCGATCGCGGGTACACCGACCTTCCGCCGGCGCAGGTGAGCGACTTCATCACGTGGGCGGCCGTCTTCGGCGTGATGATCGGCGGCCGCCTCGGGTGGGTGCTTTTCTATGGCTGGCGGCAGGTCGTCGAGCAACCGCTCACCGCGCTGCGAGTCTGGGAAGGCGGGATGTCGAGCCACGGCGGCATCATCGGGCTCGTGCTTTTTACCTTCTATTGGTCGCGCCGGCATCACGTGTCGTGGACCAGCATCGGCGACTCGCTTTGTGTCGTCGCGCCGATCGGACTGTTCCTGGTGCGGCTGGCGAACTTCATCAATGGCGAGCTCTACGGCCGGCCTGCGACTGTTCCGTGGGCGATGCTTTTCCCCGGCGAACTGCACGACGATCCGCATCTGCAGGATCGCCTCGGGGTCGTCGGCAGCGAGCAGGTGAATGCTTTTGTGAAGGCGGCGCACGAGCAGCCGGAGCTGGCGAATCGTCTGCGGGAAGTGCTCACGCCCCGGCATCCTTCCCAGCTTTACGAAGCGGCCCTCGAAGGCGTGATCCTGTTCCTTGCTCTTTGGCTGCTCCGCACGCGTTGCCGGGTCCCGCGCGGCGTCATCACGGGATCGTTCTTCATCCTCTACGCCGTGCTGCGCATCGTGGGTGAACTCTTCCGCGAGCCGGATCGCGCCTGGTCGGTCGGACCGATTTCGGCCGGGCAGTTCCTCTCGATCTTCATGGTGGCGATCGGCGCCGGCTTCATTGCCTGGGGCCTGCGCACCCAGCAGTACGAACGCGCCACCCGGCGAGCTTGAGCGGCGCGGACGGACTTTGATTCGTCGCCCGCCCCGCCGCTCGTTACACTTCCCCAAAGCAATGAAACGTCTTCCGCTATTCTCCTTCTTGCTCGTGCTTTTCGCGGCTCGATTTGCCCGCGGAGAAATTGCTCCGATTCCCACGCAGGATCGAATTCGCGCCGGGATCGTGCAGCTTAACCAGCTTTACTGGTCTCCCACGCTCAACATCTGGCTTGATCGACCGGGTGACGATCTGCGGGCGCATTATGAAGGCCGGTGCAACCCGCCGTGGTGGCCCTCCGCAAATGCGCTCGAAACGCTCCTCGACTTCATGGCCGCCACGGGCACTTCAGAGTACGTGCCGGCAATCGAGTCGCTGTATGAGTCACAGAAGGATCATCCAGGACAGCGGGCGCGGGTCGTTGCGGAGCTCAAGCGTCGTCATCAGTGGAGCGATGACGATGAGAAGGCTCGGCTACGCGAACTGGAAAAGGTAAATGAGGCGAAAGCGGATACCGGTTACTACAGCAATTTTCAGAACGAGTATCTCGATGACTCGGGCTGGTGGGCCATCACCTGGCTGAAGATGTATCACCGCACCCGGGCGGAAAAGTATCTCACTACGGCAAGGGTCATCCACGCGCACATGGCAAAGAATTGGAAGCCTGAGAAGAAAGGCGGTGTCATCTGGTGCGAGGACGAAGACAAACAGCGACCAAACGCCATCACGAACAGTCTCTTTCTGATTGTCTCGGCGCGACTTTACCTCGCCACCCACGAGCAAACCTATCTCGACTGGGCTGAGAAGACGCTCGGATGGCTTCGAACAAACGCCCTCTATGATGGCATCGCGGTAGTGGACGCGCCCGGTCACCGAGGTGACTACTGGAGTTATAACCAGGGCGCTTTTATCGGCGGGCTCACGGCTCTCTACCACGCGACAGAGCGGCAGGAGTATCTGGATCAAGCGGTCAAGGTCGCCGACACAGTCCTGCATCGATCAGGACTGACCCTGGCGGGCGGTGTCCTCATCGAGAAACTGGGCTCAAACGGCGATGCCTGCTTGTTTAAAGGCATTCTCGTTCGCTACCTCGCCCAGCTGCGGGACACTCTTCGAACGGCAAAACTTCATCCAGCGGCCGAGCGGGAGATTGACCGCTGCATCCGTGCGAGCGTCGAGTCAATGCTCAGGCATGGCATCGGTGCGGACGGACTTTTCAGGGCTGAATGGCACGAAGGAGCGAAAGACCTGCGGACCAACTTTAACACGGAAGTCTCGGGTCTCGCTGCTTTGGTGGCTATCCTGCCGGATCAGACGACATCAACGGCACCTGCACCGGCTGCGCCCGCCGCATCCGCGCCCTCGCGCTGATTCGAGCCTCCCTGTGCGGGGTGGCGTCCCTGACCGCCGGAAATCCTTTCCAGCACAGTGGGATCCGAAGCTTGGAATTCACGTGACTTGAAGTCGCGGC
>JADMIO011116417.1_pt1 | contig 105429 bp, 90 predicted proteins | sample 8958161 | NCBI WGS metagenome assembly JADMIO01 (sample SAMN16585339, study PRJNA669376) | soil metagenome | isolation source: Crop rotation soil | place: USA: Cullars Rotation, Alabama | collected 2011
GCGACAACTTGTCCACGTGGAATTCTAAGCTTAGGATCCCAATGTGCTGGAAAGACCGAAATGCCAAGTCCTGAAAATTCCAAATTTCATTTGATGAACAATCATGCGATTCAATAAGTGATTTTAATGGAGTTTGGCTTTGTAATTGCCATGCATTATACTCACTCAGTATTTCTGTTTTGAAAGGGGCGGTTGATGTTATAACTCGCACTTTATTAAAACAAGAAATGGAGAATTTGGATATTACAAACTCATACGCTGCAATTTGAACCATCAGTGCTACTACTAGGCCAATTGCATAGCGTTTTAAATGATCGTTATTTTTGAACTTATCAAATAATATTATTGAAGTAAATCCAGCAAAAAAAACAAATACTCTAGTCCATATAACGCCGCTGTTAGGATTAATCACAGGAGGCGCTATAATTAACGAGACGATAGTAGCGGTAATAACGCTTCCAATTCGTACTGTCCAATCAATTTGCTTTTCAGTCACTTATTTTTTTTGAAAGTAAGAAAATTGATGTCTAAATGATCTTTCTCCTCATCCATTATATAGTAATCCTGATCAGGTCTATAAACTTGGCTGTTATCGGTGTCAATTAACCAAAATGTAAAATACCCAGGAACTGATAATGTTATTGAGAAAGGATTTTCAAAAGCATTAGAATGGCCACTATAAGAATTAGTCCGAATTAATGTCTCCAAGGCACCAGCCCGATAATTTGCCCAATACAATCTAAAGTTTCCAGCTTGTTTTTTTCCGTTTACTATTGCTTGAACTTTAAAATCAGCATCATTTTTGAAAGTTTCAAATGATTCAAAATTAAGTTGAACGGCCTTGGCGTAGTAGTCCAATTTAAGTCCTAAATCCAGGTTAATCGCTGATACAACTCTCGTCTGCTGCAGGGAGTCTACTCCAACAAGGGCTTCACTTGCATTTGCAAAATAGCTTTGAATTGCATTGAGTTCTTCCACATTATCCACCGTTTTCACAAAATTTATAACTTTTACAACCTTACCCATTAAAGTATCGGACTGCATTTTTGCATTTTGTTGCTTCAGCTCATGGCGGAAATTTCGCAAAGAAGCAAGAGCAGCTTCACGACTATCTACTGAGCCCTGTGCAAGGGATGGCATATGAAATGACAGAAAAATCAACTGTAACAATAATAACCGTAACATCTTAAAGTGTTTTTTTCTTTACGTACAGACTCAAACAATATCTTTTTAAACCTTGGTCGTAGTAAGTTGCAAGTCTAATTTCCCTATCAACATTTCGAAAATCGGAGACAGCGCCACTACTTTCAAGCGAAAATTCTGAGAAGTATGATTTTACTTGATTTACTGTTTCAAAATAATTTTTGACAATTTCCAGCGAATCTTTCGAATCAAATAGATTCACCCAAAATATAGTTTCACCAGCCGTTGTCAGACATATATATTGATCGTTAGGATTGCCAGCGTTAAATAATGACTGAAAATATTTGGGAGCCAATGGTAGTTCCGCAAAATTTACTGCAGGTGATGTGCCAATTCCTCGTAGTTGATTCCTAAGAGTGTTGTCCTTTTGTAGCACATAATATACAAGGTCTATTAAGTCCTCAGTAGTTCCTTTGTTCCAATTTTCAACCTCAAAATGAAAGCTATCCCATTGAACTGAGTCATGTACCGGCCTATTCTCTTCAAATACTGAATATACAGAATGTCGTTCTCCTGGAAAAACTATATGAGGCATTTCATTTGGATTACACCCAACATTTGGGCTAGCCCAATTAATAACTCCGTTTATTGTTGCTGTTGCTCCTGGTTTTACAACTATGTCAAAAAAACTGCCGTCTACCACTTTTATTTCCAAGGGCTTTTTTTCTAAACTTGTATCGACACAATGGGTATAAACATGACCTGAAAAGGAAACATTCACTGAATTGCCATTGTATACCTGGAATGAGTACTCAACATTTGGCTCCCATACTAAAGGGGGTTGAGGCTTGCTTCGCCAGTTTACCTTTCTATCGAAAATAACCATATTGTTGGCTAAACGATTATTATGATGGATGATTCTAGCAGCTTCCTTAGCAGCCCATATAAAAGGATTTGCCGAGGAGTCATTTTTGAAAGGATTATATCCAATTGCCTTAACCGATTCCATTGTTCTCAATCTTAGCCGTTCATCGAAATCGTTTATTTTATTTTTACTGGAATCATAAGACAACCAAGAATAACTCGATGCTAATATTTCACCTTCTGTCAGAGCCAATAGCCGCTGATCATGTGTCGGGTGACTGGTTACATTCACATTTGCCTTATCCATGTCGAATAAAGCTGAATATACCTGCTGTGCAAGTAGATATCGCTTCTGAAAAAGTTCCGCTGATTTTTTCTCGTCTACGTTTTGTAAACCTGCAAAATCTCTGCGGGTTTGAATATATTTATAAAAGATGGGGGCAATCATATCTGCATGACACTCCAAGTAAATTCTATTGTCCGCATTCAATTTTTTAAATACATCTCTAATGAAAAAATTGTACTGGAACTTATGAGAGAACTCATGTGCCAGAAAGTAATCGATGAATATTTGTACAAACTCATTCGACTGCCTTTGTAGATAAGGGCGCAACTGACTGATGTTTACGACAATCACCTTTGATTCAAAAGCTACATGAGACTGTTTCTTAGTTGTAAAAACAATACTATCCCACGGGACGCGATTATAGACGGCTAAGTCCCTGAATTCTTCAAATTCAGTAACAAGTATTTTTTTTAGTGTTGAGTCCGACCAATATGTTTGAGCTTCAGTCCTAAGAGTAATAAAAACTAGACTGATAAGCACAAGGGTGTATTTAGCTTTCATAGAGACCTTAAATAACGAGTGATATATTATTGTTCTTTTCACACGCCTTCGTCAACTAAATTTAATAAAAAGTAAATATAAAATGATTTTTCAAGGTATTAATTTCACATTGTCTAGCCAATTGATCGTATTTGATTATAAGAGCGTACGCTCAAATGACGGAGAGATTTTAATAGAACCATTCCCTGAGCTCTCAACTTTTTCGAAGAACATACGAATCTAGTACGGTGCTCTTCCGACGTTATATGTCTAGGGGGTAAGAATTTTTGGCCCAGATGACCGATCCTTTCTTTGTAGTTATTTAGCTTAATTTTGAAAGTATGGAATTAGAATTGATTGATAAAGAAGTTGCCAGAATTAGAGAGGAGCTTGAAAAATGCTCTGATACTAAAAGAGAAAGGATTTATCAAAAGATAATTGCAGCAGCTTTAGGAACCATCCCGTGGGTAGGGAGTTTTATAAGTCTGATGACTGGCATCAAGGATGGTGAGGACCAGGCGAAAAAGAATGTTCTATATGAGCAATGGCTTGGAGAACACAACAGGAAGATGGACGAACTATCCAAAGCTATTCTGGATATCGTTAATAGATTAAACGAGTTTCCTGATGAAATTAATGATAGGCTTGAGAGTGAGGAATATTTAGCGATAGTTCGTAAAGGTTTCAGAATCTGGGATACATCAGACACCATAGAAAAGAAAGATATTGTTCGTAAACTCATGACAAATGCAGGTGCTCATACGATTGTTCAAGATGACTTAATACGTCTCTTTCTAGATTGGATAAATTCATACCATGAAGTACATTTCGCAATAATTCGGGCAGTTCACGAGTCTTACGGGATAACCCGGTATGAGATGTGGCAGCAATTGAATGGTAAGGAAGTAAGAGAAGACTCAATGGAAGCAGACGTTTTCAAATTGCTAATACGTGATTTAAGTTTAGGTGGTGTTATTAGACAACATAGAGCCATAGATTATTCTGGAAACTATCTTAAAAAACAAGCAGCCCAAAAATCCACCTCAAGCAATACGTATAAATCTGCTTTTGACAATAGCGAAGCTTATGAACTTACAGAGCTAGGCAAACAATTTGTACATTATACGATGAATGAGCTTGTCTCAAGGGTTGGGACTGGAGAGAATGAAGGATATTAGTCAAAGTGAAGATAGTCTTTATGCAACTATGTAAACTTACATTTTACTCGTTCGAGGTGCTGCATATACTCCTTTAGAAAAGGACCATATGCAACCCTCTTTATCAATTTCGTCTTGAGTTCAGCTTCGTGAACTTGCCCTGGCTTATTCAATTTTTCGATTTTAAGCTTTCGATCATTGAAACTAGTACATCCTTTTATTCTTTCCATACACTATATATTGAATCCCAAAATTGATTTTAGGCTAATACTTCTATCCCCGTATGAAAGAAAGGCTATGGCGTATAGTAGCGCTTCCACCTCCTAGGTCGACTACAATATTCCAATGGTCTGAATGCGGTGCAGGAATTTTAGCTGGAAATCTCTGCCAAAATTGACCATAGTATTGAAATCTATCACCGCGCCTATATTTGCTAAAATTGTAATCATCTAACAACATAAAGTTGCATTGAGTATCACAATTAAGTACAGCTACATCACCTCTATTCAGGTGTACTCGTTGATGTAAAAACGTAGACATAATCTTTAAATTTTGGTATTAATAACAATTGTGTTGAACATTATATTTAGGGTGGTCCCTTCTGATTCTTTTTTGTTCTACCCTACGTGCATGGGATCTTGTCCTTGGATGATCAAAAACGCAATGGTCAAAGATTTTCCCATTGTATTCGTGTTCATATAAACGAGCGTCAAGTCTATCTTCGTAAACTATACCGTGATAGACAAGCTTTCTTTTCCAATAAAGAGCATAGTTAACCGTATCTTCTTCCTCATACTCATCTTCAGAAGTAGATACAGATCCCAATAGATTTATAAAGATATAGGATGCTCCTACACCGAGAAGCAGCCTACCGAGATTCAGTTGATGCATATTTCTTCATTTTTAAACCCAATCAAATCGCAAGAGATTGTCAAGATTATCGTTAGGAGTTCCATCCTTATGGCTTCTTAAGTATTTTCTGTGAGTACCATTTACTATTTGAATATCGGCTCCTCTCATCCAACCTGATCCATTATGATAAGCCCATTCAGATGTAACAAAAGCATGTCCGTTCTGCATCAATTGAATTACTTCCATTTCTGTCCGTGTTATGGATTGACCTAGAGTATTTCCGTTAAGAGGGGCAATCCGGAGATCAGTTATTACCCCTTGTTGATTTTTCTTTACTCCTAAAACATAGTATGTCATTTTCTTCTTTTTTAAAATTTCAGAATATTCCGTCCTGATCTACAGATCAGGACGGAAAACCTTATCTGAGAATCTTATACAAGATTGCTGCAACGATAAGTACTGCACCTCCAACTGCAATGATATTCATTGCTGTGGCAGGCTTCCCAAACACCCTTAAACAGGTGCCATTGGGACTACATAATTGTGCGGTTGCCATAAATTTTAAATTTTATGGGATTAATGAAACTCCTACTTCTATGCTGAGGAGGTTAAGCATGCTACTTCTTAGTAACACCTTTGAAAGGTTTTCCATCTTTCTTCACATCCATAAATTGACCGTTTTCTTTGTTCTTTTTTACCCATTGGTCAGTCTTAGGATTGAATACTTGTTCCCTTTTCCTTACCGCACCATTACGGTGGCCGTCTCCGGCAGGCTTATTTGTTGCCATTGTTTCTTGTTTTTAATTTTTAAAAAAGAAGAGGAGATGCTATCTCCTCTTATACTAGGTCTTCTATCGGTGCCGTTGGAGCATCCCTTTTTACAGCCGCTATACCATTCTCCCTGTTATAGCTGGTAGTATAGTTCTCACTGCGGCCTATAACCTCACCATTTTCTGCCTTCAAGTTGAAAGTGTAGTTACTGTATCCGTCCTTTCTCTCGTAACGGGAGTCAATTGGTGCATTCTTCTTTACCGAGGCAATGCTGTTGAGGCAAGCCTGTTTAGTAGTATGGCCTTCTCCATTGAGGATGATCTCCCCATTAATGGACCTAAGGCGATAATAGTACTGACTGTTGGCGGTGCTTCGAAACACCTGGAATTTAGGATTGTTCACTTTTAAATTTTTTAAGTTGATGAATTTGATTCTCCGTCTTGCAGGCGTCGAAGAAGCCTTTAACGATACTTCGGTAGTACCTAACCATAGATTGTGAGTAGCTGTCTTATTACCATAGGCGTACTGTTTTATATTGGTTAACTGATATCTCCTGCTTACAACGTCTCTTTTGCATTCGGAGAATTATAAGGCAAGTTACAAATTTTAAAATAACAGACACCGTGTCAACTGAATATGTCCAGTGTGAAAAATAACATTATGTCAATAATCTCTTGAATATCAATTGATTAGCATGTTTATAACTTTATTTTAATAATTTGAATGTTGCAACTCTCGACATTTTCGTCTAATTTTGGTGAACAATGCACACACAACGGGGCTTTCTAAAGGATGTTTATGAATAAAATCTTTTCTGAAAGATTTAAGTCAGCTCGCAGGAAAAGTGGCCTTTCCTTACAAGAATTATCGGATAAACTAAGCAACAAAGTAACCAAGCAGGCTTTACATCGGTATGATACCGGTGAGGTAATTCCTGGCGATGAAATGATTGAATTACTTAGTGAGGCTCTTAACGTTCAGCCTGATTATTTTTTCCAAGAATCTATTTTTGAGTTCAGCGACGTCAAGTTTAGAAAACTGAATCTTTCTGTCAAGGAACAAAACAGAATAATTGAGGAAGTGAAGGACCACCTCTCTCGTTATCTAGAAATCGAAAAAATATTAGGAGTTACTACTGAATTCAGAAATCCATTATTAGGATTTGGGGAAATTAGAACTCAAGATGATATCGAAAGGGCTGCAAACCAAGTTCGGGAAGAATGGAGTTTAGGAAAGGATTCAATTCCGAATTGTATTGAATTGTTAGAAAATTTTCACGTAAAAGTTGTGGAGATTAACGTTGATGATTCATTTGATGGTATGCAGGCTAAGGTAAATGGAAATATTCCTATAATAGCATTGAATAGAGGTTCAAGATCTTCCGATAGAATTCGCTTTACTGTCTTGCATGAGCTGGGTCATGAAATTTTAGAATTTGATGATGGTGTAGATGAAAATGCTCAAGAGATTTTTTGTCATCAATTTGCAGCGGCATTACTTTTACCTAAAGATGCGATTGAAAATCTACTTGGAACAAAAAGAACCCAACTTCTAATACAAGAAATGGGAGAAATTAAATTACAGTACGGTATCTCTATACAAGCCATTGTAATGAGGGCAAGAGATTTAAAGATTGTAACGGATTCTTTTTGTAAGAAGTTTTTTTGGAGTTTTAGACAAATGGGGTACAAAATTGTTGAACCGTACCAATACACAGGAACTGAAAAATCACATCGTTTCAACCAATTAATATTCCGAGCCCTGGGAGAAGAAATAATTTCAATTAATAAGGCCGCAGTTCTAAAAAATCAAACACTTATTGAGTTCCGGGAAACTTCGCTAAATATTAAGTAAATTTGAGTTGTAACAAATGGACTTTTAGTGAAGATTGCTATTACGGATGCTAGTCTAATCATTGTTATGTATGAATTAGGACTAGCAGATCATTATTTTAAGCTGAATATTGAGACCCATATTTCCCGCAATATTTTTAACCAGGTTTACCCGCACCAAAGGGACGACCTAGACACGCAGGAACTACTAGGGACACTGTATATCCATACTATTGGATCGAATGAAAGGAGCGCAATGAATGAAATCAATTTTCCACAGACTTTTTGTGTAAATGACAGAAGTTCTGTCTTTGTTGCGCAGAGAGAAAAGGCCTATATTCTAAGCAGTGATAAGAATGTTCGGGAGTTTATAACAGACAACATTTATGAAGAGCATGGAATGTTCTGGATAATCAACGAATTGCTAGAAACCAAAGCAATTACGAATGACGAAGCTGTGTCCTATATGAGAGAATTGTCATTACACACTTTGTTTCCGAACAGTGCTGAAGCCCAATCTAAAATCAAGCACAGACTTGACAAACTGATAGCTCAGTTATAGCCCTATCTTCTGGACAATCTGATTTACTTTATCCTCAGTAGTTTTCAACTTGTCTGAACAAAATTTCAATAGTTCAGAAGCTCTCTCAATTTTTACAGCCAGTTCATCTATCGAAATTGAATCGGTCTTCAATTCTGATAGAATTCTTTCTAACTCTGCTACGGCACTTTCGTAAATAAGAGGCTTCTATTTTTTCATATATAAAACTTGAACACTATGACATCGTAGATCTTCTACCTTTGCAATCCACTTTGCTTACTAGGGTACTTGCAGTACAAATAAACGTCAGATTGCTCCGTTTTTTAACGCTTGATTTTCTCCTTAGCACTTCCAAACTTTACATCCTCCTATCTAGCTATTGCTTCTTCACTAAAATCACACGCTATGACAGACTTCTTTTTGGATTGCCTTAAATGGCTGACACTCTTTGCAGTAATCTATGCCATTTGTAAAATGTTTCTGAACCATAGACGCACATACTCCGTTGTCCGCTCTACCTGGTACCATCTCTTTCCTGACCAGTCGCTCTCTGCACTGGATTTCTACACATCAGTCACAGAGAAAATACAAGCAAAGGAAATAAAGGGTATAAGCTTACATATCGTTGAACATGGCGAAGATTGGTGGCTATCTGGGAAACGAAAGTATTTACAGATAACACGCAGTGAGGATATGCTTCTTGTGTGTGCAGCCCCATTCGGACCTGATTTCTTCGTAAGCTGGCGAGTTGGAGTGCCGTTCAGTGCTGCAAAGGAATTCTTCATACAGTTACCATTAATTGGAAAAGCCTTAGAGCGGTCCTACAACCACAGGACATTTTTTGAGATAGACACTAGCCAAATGTTCTGCGATATGGTGCATAACTGTGTCCTGGTAAGTATTCAGGAGCTTACTAGCTCATCAGGTGTACGGCTTTCCGACCTTGACCGGAAACCTACCAACATGCTGATACAAGCAACTGACATTTAATGAATCTCCGAATGTCGGAACGACTCACTGCCCAATTCTACAATTGGGAGCTCCGCGGACGCGGATGGCATTCCTTTGAAACCTCTGTTGATCTGGAACCACCTTTTTATCCTTTTTTTGGTCATACAGTAAAGCCAAACGTAGCAGAAGACGATGGCTATAAACCCAATATATGCGGTCGCATTGCAAATATTTTTAAGCAGAAAAACGTGCTGCTAAAGGAAGACGATGAGGATATTCCCTTTGAAGCGTATCCGTTCATATGTAATGAAGGAATAGAGGCACTATCTATATCCGTTCCTAAGGATTATAAAATAGGTCAGGAAGAAACTAGGCAGTTACTCGTTTTATTATCAAACAGCCAATATCCTATTAGCTTTGAAATACTAGCCAGTGCTGAAAGCATAGTTCTCCAATTCACCTGCCGTATTTCTGATAGCGCCTATCTCCAAAACCAAGTTAAGGCCTACTTCCCCGGCTGTCAGATAACAATCCAGAAAGATAGATTAGAAGACATCTTGCAGAATGAGTATTACATGCACATCCAAGAATATGGTCTAAAAAGTGAATTCATGTGCCCACTCGTTACTGTGGACCGTTCGGGTATAGACCCATATATTGGCTTTTTTGCCAGTCTTGAGAACTTAGAGCGGGGTGAACATGCCGTATTACAGATTCTCTTTAAAGGAGCCGTTAATCCATGGTCAGAGAGTATCATGCGAGCCATAACAGGCACCGATGGTAAATCATCATTCTTTGCTGATGCTCCTGAGATGATAAACCTGGCAAAGGAAAAGGTCTCTTCCCCTTTGCATGCGGTCGTGATGCGAACTTTAGTCTGTGGTCAAACAGAGGATGCAGCACTTGCCCTATCGAATAGGGTACAAAATTCGTTCGTTCGCGTTTTTACGAATTTTAGCAATACCCTTATCCCCCTGCAGCCATCCTCAGAAAGCTTTGACAACAACCTAGACAATTTTATCCTCCGAGAGTCCCAACGCCTGGGAATACTCTTAAACACTGAAGAACTTGCTAGAGTTGTACACTTGCCCTCTGCTGCAGTACTGAGTACAAAATTAGTACGAGATACAAGAAAGACTAAAGCAGCTCCGGCTATCACTCTTGGACACAGATTGGAGTTAGGTATTAATAGACATCAAGGCAAGGAATGCGTAGTTACTCTGGCAAATGGACAGCGACTAAAACACACACATGTTATTGGTGCTACAGGTACTGGCAAGTCAACATTCCTTACCAATATTATTGTCCAGGATATACAGAATGGAGAAGGTGTGTGTGTCCTTGACCCACATGGTGACCTTATTGAAGGCATACTTCCCTATATTCCTCAAGAAAGGATAAAAGACGTTATTGTAATTGATCCGGCAGACGCGGAGTATCCAATAGGCTTTAATATCCTGTCTGCCTATTCGGAAATAGAAAAAGATATTCTCTCCTCAGACTTAGTATCTGTATTCAAACGGCTCTCTACGAGTTGGGGCGATCAGATGAATTCAGTACTGGCCAACGCCATTCTTGCTTTTTTAGAAAGCAGTAAGCGAGGCACACTCGTTGATTTGCGGAGATTCCTCGTAGAAAAGAGCTTTAGAGACGATTTCCTAAAGTCCGTGTCTGACCCAAGCATTCTCTATTACTGGCAGAAAGAATATGCGCTGTTAAAAACCAACTCCATTGGGTCAATCCTTACTCGCCTCGATACCTTCCTGCGTCCCAAGCTCATACGCAACATGGTTGCTCAAAAGAAAGGCTTAGACTTTGAGGATATACTGGATAGTGGGAAGATCGTATTAGCCAAGCTCTCACAGGGGTTAATTGGTAATGAAAATAGCTACCTATTAGGCACATTTTTCGTGACTAAGATATACCAAGCTGCTATGGCACGGCAAGCTAAGGGCAAGGATAGCCGTAGGGACTTTTTCCTCTATATTGATGAATTCCAAAATTTCATCACCCCGTCCATGTCCGCTATCCTCTCGGGCGCCAGAAAATACCATTTAGGGATGGTGCTTGCACATCAGGACATGCAACAGCTTCAAAAATATGATACCGAACTTGCAAGCTCTGTATCATCCAATGCTGGCACTAGGATATGCTTCAGGTTGGGAGATACAGATGCAAAACGCTTTGAAAGCGGATTCTCGTTCTTTGACAGGCAAGATCTGGAAAACCTCAATACCGGAGAAGCTATATGCAGAATAGAACGTCCAGACTTTGATTTTTCTCTCACAACATTGCCACTACAGGAACTAGACCAAGACGTTGCAGAACAAAACAGGCACCTGGCTATTACACACTCACGGGTTGCATATGGCACACCAAAAGCAGACGTAGAACAGCAGCTGAGTGAGTTATTAAGAGCCATACGTTTTGCAATAAAAGAAGATGAAGAAAAAACAGTATCCTCAAGTATCTCTCAACCCAAGCCTAAAAACGAGATTAAACAAATCTCAAAAGAAGATGAAGAAAAGGTAACGCAACAATTCATAAAAAAGGATGAAGAAACGAAACACCGCTACTTGCAGAACCTTATAAAGCGCATGGCGGAATCACGAGGGTATAAAGCTGTTATTGAACACCCGACCCAAGATGGAGCTGGCAGAGTAGACGTGCATTTGGAACGAAATGGAAAATTAATAGCCTGTGAGGTGTGTGTGACAACTGAGGTAACCTGGGAAATACACAATATTGAGAAGTGCCTAACCTCAGGATATCACTTAGTGGCCGAAATATCGACAGATCAAAGAACGCTTGAAAATCTTAAAGGAAAAATAGCGGATTCTTTCCCAAATGATGTACAGGATAAGATACTCGTTCTAAGCCCTGACGCACTTTTTGAATACTTGGATACTGAACTAGCAAAAGAATCTGCTACAGAAACTCGGGTTAAAGGCTACCGAGTAAAAGTAGAGTATGGTGAGACGAATTTACCTAATCCTGATAAAACAAAAGACATCATCATACGGGCGATTACTAACTCTAGCAAAGGAAAAAATAAGAAAGGTGGTTAAGGTTAACTGTTCAAAAGAAAACTGATTATATTATCCCCAAAAACAACCTTTTCACAAGCATAATGTCGTTTCTTTGTAGCCAATATTAATCTGTTAAGCACTAATGACGGCGGAAGAAATAACCCTTATAGAGAATGAAATCTTTACTAAACTCGTAATTGACCTGTTAAAACAGCAACGTGCAGAGGGTAAAACAGAATTTCTGTTAGATAAATTTCTTGTAGACTCAACAACAAAGGAGAGATTGAAGAAATTGTTGAAAGAACAATAATCTCAATTTAGGCGAATTCGCCGTCTTACTTGAGTTTTTCAATTTTTTTCTCTGTAGACTCAATTGCTTTGTCTATATCTTCTTCATAATTCAATAGTGATTTATCGCTACTGCCATGATTCATTTCCTTACTCAGTTGTTGACCCAATAATCTAAAGTAAATCAAAAGAAATATAAGAAGAATAACTGCTGTTATCAAGTCTGGACCTCGACTCTCTAAAACATGCATTAATTTCTGGTAAGATGTAAGCTGTTCAAGACTTTCTTGTTTAAATAGAGATTGCAAGATAATAATCAAAGTCGTCGAAATCAAAATTGATATGAATAAGTACTTTATAATACTTAGGTCTAATAACGCTTTATTTCTGTATTGTTCTGCATAATCAATATCCTTTTGCTCATGAGTTATAGTTGGGCTTATAATCTTTTTGTAGTATGAATAAAATGCAGAAATGATTAAAAGTGGCAAAGGCGAGATAAATATATACTCTATACCCTTAATGGTATACTCCTCTTCTAAAGCAAGCAAGTGCTTGAACCCCTTACAGGATAAACATAACAAACTAATTGCAGCTCCAAGAAAGAGAATACAGAAGACAATTTCCAAAAAGAAAATTAAAAATTTCCTTGGAGTAACAATAGCATCAGCAATGTCAATCCCAAGCTGTAGTTTGAATCTACGCCATGAATCCTTCATTAAAGAGCCAATATTTTGCTTCATTCCACGGAATTTTTATTGAGCTGCTGGAAATTATCTAAAAAAACTGTCAAAGGATTTACACTAACGCCTATGCTATTCTTCAGTAGTCTCTTAGAAATATAAAAATCAGTCGCCTCAAATAAATGTCCATTTTCTACAATAGTGTTTTTTGAATAAATTGATATGTAAAGCGTATGGACATTAGGGTACTGTTTAGATATAAATTCCTTTCTGATAATTCCACCTGTATCATCAACTTCCTTTTTTCTATCAAGCAATCCATAGTCGATAATAAAAAGGTCAACTTGTTGCGGTAAAATCCTCTTAATCCGCTCTACAACATCCGAGTTGTCATAGCTATGAACATGGTTTTTCAAAAATGTTGTGTACAATAACTTTAGTTCATAAAATGTCTTCAAATCTTGAGACTTCGGAAATATATCTGCAGTTTCACTCACGATAGAATCGCAAATCATATTGAAACTTTCATACTCATCCTCAAAAATAACTATAGAGAGACGCTTTCTAGGCATAACCAAAAAATATTAAAGGTAATGACACTTTAAATATACGTTGCTTTTTATCCTTTGAATAAAAAAAATTCTCGTTTCCGTAAATCTGAAGATAAATATCATTTATCATGACCAGACCATGTGGTTGATTTACTAATCCCAGAGGGTTTTCGGGGATTTGGCTTTTTTGCTCTGAGATCTTGTCATAATTGTTCCTTATCTGCAAATGCATTTCGTCATTATACTCAACAAGGTTAAATTCAATCCACCTTTCCTCATTAGAAAGTGCTTCCGAGTGCTTTTTCACGTTTATAAAAAGCTCAGATAAGATAATCTTCAAAAGGTCATGGTTCATCTGCAACACAAAAGGTTTTGATTGCTCCAACACACCTCTTCGTTCCGGTAACACTGATATTTTTCGTTTAATTGCCGAGCTATTAAAAATCACGTTGAGTACGTCATTAATTATACCGATAAATTCAGTACTTGTGATAAACGGAAAAACATAATCTGCATCTAAATCATTTTCTACTGTTTCCTTCATAATATTAATATGATAGGACTGGTTATATAATAATAACCACAAGTTTATCCTATCTCTGACGCTCCTATATCGACTCAATAACTGATCTTTATTTATTTCTTCTTGCAGAGATTCAAGGTACTCTCTTTTTCCATGTTGGTACAAGTTCCATGAATCATTAGCCTTTTTCTCGTCAATGTAAGCTCGAAAACTATCATTAGCGACATTCATCCTCAGAAATGATGACAATAATGAGTTAATCAATAATAAATACCTCGTTCTCTCGTAATCAAAGAAAGTAACCTTTCCATTAGATAGCTTTCTTGTGCCTATAAAAATTACGGCTAAACCGTCATCCGTCAAATTCGTTTCCCCTTCGCTAAGGGCTATGTCGGCTACTCTGAAAAAAAACAAGTGATCATATCGTTTCGAACTAAACTCAAATTTCTCATAGATATCTAACTCTTCCCCTTGATAATATAGATTATCAACTATCGAATAATACTTACCAGCACGACGAACAAATTCGATAAATGTCTGAGTTGGTCCATGAGTATAGGTTGAAATCCCTTCTAACATTGGCAGAATGAAGCTGCTAGATTTTACTTTCTTTTTAAGTGAGGTGTGATTAGAAAATGAGTATATATTTCCTCTTTCATCATAGTCTATTACATTACTTTCAGCATTTTTATATTTGACATACAACGCGATATCAACGTCTTCTGAAACTCCCATGATTTTCAAAATGAAGGATAGTATTTCTTGAACTTTTTCAGGGAGGTCTTTTTTTTGCTTGTCCAAATCTGGATGAATGTCCCTGAAAAGGGTTCCGTAAAAACTAAAAAAATCATCAAATAGGGTATGTGTTTCTGACCTACTCCCAGGCAATCGTAAAAACTTTCTCTCCAAATCGATAAATTCAAAAAGCGGGATGTAATCGTAAGAGTCATAGTCTCCCTTTAGTTTCACAAGTGGATCAAACTCAAACCCGCCCTTTAATTCTTTTTCCCATTCAATGTACGCTTTATGAACCAATTGATTAACTACCGCTATATTCTCAAGTTTTATCAACAATAACAAATGACGAAAATCCGAATTTTTTGACGCTTTTAAGTTACCGGAGTTGAGAAGGTTATTAATTCTCTCTTCAACGTATAATGCCTTTGCAACATTATTGTGGATTACTTCCTTTACACAAGCCGTCAAAAAATATTGGTAGTTATTGATTGTTTCAAGTCTTTTGTCAAGATTATATATAAGTTGGCAGCAGAGTCGTATTCTATTATCCAAATTCCTAAATAACTCAGGAGGATTCGACCCATTGTGGATATCAATTGACTTGCAACCTTTAAGAATGTCTAGCTTATGCTTCTGAAAGAACTGTGCACAATTATTCTCCGAAAAAATTTCTTCTAGTTTCTCCTGAAAAACCTTATCCTCAACGACCTTTGCATTGACACCAGCCATCAATGCTTTTTGAGATACACTTAATGACAGAAGCCCAATAGCCTTATCTCTATCTATCTTTATCTTTCCAAGCAGAGGCTTCAAAATTGTTGCACCAAGATGATAAATGTGATCTAGCTTTGTAAGAGTTTCATCTCTAAGCAAAAAATTAGATTGCAATGATGCTAACCTTTTAAGCAACAATTTTAGATATCTATAGTCGTTAAAACTTAACCTATCCTCATTAGCAATTTGCTTATTAATTACATCTTCAGCTTCTCTAATCATCCATCTAAAAATGCTTTTTTTTACATTCGGATAGAAAACAAAAGGCGGCAATGAAATAACCTTGATAACATACTCCTTACAGCTTTGAAATTTCAAATTAATTTGAAATTTATCACGCTCATTACTTCGTAATGATTTCAATTTTTCATAGACAAATCCTACAAAATCATCAAATGGCACCTCATCCCCAAACAGGTGCCCATTACCCTCGTTCTCATACATCCCGAGAACGATATCTGTAATATGCAACTTGTATAAATGTTTGTATTTTATAGCGTCGTTTAATAAACTGACCTTTTCAATTGTAGCAGCCTCAATATCGGCGAATGAAATAGATGGGTAGTAGTCTAGAAATTCTTTCTTCTCATAACTACTATACTCAACAAGCTTAAGATTTCTTTTTTTATTGAGAAAAATAGATTTCAGACTATTAAGACTGCATCTATTAGAAATATCTTCGTAAAGCTGTCTACGACTACAAATTGGACAAGCTAAATGATGCGCTATTAGGGACGGGACACGCAAATACTTAAAAACAAACATGGATTTTTGAAGACCTCCGTTGTCTATGTTCAACAGCTCATCTTGAATCGCACGTATTGCATAATCATCAGTTCGAACAATAAGAGCAAATACACCGGAAAAACCGTTCCTGGATTTGTTGATATCCCAACATTGTTTGACAAAATTGTTTGCTGATCTAAATGTTCGCCCTGTCATGATATTATCATCCACATAGTAAACGAACTCAGCTGTTCTTAGTGTCTCTTGATATAAGCTGACAAAATTTTGAACAAAATCATTTTTGGTATCATATTGTACAATATTAGCCGAATCACTAAAAAGAACCTCATTAACAATATTTACAAAGGAAGAATTAAGATTTCCTTCTGGAGTCAGTAGGATGGTCTGCTTATTACTATGCTTGGCAATCCAATCTTTCGATTTTATCTCATTTTTAAGCCATTCAACAACCTCCTCTCGATGTCTTGTTAAAAACTCATTTGGATTGATAAAATGCACATGTTCACTGTCTCCAAAGACTTGATGACCATAATAATAATATTCGGGCTGCAGAATAAAATCTCCCTTGGTATATTTTACTAGCCCCGAACCAGTAAAAGGAAATATACTTGATAATAACAACTGAGGTATTACCGACGCCCGGTCGGTTTCAATAATTGGCACCTCTTCTTCTGAATGCTCAGGGAAACACAATTGACAATTATTTATAGTAAACCACTTGGTAATTAACTCTACAAAAAAATGTTGCGGAACTTCACTTTCCGTAAATAGGTTTCGATAACTCTTTTGTGCGGTATTGTATGTCTTAACGACAATCGTCTTATTATCATTTTCAATTTTCTGCCAGCCAAACCTTTGAAATATGTCGGGCATTGGCATTCCTTTTCGAGCCTGATCAAATTCATCGTCCACTACGAGCAAAATATTTAGAAAAGGCTTTCGAATATTGACATCTGGAACACCACTGGCAATTAATAGGTTAAATATTTTTACACAGGTCGTCAAAGTTGAGCCAATCGGAACTATGATAAAGTACATTTTGATTAAACAATCACGAACGTTATCAAACCTCCGAAGAAAAACGAGTTCTTCCGCGTCACTAACGATATTATAGTCAAAAAAAATCGGCTGTCCCTTCCTTTTGTAAAAATTGTTTACTAATGTGGTTACTCTAACAAGCAATAACTCTGAATATTTTCCGTAACTAATCAAACCAAATCGCTCAATGCCTCCCAAATCTCCATTTGCTAAATTATCAATGATGAATTTAGCAACTTGAATGGCGAATTGATTTGCAAAATAGTTGTTTTGAAACATCTTACTCACATAGTAAAAGTCCCGGACATGAATTTTTGAGCCAAGCTTAACATGACCATTTTCTAATTTAAATCCTTGGAAACTACCTCTATTCATGTTTCAACAGCTTTTTTCTCAGGTGATAGTGTGCAAAATGTTCAAATAGCGTTCTATCACCTACTCGTATTATAGTTTCAAATTCGAGTAAACGTGGTTTACCGGTTATCGATTCTAAATAAAAGAATGGTAAACGCTTTATCTCTGAAGCATTTAAATGATCTAATTCCTTCGGGGAAATCTCTTCATCACCTAATACATCTACAATTCGCTCAGAATTCCGGTACAAAATACGCGGAAAATAAAACTGTTCGTCTACGTTAAAAATATAGAACAGAATACAAACTTCTTGGGTCCAAAATATACTTCTTTCGTTATCAAGTAGGTATAAAACATCATCAATTATTTCATTTTCTAAACCCAAAAAAATCACATTCTGGCAATACATATGGTACTGAAGCCTTGCAATTAGACGAATTATCGCCCCTGCATTCTTTAACTCGTCGCAGCCAATGTGTATGACGGGAATAATTGCCTTTGACTGGGTTTTTTCTTCAACAATTTCTATACATCTTTGCTCAAACTCGTATTTCTCTTCGTGTTCATTTTTACTGAAATCAAGAATTACTTCAGTAAGACTATGAAGCTCGCTCCCAATGGTGGGGCTTCCCTTTATATAAACAAAATCTAGTATGTCCGAATCTAAATAATTGCTGAATGTCGTATTACGAAGCACACTTATGAACTTCTTCTTTTCATGATGTCTATAGTAAATTGGAATTGCCATGTTGTAATGCGTTCCTGCCTCGAATAGCTGAACGTCATTGGGGCCATCTAAAACTTCATAATTAGAATACGATAAGTTCCCCTGTTCATAGCTCCTTGTTGACACAAAGAAAAATCCGTGTAGATTTTCAATGTTTCGTTTAAATACAAGTAGTCCCATGTTGTCAACTATCCGATAGATTTGATGACCTATCCCATCTGTTGGGAAATCATAGAATTCTTTTAGAATTGTTTTGTGATTTTCTTCAGAGTTGTCGTAGTCCTTAGTAAATTTCTCTAATTGTTTTTTTTGCTTTTCCAGAGTCACATTATTAAAACAGTCGACAATGCCAATATCACTACAATCAAATACATTAACATCTAGAAATTGTCTAATCGCAGGGAAATTAGAATCCTCGTTTTGAGGCTCAACATGAAATTCTCTAATGTACTTGCTGAAAGAAATATTTGAGTTTAGTTTGAATTCCTCCAATTCGTCTTTTTCAAAAATTCTCGCAATTACTATTCCTTCGCCCCTGGACGAATGTTCTACAACATTTGTAGCAATTTCTTTCAATCCATTAAATATTGTATTAACAATTACAAATACTTCTTCAATCTTATCAAATAGCTGCACATACCTAATTTTGTGTTTCCCTGCATATTTTAGAAATGAAGGGATAATATTTGCTAGAAGTACAGAAAACAGTATGATAAAATATCTTGGTTTATTGTCAAGGTGATTTTTTTCGAACTCATGAAACTTTTGAATATAATCTCGACTAGGATCTCCTTCTACATCCCGAAAAAGCTTGCTTTGTTTTCCTTCCGCATAAAACTCTCCCAATCGAAGAACCGAAAGTGCTCTAATGTAACTTTCATATATTACTTCCGTGGTGCTTATCGGCAGGTTAGAACTTTTGAGATGTCGGATGAAAGATGCTCGTGATTCATGCACAACCGCCGGATTTGCAAAGAAGCTCTTAACCACATCTAGACTGAGGGGATCAACAAAAAAATATTTGTATGCTTTGTCATTGACTATGACTGGCGGAAGAAATCTAGAAGACGATGTAATCCAATTTTCCAAAAAAATGGGTTTGTAGGATCTAACACTAAATGTGTTCTTCCTTACAAAAAAATGGGATAAAGCTCCATATTGAAGAATTTTCTGTGGGAACGCAGAATTCCTTTGTTCTTTAAAAGAAGTAATATCTAATACAATTTCTATGGATGGAAAACTCTTCTTAATTAAACAAAGGACTCCAATAACTCCCAAATCCAATTGGGAATTTATTGGATAAAATAGCAAGTCTAATCTGCCTCTGCCAACGGTTTGTTTAGCAACAAATAATTGCGAAAGTATTTTACTAATATAACTGATCGCTTCATTACCAATGAAGATTTCTTTATCAAATTGTATTATGAATTTAAAATCAGGCACCAGGGCTGGAAGCTGATTTTCTATTAACTCAATGTTATTAAAGAGTAGTTTCATTAACTAAGTTTACATAGCATAAATAGTAGATAGTAACATTAAGTTATAAAATATAATGGGAATAATAACATACGCAAACATATTGACATTTATTTATATGTGTATATGCTGAAAAGAAAAATATGTATGTACATTTAAAATCTATCTGGATAGATAGGAAAATTGAGAGTTTATATAATAAAAGGCACTCAATACTTGACATGAATTTGTACGACATTTTTGAGAAAATCCGAACACTGCAACTCAAATTTGTTTCGTCTAAAAGTGATTCTGATGAAGAAGCAGCTATTCTTAATGCTTGGATAAGTTTGAGCAAACTAAGTGTCAAAATGGCGAGCCTACCGACGGAAGCAATGAAGGCATTTTTTGCCGCTCCAACGACTGGCTGCAAAAACTTAGCCTTCAAAAAATGGAATAACTTATGTTTGAAAAGCATCAATTTGGCTACAAATAAAGAGACCATTGAGGATTTACTTTTACACTGTCCTAAAGACTCATCGTCTCTTACTGCTGGCATTAAAAAAATAGCTATGCTCGCATAGATTCTTGACTAACTAAAATATCCCCTAAGGGGATATTTTTTAGTGCACCTGTTAGAAATGCTGGAATACGAGTAGAATCCCAGACTGTGGCTTAATTAATTCTCTATTTTTTCTCAATATCGTCCACCCTGCATGTTCTTGGATTGTGTCCAAGAAATTGAATTATTTGGAGGTAGAATCTGATTTGTGGCTTACTGCGTTTACTCTCCCATCCCGTGATAGTATCCACACACACACCAAACAGTGCAGCTATATCTTTCTGCTGTAGATTCAATGCTTTGCGCCGTAAACGGATATGATCACCCAAATGGTCAGAAGTACACTTAACAAGGTGATTTTCAATTGCAATCTTGCTGCTCCAAAAACCCAACGCATGAATGCCCATGCGGATATTTCAATCATCCCGAGAAGGAGTGTACCTGTTCATCGCAGGTGGTGCAACGCTACCTGAACAAAGTATCGGGTCCTTTACTGGACAGGATAGACCTGCATGTGGAAGTAACCCCTGTCCCCTTTGCAGAATTGTCTTCTGAGAAGAAACAGGAAGACAGCAACACAGTGCGGGAGCGGGTATTGAAAGCAAGGGAGGTACAAGCACAACGATACGCAGAACATGAAGGTGTGTACAACAATGCACAGATGAGCAGTAAAATGCTGAAAGAGATCTGCGTTATCAATTCTATTGGTCAAAACCTGCTGAAGACTGCTATGGATAGGCTGAACCTATCTGCCCGTGCTTACGATCGCATACTTAAAGTTTCCCGCACTATAGCCGACCTGGCTGATAGTGAAGATATAAAGCCGGAGCACCTTGCCGAGGCGATACAATACAGGAGTTTGGACAGAGAGGGATGGGCAGGTTAAATGTCTCTTGTTTAATTTGATTGAGAGTAAGCGCGAATAATACTGTTAGGGCGAACAAATGAAGTATTCAAATCCGGAAATATACTGGTAACAGTATAAACTATAGAATCAGCGGTTTCTTTTATGCCGGGGAAATACTCATTTATTTTTGCATCAAATTTCAAGTTCTCAGAAGCTATTTCATCAGCAGTAGCCGCAAAAGACTTGTACGCCACCTCAGGAAAAATATCCTTATGAATCAAAATCGATTGAACACCGGTAACCTCAATATTTGTTTTCTGTCCTTTTATCAAAACAGGAAGTCTATACCTTCCTTCAACCTTCGATACTACGTTTTCAAAAAAGCCTTGCATTTCAGATTCCATATTATAATGGAAGTTGTCCATTTCAGACAAAGACAATTTCATGGCTGTTTGCATACGTAACACAGTCGATATCAGCCTGCCTGATTCCAACTCTTGCTTTGCATCAAGATAAAAATCAGGGCCCTTTCTATTCTTATAGCTGAATGGCCTTATCCATAAGCCACTAAGCTTCCAATCATCTCCCAGCTTATTAAAAAGCATCGTAAGTAACGCTGTATTCCCTTGTTTAGTACTGTTAATTTCTACCAGATAAAGAAATGTCTCTTTATCATAGATCGGAAACTGAACACGATAGTCATAATACCCTAAACCTGTGGATGACACCTGATTTAGATTGGAATTGAAATTATAGATATAGTATTCACCGATACTTCCGACAATTTTCTGGGAGTCTGAAAATAAGACGTACGTAAAGAACGAGTCTAATGTACGCTTTGTGATATCTGGTATTTCCGGGCTGATCAAAGCATGAAGGCTTTGCGTATCACTTCTTTTCAAATTATCAAAGACCTTCGCTGAAAGGTACTTAACAGCTTTCCTGTCTTCAGGCTCAATGTCTTCGCCTTTCTTTACATAACCAACCTTGCCTATACATCCTAAAAGAAAAGCCAGGAACAGAAAGTAAATGATTCTATAGTTAGTGGTGCGCTTAAACATTATATGAGCATTATGACACAAAATAATATAAACACTTTATAAGGCCTGCTAATTTTATTCTGCCCGTGCATACGACCGCATACTTAAAGTTTCCCGCACCATAGCCGACCTGGCAGACAGTGAAGACATAAAGCCGGAGCACCTTGCCGAGGCAATACAATACCGCTCTTTGGATAGAGAGGGATGGGCGGGGTGATCACCGAGCGCAAAAACAAAGACCAGCCTGTGGGGGCTGGTCTTGTCCAAAATCAAAAACACAAGAAAACTATTGTTTGATGAAATTTACAACCTGGTTATTGTCTTGTCCTGAAAAACGAACATTGTAATAACCCGGAGCAAGATCAGCAACAGGGATGCTATTGTTACCGGTAATCGAAACTGATTTTACCAGTCGTCCTGTAACATCATAAAATGCAGCACCTGTTAAAGAGGCAGCACTTGTAAAGTTTAGTGTATTCACTGCAGGGTTAGGATATATTGTTACAGTTGCTTTTGCAGCAGCAACATTACCTACTTCAAGAGCAGACTGATCGTCGGCTACAATGAACGGACTTAAAGAAGTAACATTGTTACGAGTCATTACAAATAAGCCATTTAAAGCTATTGTCGCCGGAGCTGTTGTCATAACGTCCCAGTTTCCTGCGTAGTGCGATATATAAGAGTTCAGCCTGTCAAAGCCGTTTACTTCCATGGCGGTACTCCACATTGCGTGCAGGTTCAGATCAAGACCTGAAGTTACACTGCTGGAGATGAACCATGTAGCATCTACTAAAGGGCTTGTACCTGTAAGGTCATAGCCACTTGTGCCATTGCTATATACACCCTCTTTTACCATTACACTGATATCGCTGTTTGCAGAAGCTACGTTTGCAATTACCACAGCAGGAGAATAATTAGCAGCCGTACCTACATGAAAAGTATCGGCACTGCTGGCCACCAGGTGCATTATTAAATTACCACCATCGCCGGTGATCACATAACTGCCTGTAGAGCCACCTGTAACGGTACCTGTTGCAGCTATTGTAAGGTCGCTGGTACCTGCATTTATCCTACCTGATATAAGTGACAATGTATCGTTCACTATCAGATCAGAACCTAAGCTTACGTTACTTGTATTGTTGCTCATGTTGATCGTTACATTATCAAGCGTCTTTCCTGTATTGCTGAAACGAATGCCACCTGAAAAAGAATTAGCGGCAAGTATAGAAAGACTTGAAGCTGAAGTTGCATTGATAACACCTGTACCTGATGCTGCGAAGTCACCATTGCCTATAAAAGCAAGGTTAAAATTATTCAGCGTCAATGTACCTGCGCTCAAGGCCATTGTACCATTTACGTTCAGGTCAGAGCCAAGACTTAGCATACTTGAAGCCATACCCATATTAAGGGTAAGATTATTAATGGTATTACCACCTGTATTGAACCTGAGTCCGCCTGTTATGCTGTTTATGGCATTTACAGATATATTGGAAGCAAGGGTTGAACTGATATTACCGAGTCCTAAAGGTGAGAAATCGCCGGTAGCACCAAAAGATAAATTATACCCGCTCAGCAAAAGGTTACCTGCAGTGAGCTTAAGCAAACCGTTTACGTTCAGTCCGCCTGAAAGCGCAAGAGCACCTGATGTAAGGTCAACAGTTACATTATGCAATCCTGTACCGGTCAACTCTACGCCTGCTACTGCAGCTGCACCCAGGTAAGTTACATGATAGTTGTTAGTCAGGCCCATTGTTCCTGTACCACTTACAGCTATTGTTCCTCCGTTCCTTATAATGGTAGCATTGTTAGCCATCGTTACATTACCTGCGGTAATACTCAAAGTACCTGCGGTTACGTTCAGGGTGTTACCTACTACTATATTTGCAGCACTGCCTATTGTTGCTATTGCTGTACTTAATTTTTGTACTGTCATATTACCTGTGTAGGTAAAACCTGTTACCAATGTCAGCGCCATACTGTCCAGGGTAATGATACCGGTTCCACCCAGATTACCACCGGTCAGTATTAAAGTAGTGGGATTAATACCTGAGGTCAACGCACCGTTTACAATCAACTGCGAAGTAGTGTTGAATGTCTGGTCGGCAGTTAAAGTAACTGTGTAACCTGCAGGTATGGTCACCACATCTGCTGTAGAGATGGCTGCCGGAGCTAGACCGCCCCATGTTGCACCACTATTAAAATTACCCGACATCACCGCTGTATAATTGAGCGCGCTTGCCGAGATACTGAAAATGGGTAGGGCTATCGCGACTAATACCATCCTCCTCGAAAATGAACTATAAAATTTCTTCATAGACATTTAAAGGCCAAAGCCATGCCTTGATATCTTTTTTGTACTAAAGTTTTTCTATTAGCATATCAATAAGTTACGGTCTGACAGAATATAAGATGCGTAATGACGTGCCTCTTACCACATTGACTGCTAATCGGGGTTTTAGAAACAGCTGATATGAAGAACAGATATGAAAAGGATATGACAAAGCAGTTTACCAGATAAGGCGGTATGGGGTATTGCAACCCCCTTAAACATGGGATATCCTGGCGCGACCAGCTCCCTACCTCATAAACAGGAAGAGAGTATATGTATACATTATAGTGAATCTGCTACCGACTTTAATTTGTTTGCCGTGTCTTCGTCCAGTTTCGCGTTGTATTGTACTTTGCCCAGTTTAGCTTTTGTGAAGAACTTATAAAACACGCAGGCGATAAGATAAGAGCCGGCAGCAGAAGGGTGGCTGTCTGTAGCAGACATGTACAGCATTATATCAGGGTACTTTTTCCTGCACAATTCAAATGCCGCACCTATTGGTGCAATATCAGCATGCAGCATGTCAGCCAGCATACTTATGTTCTTCCTGAGGGTATCAAATTCCTGTGCTGCGTCATTATAAGTTGCAGAGCAGCATGAATCCTTGTTCCACTGAATAGTTCTGCTCACCGCAATAACAGGATAACAATACCTGTAAGGAAAGCCCTGCATTGTGAATGATTGATAGAGTACGGTGCGGGCTTTTTGTGCTTTAATAACGCTATCTATTTTCAGAGCTGCGGGCAAAACATCATAATCAATAGATTCAGGCACCAGCAGCTTGACTGTCCCCTCTTGCAAAACGACATAATCCCAGTTGGATGAACGGATCTTTTTAATGGTAGTTGCATCTTCACCGCGAGGAGTTTGGCTGGACATATTAGAACCTTCAGCACGGGTATAAAAAGCATGGTGCTTCAGTCCCGCACCGGGTGAAGTTTCCTGCACCACCTCATAGGCCTGTTTGGTATCATTAAACATCTCCTGCAATGTTTGAGGCATTTGATTGTAATAAGTAAGGCTATTGCCTACAAACAATATCTTTTTGCTTTGCGCGTGCAATGCGATGCAGGAAAAGACTAAGAGAAAGGTTGATAGCTTCTTCATGTACTGTAAGTTAACAAAATAGCGCAAGCATATGCTTGCGCTATTTTGGATCTGAAGACTCAGATCAGTATGGTAAAATATCTTAGGTATTCAGCATAAAGGTACGGTGAACGGTGTATTTCACATCAGCAGTACCACCGGAGTTACCGTCAGAATTAGGAATGTTGTTGCTGGTACTCCTTGTCATTTCTATTTCAATCTCGCCATTATTAATAGAGCTGAGTTCTGCGGAGCTGAAAGTTACCTGGCTGGTAGTGAAGGTTTTTGTCTGGCGCACTTCCGATCCACCGATGTCTTTCCCTGAAACAGTTACCTCTATAGAACCTTCACTGCCCGTGTAATTAAAAGAGATGCCTGAAGTCCGGCTGAAATTGGTACCAAGCCCTGTGGGAAACCCAACAGGTTCAATGGAATTGGCAGCAATAGTATTGGTTACTGTTTTGCCATCCTTCTTAGTGAGTAAAAATGTAACATCGGCAATGCCCGTTATATTGGCAGCATAGCTGGGTACAGAAAAGACCGTATGCTCTACAGAAGCATTTCCGTTGATTTTCAGGTTGCTTACACCATCGAGTTTGATAGGAGAACCCATAGAGCTGCGCACCCTGAAAATTCCGGAGGCATTGGTGCTATTAGCACTGGCATCAAAACTTATATTATAGTGCTGGTAATAAGGCACGTCCTCTTCCAGGTCGTCGGAACTAACCTTGGTGCAGGAGGACAATGCGAGCATAGCTAGCAGCAGAGGGGTAATTATTTTCTTCATAAGGCGTGTTGATTTCTAAAACTTTATGCAAATTATGTGCCGATTCGTAATATATCAAATTTTCGTGAGAGAGTATTAAGTGAGCGGTAATTTGGGAAAAGCACTCTAAACGTACTATATTGGTACTCCTTTTTCATCACCATTACCTTTTTCGTTTCAATAGGGGTAAAGGTATGCCTGTTATCGTGCAGGCGACCACGAAATGAAAAAAGCCTTACATTCCTGTAAGGCTTTTCTTATGCTAGTTTTAAGGAAGAGCCGGTAAACACCGGCCCTGTAATGAAACCATCTCAAACATTGTATAAATGTAGGTTGTGCTGTAATGGGAAACTTCCCCCGCAGGGGGTGAATCCTTGTCTGCATGGCTCGTGGACGTGTCTGACACCTTGCAGGTGTACTGACACTATCCGGGAGGGTGTTAAACTTGGCTTAAGGGAGAATAATCGTATGGAATTGACGTTTTTTTGCGTTCTATCTTTGTCACCAATACGTATATATGAAGAATATCCTGTTTTTGATATGCTTTTCCCTCCCATTTTTAGCAGGAGCCCAAAACAATAAAGAACCATATACCAGGGAATGGGCGAAGGCGGACTCTTTCCTGAACCGTGGCCTCCCAGAGTCGGCACAAAAAATACTGGATGATGTATACAAGCAGGCTAAAGCCAAGAACCAGCAATTGCAAATGCTGAAGTCGCAGGTATATATGATGAAAGGGGATTTTCAGAAGAATGAGGATGCTGTAAAGGATGCAATACTGAGAGCTGAGAAAGAAACAGCAAATACCAGCTTCCCCGTAAATGCAGTGTGGCAAAGCATAACTGCGCAGCTCTACTGGAACTACTACAATACCAACCGTTGGAAAATACTGAACAGGACAGCAACCAACACAACAGGAGAAGACTTTGAGCAATGGGATGCGGGTAAATTCTTTGATAAAGTAGCAGCGCTGTATAATGCTTCATTGGCTAAGGCTAATGAACTGAAGCAGGTAAACATAGCAGACTATGACGCTGTGCTGATAAAAGGCGAGAACAGCCGTAACCTGCGCCCGACGCTATTTGACCTGCTGGCCTTCAGGGCGATAGGGTTTTATGAGAACGATGAAAAGGATGTGACCAAGCCGACTTTCCAATTTGTGATGGATGATGCTGCGGCATTTGCGGAAGCGGGTGATTTCATCAAGCATAATTTTAAAACAGAGGACACAGGCTCATTGCAATGGAAGGCGCTGAAGCTTTACCAGCAAATACTATCGCTACATATGAATGACAGCAAGTCTGATGCAATGATAGATGCAGACCTGCTGAGGATAGATTTTGTATTTGCGCATTCAGTGCATGCTGATAAAAAGGAACTGTACAAGAAAGCACTCGAGCGTATAGAAAGTAAGTATAGCAGCAACCCTCTCTCTGCGATGGCTTCTTTCAAGCTGGCACAGCAGATGTATAAAACAGGTGATAACAGTAGTGGCCAAGAGAAAAATAAAAAGATCGGAAGGCGACCACAAGGCCCGCAGGCGAAATATGACTACGTAACACAGAAGAAAAAGCTGGAAACTATCGTAAGTAAATTCCCTAATAGTGAAGGGGGAATTGCAGCCAGGCAGCAGTTACAGTCGATAATGATGAAACAACTGACTGTGCAGGCTGAAGATGTGGTACTGCCAAATGAGGCATCAAAAATATTGATCAGCTATAGAAATGTAAAGACTGCCTACTTCAGGATAATTCCGGTGAAACCGGAAGACTATAAAAAAAGTATTCGTGACTACTATGATACCACCTGGCAGAACAAATTGCTAAGAGCTAACCCTATACAGAGCTGGCAGACGCAACTACCGGGAACCGAAGACTACGACCAGCACAGTACGGAAATAAAAGCAGACGCACTGCCTATAGGCATGTATGCTATAATAGTGAGTGCAGAGAGCACCTTCAATAAAAGTGAGAATATACTCTCTTATGTGGTGTTCCAGTCATCGTTCCTCAGCCTTATTACTTCATCGGGCGCGGGTAACAACAAGGGGTATATACTGAACCGAAAAACAGGCGTACCCATACCGAATGCCAGGATAGAGCTGTACAAAGAAAAGTACAACAACAAAGCACAGCGATATGATATAGTAAAAAGCAAGGAACTGAAAAGCGGCACTGATGGCTCGTTCAACAACAGCAGCGACAACTATGATTATTACCAGGGCATAAATGTGTTTACGGCCAATGATGCGTTGTATAACTACAATTCCTTTAACCTGTATGGAAGGGAGAATGCAAAAGACAGAGATGAGACACGGACCTTCTTTTTTACAGACAGGTCGATATACAGGCCGGGGCAGACGATATACTTTAAAGGTATCATGGTGAATGTGCAGGGGGGCGGCAAGAAGAACAATGTGATAGCTAACCAGGAAACTGAAGTAACCTTCTACGATGCGAACGGGCAGAAGATAAGCTCCCTGAGCCTGAAGACAAATGAGTTTGGTTCGTTTACAGGAAAGTTCACAGCACCTGAGAGCGGGCTGACCGGCAGCATGCGCATAGAAAATGGCTATGGCAATGCATACTTTAATATAGAAGAATATAAACGGCCGAAGTTCTCTGTATCGTTTGAAGAACTAAAGGGAACCTATGCGCTGAATGATGAAGTGAAGATGAGCGGTACAGCTGTAGCGTACGCAGGTAACAGCATAGACGGTGCCAGTGTAAAATACAGGGTGACACGCAATGTGGTATTCCCTTACTACTGGCTGTACTACCGCTGGTATGGTGGCGCAAGCTTTACTGCAACAGAGATAGCGAATGGCACAACCGTTACAGATAAGGACGGGAAGTTTACCGTAGCCTTTACAGCTAAGCCTGACCTGAGTATAGACAAAAGCACGCTACCTACTTTTACCTACACAGTGCATGCAGATGTAACAGACATTAACGGAGAAACACGCAGCAGCAATAGCAGTATAAGTGCAGGATATACTGCTGTGCAGATAAGCGCTATACTGAGTGAAAAAGCCAGCCCCAAAGAACTGGACACAATACATGTTCGCTCGCAGAACCTGAACGGGCAGTTTGTACCTGCACAAGTACAGGTGAAGATATCGCTGCTGAAGTCGCCGGAGAATGTGCTGCGCAAGAGGCAATGGAGTGTACCAGACCAGTTTGTGATGGACGAGTCGACCTTCAGGCAGTACTTCCCGAATGATGAATACAAGGAAGAAGCATATCACCTGAACTGGGAAAAGGCGAATACTGTATTGGAGAAAACCATCAACACTACTGAAGATGGCAAAGTGGGAATAGACAGGAAGACATGGAGCAAGAACGGCTGGTATGTGATAGAACTGGAAACAAAAGATAAAAGCGGAACCACTGTAAGTGAAAGAAAATATGTGCAGGTATGGGATGAGCGTAATAGCGGCAATATAGCTGAAGCGTTATCACTATTGCCACCAAGCCAGACCAAAGAACCGGGAGAACAGGCTACAATAAATGTAGTGAGCGGATATAAGAACCTGTTCCTGATACAACAGGAGCAGACGATGGATGGTAAGTCTGCCACCAAGCAAATTGACTATAACGGCGGACTGAAATGGAGCAAAGGAATAACCGAAGCAGACAGGGGTGGAGCGATAGTGAGCTATATAACAGTGAAGGAGAACCGCGTGTACCAAGGGACCGCACAGGTATATGTGCCATGGAGCAATAAGGACCTGAAGATAAGCTGGGAGACACACCGCGATAAACTACAGCCGGGTCAGAAAGAAACATGGGCGATGGTGATAAGCGGTGCCAAGAAAGAAAAGGTTGCTGCAGAAATGGTAGCAGGAATGTATGATGCTTCGCTGGATGCCTTTAAAGGACATAGCTGGAGCATGTATGGATTGTATCCTTCTATCTATAGCAGAACAGCATGGTATAGCAATATCGGTTTTGGAACAGAGTCCGGAAGGCAGATAGCATATTATTCACAGGAGTCGTTACCGGCTTATGATAAGAGCTATGATGCCATATTCTTCTTTGATGAGTATATGCCGGGTGGATATGGGAATCATTATAGAGGTCGTGGAGATGTAATGAAATCAATGGCTGCACCTTCAGTTTCAGCTAATGCACAAATGGCAAGGCGTGAAGATATGGCAGAGGGTGCAGTGGCTGACAGGTCGGCCGAGAAGAAATCGAAAGATGAATTTGTAACTGATTCTATAGCGCAACCGGAAGGCCAGGCAGAAAACAATAATACTGCCGATGTACCTCTTCGTAAGAACCTGCAGGAAACAGCTTTCTTCTATCCACAACTGCGTACAGATGCGAATGGAAATATCAGGATAGAATTTACGATACCGGAGGCGCTAACAGAGTGGAAATTCATGGCACTTGCTCATACACAAGACATGAGCTTCGGACAACTATCAGGAACAGTGAAGACGCAGAAAGACCTGATGGTGATGCCGGGATTGCCGAGGTTCTTCAGGCAGGGAGATGAAATGGTGATCAGCACCAAGATCAGCAACCTGAGTGATAAAGACCTGAGCGGCACTGCTACTCTCAGCTTTGTGAACGCGAAAACAATGCAGCCACTTGATCTGCCTTTCAGATTGAAAGATGGCAACACGAGCTTCTCAGCTAAGAAAGGTGAGAGTGCTGTTGCGACATGGAAGGTGAATATACCTGAGAGCCTGTTTGAACCTGTGCTTGTTAGGATAGTGGCGAAGGCGGGCAGCTTTAGTGATGGTGAAGAGAATGCGATACCTGTTGTGAGTAACAGGATGATGGTGACGGAAACATTACCCCTGTGGATACATGGTGACGGCAGCAAGAATTTCAGCTTCGACAAGCTGAGACATTCTGATAGCAGCAAGACACTTTCGCAATACAAACTGACAGTAGAATATACAGGCAACCCTGCGTGGTATGCAGTGCAGGCACTCCCCTACCTGATGGAATATCCTTATGAATGTGCAGAGCAAACTTTCAATCGCTTTTACGCGAATGCTCTGGCATCGCACATAGTAGAGCAGAGCCCGAAGATTGAAGCAATATTCCGCAAATGGGAAAATGAATCGCCTGAGGCGTTGCAATCTAATTTGGAAAAAAACCAGGAATTGAAGTCGGCACTGCTGGAAGAAACGCCATGGGTACTGGAAGCACAGAATGAAACAGAGCAGAAGAAACGTATAGCCCTGCTTTTTGAAACACATAAACTGGCACGCGGACTGGATGCTACTATGCGTAAGCTGAAACAAATGCAGTTGGCTGATGGTGCATTCCCTTGGTTCCATGGCATGTATCCTGACAGGTATATAACGCAATATATACTTACAGGCATGGGCAGGCTGAAACACCTGGGCATTGAAGACAGGAAGGGGAATATGAACGATGTGATCAACAAGGCGCTGCCTTACCTGGACAGGAAAATAAAAGAAGATTATGATTACCTGGTAAGGAATAAAATAAAACTGGATCAGCAGCACATAGACTACTTCCATATACAGTACCTGTATATGCGGAGCTTCTATAACCAACCGATAGATAAGGCAAACCAGATAGCTTTCAACTATTACAAAAAACAGGCAGCGCAGTACTGGCCGAACTTTAATGCCTATATGAAAGGCATGATAGGGCTATCGCTGCACAGGTATAAAGAAACCAAGGAGCCGAAAGACATCATTGCATCGCTGAAAGAAACAGCTATGAAGAAAGACGAACTGGGCATGTGCTGGATGCAGCCGGGGCATAGCTACTGGTGGTATGAGGCGCCGATAGAAGCGCAATCGCTGCTGATAGAATGTTTTACAGAAGTATCGAAAGACACGAATGATATTGACAAGATGAAAGTTTGGTTGCTGAAACAAAAGCAGACACAGAACTGGCATACCACTAAGGCTACCGCCGATGCCTGCTATGCACTACTGCTGAACGGATCGGAATGGCTGAGCAATGCACCGAAGGTGACGATACAGCTTGGCAATGAGACCATAAAAAGCACGGAGCAAAAAACGCAGGCAGGTACAGGATACTTTAAAACAGTTTATGACGGGCAACATATACAAGCCAATATGGGCGACATAAAGCTGACCGTTCAGGATAATGCTCACAGCACATCGTGGGGAGCCATGTACTGGCAGTACTTTGAGCAAATGGATAAGATAAGCTCTGCAGCAACTCCGCTGGTGCTGAAAAAACAACTCTTAATAGAACGCAATACCAATCGCGGCCTTGAACTGCAGGAAATTACAGACGGCAACTCCCTGGCGGTAGGTGATAAGGTGAAGGCGAGGATAGAAATAATAGTAGACCGCGACATGGAATATGTGCACCTGAAAGATATGCGCGCCGCTTGCTTTGAGCCTACTAATGTTATCAGTACCTACAAATACCAGGGTGGATTGGGCTATTACGAGTCGACCAAGGATATATCGACCAATTTCTTCTTTGGGAGGTTACCGAGGGGTAAGTATGTGTTTGAATACCCGATGTTCGTGACCAATAAAGGCGATTTCTCCAATGGCATAGCGACAATTCAATGTATGTATGCCCCTGAGTTTAGCAGCCATAGCGCGGGGATAAGGGTGAAGGTGAAGTAGTCTGAACCGGGAGACCACCTCCCTCCCGCTGAAGGGTGGGAGTACTCCTCCTCGAAAAAAGGAGGAGAGTTAGGATTGCCGGGTTTTAAGGGTTTTAGATGTCCCACACCTTTGAGGTGTGGGACATCTGCTTTTAGGGCTTATCTTTGCCCTCCGCAATATTTGAAATTATGAGCCAACTCAGCCAGCTCGCCGAAACACTTATCGGCTCAGAAATAGTACGCCTTGGTAACGAGATCAATACCCGCATCAGCAAGGGCGAAAAGATATATAACTACACTATCGGTGATTTTGATCCGAGGATATTTCCTATTCCACAGGAGCTGGAAGATGGTATTGTAGATGCGTACAGGAGCAAGTATACCAATTACCCTCCCGGTGATGGTGTATTAGAACTGCGCATGGCTGTGGCTGATTTCATTAAAGACCAGATGGGTATCAGCTACGATACTAACGAAGTGCTGATAGCAAGCGGAGGCCGCCCGCTCATCTACTCTATGTTCCGCAGCATAGTGAACAGGGGTGATAAGGTGATATATGCAGTGCCGTCGTGGAACAATAACCACTATGTGCATATGAACGAAGGTGAGCACTGCATGGTAGAAGCAAGGCCTGAGAACAACTTCATGCCTACTGCTGAAGATATTGCCCCGCATATAGCCGGAGCTGCATTGCTTTGCCTCTGTACACCGCAGAACCCGACAGGTACTACACTACCAAAAGATGCACTTGAAAAGATTTGCGACCTCGTACTTGCAGAGAACAAAAAACGCGGAGCTGATGAAAAGAAGCTATACGTAATGTTTGACCAAATGTATTTTACACTTACTTATGGTGATACGGTGCATTATAACCCGGTTTCAATAAGGCCAGAGATGAAGGAGTACACCATCTTTATAGACGGACTTTCTAAGTCGTTTTCTGCAACAGGCCTTAGGGTGGGTTGGTCTTTGGGACCAGCGTACGTGATAGGTAAGATGAAAGCATTGCTGAGCCATATAGGTGCGTGGGCGCCAATGGCAGAGCAAAAAGCTGCTGCTGTATACCTGCAAAAGAAAGAAGCTATAGCTGCTTATATGCAAACCTTTAAGACAGGACTGGAATTGAGACTGAGAACTATCTATGATGGATTCCAGGCGCTGAAGGCAAAGGGGTATAATGTAGATGCCATTACTCCACAGGCAGCGATGTATCTTACTATTAAAATAGATGTAGCAGGAAAGAGAGATGGTGACTATGAACTGGCCACACAAAAAGATGTAACCAGCTACCTGCTTACAGAAGCTAAGCTGGCTATTGTTCCGTTCTATGCTTTTGGCGCAGATGCTAAGTCGCCATGGTACAGGTTGAGCGTAGGCACTGCGAAAATGGAAGAGATACCGCAGATGTTCGCGCAGTTGGAAGCGGCGCTTGGTAAGCTTAGTTGATTAGAGGAGCTTAATTATATAGATGTCCCATCCAGGCTGAGCCTTGATGGGACATCTGCTTTTATTTCTGTTTTTGGCCGAGGCTGAACCAGTTACCCGAATCATCAGCGAACAGCGCTTCAATACCGTAGAATTCTTCTTTGGGTTCTTTCTTGAATACTACACCTTTTGCTTTTAGTTCTTCGTAGGTGGCATAGATATCATCGCATTCAAAAACACCAAAACCGAAAGTTCCGCTTTCAACTAATTGACGCAGCATATCAGATTTTTCCTGGCTCAGCGACATACCTGCTTTTACAGGCATGAGCGTAATTTCCAGATCCGGTTGTTGCGGCGGACAAACGGTGAGCCAGCGGTTGCCTTCACCAAAGCTCGCATCGGTGTGCACCTTGAAGCCGAGTATATTAACATAGAAATTGTAGGCGCTGTCCTGGTCTAATACATAGATACAGCTATGCGACATCCTTGTTACCATAGATCAAATTTTAGAAGACAAAGATGGGGACTTATTTACAGTGCGGCTTCTTGAAAATTGCTTTTCTGTAAATAACCGAGTGAATGACCGAAGCATGAAGGGATAAAATTTTCAGGTCGGCTGATAGTTAATTGCTGACGCTCCAGTTGGGCTTGCTGGTATTCGGATGGGGTAAAACCTGTAGCCCTTTTGAACAAACCGGAAAATGAACTGATGCTTTCAAAGCCTATTTCAAAGCAAACTGTGGCTATAGGCACCTCTGTTCTTAATAAAGCCCTTGCAGCTTCTATGCGAACAGAAGTGAGATATTGGTGAGGTGTTTTGCCATATATCTTTTTGAAAGTGCGAATGAAATGGAACTTAGAGAAATAGGCCTCGTCGGAAATATTATCCAGGTCTATCTGCTCTTTGTAGTTCGCATCTATGTATAGCTTAGCCTTTACTATCCTTTGATAGAGATATACCTTAGGATAGCTTGCTTCGCTCATTACAGAATTGTTTAGATGAATATTATACACCTACCATCAGCGGCATCAGCAGCATCAGTACATCTTCGTTATCGCCTTTTTCCATAGGGCGGAAGATACCTGCGCGTGTTGGTGTACTGAGTTCTACCTGCATTTCGTCGCCATCCATGTTGTTGATCATTTCGATCATCAGTTTGGCATTGAAAGCGATCTTCATGTCCTCACCATTGTACTGGCAGCTGAGCATTTCCTTTCCTTCGTAAGAGAAGTCGATGTCTTGCGCGCTTAGCTGGAGGGCGTTACCATTAATATCAAGCACTACCTGGTTGGTAGTTTTATTGGCGAAAATACCTACACGGCGGAGTGCGCTTACAAAGTCTGCACGGTTGATAGTGAGCTTGTAAGGGTTGTCGCCGGGTATTACTGCTTTGTAGTCGGGGAATTTAGCATCTATCAGGCGACAGCTCATGCTCATACGGCCTGAGTTGACAAACAAGTGGCTGCTGTTGTAAGAAAGCTCCAGTTGTGTTTCATCTGCAGGCAATGTAGAACGCAGTTGTTGCAAAGGCTTCTTTGGTACAACCACACCTTCCTGTGCAGGGCAGTTCACATCTGTACGGCGGAACTGAACCAGCCTGTGTGCATCGGTAGAAACAAAAGTGATGCTGCCTTTCGCCATTTCGAAATACACACCTGTCATTTGCGGACGGAGTGTATCGGTGCTAACGGCGAATAATGTTTTATTGATGCTTTCCAATAATGCTATTGAAGACATGGTGAAGCTGGTGGTATCGCCCGGAGCAGGCTCCTTAGGGAAATCATCAGCTTTTTCGCCACCGATGCGGTATTTACCTACATCGCTTGACATTTCTATAGAAAGATCTTGTTCGTTGATATTGAAAGTGATAGGCTGTTCAGGCAGGTTCTTCAGGTACTCGGTAAGTATCTTAGAAGGTATGCAGATACGACCATCACCCTGTGCGTCATTTACATCCAGTTGCACACGCATCATAGTCTCCAGGTCGGTAGCCGTGAGTGTAAGCGTGTTGCCTTTTAATTCGAAGAGGAAATCTTCCAGAACAGAGAGCACAGTATTGGAACTGATAACACCACTTATCTGTTGTAAATTTTTCAGTAAGGCAGTGGATGTGACAATGAAACGCATTGAAAGTTTGGTTTGAAGACAAAGATAGTTTTTTGGGGGATTTTAAAAACTTGAGTTATGCACACTTTAATGTCAGCCAACTTGCATTATTACAAGCATACCTTCTCGTAACATGCTGTTTTTTTTAATGTAATTAAAGCGGTTAGGGAATGGTGTCAGTACTGCAGCCACAATAATATAATATATAGCACGTTTTTGTATTTTTCATAAAAGTGCCACCATGCAACACGCAGCTACTACAACCTGGAGCGCAGGCCAGAAACTTGCATTCCGTTTTTTCAGTGTATATTTTTTCATTTATGTTTTCTACTCTGCAGGCATCATTGCCCAGTTGACGTTCTTGCTGTCGCCACTGGTTTCATTGGCAGGTAAGATATTGAAGGTAAAGTATGAGTATATCTCGGAAACAGGGAGTGGTGATACTACTTATGATTACCTGCTGTTGTTTTGTTTTTTCTGGCTATCGCTTTTTGTTACGATAGTATGGTCTATACTGGACAGAAAGAGAGCGAGCTATAACAAGCTGCTGTACTGGACAATGGTAATGATGCGTTATTCACTGGGGATGATCATGATGGGATATGGGAGCGCGAAAATATTCTATTCACAATTCAGTGCCCCCGGCCCTACTGACCTGGTGGAACCGTTCGGTGAGTTTTCGCCGATGGGGCTTGCATGGCGGTTCATGGGCTTTTCTTATGCATTTAACCTTTATACAGGTTTAGCAGAAGCACTGGGCGGTTTTTTATTATTCTTCAGGCGCACAACGACGTTCGGTTCCCTTTTCTGTATGACCGTACTCAGCACGGTAGTGGCTATGAATTTCTGCTATGACATTCCCGTAAAGTTGTTCTCGTCACATCTTCTACTGATGGCAGTATTCATTGCTACACCGGAGATAAAAAGGATCATCACATTCTTCTTTACCAATAAAGATGTTCCACGGTCGAAAACACCTGCATTGGTTTTTGGCAAAAAACTGAATTATGTCAGGATCGGCGCAAAGGTGCTGGTAATAGGCGGGTATCTTGTATTGCTGACTATGGAGGGATATTCAGGTATGTATGAGTACGGGGCATTTGCACCTAAGTCTAAACACGAAGGAATATACGAGGTGCAGTATTACATAAGGAACAATGATACTATAGCCCCAGTACTTACAGATACTACCCGCTGGCAGCAACTGATAGTAGAGAGTGACTACGCCACCATAAAATATACCAACAACAAAAAACACTATGTGGAGTTTAAAGTAGATACTGTCAAAAAACAGATAGAGTTAAAAAACTACAACTCGGAAGATAAATTGATCGTAAACTATTCTGAACCTGTAAAAGGCAACATTCAACTGGTATGGAAAAAAGACATGGACAGCATAGCAGTAATATGCACTAAAAAAGATGCTAAAGATTACCTGCTTACCAACAGAGGTTTTCACTGGGTAAATGAGTATCCCTATAACAGGTAGCCTGCATTTTTGATTGCCCTAAAAAAAACGTTTTACTACCTGCTATTTGTCGGTGGTTTAGGCGTATTTATCCCACATTATTACCGTTTTGTCATAATACGGTCAATATGCAGTAATTTTATTCCTACTTTGTTGCTTCGGCTAATCACCATTAATTATCTAATATGACAAACAAATACAAACGCATTATTATTTCTTGCTGTACATTGCTGATGGGGTTTTTCATGCTGAGTAATCAGTTTGGTCCCTCTACCGGATATACAAATGCTCCCTTCGACGGTCAAACTTGTAATAGCTGCCATAGCGGAGGATCTTACGGTACTACTAATACTATTCAATTATTATCAGGTGGCACCCCGGTAACTACTTATCTACCAGGCGCAAGCTATGTAGTACGTGTAAACATCGGCGGTTCCAGTCCGGCAATGGGTTTCCAGCTTACTTCTGCATTCCAGGGTAGCAATAATAACATTAACAACTGGGGTACTTTGCCAGGTGGTACTACCAACGCCAGTTTAGGAGGCCGTAACTATATACAGCACTCATCACCCATGACATCGGCTGCGTTTGTTGACATTCCATGGACGGCGCCGAGCAGTACTACTACTGTTGTATTCTATAGCGGCGTTAATCGTGTGAATTCGAACTTCCAACAAACAGGTGACCATCCAAGTTCAGCCAGCCTGACGGTTCTTTCCGGCTGTGCTACTATAACAGTTGGTCCTGGTACATTGCCCGGTGGAACTGCAGGAACTGCATATAGCCAAACGATAACCCAATCGGGTGCAACAGGTACACCGGCATGGTCTGTAAGTACCGGCACTTTACCTACGGGTCTTAGCCTTAATACAAGTACCGGCGCAATTACAGGAACACCTACTACAGCAGGAACTTATACTTTCACTATTACTGTAACAGGCGGTAACGGATGTACGGGCTCACAATCATATAGTGTTGTTATCGGCTGCCCTACAGTAACAGTTAACGGAACATTGCCGAATGCAACTGTAGGTAGCACATACAACCAGACACTGACACAAACAGGAGGAACGGGTACATATACGTGGTCTGTAAGCACCGGTAGTTTACCTCCCGGCCTGTCGCTCAATACTACTACAGGTGCTGTTACAGGTACACCTACAACAACAGGTAGCTATACATTCACTATCACCGCTACAGGAAATGGTACCTGTACCGGCTCTCAATCTTATACAGTAATAATCACTTGCCCAACGGTAACTGTTAGTCCCGCAACAATACCTTCAATGGTAGTGGGAACCGCAGTAAACCAGACTTACACCCAAACAGGTGGTAGCGGAACGATCGTATGGTCAGCAACGGGACTACCTCCGGGAGTAACGATCAATTCATCAACAGGTTTGCTTTCAGGCACACCAACAACAACAGGTACCTATAACATAGTAATAACGGCAACAGGTAATGGCCCTTGCAGTGGTACACAAACGTTCAGCAATATTGTAGTTACTTGTCCTGCTGTAACTGTTAGCCCCGGTACTATACCTACTATGACAGTAGGAACTGCAGTGAACCAAACATATACACAAACAGGCTTGTCAGGAACCATAACATGGTCTGCAACGGGCTTACCTCCCGGTGTCTCGATCAATTCACTAACCGGTTTACTTTCAGGTGCACCAACAACGACCGGTACTTATAACATAGTAATAACGGCAACGGGCAATGGCCCTTGCAGCGGCACGCAAACGTTCAACAATACTGTTGTAAGCTGCCCTACAATAACGGTGACACCAGCTACACTTGCTACAATAACTGTTGGAACGTTCTTCAGCCAGACATTTGCACAAAGCGGCGGGTCAGGTACGATCACCTGGTCTTCTTCAGGCACACTGCCTCCGGGATTAAGCCTTACAGGTAATGTGCTTTCCGGAACGCCTACTGTATCGGGTACTTATACTTTTACAATTACAGCATCCGGCAATGGGCCATGTTCAGGTTCTCAAACGTATACTGTGACAGTAGGCTGCCCTACTATAACGATCAACCCTGTTAGTTTACCTACAATGACTGTAGGTAGTGTTTTCAGCCAGACGTTTACTCAAACCGGCGGAACAGGAACATTTACCTGGAGCTTTACAGGAACTCTACCTCCGGGCCTTTCACTTAACACCACAACAGGAGCACTGACAGGAACACCAACAACTGCGGGAACATATACCTTCACTATTATTGGTACTAATACTGCGCAAAACTGCTCGGGTTCACGCACGTATACTGTAACAGTATCTTGTCCAACAATTACTGTAAGTCCGAATACGCTACCGAATGCACCTATCGGACAAGCATATAGCCAGACGGTAACGCAAACAGGCGGCACAGGAACTATTACCTGGTCAGTTAGCAGTGGTACATTACCAACAGGTGTAACGCTAAATTCGACCAGCGGTGTAATATCAGGCACACCAACTGTAGCCGGCTCTTATACATTTACAGTAACTGCAACTGATGGCTTCGGCTGTACAGGTATCCATAACTACACAATAGTAGTAGCTTGCCCTACCATTTCGCTGAATCCCGGCACATTGCCTCCGGGCAATGTAGGTTTTGCTTACAACCAGACCATAACAGTAACCGGTAGCACCAATACTTTCACGTTTGCTGTGTCAAGCGGAACATTGCCGCCTGGCGTTACACTCAATACTACTACCGGTGTATTATCAGGTACTGCATCAACAGCAGGTACATATACCTTCACCATTACTGCCACCGATACTTACGGATGTACTACTTCTACAATGTATACCGTTACCATCAGTCCTTGTACACCATTGGTAGTAAATCCTGCTACCTTACCTGACGGAACTGTAAATACTGCTTACAGCCAAACAGCTACACAAACAGGTGGTACAGGCACTATAACATGGAGCACTTCGGGTACGCTGCCTCCGGGAATAACGATCAATTCTTCAACCGGTGTACTCTCGGGAACGCCGACCACAACAGGTACATATACCTTTACGATCATCGCAACAGATGGCATAGGCTGCTCAGGAACCCATACGTATACGATTGACATCAATTGTCCGACCATTACAGTTGCTCCGGCTACATTACCTGACGGAACTGTAAATACTGCGTACAGCCAAACGGCTACACAAACAGGCAGTACCGGAACAATAACATGGAGTACTTCGGGTGCATTGCCTGCGGGGGTGAGCATTAATGCTACTACGGGTGTATTATCAGGAACACCAACAACAACAGGCACTTTCACATTTACTATAACCGCAACAGACGGTTTTGGTTGCTCAGGAAGCCAATCGTATACGATTGACATTAACTGCCCGACCATTACACTTTCGCCCGGCACTTTGCCTGCCGATACTGTAGGCGAAGGTTATAACCAAACAATTACTCAAACCGGCAGCACCGGCACAACACTTACTTATTCTGTTTCATCCGGCACTTTACCTCCGGGTATAACACTGGATGCAAATACCGGTGTGATCTCAGGCACAAGTACGGCTTCGGGTACAGCAACGTTTGACATCACCGTTACCGATGAGTTCGGTTGCTCTTCCACTGTTACTTATACAATAAACTCAATTTGCCCTGTAATAGTAATCAATGAGATATCATTGCCGACTATATTCGCCAATACCCCTTATAGCCAGACCCTTACACAAACAGGTGGCACTTCGCCTTATACCTATACGGTAACTACGGGTACGTTGCCAAGTGGCATAACACTGGATGCAAATACAGGCGTGATCTCAGGTACCAGTACAGATATCGGAAGCTTTACTATTACAGTGACCGTAACGGATGCTAATGGCTGTACCGGCACGCAAACATTTACAATTGTGGTTGACTGGCCTGTATCTGTGAAAAACGTAGTAGCGGGTAAAGAATCTGTTGCATTGCTACCCAACATAGTAACTGATAAAACAACGGCTCATGTGATCTCCAACTTCTCCGGTAAAGCACAAATACGCGTACTGGATATCACAGGTAAAATAGTATACAGCAATGTTACTGACCTGCAAATTGGAGAAAATAGGATCAATCTTGACCTCCACGAACTGTCATCAGGGTCTTACACATTCCACATTAAACCATTGAATGTAGCTCCGGTGAAGTTTACAAAACAATAGAACGTACAATTATTACTGCTTAAAAAACCTCCCCAATTTATCGGGGAGGTTTTTTTTATGAAATTGATGGCATGATAATTTAAGTTCTGTATTGTATAAAAACTAAATTATGAAACTGACCAGATTATTAGCATTTGCCGCAATAGGCACCGCGATTGGATTATTATTGACCACAGACAAGGGTAAAGCCCTGAGAAAAGATCTTACTGACAGGTCGGGCGATTTGCTGAACCGCCTCACCAAAGTCGGCAAACAAGCCACCAATGGCGTGCACAAAGCTGTGAAAGAAGCTGTTTAACACTAAGAGTATTAGCTCTTGTTGTTAAATCGAAACAGGCAGATAGTATCTGCCTGTTTTTTGTTAATAATAGTAAGCACAATTCCTTATTTTTATCAGGAACAATAAGTTTTCATGGGTTGGATAGATAAACTGTTCGGAAAAAAAGAAGAAGAAACAATAACCGGCCCTGCAGAGCAAAGGGTAAATGACTATAGCCCCGCCGCCTCTTCAGCAGTTTTTATGTTGCCCGGCCTGGAGCAAATGCGCTTCGGCAGATATAGCGACAACAACAAATCGCTGGAAAAGACAAAAAGCTGGTACAGATCGGAAGACACCTTTAAGGAAAAAAAATACGCAGAATCATTTGCAGCCGTTTTCGATTACCTGAGAGATGATGCGGAAGATAATGTACGCTTTAAGCCGGATGGCAACAGGTTTACATTTGAAGTAGAACAAGGATCAAAAACCATACGTGGGGAATGTGACGGGGAAAGCATTGTGGCGAGAGTGCCACTTGCGCGCATGACTACACCTACTACTGCGGTAATGCGCCGACTGCTGGACATTAACTACAACCTTTTCTATTGCCATAGTGCCATGGATGAACAGAATACACTCTACTTTGTTTTTGATTCTGAGGTTCCATCTGCCAGTCCTAATAAAATGTACTATGCATTGAGGGAAATGGCTACCAAGGCCGACCGGTTGGATGATATGCTGCTGGAGGATTTCAGCACACTAATAGAAACAGGCACAGAACATATACGGAAACTAGATACTGCTGAGCTAGATGTAAAGTATAAGTACTTCCGGAAATGGATAGAAGACACTATGGCTAAGGCTGTAGACCTGAATGCTGATTCGTTTTCCGGTTCTATTGCTTACCTGTACCTAACGCTCATCTACCGTATAGAATTCCTCATTACGCCCAATGGCAAACTGATGAGCACTATGGAGAAAATAAGCGGTCTTTACTGGAATAAAAAAGATGAGCTTCCGCTGGTAGAACGTAACCAGATGATGAAGGAAGCCCTGCTGAAGTTACTGGATATCAGCAGGGAGGAGTTCGCTGCAAGTGTATACCAGACGAAAGCATCTTTTGCCATTACCAATCCACCATTCTGGGATAAACTGAGGGAATATATAGTGAACGCGAATAAAGACAGCGCCTGGTATATAGACAACAAATACCCTGAGCTTGCGCTCATCATCAGCGAATATGGCATGGTGTACAACCAGTTTATACACAGTATGCCGAGGGTAATGAACGATCTTACCACTATCTATATGGCAGCGATGCATGCCGACTATTTTGAAGAACTGGGGATGAAAGAGCCCTTTTATGATAAAACTGATGACAAACTGAATAAGCAGGCAATAGAACGGGCCATGAGTGACGCAATAAAGCGCTACAAGAACAAATACGCAGACATGAACTGGGACAATAACAAGATAAAGTATAACTCATTGTACGATTTCTCTGTATCGTTCAGCGATCAATTGGCTAACCTGAACATGGAAACTAAACGGATATAAGGCGAAGGAAATGACGATACAGGAAACCATAGAAAAGAACCAGAACTCGGTAGTGCAGATAGCTACCAAGACCAGTACAGGGACCGGATTCTACCTGCGTGAATATGACATCATTGTCACCAATCACCACGTGGTGGGAGATAATGCGCGGGTTACTGTAAAGGGCAAGACCTTCACTAAAAAACTGGCTGATGTGATCTTTCTTGACCAGCGTTATGATCTTGCCTTCCTGATGCCGCCTATCGATCTGAAAGAATTACCTGAACTGAAGCTTGGAGCATACGACAAACTAAAAGACGGGGATAGTGTTATTGCCATCGGTCATCCTTATGGACTGAACTATACAGCAACACAAGGTGTGATATCAAGAGTAGACAGGATACAGCAGGGAATAAAATACATACAGATAGATGCTGCCATCAACCCGGGCAATAGCGGCGGGCCACTGGTGAACGAAAACGGCGAAGTGGTAGGCGTGAATACTTTCATTATAAAAGGAGGCGATAACCTGGGGTTTGCACTGCCTTCTATCTATCTGAAAGAAGCACTGGAACAGTATATGCCGCATAGAGGCGAGTTTGCTCTTCGCTGTCCATCCTGTTCAGTACTGGTCACCGAGCCAACATTAGATGCAGGCAAATACTGTCCTAACTGCGGCACTAAAATAGAATTCCCGAAGAGATCAGTTGTTGACGAAGCCCCTGTATCGGGCATCGCTAAAACGATAGAAGAAATACTGGAACGCCTGGGACATGATAAAGAACTGGCACGTGACGGGCAGAACCGCTGGGAAGTAAAAGAGGGATCTGCAACTATAAAGATCAGTTACAACCCTGAGAATTATTTTATTGTGAGTGATGCACATCTGTGCAAGCTCCCCAAGACAGGGATAAAAGACCTGTATACTTATCTGCTGAAAGAGAACTTTACTATGCGCGGGAAATTATTCAGCCTGCTGGGAGAGAATATTATTATGAGCTCGCTGATATATGATCTTGACCTCACCGCAGATGCAGGAGAAGTACATTTCAGGAAACTTTTTTCTAAAGCAGATGAATACGACACCCTGCTAATGGAGCAATATGGTTGTCAGCCGATATTGCAGGAGCTATAAAATTTAAAAAGCCACTCAATGAGTGGCTTTTTACTAAATATTCTATTCTTTAATTCAGAAGTGATTTCACTTTATCTATCACAGCTTGCAAGCCTGCAACGTCCTGGCCACCTGCTGTTGCAAGATTTTTCTGACCACCGCCACCACCTTTGATGAGTGCCGCAGCATGTTCCTTAATTATTTTACCAGCATCCAGGCCTTTAGCAGCAGTTACTTTCTCATCAATTCCTATAGCTATAAATGGCTTGCCGCCAATGTTAGCGCCAAGCACCACAACGTGATCATTTACATGGTGCTTGATATCCAGGCAAAGTTTCTTCAGAGCATCAGCGGAACTTACATTTACTATATCAGCTACAAAGTTCACATCACCTATCACTTCATCTTTGGTGAGCACTTCGTTGCGGATAACCACCAGTTGACGTGCTTCCATTGACTCTACACTCTTCTCCAACTGTGCTTTATCTTCCTGTAGTTTTTCTACAGCCTTTACCACGTCTTTAGGATGCTTCAGTTGCGCCTGCACCTGGTGCAGTAGGCCGAGCTTCTCGTTCATATACTCAAGAGCAGCCCTGCCGCTCACCGCTTCTATACGGCGAACACCGGCAGCTACAGCGCCTTCACTTTTTATCTTGAACAGACCCAACTGACCGGTAGTGCCTACGTGTGTACCACCACAAAGCTCAATAGAATAATCCGGGTCCATTATTACTACGCGCACCCTGTCTCCGTATTTTTCACCGAATAGGGCCATAGCACCCATACCCACCGCTTCGTCTTTCGACATTTCGCGGATGACCACGTCTACGTTCTCGCGGATCTTGTTGTTCACTATTTCTTCTATCTGTGCCATTTCTTCATCGCTCACTTTAGCGAAATGAGAGAAGTCGAAACGCAGGTGTTCTTCATTTACCAAAGAACCTTTCTGAGCAACGTGCGTACCCAGTACCTGCCTGAGCGCAGCATGCAGCAAGTGCGTGGCACTGTGGTGCACTTCTGTAGAACGACGCCTTTGCACATCTACCTTTGCCAATACCCCACCGCTGAGGTCAGCAGGAATTACTTCCGCAAAATGTATGATGAGGTCGTTCTCTTTTTTGGTATCTATTACCTGAATGGTCTCGTTGCCAAATATCAGTTCACCTGTATCGCCTACCTGTCCGCCGCTTTCAGCGTAGAACGGAGTATTGTCCAGTACTATCTGGTAAGATTCTTTACCTTTTGCTTTTACTTTCCTGTAGCGCAATACAGAAGCCTGTGCTTGCAGGCTATCGTAACCAACAAACTTCGGCAATCCACCTTCCTGTACGGTTATCCAATCTTCTGTATCTAACGTCGTAGCGGCACGGCTGCGGTCTTTCTGCTGTTTCATTTCAGCTTCAAAAGCAGGTTCGTCTACACTCAGTCCTTGTTCGCTTCCTATCAACCTTGTCAGGTCTATCGGAAATCCATAGGTATCATATAGTTCAAAAGCAGCTCTACCATTTATTACCGTGGTATTCTGTGCTTTTGTATCGTTTACTATTTCATCTATTTTTTTCAGGCCTTTATCCAGTGTTCTCAAGAATGCTTCTTCTTCTTCCTTCACTACCCTGCTCACCAGGTCTACCTGTTTGTGCAACTCAGGAAACACATGTTCAAACTGCGTAGCCAGTACAGGCATCAGTTGATGCAGCAGTGTATGCTTGTAGTCGAGGTAAGAATAGTAATAACGTACAGCCCTGCGGAGGATACGGCGTATCACGTAACCTGCACCTGTATTAGACGGCAACTGCCCATCAGCAATAGTAAAACCTATAGCACGAATATGATCGGAGATAACGCGGAAAGCGATATCAGCTTTGCTATCTGTGTATCCGTATTTTTTGTGGGTGAGTTTTTCTATTTCAGCAATCGTGCCCGTAAAAACATCACTATCGTAATTGCTTTGTTTGCCTTGCAGCACACGAACAAGCCGTTCAAAGCCCATACCAGTATCTACATGCATAGCAGGCAGCAATTCAAGCGAACCATCTTTCAGGCGGTTGAACTGCATGAATACATTGTTCCATATCTCTATCACCTGCGGATGGTCGGCATTCACCAAGGCTTTACCATCTGTTTGTTTTCTTTCTTCTGCACTACGGCAGTCCACATGTATTTCGCTGCAAGGACCGCATGGACCTGTATCACCCATTTCCCAGAAGTTGTCCTTCTTGTTGCCCATCAGGATGCGGTCTTCAGAGATGAGCTGTTTCCAGAAATTGTACGATTCATTGTCTTTCTCCAGGTTCTCCTTTGCATCACCTTCAAATATGGTAACGTATAATTGGTCTTTAGGTATTTTATAAACTTCGGTCAGTAACTCCCAACTCCACTCTATTGCTTCCTTTTTAAAATAATCACCAAAGCTCCAGTTGCCCAGCATCTCGAACATAGTATGGTGATAGGTATCAACCCCTACTTCTTCCAGGTCGTTGTGCTTACCACTTACGCGAAGGCATTTTTGTGTATCGGCTACTCTTTTATGCGCGGCTTCTTTATTGCCCAGGAAATAATCCTTAAACTGGTTCATACCTGCATTAGTAAAAAGCAGGGTCGGGTCGTTTTTCACCACTATAGGTGCAGAAGGAACAATATGGTGTCCCTTCTCTTTAAAGAAATCTAAAAACTGTTGCCTGATCTCGTTAGCCGTAAGCATAATGTATTAAATAAATAAGTGTGCAAAGATAAGTACTGATTTGGTGTTTGGAGGATTTGATACCGCTTTATTAGCACATTCTTAAAATAATTGTAATAATAGAGATTGAATGGTTGGGCCACTAAGCCATTGAGCATTTAACCATATATTTGTTAAGTGAGTTTCTTATATCCTTTATTTCTTGTTGCCGGGCTTAGTTTGGCTATCCCGGTACTTATTCACCTGTTCAACCTGCGTAGGTATAAGACCGTATTTTTTCCGCATACCCGTTTCTTAAAGAACATACAGCTGCAATCGCAAAAGCAATCGCAGCTGCGTTACAAATGGCTGCTGGCTGCCCGTCTGTTGTTCCTGGCCATGCTGGTGCTGGCTTTTGCACAACCTTTCTTCAGCAACAGCAATAAAAAAGACACAGCTAATCGCTTGCAGGTTATCTATATAGACAATTCTTACAGCATGTCCGTAAAGAAAGGCGCACGAAGTCTGCTGGATATTGCCAAAGACGCTGCACGCAAGCAAATACAGAATGCAGCAATGGGCACGAGGTATATAGTACTGAGTAATGATAAGCCCGTAAGTTATAAGCCTATACCTGCCGACAAAGCTTTAACGGCTATAGGTGCGCTTGATTTTTCAGCTTCGGGCAAAGGTTCTGACCAGGTATTTGCGAGCATACAAAGCATCATGCAGGGGGAAGCATCCACAGGGACTGACCTATATTATTATTCCGATTTTCAGCAGAACTCATTTGCTGCCAATAAAGATGCTACGCTTACCAAAGATGTTATATTTCACGGTATACCCGTACAGGCCGAGGCTGTGCAGAATATTTTTATAGATACTGTTTACCTGGATGCTCCTGTATTGCAAACAGGGCAAAACAACAGGCTGGTAGTGCGTTCGCACAAAGTAGGCGAGCTGCCAAAAGAAACCACCATCATACAGCTATCGGTGAACGGGCAGGTGAAAAGCGCTGCTACGCCCAACTTCAACGATAAAGATGAAAGTATAGATACACTTAGCTTCCAGGTGAATGATGCGGCATGGCAAAAGATTGTAGTGGGTGTAAATGACGCCTCACTGCGCTACGATGATACATTCCGTATCTCGGCGCGTTCTTCATCTAACCTATCTGTTTTAGTATTGAATGAAGGCCAGGCCAATCCATACATACAGGCTGCATTCCGCTCTAATAACGGCTTCCGCCTCAACCAGCAAGACATCACTAGCACCTCAGCCGACCTGAAAGAATACAATCTTATTATACTCAATGGCATCACGAAGATAGATGATGCACTGGCAGCTTCGCTGGGTGCAGCACTGCAGAATGGCAAAAGCATTTGCATCTTCCCCGGCAGGGTAAGAGATTTTGCCATGTTGAATGAAGGCCTGAGGCAGATAGCAGATATACAAATAAGCGGGGTGGATACTGCCACGCAAACAGCGAGCACCCTGCAACAAGGCAGCGACCTGGTAAAAGACATTTTTGAGCGCATGCCTGAAAATGTGCAACTGCCAATGGCAAGATGGCACTACATTATTAAGGCGGGGTTGAGTGCCAACCAGCAATCGGTACTGAGCTTCCGCAATGGTGATCCTTTACTGGCAAAATATAGTCCCTCCAAAGGGCAACTCTACCTCTGTGCTACTGGTGCAGACCTGGAATCGGGCAATTTCCCCGGCTCTTACTTTTTTGTACCCTTCCTCTACCAGATGGCTATCCTCTCTAAAGGAGGTGATGTATATGCCATCACCTCGGGGCAACAACAGGCAGCTTACCTGCCGCTGAACAATGCAGGGGAACGCAACATGGTACATATTTACGGATCGGGCATAGATGCCGTACCACCTCAAAGGCCCAATGGTGCCGGGTTGGACGTATTTATAGACCAGGCAGTGCAGCAATCGGGCTTTTATACCCTGGCAGCAGGCAGTGCAGATACCAGTATTGTGGCCCTCAACCAGTCGCGGGCAGAATCGCAACTGGAAACCTGGAGCCTCAACAGCCTGAAAAGCAACTGGAAGGGCGATGACGTACGCTGGCTGAGCCTGGCGGAGGTATCGGCCAAAAACAAAGACAGCAACTGGGGCAGTTTTCCGCTTTGGAAAGTTTGTGCTATTTTAGCCCTGTTAATGCTGGCTGTTGAGACTTTTTTACTCGCAGGCGGACTTCGCAAACAAACTGTTGCTTCTTAATCGCCTCATATGCACCTGCTGATACGCCAGGCTAAGGTGGTAGCCCCCAGCTCCGAATTTCACGATCAGGTAGTCGATTTTCTGATAGAAGATGGTATTATTAAAAGTATAGGCAAAGGCCTCAAGGCCAAAGATGCCCAAATAATAGAAGCTGAAGGACTGCATATTGCACCCGGTTTTACCGATGTATTTGCAGATTACAGGGAGCCTGGCTATGAACATAAAGAAACGATAGCTTCAGGACTGGAAGCAGCGGCAAGCGGCGGTTTTACTTCCGTTTTCATCGCACCCAATACACACCCTGCGGTCAGCACGAAATCATCCGTACAATTCATACTGAAAAAGGCCGCCGGGCATGCAGTGAACCTGCATCCGCTGGGCGCTGCTACAAAAGACATAGAAGGCAAAGTGCTGGCTGAAATGCTGGACATGCACAGCAATGGCGCAATAGCCTTTACTGATGGCTGGAAACCTGTGCAAAATGCCAACCTGATGCTGAAAGCATTGGAATATGTAAAAGCATTCAATGGCATACTGGTACAGATACCTGCTGACGAAGCGCTCTCAGCAGGTGGACTGATGCATGAAGGACCAGTATCAACTGGACTGGGCATGGCAGGCATACCTGAGCTGGCCGAAACAATATTATTACACAGGGATATAGAACTGCTCCGCTATACAGGCTCGCGACTGCATGTTACAGGAATGTCAAGTGCGGCAGGTGTAGAGATGGTTCGCAAGGCAAAAGCTGAAGGACTAAATATCACTTGCTCAGTTACTCCTTATCACCTGGCCCTGACAGATGAAGCGCTCAAAACCTACGATAGCCTGTACAAAGTAAACCCGCCAATACGCAGCGAAGCAGACAGGCAGGCATTGATACAAGGACTAAAGGACGGAACTATAGATTGCATCGCCTCGCATCACCGTCCACAGGAATGGGATGCCAAGGTAAAGGAATTTGAATACGCATCGGAAGGGATGAATGTGCAGGAAGTAGCTTTCAATATCGCTTACAAGGCTGTAGGAAGCGCAATACCGCTTGCCCGCCTTATAGATGCAATAGCTATAAAGCCCCGCGAAATATTCGGACTGGGTGCAGGCAGCATCAGCAACAATACAAAAGCAGACCTCACATTGTTCACTATAGGTAAAGACTGGACATTTGAAAAAGGATCAATAAAGTCTTTATCAGCTAACAATCCTTTCATAAATACCGTCTTCAATAGCAAGGTGGTAGCTATTGTAAATAACGGCCAATCACACTTAAATAAATAAGCCATGGCAGACCAAGCTACAACGGGTACAGAAACATCGCAGCCATTCAACAGGTTCTCAATACCCATGCGTTGGGGTATCATCTGGGGTGTTATTTTGTGTATTATCATAGCTATACAGCATATATTCTTTGTAAACTCGTATTTCTTATATATGGGCTGCTGGATAGTCTGCTTTATACTTAGCCTGGTCATTTATTGTATAGCAGGCCGACAACAGAGGAAAGCAATGGGGGGGTACATTAGTTTTAAAGATGCTTTTTCGGCAATATTTATAGTGATACTTATCTCTTCTTTCATCAGTGCTTTATTCACACACATATACTTCCACTATATCGACACCGATGTGATGGACAAAGTAAAAGAGACTACTCTGACCTTTATGGAAAGCGTCGGTGCTCCGCAGGAATCAATAGACCAGGCTTCTGTTGATTTTGACGACCGCCTGGCAGACAGCGGTAAGTTAGGCCCGACTATACTCGGCTATTTTAAAGGCCTGGTGCTCTATGCTATTTTCGGCTTTATATGTGCGGCTATTGTTAAAAAGAAAAAACCGGAATTCCCGGCACAATAACTATATCTATCATGCAAAAAGATATTTCCATAGTAGTTCCCTTGTTCAACGAGGAAGAATCGCTGCCTGAGCTTGCCGAGTGGATAGAACGTGTGTGTGCGGAGCATGGCTATTCTTATGAAGTGATAATGGTAGACGATGGAAGTACGGATGACAGCTGGAGCGTAGTAGAAGAATTGGCCGCTAACAACAACAATATTAAAGGCATCCGCTTTCAGCGCAACTATGGAAAATCGGCAGCCCTCAATGAAGCTTTTAAAGCAGCCTCTGGCAATGTAGTGATAACAATGGATGCTGATTTGCAGGACAGCCCCGATGAAATACCGGAACTCTACCGCATGGTAACAGCAGAGGGTTTTGACTTGGTGAGCGGCTGGAAAAAGAAACGCTACGATAACGCAGTAACAAAAAACCTTCCTTCCAAATTATACAACTCCGTGAACCGCCGCGTATCGGGCATTAAGCTGCACGATATGAACTGCGGACTGAAAGCATATAAAAAGAAAGTAGTAAAGAGCATAGAAGTATACGGTGAAATGCACCGCTATATACCTGTCTTGGCCAAATGGGCCGGCTTCAGGAAGATAGGAGAAAAGGTGGTGGTACACCGCCCCCGCAAATATGGTGTTTCCAAATTTGGCTGGGAACGTTTCATCAATGGCTTCTTAGATCTTCTTTCTATACAGTTCGTAAGCCGCTTTGGTAAAAAGCCGATGCACTTCTTTGGTTTGCTGGGAACGATCACCTTTATGCTCGGCTTTATCATCACTATCTACCTGGTGATAGCCAAACTGGTGTATGGGGATATGTATACCCTTACCAACAGGCCGGGATTTTATCTTGCTATCGCAACGATGATCATCGGTACGCAGTTTTTCCTGACAGGATTTATATCAGAGCTGGTATCGCGCTCTGCAGCCGACAGGAACCATTACCTGGTAGAACAAAGACTGGGACTCGATAAAAAAGAAGACTAACTGAATAACATAATTTAAAAAGCCGTCCCGACTTATAGTGGGACGGCTTTAATATTTTTAAGATCGCGTATTACATACCTGTAACGCAGATACCAAATGAATATGGCGTCATTGCAGGACCCTGGAACTCTTTATAAAGCGTTGTCAGGTTATATGTACCGAACAGTGAGAAATTACCCCAGCCAAGTCGCATAGTAGCAGCAAAGTTCCATGGGCTTACATAGCGCTTGGTGTTGGTCTTGTCTGCAGCCTTTGTATTAGTACCGGTAATAGTGTAGTTGTTCTTAACGTGCGATCCTACGAGGCTACCTACTTGTATACCTATAGCCGCTTTAAAACCCATGTTCCTGTTTTCTTTATTGCCGTAAAAACGCAGTTCGAAAGGAGCCTGCACGTAAGCAACTGTCATTTTGGAACGTTTAAAACCTACCGTATCATCAAAACGAACTACTGCAGCAGAACCTGTATCATTAATTACTACCCTTTGGTTTTTGAAATAATAGTTGGCAGTACTGATACCGATACCGGCAGCAAAACTGAAATTAGACTTGCCTATAGGAAAATCGTAGCAGAGGTACGCATTGATACCCCTGTTGAAACCGGAAAGCTTAACGCTATCGGGAGCTTTATCAAGGCCATAGTAAGCCAGTTGCAGCATTACAAAGTCACGTGAGGGTTTCTGTACTTTAGCTTTGGTGTCCTTGCTTTTCTCGCTGTCCTGCGCCCAGATCAAGGTTGGTAACAGGCTCAATAATATTGCAAAGGCGAGGCGTTTGGTCATAATCTTCTATTAGAGCGCAAATATAGAGTATAATTGCCCAATGCCTCACTAGCTCTGCTATTTTGATAAGTTAAAATGTTTCTAATAATTAGCGGCTTTCAGGGGTAGGGACAGGCTGTTTTAAGCCCTTCACACATAAGCAGATATCCACATTTATATGCCTGTATTTTTTTCTCAAAAAAGCATATCTTTGCCTCCCGTCTGAAAATGACAGGAACACGGAGGCCATAGCTCAGTTGGTTAGAGCATCAGATTGTGGTTCTGAGGGTCGGGGGTTCGAGACCCCTTGGCCTCCCATATAGATTTTAAAAAGGTATCCACATTGGGTACCTTTTTTATTATCTTAAGCCTCCCGTCCCTTAATTTTGTGAAACAAGACTCAGTAAACAATTTTGTCTAATTATATAAATGTTTTAAAATGAATTTAGAAATAACCGGCAAACTGCTCGTAAAGTATGATACGCAACAGGTAAGCGAAAAGTTCAAGAAAAGGGAATTTGTGCTGGAACTGGCCGATGAGATCAATGGTAACACTTATACAAACTATGCAAAAATGCAGTTAGTGCAAGCTAAATGCGATATAATTGACCGCTTTAACCCGGGCGACCAGGTAAAAGTGAGCTTCAATATAAAAGGCAGCCGCTACGAGAAAGATGGTAAGGAAAGCTACTTCACCAACCTGGATGCATGGCGCATAGAGGCAGGCGGAGCCAGCCAGCCTGCAAACAATGGCTACAACCAGCAGCCCGCATACAACAACTACAACCAACAAGCAGCAGCACCAGCTAACACGGGAGCTAACGCTTTCTACAATCCTTCTCCTGAGAATGCAGACGATCTGCCTTTCTAAGGACCGGAAATATTATAGTAAAGGAATCCCGCACATAAGTGCGGGATTTTTCATTTAAGCCTTACTTTTACACCACTTTCAAAACACTCTTTATGAAACGTATACTTAGCGGGGCCCTGCTCCTTTGTACCATGATCTTCCTGTTCAGCTCCTGCAAGAAGACCAATGATAATGCAAGCCATATACCTAAAGATGCTACCGCTGTGTTCAGCGTAGATATGGGATCGATAGGCAAAAAGCTGGCCTGGGAAGTTTTCTTCGGCAGTGACATCTTCAAAAAGATGAGCAAAAGCGCCGGTAAAGATTCTTCTAACCTCAAAGACATTCAAAATGCAGGTGTTGATCTGCTGGGTACATTTTACTCTTATGTATCAAGCGATAAGAGGTTCGGTGGCGGACAGCATTTCGCTATGCTGATACCTATCAATGATAAAGGAAAGTGGGAAGCCTATGTAAAAAAGACATGGCCTAAAGCAAAGCTGAAAGCTGCGGACAAAAGAACCGAAGGACTGCTGGACGAGAACCTGTATGCAGGCTGGGACGACAACATGGCTATCGTAATGAATACAATCTCTAAAGAAATGGAAATGAGCGCTGATGGAAATTACATTCCGCCGGTAACAGATGAAATGCAAACTGCTGCAGAAATGGAGAATAGTTTTAAAATGACGAAAGCAAACTCCGTTGCTGACAACAAGCAATTCGCAACACTGGCAAAAGAAGGACATGACATCAGCATCTGGGTGAACTATGAGAACATCATGAACAACTACGGTACAGGCATGATGGGCGGCTTTACGCCAAGTGCAGGCATGCTGAAAGATGCGATCTTCACTACAGGCCTTGACTTTGAAAAAGGAGCTATAAAAGGCGACATGAAGTATTATGTTTCTAACGAACTAAAAGCGATCACCAAAGACCTGATGAACGGCAAACCTGACAATGACATGCTGAAAAGGTTACCTGCTAATAACCTGGATGTACTTGCAGCAATGAACCTTTCACCTAAGGCGCTTAAAGAAATGCTGGACAAGTTTGGTTTGCTGGGTCTGGTTAACGTTGGCCTTGCAGAACAGCAACTGACTGCTGACGATATATTTGATGCATTTACAGGTGACATAGGATTTAGCATGAACAACTTCAAAATAGTTCCTAAAAAATACGGCTATACCTACTATGATGACAATATGCAAATGAAGACCGACAGCACTACTACTTACGATCCTGAAATGGATTGGCTGTATGTGATGAAGATCAACAAGCAAGATAAATTCGACAAGCTGATGGGCCTTGCTACTACTATGGGTGGACTCCAGTCTACAGGAAACGGAACATATAAAGCACAGGGAGAAAGCGGGCCAACCATAATTGTAAAGGACAAATTTCTGATAGTATCGAGCAGCGGCCCTGCAGCAGAGGCTTACATAGCAGGAACTAATAAAGGGCAGAAACTGCACGAGGTTGCTGATAAACATGCTTATGCTCACCCTATGACCATGTTCTGCGATATCAAACAAATGTTTGCTGCTGTAGGTACAGAAACTATGAACGACAAAAAAGATGCTGCCCAGTTTGAAGAAGTGAAGAAACTGCTGGACAATGCAGTATTATCGGGCGGAGAGTTTAAAGATGATGCGTTCCGTTATGAGCTTTCTATCAATTTCAACAACAAAGAAGAAAGCAGCCTGATGCAACTGATACAGTTTGCCAACAATATGGCCGAAATAGAACAAAAGCAAAAAGAACCCGTTGCAGTAGCTGTTCACTAATAATATAAGCTTAAGAAATAAAAAGCCTTCCCTGCGGCGAGGGCTTTTTATTTGCCCTCCAATGGCATCATTTTATTTACACAAGAGGTAAACACCCTCCTCTTATGATCGTATATATATTCATGGGCTTATTGGTACTTGCACTGGTATCTTTTGTGGTGTACACCATTCACCACATTAAGGAACTGGACTATTAAGCAACGTATTGATTTACAACCGGATCTTAACATAAAATTGCTGTTTCGCCCGCTCACAGGCACAGTATTTTCATGTTTATTGTTGACCAAAATATATTACGATGGACAAGCGTTTTTGGGGATGGTTATTGATGGCTGTTGGGGCAGTGGGCATAGTGATGAGTGTGGTCAGTGGTATTATCTATGGCGTACACGATAAAATAAGCCTACAAACTATGGCCGTTTATGGGCTCTTAGGCCTTTGTATGTTCTCTACAGGTATAGAATTTCTGCGTAGGGCAGCCGCACATTGATGCGATACTTCTTTCTTACCTTTACTCTTCTATAATTACTTAGCGTGTCAAATAAAGTACGTATCGATAAATACTTGTGGGCTATCCGCATTTTTAAAACCCGTAGCCAGGCCACCGCTGCATGTGACGATGGCAAGGTAAAGCTCAACGGAGTTTCGCTGAAGCCGTCAAAAAATGTAAGCTTAGGCGACAAATATGATATTCGTGCCGAAGGCCGTAAATGGACAGTAGAGGTGACCGGCATTATTGAAAAAAGAGTGGCCTACGACGAGGCCATCAAAAATTATATAGATATCACCAGCGAAGAAGATAAGACACATAATGTGCGCATGGGTACCAGCTTCTATACAGGTAAGCGCTTGAGCAAAACAGGCCGCCCGAGCAAAAAAGAACGCAGGGATCTGAGTGAGCTATTAGGAGATTTGAACCCGGATACAGAAGATTAAACTGATCAACCGGGTTTACCATAAAAAGAAAGCGGGCACATAATGTGCCCGCTTTCTTTTATGATTTGCGATCTATTATTAATAGACGTTAATGAAATTTCCTTCTTTTATTTTTACCCAGTTGCGGCCTATGTCTAGTGAACGGTAAACGCCGGTGCTGGTAGTGATATAAACAACGCGTTTTTCTGAATCGTTCTTATAACGCTCATATTTGCCTTTTATACCACGAACAGTAGTATTGGCATCCAGTCCTTCATTAGCAGGAACCAATACACCGGCTTCAAGGCGGTAAAGGCCATGATAATAAGTACCTACAAAAAGTTCTTCATTGAAAGGCGCTCCTGCGCAGGCCATCCTCACTGAATCAGCTGTAGCAAATCCTGCGTACTGTGACCAGTTAACACCATTGGTACTCCACCAAGCCTGGAGTTGCTTGCTTGAGTCGATCGCTACCAGCACATTTTTATAAGATGCAAGGCTAACAGATCCGTTATGGTGCTTAAAGAATGTAGTATCTATTCCCACTTCACTCCATGCATCCCCTTTATTATCTTTCTTAAATAGCCTGTTGTTGATATCATCATAACCCCATATTTCAAGGTTACTGAGCTGTGTAAATGAAGTAACAGATACATTACCCGTAATAGTATTGTCCCAGCCGCTGGCTTGTTCTACCTGCCATGCTGTGGGATCGCCGTTCTTTTCGTTGTACGATACACCACCCCATGCTTCAGTGCTGGAGATATAAACGCGTTCCTGGTCGCGGGCATAAAGCAAACCTGATTGATTATAAGCCGCTAAATTGGAATAAAAATAAGTTGGTCCGAAAGTATTACCGCCGTCCATGCTCACGTGTGCATTTTTCTTTACCCAAACCATATGAGTGGGTCCTGTTATCGCAAATGCGCGTGAAGGATATCCGTCAGCAGGGAAAACCAGTTTTTTGATCAGGTCCCCGTCATTGGTATTATAGAGTATACCTGAAGAATCAGAAAAATACACGCTGTATGGCGTAGCCAGCTCGTCATCATTGTCTATGCCATTGAAACGCTTATTACAGCTTTCCAACGCTACTACCGAGAGGGCAATAAATATAAATATATAAGATAAGTAAGGCTTACGCATCCCGCTATTTTTTTCCAAGATTAGTAAAAAAGTTAAGTTTTCAAAGATAATCACTTATATAGACACTTGTATGCTTTTGCAGGTTTGTTTTGAGCAGGAATATTGACTCTTTACAGACAAAAAAGCCTAGATATCAATCAAATATTAATATCAATCAGGGTTACTTGGTCATAAACTCTATCGGGAGTACCAGCAGTTCCTCACCACGCTTTACGGTTACAGTGGTTTTCTCGCCGGGGGTGAACTTGCCCAGGGCTTGCATATAGGTCTGCATGCCACTTATCTCGTTGTCGCCCAGTTTAATGATGATATCCCCCGGTTTTACGCCCGCAGCGGCAGCAGGCCTCCCGTCAGTAACACCGTCGGCTTTCACCCCGCCTTCCTGGAAGGTATAGTCAGGCATAATACCAAGGGTCACCTTGAACTTGGTTTTCCCTACCGTGGTTTGCTTGGTTTCAGTAAAGAGGGGCTTGTCTTTTTCTTCCATTAACTCTACCAACGAGTATACATAGTTGATGACCTGCACCTCACCCATGTAATTGATACGGGCGGTATCATCACTTGGCTTATGGTAGTCGGGGTGTGTACCTGTAAAGAAGAACAACACCGGAATACCCGCATGATAGAACGATGTATGATCGGAAGGGCCTACACCTGAGCTATCGATATTGATCTTGAAATTCTTATTCTTCATTTCAAGGAATTCTCCCCACGATGGTGAGGTTCCTACACCGCCCACTGTGAGTGCATGAGTGCTATCGTTCAGGCGGCCAACCATATCGAGGTTGATCATGTATGCGATCTTGTTACTATCAAGCCCCATATCTTTTACGAAAGCCTTTGATCCATATAGTCCTAACTCTTCACCTGAAAAATTCAGGAACAGGTAATTGTATTTTTTCAGCTCCGACTTCTTGATCATTTCAGCGAGCGCGAGTACAGCAGCGCTACCGCTGGCATTATCATCTGCACCATTGTGTATCTCTTTATCGGTAGCTGCATTGGCATGCAGGCTATTGCCATCTTCGCCATACCCCAGGTGATCGAAGTGCGCACCTATCACAACCGTATAGGTAGTATCATTATCCAGGTAAGCAGCAATGTTATTACCATAGCGTTCTATCTTCTTTATCGCAAGGTTCAGCTCTATAGGTATGGTAACAGTAGTAGTATCTGTAGATAGCGCTTTTACATACTGCATATATGCTTTGTTGCTGATAAATGCAGCAGGTATAGTTGATCTTTCAAGCTCTGATTTGCCATTGAATTCAGGAGCATATTTACTGCCTATGTTATCGTAGAAAAGAACACCTGTAGCCGATTGCTTAGCTGCACTATCTGTTCTTGCATAGGCTGCTTTTTCCCAGTCGAAGTGCGGGTTGTCAGCCTCAGCGCTATCTGCATAAAAGGGCAGTAGCATGATAGTGTTCTGCTCCATTATATCAGGGATAATCTCACTATACACACGCTTCTCAGCGGTGAAAGCCATAGGGAATGCATCCTTGTTTATCTTCAGTGCATTATCGCCTATGCGTATCAGGCTGCTGTTAGCAGGTTCTTTATCTCCGTAAAATTTGAAATTGTAGCGATACATATCTCCGTAAGGGAAAATGCCTATTTGCTTATACCGCTGCACAATGTATGCTGCTGCTTTGCGCTCACCTTCTGTACCTGTGCGTCTTCCTTCCAGTGAGTCGGAAGCAAGGTAGCCTATGTCTGCACGCAACTGTTCTATCAGCTTGCGTTCAGCCTTGCTTTGTGCTCGGCTATCGCAGACAAACAGACCCATGGCCAGTATGGCCATTGAAACAATGCGGCAATTCATCAGGCTTTAATTATTCTGCTAATTTACACTACTAAACTATACAACAAAGAAAAAACCCGTTCCTTAACGAAACGGGCCTGACATTAACGTTGTTCCCTCTTCTATTCCCCTTGGTGAAGGTCCCCATTGGCGTTAACCATGAGCAATCCCTCATCCTCCGGCATAGCTTCAATAGCATCTGTTGGTATTACTATTTCAGTATTTACGATGTCTTTAAGCTGCGGCAATCCCTCAGAGGAGTTAATGCCCAGGTAGTCCATAAAGTTCTTAGAGGTAGCATAGATAAGCGGCTTACCTACTGCATTCTCATTACGGCCTGCTATTACTATCAGCTCTTTTTCCAGCAGTTTCTGGATAGAATAGTCAGCGCTCACACCGCGTATATATTCTATTTCCGACTTACTGATGGGCTGTTTGTAGGCTATAATGGCCAGGGTCTCCATTGCAGCAGCAGAAAGCTTTTTGATGTATTTATCACCGTTGAGCTGGAGTACTGTCTTATGGTAAGCCTTTTTAGTCAGGAACTGGTAGCCCCCGCCTGCTTCCCTCAGTTGGAAAGGATAATATGGCGCTTCGTATTTTTCACGAATCGCGTCTATACAAGTGTCTATGCGTTCTATTTCTATAGGAAGCTCAAAAGCCTGTCCCAGCATTTCAGTCAGCTCTATTTGTGTAACAGGGCGTTCGCTGGCAAAGATCAGGGCTTCAACATGTGGCATTAATTGTTCGATATCCATGCTTACTTCATTTTCGGGTACACATCGAAAGTAGTGCAGATGACCAACTTAAGGCCGAAAAGTAATTCACAACTGTGGGTAAATTCAAGCCTTATCCGGCGCGGCTTTCCGGCATTGTAAAGTTACGGAATATGTAGGGTTTTGAGGGCTCACAGCAACGCAAAAGGGCTGCAATAGCAGCCCTTTTCACAGTATTTTGAATGATCTTATATAAAGTTTAACAAGAGCTGTGGTGCAACGCCAAGCAATATCACCAGCACACAGGTAAGCACCAGTACGAACCTGTCTCCCGGGGTTACAGGGCTGCTCAGTTCAGGTGAGCCTTGCTTGAAATACATCGCTGTTATCACACGGAAATAGTAGTAAACGCTTATCGCTGCCATTACCAGTGCGAAGATCACCAGCCACAACACGTTATCTTGCTGCACGGCAGCAACCAGCATATAGTACTTGGAAATAAAGCCACCCGTAAGCGGTATACCTGCAAGTGACAATAAGAAGATAGTAGTAACAAAGGCCAGCAGAGGTTCCCTCTTACCAAGACCGTTAAAGCCATCGTAAGTGAAATCCTTCATCTTCATCAGCACAGCAAACACACCCATACTTGCTATAGTATACGATGCTGCATAGAGCATGATGCCTTGCAGGGCGGTAGTGCTGTTCTTCACGGCAAGCACTGCAAAAAGCATAAAGCCTGCCTGTGCTATAGAAGAGTAGGCCATCATCCGCTTCACGCTTTGCTGGAAGACCGCTGTTACGTTACCGACCAATAAAGTAGCCGCTGTAATAACAGCAATGACCATAGTCCATACCGGGCTGAGCTCTATGAATGATGTATGGAATAACTTAATAAAAGCGATAAAGCCTGCTGCCTTTACAATAGTAGACATGTAGGCGGTAAACGGCGTAGGTGAGCCATCATATACATCGGGTGTCCACATGTGCATCGGCGCAGCAGAAACCTTGAAAGAAAACGCTATGATCAGGAATATTATCCCGCAAAGCGCCATCGGGTTCAGTTTATCTACCTGCAGGAAGGTATATCTCGCAATATCGAAACCGCCCGTTGCACCATAAAGCAACGTAATACCCATCAGCAATATACCTGTAGAGAATGCACCCATCAGGAAATATTTCAGAGAGGCCTCGCTACTCTTCAGGTTGCGCTTATCGCTACCTGCCAGTATATATTGCGGTATAGAAATGATCTCAATACCGAGGAACAATACCAGCATATTGTTATAGCCGGAAAGCATATACACACCTACCAGCATAAAGCTGATGAGCGCAAAATAATCGGATACGTGAACGCCCACCTTCTGTATCTCCCTGCCTGAAAGCAATACATACAGCAGGGTACAACCCGTCATTAGTATATTGAACCAGACTGCATACCTGTCTATACGCAGCATGTTATTGAAAAACACCTGTGGTTCATTGGGGCTTAATGTAGAGAGTTCCCAGATATTAACACCGAGGAGGAGGAAGAAAAGTATAGCAGCAAATGTTGCCACACCTTTTTTCTCTTTTACCAGTATCCCGGTAAACATTAAGATGACACCTATAATTGTTGCAGCAATGATTGCTTTCATACAAGTCGGAACCGGGATTAAACTGATTAAAGGATTGCCCGGTCTTTTTTTATTCGTTAATTATACTTTTATAACTAATCAACTGGTCAACTAATCAACCAATCAACTATGGCACTATTACAGCAGCTATTCCCGCGGTCATATCCAGCAATGGCTTAGGATATACACCGAGGAAAATGATCAATGCTATTACTATTGCCAGTCCCGCATACTCGTTCGCACTAATATCTTTTGATACTACCATAGGTGTTGTTTCACCGTAGGCAGTTTTTTGTACCATGTTCAGTGTATACACAGCTCCCAGTATCACACCCAGGCCCGCAATTACCATAAAGGTCATGTGGTAAGGCGATGCTCCCTGGAAGAGCCCGTTGAAAAGCATGAACTCACCTATGAAACCATTGGTCAGCGGTAAAGCAATATTCGCCAGCGATATGATCACCATCGCGATCGCCATTTTAGGTGCGCTTGTTGCCATACCACCCATCTTCGTCATATCGCGGGTACCCCAGCGCTGCTCTATCATACTTACAATGAGCCACATACCGGTGATATTGATACCGTGGTTGAACATCTGCACCATAATGCCATGAACACCCACCTGCGTTCCGGAGAATGCAACAGCACTCATCAGGCCCATGTGTGCAATAGATGAATATGCTACCAGGCGTTTAATATCCGTTTGTACTATCGCAAGCAATGAAGCGTATACGATACCAATAATAGAAAGTACCACTACTGTATCTGACCAGAAAGCAACACCTTCAGGAAGTACAGGCAACAACCAGCGCAGCACAGCGAACATACCCATCTTCACCATCAGGGCGCTGAGTATGATCGTTACAGGTGTAGGTGATTGCTCATACGTATCGGGCTGCCATGTATGGAAAGGAAAGATCGGCATCTTGATAGCAAAACCTATAAAGATGAGCCAGAACAACCACTGTTGTGTTTCAGGTCCTAATGCTGCACCTGCGGCACGGATGCTATCGAATGAATAACTGTTCAGTCCCGGGTTTTGCAGCGATAATATGATCAATCCTGCCAGCATCATTAAGCTACCCAGGAAAGTATAAATGAAGAACTTAAACGTAACAGGAACTCTTTTTTCACCACCCCACCGAGAGCAGAGGAAGTAAACAGGTATCAGCGCCAGTTCCCAGAAAATATAGAACACGAATGCATCATAAGCCAGGAAAACCCCCATCAGGCCTGCCTGCGAGAGCAACATCAGCCCGTAAAATGAATTTTCTTTCTCTACTTCTTTGTTCCAGTTGGCAATAATAATGACAGGCATCACTATAGCAGTAAGCAGGCAGAGCATTCCGCTCATACCATCAAAGGCCAGGCTGAAGTTGGTACCTATCCTCGGTATCCATGGTGTGCTCCAGTACATATCTCCACCCTTCATTACCAGTATGGTAACTACCAGGCTTGCCAGCGAGCTCATCAGCGCGGTACCCTTAGCAGCTTTGCCGGTTGTGGCAAAGGAGAATATACCTGCCACTATGGGAATTAATATGAGTAATGTCAATATCATAATGCTCTGCAATCAGTAATTGCTGCTCTTATATTTTATCTAAAGAAACTCAGTGCGAACAATGCGATCATGCCCAGCACCATTACAAAAATGTAAAAACCTACCTGCCCTGTCTGCATCAACCTGATACGGTCGCTGCTCCAGCGCACTGTTTTACCTACACCGTTCACTACACCATCAATACCTGCTCTTTCTATAAACCTGTCTGCTATACGGGAGAACGCTGCTATAGGACGAACGAATACTGCATCGTACAGTTCATCTATATACCATTTGTTTTCCAGCACTTTTGCAAGACCTGTGTTTTGTACAAAGTTTGGTTTCTTGGTTGCACCAAAGGCAACGAATATCATTACTACTACCAACCCTACCGATAAGCCCATCAGCATCCACTCCGTTTCGTGCGAAAGATGGTGTACGCCGAAGTTGCTCACTACAGGCGCCAGGTAAGTAGCCAGTGTATGGTGCTCGCTGATAACTGCAGGCAGACCAACATAACCACCAACTATAGAAAGTATAGCCAGCACTATCAAAGGAATAGTAATAGCCACAGGACTCTCGTGCAGGTGATGCTCTTGCTCATGCGTACCGCGGAACGAACCACGGAACGTGAGGAAGTAGAGACGGAACATATAGAACGCTGTCATCAGCGCACCTGCCAGGCCTAAATAATATAATACTGGGCTGTGGCCATAAGCCGCAGCAAGAATTTCGTCTTTAGAGAAGAAGCCCGCAAAGCCGGGGATACCTGCAATAGCAAGACAGCCTATTAAGAATGTAGCCTGCGTTATCTTCATGTGCTTACCGAGGCCACCCATTTTGCGGATATCTTGCTCTCCGCCCATAGCATGTATCACACTACCTGAACCGAGGAACAAAAGTGCTTTGAAGAACGCGTGCGTCATTACGTGGAACACTGCAGTAGTATATGCACCTACACCCAGCGCCAGGAACATAAAGCCTAGCTGGCTCACTGTAGAATATGCCAGTACTTTCTTTATATCATATTGCCTGATGGCGATAGTAGCAGCGAAGATGGCTGTAGCTAAACCAATAATAGCTACAAAATGTAATGTTTCAGGAGCAAGATTGTACAGGGCGCTGCTGCGGGCAATCATATAGATACCGGCAGTAACCATGGTTGCGGCGTGGATGAGGGCAGACACAGGTGTCGGACCCGCCATCGCATCAGGCAGCCAGGTATATAGTGGTATCTGTGCGCTCTTACCCATAGCACCTATGAACAGGCAAACTGCTATCCAGTTGAATGTGCTATGATCTACAACACCTGAGTTGATATTGCTGAAAAATTCTGTATAAGAAAGTGTACTGAAGTTCACCAGTATCAGCAGCATACCCACCAGGAAACCGAGGTCACCTATACGGTTCATCACAAATGCTTTCTTGGCTGCATTGGTATAGTCCCTGTTCTTGAACCAGAAACCAATGAGCAGGTAAGAGCAAAGCCCCACACCTTCCCAACCAATGAACATAATAAGGTAGTTAGAGCCTAACACCAGCAACAACATCGAGAACACGAACAGGTTCAGGTAGGCGAAGTACTTCACCATGCCTTCATCCTCGTGCATATAAGATGTAGAGTAAACATGTATCAGGAAACCAACACCGGTAATAATTAATAAGAATAAAGAAGAAAGCGCATCCACCTGGAAACTGAAAGGAATATTGAGCTTAGTGCCCGACTGTATAAAATCAAACAGGTTCACCACCACCGGGCCATGAAACGCGTCAGACTTTACCTCGAAGAAAATACCAAGGGAAACACAAAAAGAAGCCAGCACGGCAAAGCTGCCTATCCAGCCGCCCGCTGACTTCGGCATCTTCTTCCAGAATATACCGTTGATAAGAAATCCTATCAGCGGAAAAAGTGGTACTAAGTAAACTAAATTGGTCATAGCCTATTTAAGTCAAAGCCAAAGAAACCTTCAGGCCTAGTGTTTTAATCTATTTAAAATATTTATGTCCACCGAATGCACCTTGCGGTACATCATGACAATTACTGCCAGTCCTACGGCCACCTCAGCTGCTGCCACCACCATTATAAAGAATACAAATATCTGTGCAGATGCATCTCCATACATTTTTGAAAATGCCACCAGCAACAGGTTCACGGCATTGAGCATCAGCTCTATGCACATAAAGATGATAATGGCATTACGACGCATCAACGTACCCATGATACCGATGCAGAATAAAGCCATGCTTAAAACTAAATAGTATTGTATTGGCATTTCTCGTTAATTCAAAAGTCAAAAAACTACTCTTTCTTACCTATCACTATCGCTCCTATCATCGCGCTCAGGAAGAGTACACTGCTTATTTCAAACGGCAGCACATACTTCGTAAAGAGCACCTTTCCTAAGTTTCCTATCAGTCCTATATCTGTTGTAGTATGGTCCATCTGCGTTGAACCCACTGTCCTCAGCCCTGCAATGATCACCAGGAAGAGCACGCCCCCCGATATCAACCCTGCAAACTGTATCAGCCTGTTCTTCTGCGGCTCAGTGTCCGCATTCAGGTTCATCAGCATGATCACGAAAAGGAACAGTACCATTATCGCACCTGCATATACTATAATGTTCACTATCGCCAGGAACTGGGCATTCATTAATATATAGTGCCCGGAAATAGCAAAGAACGTGGCTATAAGGAACAGCACACTGCTGATAGGGTTGCGACTGAGTATTACACCCAGGGCACAGCCCAAAGCCATTGCAGTAAGGAACCAGAATAATATTACGTGGATATCCATATTCTATTACTTGGTCTCGTGTTTTTTAGGATGAGGAATCAACAGGTCTTCTTTTTTGTAAATGAATTCCTGGCGTTTATAACTCGATGGCATTAATGTTTCACTCAGGTACACTGCATCTTTAGGACAAGCCTCTTCGCAGTAACCGCAGAAAATGCAACGCAGCATGTTTATCTCATATTTAGCTGCATACTTCTCTTCACGGTACAGGTGCTCCTCACCCGGCTTACGCTCAGCAGCTTCCATTGTAATGGCCTCCGCAGGACAAGCCAGGGCACAAAGGCCACAGGCCGTGCAACGCTCACGTCCTTCTTCATCACGGTTCAAGACGTGCAGGCCACGGAATACCGGGCTAAACGGACGCTTCTCTTCAGGATAGTTCACTGTCGCCTTCTTTTTAAAGATATGGCTCAGTGTTATGCTCAGTCCTTTCGCTATCGCGGGCAGATACATCTTTTCCGATCTTGTCATCGGACTTCTATCTACCTGTACGGACCTGTTTGTCAGTTTCTGCATTTTCTAATTTGTTTATTCCATTCAGCACCATCGCTATTTCTTCATTGTGAAGAGAATAACAACACCCGTAATTATCATATTAACTAATGCTATCGGTATTAGTGATCTCCATCCCAACCTCATCAGTTGATCGTAGCGGAAACGCGGAAGCGTCCAGCGGATGAACATGAAGAACAGGATGAAACAAATTGCTTTCGCCAGCAGCACCATTACGCAAGTGAGTACAAACACTACTTCCGGAACTGCCGCCTGTACCTGGTCCATCCACGGAAAGTTGTACCCGCCGAAGAACAAGGTTGACAGTATCACAGAGCTAACGAACATATTGATGTACTCAGCAAAGAGATAGAATCCGAGCTTCATAGAAGAGTACTCCTGGTGGAAACCCATGTTCAGTTCCGATTCCGCCTCTGCAAGATCGAATGGTGCACGGTTCAGCTCAGCAAATGTGCAGATCAGGAAAACAGCAAAGCCCACCGGCTGCTTAAAGAAGTTCCAGGTAAAATACCCGTCATTCCAGAAGCCATGTTGCTGGTCTACTATATCGCGCAGGCTCAGCGTACCCGTCATCATAATGATGGCGATCAGGCTGATACCCATTGCCAGCTCGTAAGAGATAGCTTGCGAAGCTGCACGTATACTACTTAATAAAGAGAATTTGTTATTAGAAGCCCAGCCACCCAGCATGATGCCATACACACCTACACTCAGCACACCAAAGATGAACAGGATACCGATGTTAATATCTGCTACCTGCAATGACATGGTCTTACCCATAAAGGTAAAGTCAGGCCCCCACGGCACTACGGCACTCGTTAATAGTGCTGTCAACATTGCCAGGCAAGGACCAAGTATGAACAGGAAACGTGTAGAGCTATCCGGGATGATCTCTTCTTTCATGAAGAGCTTGATACCATCGGCCAATGGCTGGAACAAACCGAACGGACCCGCTCGCATCGGACCGCGACGGTCTTGCATCACGGCAGCCACCTTACGCTCTGCCCAGGTCGCATACATGGCAATACCCAATGATCCGAAAAGGATAGTGGTGATGAGAATGGCTTTCTCTATTATAAATGCCATATCAACTTGCAATAACGCCATAGCGCGCAAAAGTAATTAGTTCGTTAAAAAAATAGTACTCTTTTAAATAAATCGCTATTTATCAGCTTTTTATCTAATCCTGTTTCGTCTTAAAATCTTCTGAATGTGCCGGGCCATCTATTTTCGACAGTTCTATCTCCGGCTTGTTCACATCGCTTATGCTGTGTATATCCAGCGTAAGCTTAGGGTCTTTGCCTATCACTTTATCTATCAGCACTTGTGTTTTCTCAGTGCCCACATAGTGGCCTTGCGATATTACACTGCGCCTGTCTATTTTCGATGGGCCTTCTACTACCCAGTCTTTAGTTTCTTTTTTGTCGAAGCGGCATGTGTTACATATCCAGTCTTCTACTTCACCCCACTGGTCTTTTCTCGCTGTTACGCGGAACACCTCATCGCCCCTCATCCATGCACGTGCTTTACCACTGCAGGTAGGGCAATCGCGATGCACATCCACAGGCTTGGTAAACCATACCCTGTTCTTAAAGCGGAATGTTTTATCAGTCAACGCACCTACGGGGCAAACGTCTATTACGTTTCCTATAAACTCATTGTCCAGCGACTTACCCAGCAGGGTGCTGATCTCAGAGTGGTCACCACGCTCCAACACACCATGTTCACGCTTATTGGTAAGTTCCGCAGCAGTATTCACACAGCGGTAGCAGAGTATGCAACGCGTCATGTGCAATGATATATACGGACCAATATCTTCTTTCTCAAACGTACGACGGTCAAATTCGTAACGCGTACCTTCTGTACCATGCTCATAGCTCAGGTCTTGCAGGTGGCATTCGCCGGCCTGGTCACATACAGGGCAATCGAGCGGGTGATTGATCAGCAACATTTCTACCACGCCTTTACGTGCATCTACTACTTTCTCTGAAGTAATGTTCTTTACTTCCATTCCGTCCATCACACCCGTGCGGCAGCTCGCTACCAGCTTAGGCATAGGGCGCGGGTCTTTTTCTGAACCCTTGCTCACTTCTACCAGGCAGGTACGGCATTTACCACCACTTTCCTTCAGCTTGCTATAGTAGCACATAGCAGGAGGGGTAACCTCTCCGCCTATCATACGCGCAGCATTCAGTATAGAAGTTCCCGCAGGCACTTCTATAGAAATGTTGTCGATCGTGACTCTTAACATTGGAACCTCAGACATATTCTAATCTTGGTTTCTTTTTTAATTTATTCGTTTACACTGCTGGCACATGTATCGGATCCGCATAATGAGCCAACCCGTAGTTCCTACGTTGCGACTCATCCGGATTCAATATATGCCATTCAAACTCATCACGGAAGTGGCGGATGGCTGCGGCTACAGGCCATGCTGCTGCATCACCCAGCGGACAGATGGTGTTCCCTTCTATCTTGCGCTGTATGTCCCATAGCAGGTCTATATCGCTCATCTTACCTTTTCCGTATTCTATATTCTTCAGTATTTTATACATCCAGCCTGTACCTTCACGGCAAGGGCTGCATTGTCCGCAACTTTCGTGGTTGTAGAAGCGCGCCAGTGTCATTGTATGGCGAACCACGCATTGATCTTCATCCAACACAATGAAACCACCCGAACCCATCATAGTACCTGTAGCAAATCCGCCATCAGCTAAACTTTCATAGCTCATTATGCGGGTTTCACCTTTTGCTGTTTTCAGCAGCAGGTTGGCAGGAACAATAGGCACCGACGAACCACCAGGTATACATGCCTTCAGGCGTTTGCCGTTAGGTATACCACCGCAATATTCATCGCTATATATGAACTCCTCTACCGAGCAGGTCATATCTATTTCATAAATGCCCGGCTTGTTCACGTTACCGCAAACAGAAAGCAGTTTGGTACCAGTCGACTTACCCACACCTATCTTGGCATATTCATCACCGCCCATATTAATGATAGGCACTACTGCTGCCAGTGTTTCTACATTGTTCACCACGGTAGGACGCATCCATACACCCTGTATCGCAGGGAACGGAGGCTTAATGCGCGGGTTACCACGCTTACCTTCCAGCGATTCTATCAGTGCAGTTTCTTCACCGCATATATAAGCACCGCCACCGCGCTGCACATATATTTCGCAATCAAAGCCTGTACCTAAAATATTTTTACCCAGCCAGCCATTAGCTTTTGCCTCAGCTATTGCCTGCTCCAGTATATCTACTATCCATGCGTATTCACCACGGATGTATATGTATGTAAGGTTACTGCCCAGCGCAAAGCTGCTCACAATGAGCCCTTCCACAAAAAGGTGTGGCAGGAATTCCATCAGGTAACGGTCTTTGAAAGTACCGGGCTCTGACTCATCTGCATTGCACACCAGGTGACGTGGCACTCCTTCCGGCTTAGCCAGGAAGCTCCACTTCATACCCGTAGGGAAGCCCGCGCCGCCGCGACCGCGAAGACCGCTCTTCTTCACTTCTTCCACTATCTCATCAGGCGTCATTTTAAAAGCCTTCTCTACCGCGCGATAGCCACCATGCTTCCTGTAGACATCGTAGTTACGGATGCCTTCAACATGTGCGTGTTCTAACAGGACTTTCATTATGCTTTTATAATATTGTTCGTTCTAATTCTTTATAAAGTATCATGGTCAAAGGGCGTAAAGTTCCAGCAATCAGGGCTATCGTATTTATTCATCTTTTCTTCTGTTGAAAAGAAGATGATCGATTGCGATAACCTTTCAGGCCATTTCTTAAAGGGACTTGTTATAAAACCGTTTCTTCTCAGCGCTTTACACAAATAACTGTTCCTGCTGCACAATACCTGCATCACTTTTGCTTGCTTGGCCACCAGTTCTTTCTTCACAAAATTCAACAAGGCTTTTTCTGCTGCCCTGCTATCCGAATAAAGATCGAAGATGTATATCTTATCTCTTTCAAAATAATAACTGATATACCCTTCTACATTTCCTTCTGCATTCTTCGCAACATATAGCTGGTAATCATGCAACGGGTTAGCCAATCGCCAATTGAAAATGTTCAAATTTTTCAATGAGTGTATTACTGTATGGCTATTACTTTTCTCCAGCAAATGACCAACAAGAGATACATCAGTGATTTTTTCAACCACGTGTCTTTTATCTGCAAGCGGCAATTTTAACGAAGTAAATACCGCAGGATAAAACACCTGCTGCACCATCGTCACCTCTCTCCAGCCAAACTTCAGAAAGCCCGGCAACGACATTTTCCCGCCAAAGCCTATTATAAAGAACTTATCCTGTTGCCTTAGGTAGTCGTAGCAATGATTGGCCAGTAGTTGGAACAACCCTTTCCTGCGATGCGCCGAGTGTGTCATGGTGTCGCAGCTCTGGTATATTACTTTTTGCACGCCATCTACTACATAAGTTTCAGGTATCACTCCATAATAAGCCCCCACTTCACCATTCTCCGCAGTAGCAATAAAGCCGATAAATTCCCCGGAAGGATTTTGCTTGTACTTCCAGTTGAAAAAATCAGTGTTCACGTCCAGGCCAAAACAATCCTTCATCAGTGGTATCAAAAGCTCAAAGTCTTTGATACCTATCTGCGAGATCGTGTATGTGCCTTTCTGTTCTGTCACTTACATTGTTTTTATACGGCTGTATATATTCTTCAGCTTTTGCTTGTAGTAGTAATAGCTATGCGGCTTCAGTTTATTAATGAAAGCCTGCATACTATCTTCCCCGGTCACGTCTATACGGTTAACAGAGAACAGGTTCACACTGTTCCTGCTACTGAAGTTGGTGCTGAATGCTGCTTTATAGCCCGCACTCTTTACCGCCCTCACTACCGGGGCATTTATATTCAGATGAGGTTGTCCGTAAGGATAAGCCATGTACTTCACGGCTTTACCCGTTAGTTCTTCCAGCTTTCGCTTAGGTATCACCATCTCATCTTCTAAATCCCTTTTGCCCAATGATGTCAAAGACCTGTGTGTTTCTGTATGCGCCCCTATAGTCACCAGACTATTTTGGGAAAGCATTTTTATTGTTGCTTCATTCATTACCGGCAAGCGTTTGTCAGGACTGTCCCATTCATTCGTTTTACCAATAACGCCTGTGCATATAAATAAAGCAGAAGGCAATTTCAAATCACTTAAGACCGGCATAGCCAACTCTGAGTACGATACATATGCATCGTCAAAGGTTATAGCTACACTACCTTTCTTGCTTTTATCATTAGCATCCATATAGTTCACATATTCTTCTATGCTCACTACATCGTAATTGCTGCTTATATAAGCCAATTGTTCTTTTAAAGAGCTTTGTGCAACTGTATTAAAACCTGGTTCTGCGCCTATGTTATGATACGTTAAAACCATTTTGCCTACAGCTGTTTATTTATACTTTCACGCTCACACTTTGTCTGCCCAGCAGTTTCCAACCCTCTTTCTTCTTCCACACCCACACCTGCAGCACTTGTAGTTTAAAGCTACTTGTCTTCCCGTCCAGCGTAGCATCTATATCCATTATGCTTCTTACTATCGCCGTTTCCCTTACTATTTCCACCTGCACTTTGCTCTGTTCTATTTTGCTGTAGCTCAGTTTACCGTTATACAGGTCCATCACCATTTCTTTCTTATTCTCTATCCAGTTGTTCGAGTGCCCGTAGCTGACTTTCTTATGTACCAGCTTATTCATCGTTACCGAATCTTTCTTCACCATCGCCACGTACAGTTGCGTCATTGCCTTGTCCAGGTTCACCGAGTCAGCTTTTATCTTCGGCTTAGCCTCCGACAGCGTATATACAAAGAGCATCAATATCAGCAGCAGAAGCCTCATCTTAATTATTCACTACGGCTCCTCTCCTGCATTCTTCTATTATCTGGTCTACTTTTTCTTTGGTCAGGTGTTCCCTGTAGTGTTTACCCAGCTGCATCATGGGTGCATAACCGCAGGCACCAAGGCACTCTGCTGGTTTCAGTGTAAACATTCCGTCTGCCGTGGTCTCACCTTCTTTTATGTTCAGCTTCTCTTTTATATAGTCTATTATCTGGTCGCTGCCATTCAGCATACAAGGCCCTGTACGGCAAACTTCAAATAGATATTTGCCCACCGGTTTCATATTGAACATGGTGTAGAATGTAGCTACCTCGTACACCTCTATAGGTTCTATATGCAGCAGTTCTGCCACGTAGTCCATCACAGGCACATCCAGCCAGCCGCCAAACTCATCCTGCGCCATATGCAGCAGTGGTATCAGCGCGCTTTTCTGCTTCCCTTCAGGGTAGCGCCCTATCAGCTCCTTTACCTTATTCAACTTGTCCTGGGAAAACTGAATACTCATTTTCTTTATTAATTATTTTTTGGAAGAGTATTGATCTCTTCTGTTTCGTTCTTTCCTATACCCAGCATATCAGCATATACCATTTTACGGATGCGCTCAGCCTCTGCCAGTCTTTCCTGCCAGGTCTTGGCCTTGCTTCCATCTATCTTAGGAAGCTTCTTGCCCGTTAGCGATATTTTAAACTGATCTTCCATTATGCGTCCAGTTCTCCTGCTATTACATTCAGGCTACTCAGCGCTATGATACCATCGCTCAGCAAACCATTTTTTATTATTTCAGGATATGCCTGGTAATAAATAAAGCAAGGCCTGCGGAAGTGCAACCTGTAAGGTGTACGTCCGCCATCACTAATGAGATAGAAACCTAGCTCACCGTTACCGCCTTCTACTGCATGATACACTTCACCCGCAGGCGCATCTATTTCACCCATTATTATTTTGAAGTGATATATCAGCGCTTCCATCTTCGTGTATACATCTTCTTTTGCCGGCAAATGGAAATGGTCTGCTTCAGGAGCATAGAATACATTCCTTTCTGAAGGAAATTCATTTTCCAGCTTCTGTATCTTGTCCATCGCCTGCATTATAATGCTATGGCTTTCCCATATTTCATCATTGCGCACCATGTAGCGGTCATATACATCGCCCGTAGTTCCTACAGGTATCTTAAATTCAAAATCTTCGTAAGAACTATAAGGGTCTGAAACACGAATGTCAAAGTCAACACCCGCAGCTCTCAGGTTCGGACCTGTAAAACTGTAGTTCAATGCCCTTTCTGCACTTATGGGGCCGGCGCCTATGCACCTGTCCATAAATATGCGGTTGCGGTTCATCAGTGTTTCGAATTCCTTCATCACTTTCGGGAATTCATCCAGGAACTTCTTGATCTTCGCAAACGCTGTTTCAGAGAAATTACGTTCAAAACCACCTACGCGACCCATATTGGTCGTAAGGCGGCTTCCGCATACCTCTTCGTATATTTCATATATCAGTTCGCGCCATTGGAACACATAAGTGAAACCTGTAAGGGCTCCTGTATCCACTGCTACCACCGAATTACAAACCAGGTGGTCAGCTATACGTGCCAGTTCCATCACTATCACGCGCAGGTAGTCAACACGCTTAGGTGTTTTAATACCCAGCAGTTTTTCTACTGTCATATGCCAGCCCATATTGTTGATTGGCGATGAGCAATAGTTAAGCCTGTCTGTAAGTGTAGTTATCTGGTAGTACGGGCGGCGCTCCGCGATTTTTTCAAACGCGCGGTGTATGTAGCCGATAGTTGGTTTCGCATCCAGTACGCGCTCGCCATCTATCTCCAGTATATTCTGGAACACACCATGCGTGGCCGGGTGCGTTGGCCCCAGGTTCAGCGTGGTGGTTTGCTTTTGTAAACTTTCTTCAGACAGCTTTATATGCTGCTGTTTTTGTTCTAATTCTGTCATATTGCGCATCCGCCAGGGCGGATTTTCTTAAAACATTTTTACCCTCCTGTAATAAGTTCCCCCTTTAGGGGGCGGAGGGGGTTACTTACCTGCCAAACATCTCATCGTCCTTATCCTTGCGGGTAGGGTCTTCCAGTTCGTATTCCTTACGCATCGGGAAGTAGTCCATCTCGTCTACGTTCAGTATCCTTCTCAGGTCAGGGTGACCCAGGAAGTTGACACCGTAGAAATCATACGTTTCCCTTTCCATCCAGTTAGCACCCGAGAACAAAGGAGTAGCAGACCTTATATCAGGCTGTGCTATCGGCATATATGCCTTCATACGTATACGCAGGTTAGCCACCAGGTTATGCAGGTGATACACCACGCACAGTTCTTCACCTTTACGGTCAGGATAATGCACTCCCGTAAGGTCTGTCAGGAACTGAAAGCCCTCATCGTAGAGATATTGCATCACCTCTATATTCTGGTTGGCAGGCACAGTAAATGTGAACATACCATAAGGCTCTTCAGCGCCTATGATTTGCTCACCAAACTTAGCTACCAGTTTTTCTTTTATTATTTCTTTAGTCATAAACCAGGCCCGCTATGCGGAACTTAATTTTTTATTGTTGCCCACTGTTCCCCCGGCATTTATCCCGCTCCTTCAGCGGGAGGGGGCGGAGGGGGGTTATTCTATTCCGTATTCGCTTAGCAATGCTTTATACTGCGGACTGTTACGCCTGCGCATACTTTCATTTTTTACCAGGTTCTGTATACTCATCACACCATCCAGTATTGCTTCCGGGCGCGGAGGGCAACCTGAAACATATACATCCACCGGTATCACCTGGTCTATACCCTGCAGCACAGAGTACGAGTCGAAAATACCGCCGCTGCACGCACAAGCGCCAATGGCTACCACCCAGCGTGGTTCTGCCATCTGCAGGTACACCTGCCTCAGTATTGGTGCCATCTTCTTAGCTATGGTACCTGCTACCAGCAGCACATCGCACTGCCGCGGAGTAAAACCCATACGCTCCGATCCGAAACGGGCCAGGTCGTAGTTAGAACCCATCGTAGCCATAAACTCAATACCACAGCAAGAGGTGGCAAAGGGCAATGGCCATAAAGAGTTAGCCCTTCCGAGCCCCACCACTTTATCAAGCGTCGTCAGCGCAAAACCTTCCCCTGAGTAACCCTCAGGTACATCCTTTAATTTAAGGTTGGTTTTATCACCTTCAATTTTGTTATTCGTATTATACTGAACCGGACGAGCCATGATTCATTCTCCTTAATTCCCATTCGGGAAATTTTGTTTAAACTCTGTCAAAAATCTGATCCCATCAGCCCAAAAGCAGCGCGGGGACTACTCTTCCCATTCCAACGCACCTTTCTTGATGATGTATATAAAACCACACAAAAAGAAAGCCACGAACATTAAAACTGCGTAAAAACCCTCATAGCCCAACTCCCTGAAATTGATAGCATAAGGGTAAAAGAATATCACTTCTACATCGAACAGCACAAAAAGTATCGCCACCAGGAAGTACTTGATAGCCATAGGCTGGCGTGCATTACCTACTGAAGGGATACCGCTCTCAAAGTTGATGAGCTTATCAGATGTTTTTCTCTTAGGGCCCAGCAAGTGGGTTACAGCCATCATGGCTACAACAAAGCCTATTGCCACAACTATCTGCAGCGCTATAGGGAAGTAATCAAAAGGACCATTCTGGCCGGCAGCCAGCAGCAATAATTTCATATTACAATTTATCCCTTTATTTGCTGATACGGGATGTACAAAGGTAAGTTTCTGCACTGAATTTGCAAGTTGATTTAAATACCTATCATGCATAGAATTTTTATAATAATTATCTACTTTTAGGCATTCACCTTAAATAAATCCGGTATGTATAAAATTGCTACTCTCTTTACCGTTTCTCTCGCATTAGCTTCTTCATTTAGTATAGCTAAGGCAATAATGGACTTGTTGCTTACTGGAATTTTAATGGTAAGCTCAACGATATTAGCGGGCATAATTTAACCGGTAGTTTTATTATTTAAATACCTCTGTTTTGAAAAAACTGTTTATCTCAATTCTCGCATTAAGTCCTTTTTTATGCTTTGCGCAGGGCAATAATGGCCTTGTAGCACATTGGAACTTTAACGGCTCAGCAAATGATGTAAGTGGTCATAATATCCATGGCGTGAATATGGGTGCTACCAATGCAGTTGGGTTTAACGGGCTGGCTAACAATGCTTACCAGTTCAACGGAACCAGCAGTTATGTCAATGTACCTTACAACAGCCTTATAAACCTTGATTCATTTACTATTTGTGCTTTGGTAAAGCCTACCGGTTATTATTCGGGAAACTGCCAGACCAATACCATACTCTGGAGAGGACAACAATTTACCGGCGACAACTACTCGCTGTACTTTGGAGACAATTCTTACGATGGCGATTGTATAGTACAAAGTCCCGCAAATTGCAATTTTAAAGGTGAATCAGCAGGAATGTCCGGACAAGCCGAATCAGTATGGCTTGATCCAAATAATTATGTTGCTCTCAATACCTGGTATTGCGTGGCGATAACCTACTCACACGATACGAACAGCATATATGTCAACGGTGTCCTCACAAAGAAAGTACACTGGTCTGACCAATTCAGCCCATCAAATCTTGGTATCAATATTGGCGCTGCATTAGTTAGCAATGTTTCATATCCCTATTATTTTAAAGGGCTTATTGACGACATCCGGTTATACAGCAGGGCCCTGGACCTTAACGGGGTTAATACCTATTGCGATAGTGCAACTATCAACCTGGGTGTTGCTAAAGTAGAAACTACGACAAACTTCATGCAGGTCGTTCCGAACCCGGCGTATGGTAATATTCAAATTACAGTTCCGACTAGTTGGAATTCTTACCTTCTTGAAATTTATAATACAATGGGACAACAAGTTGGTATTCAAAATTGCAATAGAAATATCCATTCTATTTCAGTTTCCGAGCTGCCTACTGGTCATTACTTTATTAAGTGTCGCTACGAGGGTGAATTGCTTACAGGCAAATTCCTAAAACAATAGCAGAATAACTTACTATTTTTACAAAGGCGGCCCACCAGCCGCCTTTTATTTATTACATGCACAACCTCCGGAAAATAAAGCTATTCAGGGCACTGCTTTACTGCACTTACTTGCCGTCACTTATTTTCCTATACCCATTGGCCTTATTGAAAAAGAAAAGCAAGGGGAGGCTGTTCTTTTTTTTCGACCGTTACGTAATAGGGGGCGCACAAAGGGTGCACCTGGACATACTGGAAAGTATAAAAGACCAACAGAAGGAACTATACTTCACCCGCCTCTCCCCTAATGACAAACTGAAGGATGAATTTTTCAGCTTAGTAAATACTGAATCAAAAGATATCCATTTCTATTGCGACAATCTTTTGCTCCGGCTTTTCTCCGTTCATTACTATGCTTTTTATGTTAACAAGCACAAAGGCGCTCATGTGTTTAGTTCCAACAGTACTTTCTTTTACGATATGCTGCCATTCATCAGCAAGCAAATAAAGCGCACAGAACTGCTACATAACTTTACATACGGAAACAATGGCATGGAGCATTTCGGTCTCGGTAATTATCAATATCTCGATAACAGGATGGTGATAGATGCTGCCACCTGCGATAATATTGCCAAACAGTATAAAGAGCACAATGTTCCATCTTCTTACCTCGACCGTGTACAACTGATAGAACCCGGGGTATCTATTCCGTCTACTATACAAAAAGAATACACCGGCAACCTCAAGGTTTTATATGCCGGCAGAGGTGGTGCTCAAAAACGAATTTTTCTTCTGAATAAAGTTGTAGAGCATTGCATTGAAAACAAACTGCCCATAGAATTCCATTTTGCAGGCACTATGATGGATGAACTGTCCGACTTGGTAAAAAGCAATTCAGTTATTCACGGTGAAATAAGCGAACCTGCGCGAATGCAGGAGCTGTACAGTGCCTGCCATGCAATACTGATGACATCGGCATATGAAGGCTTCCCTATGCTGATAAAAGAAGGCATGGCCTCTGATTGCTTACCAGTGGTTACAGCATTGGAAGGGAACAAGACACACCTCTCCCACATGCAAAACGCAATGCTGATAGACAGACCTGGAGACGAACAGCATGTAATACTAACTGCAATAAAATATCTGGAACAATTAGCTAGTGATAAACCCTTGCTAGAGCAACTCTGCACACAAGCGGGGAATTATGCACGTCAGCATTTTGACAAAGCTAACTTCATCAAAAAATATCGTTATTTTTTCGAAAAGAACTAAGGCTATTTTTTCTCAGCTACTACTATAAAGTTGAGCGTGATGAAGTCCCCTTCCTTGTCTAACTTATCCATCATGTAGTAAAAAATATTGATCAGATATTTGAAGATAAAGCGGTGCAGCAGCCAGAAGAATTTTCTGAACAGATTCTTCTTTCCTCTCAGGCTATCATCTATCACATTTTGGGTTAGCTGGCCCAGGGTCGCCCATTTACCGCCATTGGCTTTAATATTAATATTGCTGAAACCTGCTTTTTTAAACATGTATTCCAGTCCGTAACGGGTATACCTGTAGAAATCGTAAGGCATTTCATGGTGTTCCCATACCATGGGCACGGTCAGTATTATCTTACCATCTTTGCGTAGCAACCTGTAAGCCTCGTGCAGCATTTGCTGTGGTTCTTCCACATGCTCCATCACCTGCGTAGAAAATACAGTGTCGAATTTTTCACTCTCCAGCGGAACGGAAGTAGTGCTGCATATCACATCCACCTTATTCTCCGACGATTGTATAATGTCACAACCTGTATAGCTGCTGATATTCTTGAATATCGGTTCATATGGTTTATTGCCGCAGCCCATATCAAACACATCTCCTTTTGCATGGGCCGCTACCGCAGCCTGTATATCCCGGAAAAGAAATTTGTAGACCAGGTAATGCGGGTCTGACATGTTGGTTTTAAAATAAGTGAGCCTGCTCACATTTTCCGCTCTCATATAGAAGCTCGGTGCTTTTTTGTAAAAAAACTAAATAAAAAGCAATCTATACTATTACAAGAGATTATTTATAGCTAAATACCGCATATTCAACCGAAGACCTTACATTTGGCACATCTGAAATGCAACCCCTTATTTCTATATTATTACCCGCCTACAACGGTTCCCGCTATATAAGGGAAACGATCAACAGCATTTTAGCTCAGACTTATTCCAACTTTGAATTAATAATAGTAGATGATTGCAGCACAGATGATACTGCCGATATTGTTGCTTCATTTACTGATAAACGGATCGTCTATTCCCGTAATGAACAAAATAAACGGATCGTCTATACACTAAACAGAGCCATAGACATGAGCAAAGGCGAATACTGTGCCCGCATAGATGCAGATGATATAGCCTTACCTACCAGGCTGGAAGAGCAACTCGGGTATTTCCTGCACCATCCTGAGTATTCAATGATAGATACAGTACAGGACTGCATTAATGAAGACGGGAAGCGTATAGACCGCTATAATTCGAATATAATAGAAGAGGCCGCAATAGTACAGGCAATGCCCCGTACCAATTGCCTGGGGCATCCTTCTGTAATGATAAAAGCTGAAGTGCTAAAACGCTACAGGTACCGCAACATTGTATACGAAGACTACGACCTGTGGCTACGTATGCTAAACGACGGACATAGAATATATAAAATGGCAAAACCGCTTACCCTTTTCAGGGTGCACAATTTCTCCCTTACGGGTGTTGCCCATGTTTCCAATAAGCATTTCGTCAATATAGTCGTTACCAAATGGTTTTATTACCGCAATCTTTCTTTAGGAGATAAATTCAAGCTTTTTAATATTAAGGTCCTGTTGTGGATGTTTGTTGACTATGCTACTGCACGCTACAAAAGCCTGAAAAGCATGCTGAAAAAATAAAATATTATCTGCCCCAACCGCCTAAAACTTTTATATACTATTTTTACAACACAATGGAACAAAAACATTATAACTCATCGTTTTACGATGATCAGCACTTAGGTTCCTACAATGCTGCTAAAAACGTTTTCCCTGTATTGTTTCAATACATTAAGCCCAATTCTGCTATAGACATTGGTTGCGGTATAGGCACCTGGCTAAGTGTGTTGCAAAAAGACTACCAGGTAACGGATGTGCTGGGAGTAGACGGTGATTATGTCAACAGGGAAAAACTCTATATCCCTTCAGCAAATTTTCAGTCACACGACCTCAAAACATATTTTAAAGCGCCTAAAAAATATGACCTCGCCATTAGCGTGGAAGTAGGCGAACACTTGCCCGATAGCAGCGCCGATGATTTTGTAAAATCGCTTACTGATGCTTCCGATGTTGTTTTGTTTTCTGCAGCCTTAAAAGGCCAGGGAGGAACTTTCCATATTAATGAACAGTACCCGGAGTACTGGGCTGAAAAATTCATGAAGAATGGTTTCATCCCGGTCGATTGCATCCGCAAACCAATTTGGCACAACGATAAAATTGAAACCTGGTATAGGCAGAATATCATTCTTTACATCAAGGCTTCTGTTTTCGAGGAGCAATTTGCATCAGTGCTGGGCAAGGAAAAAGAAAGGACTGACCCTAAGTTCTTGACGCTTATCCACCCCGAGCTTTTTAAGTATTATTCAGACACCGCTCATAAACTAAGGGGCTTCGGCGGGTTTATTAATTACAGGCTCTACCTGCTGAAAAAAATGTTTAAGAAGTAGGGTGAGCCTGTTTAGGGCTAATTAACATCACTCCGGCTCTCTTTTCATAATTATATATTTATTTTTGTGGCAATGGGCGTAGTCTTCAGGCAGTCTGTCAAAACCACTATTGTAATTGCTGTCGGCGCTATGCTTGGCGCTTTTATCAATTATGCCTATTCCTTCGTTATCACAGAGCAGGAGCTTGGCTACTTGCGTGTTTTGCTTTACCAGGCTGCAGTACTCCACATAGTTCTGTTGCTCGGCACCTCTATTACCATCGCCAATTTTATACCTCGCTACGAACCGAAAAGCGACAAATCGAAAGTGCTGCTCACTATTGGCTTTGCGCTACCCCTGTGCCTCACTTTGCTACTGCTATTACCTTATTTCATTTTCAAAGAACAGATACTCCAATTCTTCAAGCCTCAAGACCGGCTGCTGGCTGCTGCTTTTTACAATTACACCCCTATACTCATCTTTCTCTGGAGCTATATGATGGTTCTGGAGCACTACTTCATTGCAAAGTCGAAAGTGGCCATCTTCTCCTTTAGCAGGGAGGTGCTGTTGCGCATCGTCAACATCATGTTGCTGGGCTTACTTTTCTTTCACTATATCTCCTATTTCTATTTTATCATCTGTATTATCAGTTCTTATGCGCTGAACGTGCTGTTTCTGTTCGTCATAGCATTCCGGACAAATGAGTTTGGCATTTCCCTCAATAGCAAGGCATTCAGCCCGGTGGAATACAAAGAGATCGCCCAATACTCATGGTATCATATGCTGGTGAGTGCATCACTCAACCTGCTGGGCTATATCGATGCCTTTATACTGGCTGCTTACGGACTGTCTTCATTGGCGGTATACGGCCATGCTATATTTATTAACAGTATTATGGCCATACCATACAAGGCGATGAGAGATTCCTCTCTCTCTACTATCAACAGGGCCTATATTGAGGGCGACCAGGAGAAACTCACCGATCTTTTTCACCGTTCCTCTATCAACGTACTGTTGGCGGCTACTGCTATGTTCCTGTTAATAGCTTGCAACCTTGATAATCTTATAGCCATACTTCCTAAAGGATATGAAGATTTAAAACCTATAGTGCTGATAATGATGATAGGCAGAATGGTAGATATGTCTACAGGTCTCAATACAGAAGTCACCAGCATCAGCAAATACTACAAATTCAATTTCCGCATCTCTATTGTATTACTGGTGGCCCTCGTAGGTTTTTGTATTATGCTCATACCTCAATATGGTATATATGGCGCAGCCTGGGGAACTACTATAGCCCTGGTATTATTCAACCTCGCCAAAATGATCTTTTTATGGGTAAAAATGCGTTTGCAGCCATTTACTTCCAGAAGCATGCTGGTAATAGTCGCCGGGGCCATTACCTTCCTCGCAGGTTATTATATGCCATATGTAATGAACCCTATAGCGGACACCTTCGTGCGCTCACTACTGATAGTAGTGCTGTATACAGGCTTATTGATATGGCTGAAACCCTCTGCCGACCTGAACCAATACTTAAAAACCATAAGAGAGAACAAACGTCTTTTCTAGCATGTACGCCCCTTTATCTCTATAACAAACAAATACTATATAAACAAGCACCCAAATTTCAGCAAATCCCTTATTTTTGCCTCCCCTCAACGGATATTATGGAATACAGAGAAATAGTTGCAGTAACAGGTATAGGCGGACTTTTCCAGCTCATGGCTACTAAAGCCGATGGAGCTATCGTTCGCAATTTGCAGGATAAGACGACCAAGTTCATCTCGGCCCGCCTGCACAACGTAACACCGCTCGAAAGCATAGAAGTATATACTACAGGTGATAACGTGCGCCTCCACGAGGTGTTTCAGAAAATAACTGACGCCAAAATACCAATGGTAGATGCTAAGTCGGCCGACAACAATGCTATAAAAGCATACTTCAAGGGTATCTTCCCTGAGTTTGACGATGAGCGCGTATATGTTAGCGACATGAAGAAAATGCTGAAATGGTACGATCTGCTGAAAGCAAACGAACTGCTTGACTTCTCTGCTCTTGCCGGCGCAGATGAGACAATGTTGAATCAAGCTGCAGAAGCTCCGCAAGAAGCTGAAGCTGCTGCCCCTGCTAAAAAAGCAAAGAAATCGGCTGACGAAGGTGCTGCTGCAGAAAAAGCTGAAAAGCCAAAGAAAGCTGCCAAGAAAAAAGCAGAACCTGCTGAAGGTGACACTGCTGCTGAAAAGCCGAAGAAAGCTCCGGCTAAGAAAAAGAAGACAGAAGAATAGTTTTACGCTCTTTATAACAAAAGCCATCCAAAAAAAGTCGGGATGGCTTTTTATTTATATCAATATTTTATTTCTTGAAAAACGAAGCTTTTTGATTCGACCCTTTTGAACGCACTTTCAAAATGCAGAAACGCTCAATATTTGCTTCCATACTTATTTTTTCTTCTACTACTCCACTCTGAGTGTTCACCGTTTTCTTAAATAGCACACGGCCTGTCATATCTGTTATGGAGATATCTGCAGTAGCATCTTCTTCCGGCACTGTAGTTCGTAGTGTAAAATTATTTGTTACAGGGTTAGGGTAGATGCTAACTCCGCCCTCTGTTTCCTCTTCTTCCTCTCCTTGTCCCGGAGGTGGCGGCGGTATAAAATTAGGATCGAACGAATTGGATGTTTCAACACAACCATTTGAGAAAGTCCCTTCTACCGTATAGTCTCCATCAACGGTAAGGACATGTTTCTGCGCGGTAGCGCCTGCTATAGGCGCGCCACTTTCAAACCATTGATAGCTATCGTAGCCAGGTGTAGCGAAGAGTGTGTCTACTATTTGTGTCACTTCAAGTTGTGGAGGAATACTTACGTCTACATAATTACTCGAACTCATAAAAGAACAGCCTGGAGTGTGAATTGAGTATGCAAATATGCCATAAGAACCACTTGTGTCCGGAAGAATGGAATAAACATTTGTTGCCACCCGATTAGATGTGGAGCCAGAAAAATAACCCCACTCCCACTTCATAGGGTCACTTACTCCCGTCATATCAAATGTTACAGTCAATGGCGTTGCATTGCCTACACAAAAAGAAAGCGGGCCAGCAGGAGATATAGTGATGGAATTAGGCAGGTCCTGATAAACTTTTTTAGGAACTGTAAATGTACCGCAGTGGCTAGTAATTATTTTTACAGAATAGTTACCCCCATGTGTAATTATATGTTCCCAACCCGTTGCCCCTGCAATAGGTGTGCTGCCTAAATACCATTGAAACGATGACTGGTCAGTGTAAACATAAGCTCCGGGATTACCGTGCATCACCGGGAAAAGTGTGTATTGACTTCCGGGGCATACTCTTATCATGTGATCTGCAACATCTACATCACCTACAGTCCAACTACCACCAATCTGTGGAGGACCTACCGGAATTGATTGCATTCCTGTATATGAACTGGCACCACATACATTTAGGGCTCTTACTGACACACCGCAAAACGGACTGCCGCTTGGGGGCGCAACATATCCTGTTAATGTCGGTATTGCAGTTGTGTCAACTAATGCGTACTGTCCAAGGCTAGATACCCCAAACCACGCATAACTTGTGGCTCCCGGGACTGAAGCAACACTGTATGTTTGAAGACTGCCAACACAAATTGTATCCGGTCCAGTCATCGTCCCCGGCTGTGCCGGAACTGTGTTCACAGTCACCACTTCAGCATTTGACATATCTATATTCCCCGCCGAATCTATCTCTACTTCAAAGCTGCCCCCAGCCAATACCACCAACGTATCATTAGTAGCACCGCTTATAGCTGTGCCGTTCTGGTACCATTGATATGTATCGCCGATATTCCCGACGAGCAACACAGAATCCCCCGAACAAAATGTAGTATTACCAACTGCAGTTATCGTAGCAGTAAATTGCGCCTGCACCACTTGCGCCAGGCAACAGCATAGGAATGTATACAGGATGCGCATACTTAAGAGATTTATGGTGATAGAAACCCTTTAATATAAAGTTAAAGACAATATTTAAAAACTCATCATTTATACCCCGTTTATTACAAAAAAACAGGCTGCCCTAAAGCAGCCTGTCTATATCAATCTTTAAAATTATCGAGTCTTAAGCCGATTCACCCTTCTTCGTCGGGGCTTTCTCTATTTTGAAGACGATCTTCTGATCGGCCTCGCTATAGTCAGCTATTACTTTATCACCTTCTTTTATCTGCTGGGCCAGTATCTCTTCTGCCAGCGGGTCTTCCAGGTATTTCTGTATAGCCCTGTGCAGCGGACGGGCGCCAAACTGCTGGTCATAGCCTTTTTCAGCTATATACTTTTTGGCAGCAGGGGCCAATTCCAGTGTAAAGCCCAGTGTATTGAGGCGCTTCAGCACGTCTTTCATTATAATGTCTATAATGAGCGCTATATGGCTTTCGTCCAGCGAATTGAAGATGATCACATCATCTATACGGTTCAGGAACTCAGGCGAGAAGGTACGCTTCAGTGCTTTTTCTATCACACCGCGGTTGTTCTCTTCCGCATTCTCCACCTTAGCGCCTGTAGCAAAACCTACACCTGCTCCAAAGTCTTTCAGCTGGCGCACACCTATGTTCGATGTCATAATGATGAGCGTATTTTTGAAATCTACCTTGCGGCCAAGTCCATCCGTAAGCTGTCCGTCATCCAGTACCTGCAGCAGTATATTGAAGATATCGGGGTGGGCCTTTTCTATTTCATCCAGCAGCACCACTGAGTAAGGATGACGACGCACTTTTTCTGTCAGTTGTCCTCCTTCTTCATAACCCACATATCCCGGAGGCGCACCTATCAGGCGGCTCAGCGAGAATTTTTCCATGTATTCACTCATGTCTACTCGTATCAGCGCTTCATCGCTGTCAAACATGTAGCGGGCAAGTGCACGTGCCAATTCTGTTTTACCTACACCCGTAGGGCCCAAGAAGATGAATGAGCCTATCGGCTTCTTGGGATCTTTCAGGCCCACGCGGTTACGCTGAATGGCTTTCACCACTTTCGATATAGCGTCTTCCTGTCCTACTACTGCTCCTGCAAGGTCTTCACCCATACGGCGGAGTTTCTGGCTTTCAGCTTCCACCATGCGCATCACAGGTATACCTGTCATCATGCTCACTACTTCGGCTATATTGTCCTCCGTTATCGGGTAGCGCTTTGTTTTAGCTTCTTCTTCCCATTCGTGTTTAGCTTTATCCAGTTCTTCACCCAGTCTCTTCTCACGGTCGCGGAGCGCTGCCGCTTCTTCAAAGCGCTGGCTCTTCACTACTTTATTCTTTTCCTGCTTTATTTCTTCTATCTGCTTCTCCAGGTCCAGTATGTTCTGCGGCACGTTAATGTTCTTAATGTGCACGCGCGCACCTACTTCGTCCAGCACATCTATTGCCTTATCGGGCAGCAGGCGATCGGTCATATACCTGTCGCTCAGCTTCACGCAAGCATCAATAGCTTCCTGGTCGTAAGTAACGTTATGGAAGTCTTCGTAACGCGCCTTAATATTGTTCAATATAATAATGGTTTCTTCCACGCTTGGTGGTTCTATCATTACCTTCTGGAAGCGGCGGTCAAGCGCGCCATCCTTTTCAATATACATGCGGTACTCATCCAGCGTAGAAGCGCCTATGCATTGCAGGTCGCCACGAGCAAGCGCAGGCTTAAATATATTGCTGGCATCCAGTGAGCCCGAAGCTCCACCTGCACCTACTATCGTGTGAATCTCATCTATAAAGAGGATAACGTCTTTGTTCTTTTCCAGCTCGTTCATTATCGCCTTCATGCGCTCTTCAAACTGGCCGCGGTATTTGGTACCTGCTACCAGTGCTGCGAGGTCAAGGCTGATAACGCGTTTATCAAAAAGCACTCTCGATACTTTACGTTGCACTATACGTAGAGCAAGGCCTTCCACTATGGCAGTCTTACCTACACCAGGCTCACCTATCAGTATCGGGTTGTTCTTTTTACGGCGCGATAGTATCTGCGATACACGCTCTATCTCTTCCTCACGGCCTACAATGGGGTCTAAATTGCCCAGTTCTGCCATCTTGGTTATATCCCTTCCAAAATTGTCCAGCACCGGCGTCTTCGATTTTGAAGCACCACTCTGGCGGCGTTGTTGGAATTGGCGGCGTTCATCATCGTCGTCAAATTCTTCACCGGGATCGCCACTACCATAATCCGCCCTTGGGGTATCTCCCATTTGCACACCAAGCTCTGCCTTAAAGCGTTCGTAGTCTACTTCGTATTGATGAAGTATCTGCGTAGCTACATTCTCCTTATTCTTTAGTATAGAGAGCAGAAGGTGTTCTGTTTCTACTGTCGGGCTTTTCAGGGCCTTAGCTTCCAGCACCGTAATGCGGATCACTTTTTCGGCCTGCTTGGTAAGTGGCAGGCTGTTAATGTTGGCCAGTGGTTTGGTTCCTTTGTCCTTAATAGCTACTTCCAGTTCTTTACGCAGGTCAAACAGGTCCACCTGCAGGCTCTGGAGCACGCGTATTGCAAGCCCTTCGCCTTCGCGTATAAGCCCGAGCAGAAGGTGTTCCGTTCCTATAAAGTCGTTACCAAGCCTGAGGGCTTCTTCGCGGCTGTAGGAAATGATCTCCTTTACTTTGGGCGAGAAATTCGAGTCCATTTATTCTTCCTTGTTTTGTAAAGTTAAGATATTAAAAAGGGTAGCAATTATTATGTTTGGTTATACCGTTATGCTTTTTCCCGGTTTCAGCCTCCTACACTAATATACGAAAGAAAGTGTAGGAGAGAAGTGTTAATTTTATAGCATATTAGCAGCCAACACAAAAGCTTCCGCAAAATGGAATTCAAAATTGATACCAAGTCTACATATATACTAATTACCCCTGTATTTAATGACTTAAACGCCGCTTTCGTAAGCGCCCTACGCCAAAAAAGCAGGGAACTCAGCGAAAACGGCAGAAATAATTTTATTATCGATTTGCACAACTGCCTCGAAGCCGACCCTAAGTCCTTCCCCGGCCTGGCAGAAATGCACGAGGATTGTTACAGCAACGAACAATCCCTTGTTTTCACTAATATTCAAGACGCTGTACTGCAATCCCTGAAACAGGAAGAAATGGATACGGCTATCAACATCGCCCCTACTCTTATTGAAGCGGTAGACATAGTGAGCATGGAGGTACTGGAGCGCGACCTGTTCGGGGAAGAAGAATGATTGGCAAACTATTTATAGATTGCATTTTATCAATAACATTCAGGTTAAGGTAAGGACAAGCATAGATGAAAGTAACGATACTGGGAAATAATTCAGCGTTACCTGCTTTCGGGCGACACCCGACAGCACAGGTAGTAACGGTGTACGGAGAACATCTTTTACTGGATTGCGGCGAAGGCACACAGATACAGATGCAGCGCTACGGCATTCGCTGGCGCAGCCTGCAGCATATCTTCATCAGCCATATGCACGGCGACCACTACTTTGGTCTTCCGGGTCTTATCAATAGCATGAGCCTGCTGGGCCGTACCGCTCCGTTACATTTATATGCACCGCAAGCAATGCAGGACATAATGGACATCATCCAAAAGACTGCTGATACACAACTGACTTTCCCTTATTTCTTCCATCCTCTGCCCGAAGGTGATGCAACATTGGTAGATACAGAGGCCTACAGCGTAAAATGTTTCCCTGTCAATCACCGCATACATTGCCACGGCTTTTTGATAGAGCGCAAAACAAAAGGAAGAAAATTGATTCCCGACAAAGCGCGTGAATATGAAATCCCATCCGCTTTCTACGACAGGCTGAAACAAGGTGAAGACTACGAACGCAAAGACGGCTTTCTTGTTAAGAACGAATGGGTAACAACCGACGGCCCCTCAGCAAAAAAATATGCTTACTGCGCTGATACAATATTCACTGATGCCTTCCTGCATCATATAAAAGATGCAGACACCATCTACCACGAATGCACTTACCTGCACGACGACGTAGCAAAAGCCGAAGCCCGCTTCCACAGCACCGCAAAACAGGCAGCAGAACTGGCGAAAATGGCCAATGCTAAACAATTATTGCTCGGTCACTTCTCATCCAAGTACAAAGAGCTCGACCCCTTCCGCGAAGAGGCCGCAGCAATATTCCCCAATGTTTTTGCAACCATAGAAGGTACAGCCTATGAAATTTAAACATTAACCGCAAAGAGCGCAGAGGTTTCGCAAAGGAGCGCGAAGGCATTTACATTCCATAAGCTTTGCGGCTCTTTGCGCCCGCTTAGCGTTCTTTGCGGTTAAATTAATTATGCCTCAGAATTCATTTCCGTCTGATGCCTATACAACCCCGCATACCTGTCATTTCGCTGCATCAGCTCTTCATGAGTTCCCTGTTCCATTATCACACCCTCATCCATCACCAGCACCTGGTCAAAATACCAACTCGTAAATATGCGGTGGGTGATAACAATGGTCGTTTTATCTTTTAAGTACTCTTGCAGGTTAGCCAGGATATTTTTCTCCGTCTGTGTATCTACTGCCGATAGCACCTCATCCAGTATCAATATCTTACTATCCTTCAGCAGTGCACGAGCCAGCACCATTCGCTGTTTCTGCCCACCTGATAGCATCACGCCACGTTCACCTATCACCGTCTCATAGCCTTTCTCAAAACCCAGTATATCTTTCTCCAGGTCTGCAAGCCTCGCAGCCGCTTTCACTTCTTCATCACTGGCTTCGCTTTTCCCAAAGCGGATATTGTTATAGATAGTATCGGAGAACAGTAGCGCTTCCTGAGGCGCAAATCCGATCTGCCTGCGCAGGCTTTGTATATTATAGTCCTGCACAGGTATATCATCAAATAGCACCTTACCCTGCTGTGCATCATACATCCGCAACATCAGTTGTATCATGGTCGATTTGCCCGAACCTGTTGTACCTAATATCGCAACTTTCTGCCCCGGCGCTATTTGCAACGAAAAATCTTTCAGTGCTGTAATGCCCGTGTGCGGATAAGTGAACGAAATATTTTTGAATTCTATTTTCCCTTTTAATACTTCTTCTTTTGCTCCTACCGGAGAAACAATATCAGGAGCCGTGTGCAGAAACTCATTGATCCTCTTCTGCGAAGCACTCGCACGTTGCACCATACTCGCCACCCAGCCTATGCTCATAATAGGGAACATCAGCAGGTTGATATAAATAACGAACTCGGCAATGTTGCCCGTAGATATCTTTCCCTGTATCGCATAGTAACCACCTATTGCAACAGTACTCAGCATACTCAGGCCTATGAACAGGTTCATCGCAGGAAAATAAATAGCCTCCGTCATCGCCAGGTTAATGGTGCTTTTCTTATACTCTTCCGATGTGGTATTGAAGAACCGCAGCATATTCTTTTCCTGCACGAACGATTTTATCACGCGTATGCCCGAATAAGACTCCTGCGCAGTAGTAGTCAGAGAAGAAAGCTGTGCCTGTATCTTCTCGCTTTTTTTATAAATAAAACTGTTGATCAGGTATATCGACAAAGCCAGTATCGGCAGCGGAATGATAACATATATTGTCAGCATCACATTCACCCGGAACATATTGATAAAGGCCAGCAAGGTCAGCACCACAAGGTTGGTGGTATACATAATGGCCGGCCCTGTATACATCCGCACTCTAGAAACATCCTCTGAAAGCCTGTTCATCAGGTCGCCTGTAAAATTCTTTTTAAAGAAGCCTGTAGAAAGTTCCTGGTAATGATTGTAGATATCGTTCTTCTGGTCGTACTCTATATGTCTCGACATGACGATGATCGTCTGCCGCATAAAGAACATGAAGATACCTCTGAGCAAGGCAAGGCCTAATATGGTCATGCAGGGCCAGAAGACCAGAGCCCCGATATGCTTCCACATACCGCCTTCAACAGTCACCGCCTCCTTATTAAACGCTTTTATTGCCTTCGACACATCATCTATCACCTTGCCCACTATTTTCGGCGCCAGTACAGCAAAGTAGTTGGATATAGCCACAAAAGCCATCCCGGCCAACAGCCTCCATCTGTAACGGATAAAATACTTCTTCAGCGCAGCCAGGTTCTTCATTGCGGAGCAAAGGTCGGGAAAATGACAATACTATTAGTAATTTAGAATATGCATTCAATATCTCCTGAACGCGTTTTAGATCGTGTCTTAAACTTCTTTATTGAATCTAATGACTTTAACGGTATCACATTAACAGGACTGTCGGAAAAATTAGATATTCCATATTTGGAACTAATTGAAATAATCAAAGATTTGGTTTCTAACGAATTCCTATCAGTACAATCTAGTACAAACCCCCATATAATTGGCCTAGGGCATTATCCTGTAGATGCTCAGTTGGTAATAATTGAGTAGGCAAAGGGAAATACGACGACTGTCTTGACAAAAATCAATGATATCCAAGTAGTTTCCGAAAGCCATACAGTCTGTGTCTATCCTACAACACAGTACATACAGCATAAAAGGGATCTTTCAGCATTCACAAATCAACCGTATACCAAGCAACTGGCTTTGGGTGAGCCACAACTAAAACCAATATACTTTAAGATTGAGGTTTTAGAAAGATATTTCAGAGACCCCAGATACAATTTTTCATTTACAGACTATTCTGGTCGTATAACTAACGTTTATGATAAAGCAAATATTTCATTAGTTGATCCTGAAGACGAAATTTTTTTAAAAACTTTCGGTTTAGCAATAAACAAAGAAGGCGACAGAGCAGCAATTGTTTACCTCCGCTATTTAAGAAATCTAACTTCCGACCACCAAATGTTCTGGAAAAGCAAAGATCTGAATGACGGTTATAGGATGCTTGAAGAATATTATATAAATACTATCGGTGGAAATTGGACAAACTCATACTCAGTATTTTCTGCTTTTGTGGAAGAGCAAAAAGCTCTTAATGATATATCATCAGCAATATTTGAAACCTCTCTGTTTAGACATACGTTTGAAAAAGATAATAGACCTAGAGAGTTTACTTTCTTTTTTGTGCCTACACTCAGGAATTATCATGATTTCATTTCACTCCTTGACAAGATGATTTCTGACAATATTAATAAGGCTTTTTTCGAAAAAAATATAGAACTATATGACCTTATTGACATCGGCCAAGGGCAGTTCGAAAGAAAAAACAAAGGAACACTTCGGCTTCTTGAAGAGTGGCTTACCAATTCTTATTATCAAAATGAAGAATCTTCTTTAGCAAAAGAATTATTAAAACCCTTCAGCGATATTCGTAAAGAACGACAAAATCCCGCACACAAAATCAATGTAGATGTCTATGACAAAAGCCTTTCCATTAAGCAGGCAGAAGTAATTATTGCAGCTTACAATGTAATGAGGACTTTGCGAATCATTTTCCAACAGCATCCTCTTGGGAAAAGCATACAAATCCCAACGTGGCTCGACAATGGAGAAATTAAAGCCTATTAACTCTAAGCTTTTACGCTTTTTATGGAAAAGATATTGCTATAACTATTTCTGGCTAGAATCTTCTGCATCAACTTCAGCCACAGCTTTAACAGGTGGTGTACAATGCGTTTTTATGAGGCCCAATATTTCTTTTGCCTTGATGGCTAAATCAGGATCAACAGCATAATTTGTATAGCGTGCAGACCAGCAAATATCAAACAACATTTTATACTCAACAGCGATATCTCTGCAATATGTTTTTACAAGTCTGTTGAGTGCTGAGTGTCTACTATCTTTACTATTAAAATATTCGGCGAAATAATCTTCAAACGTTGCAATGATTTTTATTCCTGATTCACCTTCAACCCTTTTAGTATTTTCTACTGTTAAGGGGAAAATTTTAAACTTCAAATAATGAATCGCAGCATAAAAAGCAGTTGTAATTACCCAATCAGGGAACTTACCCATTGCGTCAATGCTAATGCATAATTCTTCATTATGTTTAGCCTGATCTAATCTAAGCTGTTTTTGCTGAGACATGCTTTAGTTTATAGCCATCTGCATCAATAACGTCATTGGAGATGTTATCAGCATTCATTGCAAACGAGAAAGATATTTCGAATGGCTGATTCTCTTCCTCTTCAATTTGCTGCGATATGGCATACGCTTCGCGCATTTTATCGGATAAAAAATCCTTCTTTTCAATTAATATAAGAACGCTAAATTTTGCAATTCCATCTATCCTTAGATATGCAATTGGAACACTTATGTCAAGCTTCTCTTTTAAGCTTTTAATTAAAAGCTCGGCCTTATTTGCAGATAACGGGAGGTTATATGTCAGTGTTTTAGTGTTTTGGTCAACGTAGTGCTTCTTTCCTTTCTCAATTCCATCTTTCTCTCCCTTCTTATAAGCATCATGCACTTCATCAGCAGTGAACCATCCATCCGGCGCTTGTATACCTTGTGTAGTTTCACTAATTTCAGTCACTTTACTTACTATTGTCGTCATAAACACTTTATGTAGTTAACACGGTACAATTTTCATACCGCGATCATTAAATACGCTTTAAATTTACTAGCCGTACATTTAAGGGGCGGCAAATATACTGAATGTTTGGCATAAAGATAATTTCTTTATCTTATTAACAAAATCCATCTGTTAAAACATTTTGATATTATTAACATGTTTTCCACGCCATTAATGTTGCCTTATTCGAAATAGATTTACTTGGCTCGCCGGGAGTTGTCTGTTTTTAAAACACTTATCTTCTTATGAATCTACTTAATGATAGCATATCCCATACAAAACAATCTCTTACTTTTGCTCCCAATGAAAATAGCAGTAGTCGGCGCAACAGGACTGGTAGGTACTACCATGCTGCGCATCCTTGAAGAAAGACAATTTCCTGTATCAGAACTGATACCTGTAGCCTCTGAGCGTTCAGTAGGCAGCAAGGTAACGTTCATGGGTAAGGAACATACCGTTGTTTCTGTAGACGATGCACTGAAGATGAAACCTGTGCTGGCTATATTCTCCGCAGGTGGAAGCACTTCGCTGGAACTGGCCCCGCGCTTTGCTGAGATAGGTTGCTACGTGGTTGATAATTCGTCAGCCTGGCGCATGGACCCTACCAAGAAACTGGTAGTGCCGGAAGTAAATGCAGATGCACTTACTAAGACCGACTATATCATTGCCAACCCCAACTGCTCTACCATACAAATGGTAGTTGTGCTGAAACCGCTGCATGATAAATATAAGATCAAGCGTGTAGTGGTAAGCACTTACCAGTCCGTAACAGGTACAGGACAAAAAGCAGTGAAAGAAATGCTGGACGAACGCGCAGGAGGCAAAGGCTTCGGTGTGTACCCGCACCCTATAGACATGAACCTGATACCTCAAATAGATGTCTTCCAGGACAATGGCTATACCAAAGAAGAAATGAAGATGGTGCTGGAGACCTGCAAGATAATGGGTGACGACAGCATCCGCGTAACAGCTACCACAGTGCGCGTACCCGTAATGGGCGGTCACAGCGAAAGCGTGAACATTGAATTTGAGAACGACTTCGACGAAGGTGAGGTAAAGGAATTGCTTTCTAATTCCTCCGGTATCGTTGTGCAGGATAATCCTAAAGAGAATGTGTACCCTATGCCGCTCTATGCAGAAGGTAAAGACGAAGTATTTGTAGGCCGCATCCGCCGCGACTACTCTCAACCGAACACCCTCAACTGCTGGATCGTTTCCGACAATCTACGTAAAGGCGCTGCTACCAACGCGGTTCAGATAGCTAAATACTTACACGGAAAAGGCTGGCTGGATTAAAACGGCTTCCTGTTACAAACCGCTATCTGCCCGCCTGCATTATACGGTGCCATAAACTCATTGATCTGGGCCTGGTTCATATTGCAGATGCTGGTGTCTACATCTATTACCTTGCCGTGGTAATCGCCCTCTATATTACATATCCAGCAGCCGGTACTATCGCCGGCACCGCTTTTTGTGCAGGAACTGAAAGCAACCGCGGTTGCTAATAGGATCAGGATCTTCTTCATGGTTTTCATCAGCAGGTACCTCCTGCTATTGCTTTGCAAATATCATGCTATTAACTATAATTAACCCGCTTTTATTGTCTTGACTTTCACAGGATATGCTGACTTTTCGCGTCTAAGAAGTCCCATTTCATCACTTTTTAGCTTTTTATCTCGCATAATTGCCTCACCTTTGCGCTTTCATTATCATATGCTCCCAAAACGTCTTATTTCTTTACTGTTTTTGATCAGTTTTTTACCGGTTTTTGCTTTTGCCCAAAACGGCAAGATCAGCGGCAAGCTGCTCGACAATAAAAAGAATGCACTTGCTTACGCTACAGTTACCCTCCTCCGTCCCGACTCATCGGTAGTTACCGGCGGCATGAGCGACGACAACGGCAAGTTTACCCTGGAGAGCATTGCCACAGGCAACTACCTGCTCCGCATCAATGCCCTCGGCCTCAACACAAAGGTTATTGGTGATGTAAGCATCACAGATGCCCAACCTGTAAAAGACCTCGGCAACATCAGCCTTTCCATATCTTCTAAAACCCTGGACGAAGTACAGATCAACGGAGAGAAGAGCGTGATGGAAATGCAGGTAGATAAAAAAGTCTTCAACGTAGATAAGAACATTACTACTGCTGGCGGTAGCGCTACCGATGTGCTGTCCAATGTACCTTCTGTTTCTGTAGACGTAGATGGCAGCGTGAGCCTGCGTGGAAAAGGAAACGTGACCATACTGATAGACGGCAAACCTGCAACGCTCCTGGGTGGAGATGTGACCACTGCACTGCAAAGCCTACCCGCTGCGAGCATCGACAATGTAGAGATCATTACCAACCCCGGTGCTAAATATGATGCACAGGGCGTAACAGGCATCATCAACATCATTACCAAGCGCGATAAAAAATTCGGGCTGAATGGTAGTGTGAACGCAGGTGCAGGTACACGCGACAAATACAACGGCGGACTCAACTTCAACCTGAAGAACAATAAATGGAATGTGTTCTTCAATTCCAACTACCGCAACAACAGGAATTACAACCGGACTACTACACTACGGGAGAACAACAGTATCCTGGCTGGCGACCAGTCGTTTACCAACTACGAAGAAAGCTACAGACGTTTTATTGGCTGGTTCAATTCTTTAGGTGCTGAGTATATCATTAACAAGAACAATTCCATTACACTTACACAGAATGTAAATCTTATGCGCTGGGCCAACAAAGGCGTAGCTACTTTCTTCACCATGGACGCCATGAGCGATGGGGGCGACAACTCAGACACTACCAATATCAAGCGCCGTGAGTCTGACGGGATAGGCGGCCCTGTATCATGGGCATCAAATCTTGATTATAAACACAAGTTCAAAAAAGAAAAACAGGAACTGACAGCCAATTTCAACTACTCTATCTCTAATACCAGGCACGACCAGTATTACACAACATACAATGATAACGACAGTGCCCAATACGACTACAACATGTGGGAACTGGCGCCAAGTACAGGCGTTAATAGCAGCATTAATGCACAGGCCGACTTCACCACACCATTCCTCGGTAAAAACGGCAAACTGGATGCCGGCTGGAAAACACAGTTGTTCTGGTTCAGGAGTCATAACAACCCTGTGCTGTACAATGCAGCCATCAGTACCGATACTGTCTTCAATCCCACTTTCTACAACAAATTCAATTACCTGCAGCAAAACCATGCTGCATATACCAGCTACAGCAACCAGCTGAATAATTTCAGCTACATGGCCGGCCTCAGGCTTGAGTACACTTCGTATGATGGCCAGGTGCAACGCCTGAGTAAGACCGCGGCATTCGTACCATTGAAGACCGAATTTCTCAACCTGTTCCCTTCCCTGTTCCTGTCTTATAAATTACCTAAAGACCAGTCTGTATACCTGAATGCTTCACGCCGCATCAACAGGCCTAACTTTTGGAACATGATGCCTTTTGTTGACCTGAGCAATCCACAGGATACAAGCATGGGCAACCCTCAGCTACAGCCTGAATTTATTTACAATACCGAACTGAGCTACAACAAACTCTTTAAGAAAGGGCACAACATCATCACTAGTTTCTACTATCAGTATACCGATGGCATGATAGAGCGCTATCGTAAATTTTATTACGATGGCACCAGTTTCTCTCAACCGCAAAACCTGAATACCGGCATCACTTATGGTGCAGAAATAATAGGCAGGATGCAGATAATACAGGGCTGGGATGCAACGGTGAACTTCAATATATTCCGCAACGAAGTAAAGGGTACCAACATAGCTCCGGAACTCAACAACAGTGGCACTGCATATTTCGCAAAACTGAACACCAATATAAAGCTGCCTGCAGGGTTCTCGCTGCAACTCAATGGCAACTACGAATCTCCGAAAGTGCTGGCACAAGGCACACTCAGCAAAGTATATTGGGTAGATGTGGCCCTTCGTAAAAACCTGCTGAAGAATAAAGCCACCCTTGTGGTGAATGTCTCAGACATTTTTGATACAAGGAAGTATACTACCAATTACGACTACGGCACTTACTACCTCTCCTCTTACCGCGACCGCGAAACGCGCATAGGCAATATCTCTTTCACTTACCGCTTTGGCAAAGACCAGATGAGTGCGCCTAAAAGTATGGACAACAGCAAACAGCGCCCGACTGCCAAACCTAAAGACAAGAAGGACGAAAAGCCAACAGACAAAGAGCGCAACAACCTGAAAAGCGACGAAAGCGAAAGCGGCGGCAGCGGTGGACAGAAGTAAGTTGATATAGTGCTTTATTAACTATAGGCTGGTTTACTGTTATTTATTTTCTTTGGAGGTGGGCTAATGCTTTGATAATCAATGAGGGCATAGGGTTTTACTTTGATTTTACTATTATTTTATTTGAACTATACTTTGACTATGCTTTGATTTTAGTTGGACTATAGTTGGATTTACTTTGATTTTAGTTGAACTGTGGTTTAACTGAAAGTTGAAGCTTGTGTAGAAGTTTTTTTACCACAGAGACACAAAGGGCACAGAGTGCTTAATTAGAAAAGGGTTCATAGATGTCAAAGAGCGTAGTTGGCTTGTAAGGCCAGCTTGATGTAAAGGTATGACAACAAGGGTGCGGAAAACAAATTTAGTTTTGCACAGTGGAAAAGTTTTTAGGTTGTGACCGGCAGTTGCAGACTGCCATTATATATTGACCAAAGTGAAAAACACTTGTGGCAGCATAATGTACTACCAATATGAAAACGGGAAACTATTGTATCACAACGGTCCTGATGTCGGCGGTTTGTTTTACTGCGAGTGTAGGCCTGCCTGTTACAATATCGAAGATATCGTCAACCGATGCTGTTATCTGTAAGTAACCCGGGCGTCCTATAGGGCAAACCTGCATGTCTTCCAGTTCTTCAGGCATGAAGTATACTTTTCCTGCATTGGCAGGGTAGTGCCTCACTATTATTTTTTTACCGGCAGAGAGTGTTATGAATACGGAGTCTGCATGATCAGCAGTCACGCTGTTGATATCGATACAGAAGCCTTTATTGCGCTTAATGAGCGAAGGGAAATCTCCTTTATAAACAGGGAAAATTTTTGACCAGGCAAAAGTATAAGGAGGTATACCATCGTCGCCCATTATCACCCATTTTACGCCTTCATCGTAATTAAGATTTTCAATTGGGCGGCCTGTACTTGTTTGGCGGTCATAGCCATTATTGCTGCCCTGGTTTAAGTCTATATTATTTACAAATACCTGTCCTGCACTTGTATTTGAACTGGCAAATGCGGTATTGGAAGGACTATCGTAAAAATAAGCTGAAGCAATTTCTGACTTAGTTGTTACACCATTCTCCAGCTCGTTTACTTTGATACTGTACATGGCGCCATAGACACCGTTCACTACAGGAAGTTCTACTGCTGGTTTTTCTGTTACCAGTATCATACTGGTATCGGGCACAAGCATGTTATCTTGCCTGCACGATGCAAGTGAGAGCACGAATGCTGCAAAAGCGGTCAACCTGGTATCAAATAGTTTCATACGTTATACCATTAAAAGGTAACGTAACGGGCAATTCTATATATAAAGATAATAAAATATCCCTCGCTTGTATGTGCGAGGGATATATTTTTTGTAAGGGGTGGCATAATATATTAATTATAAAGCGGATAGCTGTCATAATTGATATTTAGAGAAAAAACAGCGAGATCACGAAAGATCCCGCTGTGATAAATCCACCCTCTACGTGGGATAAAAAAGTCTTCAATAGAGGATATTATCTATGAGTAAGGTGTAAATAGAGGGGTAAAGGCAAATTTTTATTAATTAAGAGTTAATTGTTTTACGATCACATACTCTTTTACGAAAGCGATAGCTTTTACGGGGCTGCCTACGTTGGCTACTACATATTTCCAAGGAATAACTTCGATATAAGCAGGGTTGGTGCTTGAAGAAGCCTGGAGGCCTGTGAGCTCGCTACCAGGGATAGTAATTGGGCCTGCGTTAGCTGCATAAGCTTTCAGTACATTGCCGCTGCCGGAAACGATCATTACATATACCGAGTCAGCATCAGGAGTGGTAGTAGCATTGAAAGTGAAAGCAACACCATCTGCCCTTGTGATAGTTGTAGGTACAGTTCCGTTAAAGTCAGGGAAAGCACCTGTGTGCGTATAAGTGAAAGCAGGGATACCGTTGCCGCCTGTTACATCCCACATTACGCCGCCATCTATATCCAGGTCAGAAGGAGTCATGCCAGTAGTAGCGATCTTAGTGTAAGAGAGGTTAGTGTTCTTATCAAGTGCAATGTTGTTCAGCTTTACAGTACCTGCATCTACCATTGTGTTGGTGCCTGATGAAGTATAGAGTGCGTTGTAGAAAGCACCTACTCCGGTTTCAGTAGGCAAACTAACATCGTAACCCATCTGGCTGTAAGTGAAGTCCATTTTTACCGCTACCAGCCCACCATAAGAGTTACCTACATTGATGCTTGGCGGAGCAGGAGCAGTAGGAGTAGTTGGTGTAGTAGGAGTTGGATCCGGTGTTTCTTCCGGTGTACATGATGCCAGGCCTACTAATAAAGCAGCAACAGGCAGTAGCGATTTTAAATTTTTCATATTTAGTAGATTTTTTTAGAGGACTTATCAATAGCAGGGACTTCCTGTATTGCTTGCACAAAAGTAGGCTGACAGCTGAGGCGCTACAATACACTTGTGACGGTATTTTTATCTACGTGCTAGCACGGATACTGGATGCTCGATACTGGATGCTAGATACCGGATATGCCTTGATGGGGCTGAGGGATACTATATCAGCTTTTTCTCCATAGCGTATTTGAGGAGGCCGACGATGGTTTTGTTGTTGGTTTTGCGGAGCATGTTCTTGCGGTGGGTCTCTACTGTGCGTTCGCTGATGAAGAGTGTAGATGCTATCTGGGCATTGCTCATTTCTTCGGATATGAGCTTTAATATTTCCAGTTCCCTATCGGTAAGTTTGGCTTCTTCGGTTTGGTCTTGTTTGCGTTGTTTGTTTACTGCATAGGCAGTGATAGTGTCAGATACTTCCTGGCTGAAATACATTTTGCCTGCGGATACTGCCCTTATAGCATCGAGCAGTTCGGTATCGTTCACATTCTTCAACAAGTAACCAGTGGCACCTGCTTCTATCATTTCCATTATGTGTGCTGCATCGTCGTGCATGGAAAGTGCAATGACGGGCAACTGCGGATAAAACTCTTTTATTTTCTGTGTAAGCTCCAGGCCGTTGAGTCCCGGCATATTGATATCGACCAGTGCGACATGCGGCTGCGACTTAGGCAAGTCGTCGAACAGCGAAAGGCCGTTGTCGTACATGCCAGCTATTTCCAGGTCCTTTTGTTTTTGCAACAAAGCCCGGAGACCATCTAACAGAATATGATGGTCGTCAGCAACAACAATTTTGATCTTACTCATTCAGCGTAGAGGGGTAACCAAATAAATATACAGCAAATTTAACGTATGAAAACGTTTATTCGGGGTAAATATTTATTAACAGTGGCTAGAAGTATACAAACCAGGGTTACTACCTAGTTAAAAGTAACATCCCGCCACTTCTCTCTGAGTTTAATAAAGGCGAAAGGCCTGCCACCGAAAGAGCGATGAGCAACGCTGTAAACGTGTATACCGAGGCGGCCTTTAGCAGACTCCTTAGCAAAGCGGGCAACCCATTTCGCCCTTATGGTAGCCACTCCGCCAGGGATATAAACTACGTCACTGCGGACATACTCATCTCCATGTTCGCCAGTGAGGGTAATAAAACCATAATCTCCTCTTTGCGTATTGGAAGAAGTAAAAAATACAGATAATTCGCTTGAACCCTTAATAACTGAAGGCAGGTTATCTGTATACTCGGGAAAGGCGCCGTTCATTGAATAGGTGATCGGCGCAATATGATCAGAGCCGGTAGTAAGCCAGGTATTGGTGCCGGTTTCCAGCCAACGGTCGCTGGTATCGAAGCTCTGATGATAGTATGTGCAATTAGTAGCAGGGGTATAGCCATAGGGGTTTCCCATTGACACCTCTATACCATTTATCGTTAGCTGTCCGGCCTCCGCTTCATTGGCCTCCATATCTATAAAGTCGGCCCTGCACCAATATTTGTCATAATGAACAGGCACTTCATACTCATGTAAGTTAACGCTCATTTTACCGGCAATGAAAACACCCGAAGCTGTGAGATAAGGAGTCTGTGGCAGCCTGGCGTCACGCGCAAAAGCAAGCGTATCTGAACCCAGGAACATGTACATGCCCCGAGCAGGACCAGGTGGAGTTTTTTTGCAGGCAGTAATGAACAGGCATGCCGTTGCAACCAATATGGTGAAGGTGGTACGGAACATTTTACAGGTTTTTGTATTGCTAATAACGCAGGGGAAAGAAATGTATTGCTTAGGAAGCGGAAGACGCGGCAATGTCTCCCAGGAATTTGTAGACTTTATCCATGCTGGGGACTTTATCAACTATAAGCATAAAGTTCTTACCTACCTGCTTAAGGCGGGCATTGTTAACGCGTCGCTGAATATAGTCGAGGATATGATTAAAAGTATGAGATTCGAAATAAGGGGATTCCGGATTACTCACGAAGTACATGCGCAGCTGCTGGTTTTTCAGTATTAGCTTTTCAAAGCCCAGTTCGCAGGCCAGCTTGCGGCAGCGTATGGTAGTAAAGAGTTCTTCCATCTGCTGCGGTATAGGACCAAAGCGGTCGGTCATTTCGTTGGCGAAGGCAATCAGCTCTGCTTCATCATCGAGGTTGTCGAGTTGGTTGTATAATGACAGGCGTTCTGTAATATTTTCTACATAGCTATCGGGTATCAATATTTCAAGATCGGTATCTATGGTGCAGTCTGCTACATAATCTTTCTTCCTGTCCAGCTCTTCTTTAAATACATCTTTAAAGTCAGAAGTCTTCAGTTCGCGCATAGCCTCAGCCAGTATTTTCTGGTACATCTCGAAGCCAATTTCTGCAATAAAGCCGCTTTGCTCACCACCCAACAGGTTACCTGCACCGCGGATATCAAGATCGCGCATTGCTATCTGAAAGCCTGAGCCTAGTTCGTTGAATTGCTCGAGGGTTTGCAAACGCTTGCGGCTGTCGTTGGGCAATGTGAGCATAGATGGCGCCATGAGGTAGCAGAATGCTTTCTTATTACTACGCCCTACCCTTCCGCGAAGCTGGTGCAGGTCGCTGAGGCCAAACTGGTGCGCATTGTTGATGATGATGGTATTGGCATTGGCAATGTCTACACCACTCTCTACTATATTGGTGCAGCAGAGCACATCGTATTTACGTTCTATAAAGTCGAAGAGGGCTTCTTCCAGTTTATGCCCGTCCATCTGGCCGTGGGCCATTCCTATTTCCAGGTCGGGGCAAAGATTACGGAGCAATGTAACCATTTCCGGGAGGCTTTGCACCCTGTTGTGAATGAAGTAAACTTGTCCGCCGCGTTCTGTTTCGTAATATATAGCATCACGAATAGCATATTCGTTAAAGCCAAGTACTTCGGTATGCACAGGCTGCCTGTTGGGAGGCGGAGTATTCATGATGCTGAGATCGCGCGCGCTCATTAGCGAGAATTGCAGTGTACGAGGTATAGGAGTGGCCGTAAGCGTAAGCGTATCTACATTGGCCCTCATGCTACGTATTTTCTCTTTTGAAGACACGCCGAACTTTTGCTCTTCATCTATTATCAGCAGACCAATGTCTTTGAACTTTACATCTTTGGAGAGCAGGGCGTGTGTGCCGATTATGATATCTATCTTTCCTTCTTCAAGACGCTTGAGTGTTTCTTTTTTCTCTTTGGCAGACTTGAACCTGTTGACGTAGTCGACAGTGCAGGGGAAATCTTTCAACCTTTCTTTAAATGTCTGGTAGTGCTGGAAGGCGAGTATGGTAGTAGGTACCAGCACTGCCACCTGCTTGCTATCGGCTACGGCCTTGAAGGCAGCACGGATGCCTACTTCTGTTTTACCAAAGCCCACATCGCCGCAGACCAGCCTATCCATAGGTGAAGGAGATTCCATATCACGTTTCACATCGGCAGTAGCCTTGCTTTGGTCGGGCGTATCTTCGTAAAAGAAAGATGCTTCCAGCTCTGTTTGTAAATAGCTATCGGGAGAGAAACCAAAACCTTGAGAGGCCTTTCGCTTCGCGTATAGTTTTATCAAGTCGGCGGCAATATCCTTTACCTGTTTCTTGGTTTTGTTCTTCAGTTTTTCCCAGGCATCACTTCCCAGCTTGTTGACCTTAGGCGGAGAACCTTCCTTACCTGTATACTTACTTATTTTGTGCAGGGAGTTGATATTAACATAGAGCACATCGTTGTCGCGATATATAATGCGGACAGCCTCCTGCAGATTGCCGTTCACTTCTATTTTCTGCAAGCCACTGTATACGCCTACGCCGTGGTCTATATGTGTTACGTAGTCGCCCGGTTGCAATTCGCGCAAGGCACGAAGGGTTATGGCCTTTCCTTTAGTATAGGCCTGTTTTACTTTATACTTATGGTAGCGCTGAAATATCTGGTGATCGGTATAGCAGACAACTTTTTTGTCGTGATCTATAAAGCCCTTGCTTATCGCCGTTGGTACAGGGACGAAACTAATGCGCGCATCGAGGTCTTCAAAAATGCTCCTGAGCCTTTCCAGTTGTTTGGGGTTTTCTGCAAAGATGAAGGACTCGTATGTGGCTTTTGTGCGTTTCTGCAGATCGCCTATGAGCATATCAAACTGGCGGTTGAAGACCGGTTGTTCTTCGGTGGCAAACTGTATGGCAGTTGTTACCTCATCGCCTGTAATGCGCTCAAGGGAATGGTTATAAAATTCAAAGAGGTGCCTCTGCTTCAGTAAGGCATGCCAGTTTTCCTGTGTTTCGAAGTCGGCACGGGTAAGTTGTTTGAGCCATTCTTCTTCATGGTCTACCGCTACCTGTCCCAGCTCTATATTTTCAGGCAGCTCTGTTTCCATCTTCCCGATGCGTCCGAGGGTGTAGTCCATATCCTTAGCCCATACAACAGTATTGGAAGGGAGGAAGTCGAACAGGGATACTTTCCAGCACAGTGGGATCCGAAGCTTGGAATTCACGTGACTTGAAGTCGCGGC